>OHJA01000279.1_pt1 | contig 38329 bp, 35 predicted proteins | sample 1568441 | NCBI WGS metagenome assembly OHJA01 (sample SAMEA3879500, study PRJEB24766) | human gut metagenome | biome: human-associated habitat; feature: feces | place: USA | collected 1985/1987 | reverse complement strand
GCCCAATACTGCTAAAATAGATAACCACCTTTTCATACTCAACACCTCTTTAAATTCCGATTTGTTAAGCTATCTATATAATATACAATATCATCTCTCTCTGATTATTACAATACCGACCGCCCTCGTTAGTTTTCAGGTCTAACGAAAGTGGTCGGTACATAAAAAAGCATTATTATTTTATTCCGCTGCTTCCATAAAGTAAATTCGGGAGGAAAAATCCGGGAACAGTCGGGTGTCGGAATTATATCCGGTTCCGGCGAAAGCGGGTTTCAGGGCAATACCCGCACGCATCAGGGTATCTCCATAAGCAGTCAGGTCTTCTTTTTCCCCATCCATATTTACAAATCGCGAAAGAATCTCCTGCAATGCAGATCCCTGCTTGATATGAATCGGAGAAACGGTGTTCACAAGGTCTCCGAAGTCTTTCAGATTGTATTTGATATTCCTACCGTAGAAATGATATTTCACATCCGGAAGTAACCCCACCGGGCGATACCAGTCATGGGATTGGTTCGGAACTGTCAGGCGCCGGAAGAACAGCCCCACTGCTCTTCTGCCATCCGGGGACACGCAGGTCCAGGATAAGGTTTCCGAGTCGGAAGCTTCGTTTTCTGCTCCACGATAAAAGGATCCAAACTGGAAAACATCCCGCCATTTTTTATAAAGTGCAATCTGCTCCCGGATTGCGTTGAGATCACTTCCGGACAGATCCTTTAAATTACATTCATATCCTAAGACACCGAAGGAAGCCACCTGAAAACGGGTCTCAAGGGGCGTGATCCTTAAGGTCTGATGATTTGGACAAGATGACACATGTGCTGTAAATACCGATAAGGGATATCCATAGCTGTAACTGTTCTGAATCCCGGTACGGCACAGTGCGTCAGTATTATCGCTCGCCCAGATCTGCGGGAAATAACTTAATATTCCCAGATCAAAACGATTTCCACCTGAACTGCAGCCTTCAAACAAAATTTCAGGGAAACGTGTGGTCAGCTCATTCATAATGTGATAAAGCCCCAGCACATAACGATGTGCCGTCTCTCCCTGTTTCGCAGCAGGCAGATAAGGGGAATAAATATCACTGAAATTACGGTTCATATCCCACTTCACATAACGGATGTCTCCGGAGGAAAATACCTTCGTCATGGAATCTATTACATATTGCTGTACTTCGGGATTGCACAGATCCAAAAGGCGCTGATTGCGCCCCTCAGAGTGGGGATGTTCCGGAATCATCATTGCCCAGTCGGGATGCTCTTGATAGAGACGGCTGTTTTCACTGATCATCTCCGGCTCTACCCAGAGACCGAAATCCACCCCCAGGGCTTTGATTTTTTTACTGAGGGAAGCAATTCCTCCGGGCAGCTTCTTCGGATCCGGTTCCCAGTCTCCCAGGGAGGAGGTGTCATCATTTCGCCCGGAAAACCACCCGTCATCCATGACGAACAGTTCGATGCCGACATCTGCTCCCGCTTTTGCCAGCTGCAACAGCTTTCTCTCATCAATCTTAAAATAACAGGCTTCCCAGCTGTTTAACAGAACCGGACGAGGTCTTCTCTTCCACACTCCTCGGACAATATGCTCTCTGATAAAGGAATGTAACTGTCGGCTGAGTCTGCCATACCCCTTCGAAGAATAACTTAAAACAGCCTCCGGTGTATCAAAGTGCGCTTCCGGAGTCAGCTCCCAGGAAAAACTTTGTGGATTGATGCCACTTACAAAGCGCAGTTTCCCATAAGAGTCTTTCTCAAGGGCTTCATAATGATTTCCACTGTAGATCAGATTGCAGCCGATACAGGAGCCAAAAGTCTCACAGGTGTTTTTATGTCCCAGGATCATAAAAGGATTCGAACGGTTCGAAGAGGTTCCTGTATAAGAAGCATTTACAAATTTGCCGGAACGTAAGGAAATCTGTTCTCTGTGCATTTCTCTTGCCCAGGCGCCGCTGAAATGAGTGATCACGGAATAATCCTCTGTCAGATCTAATTGTGCGCTGAGGCATCGATTCAAGGTGACAGATGCGTCACTATGATTGATCAGCCGTGCACTCCTGGTAATGACATCACATTCTTCGAATACGGTATAAAACAGCTGCAACTCCAAATGATTCGTAACATCCTGCAAAATAATCTGAAGGCATTCTGCGGAATCAGTTTCCGCTTCTGAATAACTGTGAGGGAGTCCGGAATCCTGCAGGCACTGTTCTCTTTCCTTTAAAGTAATAACTTCATAGGAATCAAAAGTAAAGTCAGAGGTGACACTTCCGTCAGCAAACCTGACTTCTAAAAAGGGTTCCCGAATATCTCCCTTTCCCAACGTACCAACCTCCAAACAGATATCTTCCATGGAGATCTGCGGATGTTCCCTGTCGTAGGTACAGGTGTTTCCCGGAGCGAAAGCTCTCTGTATGACAAGGGGCGCACAGGAGGAAGGATCCTGTGAATCCACAGTGATCCGCTCCCCGTAATACAGATGTTCTAAATGTCCGGTCTCCATGACCCACATTCCGTAGGTTGTGTGAGCTGTCTGTAAAAAGAACCATGGTCTTGTATCGGAATCTTTTACAATCTGAATCATGCTTTAAGCCTCCTGAATCTCTTTTAATCGTTCCTCGGTCAACTGATACTTCTTATGAAAGAAAATGACACCGATGACAAGGAGCAGAATGGGGAACAGTGTCATCGTCATACGAAGTCCAACCACAGAGCTTCCGGAAGCTCCTGCAGTTGCCACAGCATCGCTGGTATCAGAGCTTAAGTTGCAGAGGTTCAGGCACAGAGAAGCCACTAACGCAGCAACACCGGAAGCCAGTTTTACCACGAAGGTCTGCATGGAGAAAATGACACTCTCGTCTCTGCGATGATTTTTCCATTGACCGTAATCTACGGTATTGGCTAAAAATACAGTGGTCAGTACGGTCAGCATACCATTGGCGGCAAAGATTAAGAAGCCGGGAACGAATAGTAAAAATACATTACTCATATTCGTAAAACATAAAAGAAGCAATACAGCATATCCGGCAATTGCCATCAGGAAGCTGACATAGAAGATCCGGATGGTACTCATAAACTTACGAAATAACGGGAACAGAAGCATCATGGCGAGAATCTGTACTGCCCCGCCGAAGGTGTTGAATAGTGTATAGGAATTATACCAGGTATCTCCGCCAAAATCGTATTTGAAGAAATAAATTACCAGGTTGGAGGTGGTATAGACCGCGCAGTTGATCAGTACAATGGTAATTACCACTGCCATCGCCTGATCGTTCTGAATTAACGCCTTGAACATCTGGCCGATGGAAGGTGCGTCCACATCTACCGTAGATTTTTCCTTGATATTAATACAGGTAATGGCAATAAATATCACGAACAGCACAGCAATGATCAGGGTGAACCGGGAAAATCCGACACGCTCTTCTCCTCCGCCCAGGGCATTGACACAAAGCATGGTGATCACGGTGATGATGGCAGAGCCGACACCGGCGCAGGAACGTCCCAGCGTAGACAATCCTTCACGTTCTTTTCCGCTGTGAGTAAATGCCGGTATCATGGACCAGAAGGGAATATCCATCATGGTATAGGTCACGCCCCAGAGAATGTAAGTGACTGCCGCATAAGCTACCAGTCCATTGCCATCCAGTGCAGGCGGTGCCGAGAACATCAGATACAGAACAACGGCATTGGTCACTGTGCCAATCATCAGCCAGGGGCGGAACTTCCCCCACCTGGTCCTGGTCTTTGCCACGATGACACCCATGAAGGGATCGTTAAACGCATCGAATACTCTTGCAACCAGTAGAATGATACCCATGGCTACGGCGTTCACGCCTAAAATATCCTGATAATAATACAAAATATAGCTGGCAGACAGCATGTATACCATATCCTTGCCTACCGCACCCAGTCCATAAGAAAATTTTTCTTTTCCGCTTAAACTCATGATTAACCCTGATCCTTTCTTATGCAATCTTTTGAAATCCTTTGAAATCTTTCTCTCAAATGAAACCATTAAATCGTTATATCATAAGCTCACGAATTCGTGCTATCGCACTCTACATCCTGCTTCGCAGGATATTCGTTCGCTAATGAGCCCAGAAAAACAAATGTCTGCTTTGCAGCCACTTGTTTTTCCTTGAGGCTCATTAAATCTTAATCTGAAAAGGTATCCGTACTTCTCCTGCCGTTCGTGACTGCAACAGTAAAGTTCCCTGACCGGATCTTCCAAGACTCTTAACATAAGTTCCACCCATGCCTCCCTGCAGGGCAATGGTGTCAGGTCCGATGATGGAGATGTCACCTTCCGTAATCAGACGAACCGGCTCCTGATAAAAGGGAAGCACATTTCCATGGTCATCCACTGCACGGATCCGCACCAGTGCCACATCATAGCTGTGCTGTTCCGTCAGAATGGTATGATCCGCTTCTGCTTCCAACCGGATTTCGCGAACCGGTTCTTTGGTGACGGATTTTACGACTTTGCCGTCTTTGATAGCGTCAAACCGGTATATGGTAGCCGTACCGCCCCAGTCACCGATGTACTTTGTATACAGCCTGGTCACTTCCGCAAAATCGATATGATAGATCAGAAGCAGTTTTAAAGCTGTAAGATATAATCTCTTTGGAATGTGGTTCAGGCTTCCTCGCGCTACGAGATTCATGGCATCCGTGATCTCCTTGGCATGTTTCGGACGGAATCTTTCGTTCTGTGCAAAAGAATCTCCGATAAAATCATCGATCAGGATGGGACCGTGCTTTAAGTGCTTATAAGGTGACATTTCCGGCAGATATTCCTTGATAAAACGGTCGTTTTTGTACATCTTCACGCTGTCTGCATTGGACAGAATGTAGATGTTGCCGCGGTTACAGCCGGGATGCTCTCCGATATCCATGGAGGAAGTGATCTCCAATACAGGAGTTTGTTCCTGCTCACAGGCATAGATATTTGCTGCCAGCTTCGGATTCCGGAACATATCCATGACACCATGATAACAGATCCGGTCACCGCTTCCGAAGTCTTTGTGGGTGTTGTAGTCGAACATGCACCAGCCGAAGCTTCCGGCGATATCGGACTGACTTGCCACAGCATCCAGTACATTGGCGTGGCGGATGGCATGCTCACTGCGGCGCTCTTCGTTGTCGAAGGCCTTTGTGGGATACATATGCCCGTTGTACTCACTGATCAGATAAGGCTTCTCCATATCAGATGTGACTTTTTTCTTCGGATCACAGCCGGGCATCTCACCATCGTGCAGAAAATCATTATACGTATAGACATCTTCTAACAGATGACTTTTTTTCATGGCACGGACACCACCGGTAGGTCTTGATGGATCCAGCTTATGTGCCACGGCATTGGTCTTTTCGTAAAAAGCATCGTCATCCGGTGACTCATTGATGCGTATTCCCCATAAAATGATGGAGGGATGATTACGGTACTGACGGATCATGTCTTCGGCATTTGCCACCGCCTGTGCTTTCCAGGAATCATCGCCGATATGCTGCCAGCCGGGGAATTCTGTAAATACTAAAAGTCCAAGCTCATCACAGCGCTCTAAAAAATAATGGCTCTGGGGATAATGGGAAGTCCTTACGGCATTTAAACCCAACTCCTTTTTCAGAAGATCCGCATCCAGCCGTTGCATGCTCTTAGGCATGGCATATCCCACATAAGGGAAGCTCTGGTGGCGGTTTAAGCCGCGGATCCGCAACTTCCTGCCATTAAGATAAAAGCCGTCCTTTTTAAATACTGCTTCCCGGATACCAAACGTGGTCTCTGTCTCATCCAGGAGCGTATTATCCTGATATAGCTGTGTCTTTAAAATATAGAGATTAGCTTCTTCGGTGTCCCATAACAGAGGATCGGTAATTGCTGCTGTAAGAGCAATCTCCTTGTCACAGGTAGTATCTGCAGAAACAGTCTGCTCGCACAAAAGCCTCCAGGATTCCTGCGCGACGGCGGTACTTTTGGGCATGTAGTACTGTCGGATGGTCACGTTCTCATCACTTTCAGTAAGCGTGATCTCAGAGGTGATCTGAGCTGTCACGGGAGACGATCTGAAATCTATCGCTGTATGGACGAAGATATCCGAAAGGGAGACTTTTTCCTTTACTTCCAACCGGACATCCCGGTAGATACCGCCATAGGTCATATAATCGATCACATAGCCAAAAGGCGGAACGTTTAAATTCTCTCTGCTGTCTAAGCGGACACAGAGCAGGTTATCCTGCCCATAGAGTACATTGTCTGTTAAATCTACAGTAAATGCAGTGTAACCGCAGTGATGCTCTCCCACCTTTTTCCCATTACAAAATACAGTACTGTCATGGGCAGCTCCCTCAAAAGTAAGCAGGATCCGTTTTCCCTGCCAGTCCTTTGGAATCAGGAGATGGCGCCTGTATCCGCTGACCATCTGGTAGAGGGATTCGTCAAAATAATGAAACGGGGTTTCCTTACAGGTATGCGGCAGACGTACCGGCTGCAGTGTGTTTTCCGGATATTCCGGTGCCGCTAAACTGTCCTCAAACTGTTCAGTGAACAGCCAGTCGTCGTTTAAGTAAAGTCTATGTGTCATAAGTTCTTCTCCCTTTTTGTCTGCGTATTTACTGCCTCTGTGTGATTCCGTACATGAGAATATTTACGACCTCGTTTAAGGCGTCCACGTAAGACAGATGATTCTGTGCGAGGATATTTCTTTGGAAAAACTGCTCAATGGAGGCTTCCAGCATCATTTTCACCAGACAGATGGGAACCGGGCGGATACTGCCCTCTGCCATGCCTGTCTCGATCAGCTGGATCGTAGGCTCCCAGCCGGTCTCTAAGCGAAGCTCCACTTTATGGTAGATCTTAGGATATTTGTCCCGTAGGGAATAGAGCTTTCTGAGGTCAATATTCTGATAGCCTTCCGGCAGGACGCCTAAGATGCGCTGCAGCTTTTCGATGGTTCCCAGCGCAGGATCCGTCAGGATCATCTGCTCGCTTTCCTTGATCGAATCAAAAATATAATCTACCATGGCAAGGAACAGTGCTTCCTTATCGTCATATACGGTGTAGATGGTTTTTTTGCTGATGGAAAGTTCCTTTGCCAGGTCATCCATCGTGAACTTCAGCCCTTTTTGATCGAAGACACGAAGGGTGGCATCCAAAATATTTTTTTGCAGAGCATCTGTGGTATCCATAGGTGTTCCTCCGTCTTTAGAATAGAATGCTTTCATAGGTTTCTGCGGAAACTCAAATATAAATTTTAGTTTCCTTTGATACAAGAGTAGCATTTTGTAGGGGAATATTCAAGAAACGTTTTTACTAAAAAGAGTTTCCTGAAATTGTGAAATATAACAAAAAACCAGCCAAACGAGTGTTGACTGGTTTAAGAAGGTCTCATATTTTTTCCCATTGTTCTGCCAGGGTGGGATGGGACTTTTTACGGGTGATCTCCACCAGACCAAGTGGTGTCATATCCACGATCCGGGGATGCTGAGGATCCTGTGCGGTCAGCATTTTCAGGTATTTCAGCAGTTCCTGACGATTTTCCTTTTCTGCTATATTGATGAAGTCTACAATAATGATACCGGACAGATTCCGCAGACGCAACTGTCTTGCAACCTCTTCTGCCGCTTCGGCATTGACCTGATAATAGGTCTCTTCTCCCATCTTCTTAGATTCATTTTTGCCGGAATTGACATCGATGACTGTCATGGCTTCCGTAGGCTCAATGACCAGATATCCGCCGCATTTCAGCCAGACTCTTGTATCCAGTGCCTCATCCATTCCCCGTTCGAGAGAATATAAAAGACGCAGGGAAATGGCAGGATCATCATACAACCGGAGGTTCTTCTGCTGTAAAAGCGGATGACTGCTTTCAGAAAGCTTGTGGAAGATCTCAGGGTCGTCCGTAAGGACTTCACTGTATTCCGATGGATCTGCCAACTGTTCCAATGCCTCGTAGATGGCTTCAGAAGGCGCAAGAAGACAGGTAAGGCATACTTTATGGATTGCCTGATTTAAAAGGCTCTGAAGGGCTTCAGATGTGCTCTCAGGGGTGGCTCCGTTTTTAACAAGCTGTTGCTTCATCCGGGAAGGATCTGTGGTAACGGAAGCCCGCTTTGTCTTCTGGGCATCTCTGGTGACCATGACCACCAGTTCATCTCCGGCTTTTAAGCTTCCGTCCGGCTGTCTGTTCGTAAGATATGCCGTACCTGCTTCCCGCATTGGCAGAAAGCATAGTTCCCCGGGGGCAATCTCCACGAAGCAGGCATCGATGTTTTTCGCCACATTCTGTATTTTTCCAAGGTAGATTCCGCCGATCTTACTTGCATTCGAACGCAACACCCGCACAGCGGCAATTCCGCCGGAGTTCACAAGCAATGCTACCTTTTTATCCCGAAGCTTCGTAAAGATCATTTTTCCGGTGGTACAGTCCGTGCTCTTACGGATCTCATTTATTTCTTTTTCTCTTGCCGGTCTGCCGCCGGTGAGACTGCGGCTCATTCGGCATCTCCGGAAGCCGCTTTGTAAGCTTCTTCGCTGTCATAACCGATGGCGTCTAAGGGAAGCAGTTCTCCGGCATCGCTTCTTAAATAGGTCTCTTCTCTGTTGACCATAAGGGCATTCTCAGGGAGGGGGTCTCCATTTTCCGCAAATAATGCCTCCACTACCTGAATGGGCTTGATATTGCCGGCGCTGGATGCATCTACCAACAGATACAGGCTGTTACCATCCACGGCTTTCAGCTCATAGATGCCTTCTTTTAAATTGATTTCCCGGCTGCCTTTTTTGGTCTCCTTGGTGATCAGAATCTCGTCCTTTTTAAGGAAGCGTTCCACAGCAGCTGCCAGATTAAAATGAGGACCTCTGCCCTCCCGGAAGGTTACGGTATATCCGGCGGCAGCCACACTTGCCATGGCATTGCCCGCCTTATCCGGCAGGATCTTCACGGAAGTGATCTCAATGCCGGGTACAGATGCGGCATTGAGCCGTGTCTTAACATCCTCGCAGGAAGTCAGGGAATGTACTTCCAGATCCATATATTCTCCGTTGCTGGTCAGTCCCACGCCTAAGGGTGCGGCGAAGGACATGATCTGATGGGGGCTGAATCCTCCGGTATAGGCTACGTCCAGTTCTGCTCTGCGGTTGGCTTTCTGGAAAAAACGCATTACATCCAGATGGCCGATAAAACGTACCGGTCCGTATTTTTTGAATTTAATTCTTAATTTCATAATTTCTGTCAAATTTCTATGCGGTCTTTCTTGAAAGACCTGCAATTCCCTTTCTTCTTATTCTTCAACATTCAATAACGTGCCATAAGGGTGTGTCTCGTACGATCAGTCTCTGGGCTCTACGCAGATACCGCAGCCGAATCTGGCGGCACCGCAGCCCTGACATGCCTGTTTGCAGTTCGGTGAGATCGTCTCGTTTTTCGCCTTCTGCCATTCTCTCTCCAGGAAAGAACGGGAGACACCGCAGTCCAGGAAATCCCAGGGCAGGATCTCGTCCAAGGGTCGTTCTCTGTGGGAATAGAAATCCGGATCCAGACCGCAGGCAGCGAAGGCTTCCATCCAGACATCATTGTGGAAGTATTCGCTCCAGGCATCGTAGAAGCAGCCCTTGTTATAAACATATAAAAGCACCTGGGACAATCTCCTGTCGCCTCTTGCCAGCACACCTTCTAAGACGCTGACATCCGCTTCGTGCCAGTTGTACTTGATACTCTTCTGGTTCAACTGCTCGGAGATGGCTTTTCGGGTCAGATATGCCTTTTCCACGAATTCTTCCTTGGTACACTGGGGTGCCCACTGGAATGGAGTAAAGGGCTTCGGTACGAAGAAGGAGGTACTGGTAACGATCTGTACTCTGCCGTTGACACGTTTCTCCTTCGGCACCGTATCGAAGAAGGTGGCTGCAATCTTATTGGACAGTTCAGCGATGCCGCGGATATCCTCCTCGGTTTCGGTGGGATGTCCCAGCATGAAATACAGTTTGACTCTGGTCCAGCCGCCCTCGAAAGCCAGCGCGGAACCATGCAGGATCACTTCTTCCGTCAATCCTTTATTGATGACATCACGCAGTCTCTGGCTGCCGGCCTCCGGAGCAAAGGTCAGGCTGGATTTTTTCACATCCTGCACCTTACTCATGACATCCAGGGAAAAGGCATCAATACGTAAGGACGGCAGGGAGATATTGATATGTCTCTTGTTGCATTCTTCCATCAGGAAATCAATCAGTTCCGGTAGTTTGCTGTAATCACTGGAGCTTAAGGAGCTTAAGGAAATCTCCTCGTGACCGGTATTTTTCAGCATCTCCATGGCGTATTTTTTCAATACTTCCACGTCACGCTCTCTGACCGGACGATACAGCTGCCCAGCCTGGCAAAAACGGCATCCGCGGATACAGCCTCTCTGAATCTCTAAGACCACTCTGTCCTGTGTGACCTTAATGTAAGGTACCACGGGCTTCATGGGATAAAAGCTGTCGGTCATATCCGTCACCAGTTCCTTGCGGATCGTAGCGGAAATCCCCTCTTCGGTCGGTCGGAAGGAAGCGATGGTGCCGTCCTCATGATAAGTAGTTTCATAGAATCTGGGAACATACATGCCGGGCAGCTTCGCAGCACGGCGTAAGAATTCATCTCTTCCTGCCTTTTCTTCTCTGCACTTTTTATACAGATCGATCAGTGGACGATACTGGGTCTCGCCTTCACCGATATAGAAGATATCGAAAAAGTCTGCAATGGGTTCCGGATTATAGGTGCAGGGACCGCCACCGATGACAATGGGACAATCATCCCCACGTTCCTTTGCAAGCAGCGGGATCTTCGCCAGATCCAGGACCTGTAAAATATTCGTATAACACATTTCGTACTGGATGGTGATTCCCAGAAAATCAAAATCTTTTACCGGATCCTGACTCTCCAGGGCAAACAGAGGGATATTTTCCTTACGCATGATGGCATCTAAATCCACCCAGGGAGAATAGACTCTCTCACACCAGACATCGTCCCAAGAGTTGAGCATGCCGTACAGGATCTGAATGCCCAGATGGGACATGCCGATCTCGTAGACATCGGGGAAGCACATACAGAAACGGACATCTATATTTTCTAAGTCCTTCACCACCGCGTTCACTTCGTTGCCGATGTAACGGGCAGGTTTTTCAATCTTCATCAGAATATCATCGCTTAATGCTAATTTTTCGTTCATAATCAATATTTACCTCAATTTATTTTTCATCTGCCGGACATCTTCCTCCGTGCAGGGAATCCCGGAATATCTGGCTTTCTCATAGATTTCCGCCATTCCCGTAATGCCGAGAGCTTTTTGCGCATCTCTAGCAGTATAAAATGGGATGCTCATCTTTGCAAGCCCGCAGGAGTTTATTTTTTTCTGATACATGTGCCGGATCTTCTGCGCGGCGTCCGGGAAAAGAAAAGAGAACCTTTTTTGATCACCGGAAACGGACCTGCCGGATATTCCCTCCAGGCGTTCTCTTATGTCACTGTTCTCCGTCATCGCTTCTTTTTCGGATTCCGGCAGAAAATGCATTCTGTCCTGCAAAAATGCGATGAGCTTCCGAATACCGCGGTACAGAATATAAACAGCAACGATTAAAAGTGCAATAATGGCAATATATTCCAGGATCACCCACAGAATAAAAGGATCTTCGCTCTCTAAGAGCGGCATTTCGCCGCTGCCTGCGTTCTGTTCGATAATAACTTCCGGTTCTGTGGTGTCCGCGGGAAGCAGTCCGAACAGGAAGCGCAACACCATAAGAAGTCCGCTTCGCAGGACCTGTAAAAACGGTTTCAGCCAGGCAAACTGCGAAATTAGAAAAAGCACCATTCCGGAAAGCAGCACAAAGGTAGTCGTACTGCGGATTCCCGAACGGAAAATCTCTTGAAATGGGATCTTGCCGGTGCTTAAGCGGTTCACGGTAAGAAAATCCTCATAGGATTGCAAAAACAGGATCACGGCATACAGCAAAAAGACCAGTATCAGGCTCATGCGATAATAGAGATCCCAGGTATCATCCCCTTGATAATGCTGTAAAAACAGGCATAAAAAAGATATACCGAATGCTAACGGCAGGGAAAGAGGTTCTGACAAGGAATCCTGTGTCCGAAACCGCAGCCACAGAGAATAGATCACAAAGCCGCATCCAACAAGCAGTCTTACGCCTCTGTTCACACCGTTTGCCGCAGGCAGTATATATAAAAGCACTACGACAAGACCGTGTAACAAAAGAAGCATCGGTAAATGTTTACTGCGTTTTCTCACATAGTACAGAAAAAACAAGGGAAATGCCCCTAACATCCACAAAACCATGGAAGGACGTTTTTGTGGGGATAATGCTGCAAGAAGGCTCGCCGATGCCATAGCAAAGGGATAAAAACATAATTGATTGAATAAATCCGTTAATAATTCTTTCACATTCAGACACTTTCTTCCCGCAGGGAAATAAATGTGATCAACGATCTCAACTCATCTTCCATCTCCGGAGGTACTGTTCCGGAATAAGGAAGGAACCATTTCATCTCCGGATGGCGTGTGTGATACTGCAGGATCAATTTTGCAAAATCGTCGTACGCGTTGGGGGATACAATGCAGGTCATGAGCGCACCGGAAGCCTCTGATAACCGGGAACTGAACAATTCCGAAAAAGACCGCACGGGCTTAGAAGTATCGATCAGAGCAAATGACCGAAGTACCGCCTCACGCTGCCTGATACCGCCACCGGCTTCCAAAATACAGGGTTCGTTATGAAGCACATCCACGCCGTTACAATATACCGCTACCTGCATCCCCTGTTCTAAAAATAAAAGCAACAGCGCTGTGGCGATCTGTAAGCTTGCCTCCACACAGTCCTCTTTTTTCAGGATTCCGGTATCCTCCAGATTGATAAAAATGCGGACGGATTTCTCAGCAGTGTAATTCTTCTGATTGACCTTAAATTCTCCGGTGCGGGCAGTGGCTTTCCAGTTGATGCTTTTTAGATCATCCTGGGGCTGATATTCCCGGATGCCCCGATATTCAAAAGGATCCTCCAGCAGATGTCTCTTCGTAAGGACTTGTCCGCTCAGCTGCTTCAGAGACTGTCGAAACGCAGGATGTGAAAAAGGCTTCGGATAGACATAGAGACTACTGTGACCGATGTCGGCCGTTGCGGTGTACTGTGCGGTCAGGAACAGATCCGATGCCACAAGATCCGCTTCTGCGATGGTGTAATAGCCTCGTCTGCCGGCGGTGAAGCGTAACACTCTGGTCACCTTTTCTAAAGCGCCGATCTGAAAAATATCATTTCGGTAAAACTTATCTGTGGTGCGGGAACCTTTGGTGTCTGCAAACAACAGATGTCTGTCGGTCTGGAATTTGACTTTCAGCATGGTAAGAGGAAGCTTTTTCTGATTCTCTATGATCTCTGACAGGGTGCTTTCCTGTCCTTCCCAGATGCCTTCTTCCTGAAAAGACAGGCGGACCCTTAAGTTTTTATGCCATACTTTCTGATAGATCGTTTTCTGTCCCAGATACAAAAGCAGAGCAACTACGAGAATTCCCAGCAGTTGTATCATGGCTCAAACCTTTCTGTGGGCACGGGAATGGAGGATAGAATTGCCTCTATCCTTCCGGCGTTCGTGCCGGCAAAAGCCCCCATACCGCATACCAGTCTGTGAGCAAGTACCGGAACCGCAAGAATACGGACATCATCCGGCAGACAATACTTCCGTCCCTGTAAGTAAGCATAGGCTTTCACGCAGCGTAACAGACTGAGGGTACCTCTGGGGCTGACACCGGCAAGAATCCCTTCCGCACTTCGCGTGGCTTCCACAATCTGTACCATATATTCCCGGATGCAGGGATGAACAAATACTTTTGCTGCTTCCCTACGGGCTTCCAACAACTCTTTTGGGCTAACAACAGATACTAAGTTCTGTAAGGGATCTTCTTCCATGTATAATTCCAGAATCCGCAGTTCCTCTTCCCTGTCCGGAAGATTCATGGACAGTTTCATAAGAAAACGATCTAACTGTGCTTCCGGCAGGGGGAAGACTCCCGCACTTTCTATGGGGTTCTCTGTGGCAATGACGAAAAACGGCTCTCCAGGCGTATAGGACACGCCATCGATGGTCACTTGCCGCTCTTCCATGCACTCTAACAGCCCCGCCTGGGTCCTGGGGGTGGCACGATTCAATTCGTCCGCCAGCAGAATATTGGTAAATACCGGACCTTTTCGCAGGGTGAATTCATTCTTCTGTCTGTCATAGACATTGATGCCCGTGATGTCGCCTGGCAACAGATCCGGAGTGAACTGCACCCGGGAGAACTGCACATCCAGAGACTTTGCCAGTGCCTTGGCGAGCTTGGTCTTGCCGGTACCGGGAACATCCTCTAACAGTACATGTCCGTCGGCAATCAGTGCGGTAAGCAGAAGCTCTGTCACTTTTTCTCTGCCTACCAGTACCCTTTGAATATTCTTTTGTATTTTATCTGCTAATTCTTTTCCTGTCTGTTCTGCCATGATCTCTCCCGGAATGATTTTATTATTATTTTATTATACCTTATAAAAATAAGTTCTGCCAGTACCAAAAGGTACATAAATATGAACTGCAAAGCATGGTCATATAGGGAGGAATTTTTTTGGAACCATTGGATGATAAGAATACAGCACAACTTTTGCAGCAAATGCGCAGACAGACAGAAATAAAGCCGGAGCAGGAGGATCTGTCGGAGACCGCATCGCATAGCGGCGGTACCTTCCGGATTCGTCTTGCTCTGGCCGGAGTATTGTTTCTGACAATTCTGTTATTGGATCAAAATAAGAAATGTTTTGCGGGCATCTCCATGGACCAGATCTTTCAGTATGTGACCGGAGTCGATTACGGTGCCGGTCTGAAGACCTGGGTGGAGACCGTGGTTAACGGTTTGCAAGTTCAGTGGTGATCTCTTCCCAAGTGACGTCTTTTTCTGCCATCAGTACCATCATATGATACAGGAAATCACTGATCTCGTATTTGACTTCATTGGGGTTGGGATTTTTCGCGGCAATCACGATCTCTGTCGCCTCTTCTCCCAATTTCTTAAGGATTTTGTCAATGCCCTTGTCAAATAAATAATTGGTATAAGAACCTTCCTTGGGGTGAACCTTACGGTCCTTGATCACATCGAATACTTCCTCGAATACCTGTAAAGGGTTGCTGCTTTCTTCGTAATCCTTTTTTGTGATCTCGTTAAAGAAACAGCTCTTGCTGCCGGTATGGCAGGCAGCACCGATCTGGGATACTTTTGCAAGGATCGTATCCATATCACAGTCAGCCACCAGTTCCTTCACATACTGATAATGACCGCTGGTCAGTCCCTTCAGCCATAGTTCCTGTCTGCTTCTGCTGTAGTAAGTCATCTTGCCCAATTTTAGTGTCTGTTCATAGGCTTCCTCATTCATGTAAGCCATCATCAGAACTTCCCGGGTACGGTAATCCTGCACGATAACAGGTACCATGCCGTCACTGTTTTTCTTGAAATCTTCCCACTTGTAAGCAGCCTGGAAGGATTCGATGGGAATATCATTTTCCCGGCACAGATCCTTCAGGGCAACGATCTCTTTCACATTATCGTTGATGGTATTGCCGGTGATACCGCATACATTTTCATATGCGAAGATCTCTAACAGCTTGTTCAGTGCTACCTGATTGATCTGCACGAAAAAGGGAAGGGACAGAATATTCTGCGTCTCCCGGATCTGGTGAGGATTCATCAGGATCATGGCAGAGACATACTTTTCAATTTTCTCTTTATGTAATTCCAAAACGGCGGGATCATTATAGGAGATCAGTATCTTCTCCTTGCCGAATTTCAGGGAGACTTCCTCAGTGATCTCAATATTACTCTCTTTCTCATAGTCGAGAACCGCCTTTTTACATCCGGCATAAAGTAATTTTTTAATGTCCTCCATGCGCTTTACATTGCCGGCACCGATGACATCTACTTCTGCTTTGGCACAGATATCCTTGATGATATCCAGAGCAGCGTCATGCTCTGCATCTTGCTCGGACATATCGAACACGATCAGTTCATCTGCGTTGTGTTCACAGTAATAATCTGCCAGACGGACAGGATCTGTATCTACGATAGTAGTATCCGTAAGGTTTCTCACAGCATGCTCATGATATAAATAAATACAGGGAACAAATTTCTTGATGATCATAGTAATCCTCGCGTTTTTCTATGCCTGCATGGCACGGACCCCAGGCACATATTTTCTTACAGGCTTCCTTTGGTACTTAAGACATCCGTTACCTTCGGGTTATAGGAAACGGCCTGATCCAGAGCCTTGGCAAATGCCTTGAACATGGCTTCGATCATATGGTGATTGTTGCCCGCAGACAGCATCTTGATGTGTAAGTTCATACCGGCACTGTAGGATACAGCATAGAAAAATTCCTTCACCAGCTCGGTATCCAGCTCACCTACCTTAGGTACGGTGAATTCACATTCAAAATTAAGATAAGGCCGACCGCTTAAGTCAACGGCACATAAGGCAAGCACTTCATCCATGGGCAGGATAAAATAACCGTAACGGTTGATGCCCTTCTTGTCTCCCACCGCTTTTTTAATGGCTTCGCCTAAGACGATACCGGTGTCTTCCACCGTATGGTGGCCGTCCACCTGTAAGTCTCCCTTTACCGTGCAGTCCAGATCAAAAAAGCCGTGTCTGGCAAAGCCGTCCAGCATATGATCAAAAAATCCGATGCCGGTAGACAGATCAGCTTTTCCACTGCCGTCCAGATTCAAGGTGATGGCGATATCGGTCTCCTTTGTTGTTCGGGTCACAGATGCTTTTCGTTCCATAATGTCTCCTAGTCTTCAAATCTCACTTTAATACTGTTTGCGTGTGCGGTCAAGCCTTCGCTCTTCGCAAAAGTCTCGATCTGTGTATGTACCTTTTCCAGTGCCTGTCTGGAATAAGAAATGATACTGGTCTTCTTGATGAAATCATCTACATTTACCGGAGAGAAAAATCTTGCGGTACCGTTGGTAGGCAGAATGTGGTTCGGACCTGCAAAATAATCTCCCAGAGGTTCAGAAGCATACTCTCCTAAGAAAATCGCACCGGCATTGCGGATACGGGTCATGGTGTCGAACGGATTCTTTGTAATGATCTCCAGGTGCTCGGAGGCAATGGCATTAGCTGCATCAATGGCATCTTCCATATTGTCAGCTAAGAGAATGTAGCCGTAATTGTCCAAAGACTTCTGAATAATGGGAGCACGCTCTAAGACTTTGACAAAACCGTCCACTTCCTCGGATACCTTCTCGGCAAGCTCCTTGGAAGTAGTGATCAGAATAGCACTTGCGAGCTCGTCATGCTCTGCCTGGGACAGAAGATCTGCTGCAACGTATCTGGGGGTAGCAGTCTCATCCGCCAATACCAGGATCTCGCTGGGGCCGGCAATGGAATCAATGCTCACATATCCATAGACTGCCTTTTTGGCAAGGGCTACAAAGATGTTGCCGGGGCCGGTGATCTTGTCGACCTTAGGTACGGACTCGGTTCCGTATGCCATAGCAGCAATAGCCTGTGCCCCGCCTACTTTATAAATAGTATCTACACCGGCAATATCAGCAGCTACTAAGGTACCGGGATTGACTTTTCCGTCTTTTCCGGGAGGAGTGGTCATAATGATCTCATCTACACCGGCTACTTTCGCAGGGATTACATTCATCAATACGCTGGAGGGATAAGCTGCCTTTCCACCGGGGACATAGACACCGGCTCTCTCGATAGCGGTGATCTTCATGCCTAAGATGGTTCCGTCGGGCTTTGCATCGAACCAGCTGTTACGAAGCTGCTTCTGGTGAAAAACACGGATATTTTCCGCAGACTGACGGATCACATCCACCAGATTCTCATCCAGCTGCGCGTAAGCTTCTGCAATCTCTTCTTTGGTCACACGGATATTCTCTGCACTTAATGCAAACTTGTCAAATTGTAAAGTATAATCGAATAAAGCCTGATCTCCCCCGGCGCGGACTCTGTCAATGATCTGATTCACAGTGCTTTCGTACTGAGAGTAATTATTCGGACTTCTCTTTAAGAGGTCGTTCAAAATACTCTGTTTTGATTCTTTATCCAATGCTACGATTCTCATAACGGTACTCTCCTAATCAATATGCTGTGATTTATCTGCTCTATTTTCTGATTTGTCTGGTTACGGCTGTATTTTTAACTGCTCGCGGATGGCACCTACCAGCTTGCGGATCCGGTCGGCTTCCATCTGCATGCTGACAGGATTGACGATCATGCGGGCGGACAGAGGGCACACCTCTTCTAAAACTTCCAGTCCGTTTTCTTTTAAGGTGGAACCGGTCTCCACAATATCTACTATTACATCAGATAATTCCACCAGAGGTCCTAACTCCACCGACCCGTTTAATTTGATGATGTCCACGGTCTGATGCTTTTTATTGTAAAAATATTCTCTGGCGATATTGGGATATTTGCTTGCCACACGGATCCGCTCATGGTGCTTTAACAGTTCTCTGGCGGAGGCGGGACCACATACACACATCCGACATTTGCCAAATCCAAGATCCAGTACCTCGTAGACGTTACGGTTTTCTTCTAAGATCGTGTCCTTACCGACTACACCGATATCGGCGGCACCGTATTCCACATAAGTGGGAACATCGGGACCCTTTGCCAGGAAAAAGCGAAGCTTATATTCTTCGTTGACGAAGATCAGCTTTCTGGTATCCTTGTCTTTCATCTCTTCACAGGTAATGCCGATCTTCTCAAAAAGTTCCAGCGTTTTCTTCGCAAGTCTGCCCTTACCCAGGGCAAAGGTAAGATATCTTTCTTCACTCATTACTGTCTTACCTCCTCAGCTGCTTTATTTTCCGGAGAAAGCACGGTGGGAATTCCTTCTTTTCTTAACTTCATAGCTTCGGCAAGCTTTGCCTGATAGTCCGCTTCGTCTCCTATACTGTAATATAATACCCTGCCGGAAGCCGGAAGCGTAATGTCGACTTTTTGTCGGGACAGCGCCTCCAGCAGATCATCAATGACGATGACGAAGCCGATTGCTGCCGCATCCTTGCCGAATTTGCGAAGGAGATTGTCATAACGGCCACCCTTTACCACTGCATCACCGATGCCGTAAGTATATGCATTGAAGACCACGCCGGTATAATACTGGTATTTGCTGAGCATTCCGAGATCAAAGGAAATATATTCCGCCACTTTGTACTGCTCTAAACGCTCCTTTAATTTTTCCAGCCGGGCAATTGCCTGTAAGGAACGTTCATTTTTCGCTAATGCCTTGGCAGATTCTAAGGATTCCATATCCTCGAACATATCGGCAAGCTTTAATAAAATACTGTGATAGGGTTCCGGGATCTGTTTCTGCTCCAGCAGTTCCTGGGCGGCGAAAAAGTTCTTGCCCGAGATGCAGGAACGGAGTTCTCTCTCGGTATCCTCATCAAGACCGGCTTCCTCGCAGAGTCCGCGGAAATAGTCTACCTCACCGATGGTTACCTGGAATCTGGTAAGTCCCGCACTCTTCAGTGCCTCGATGACCATACTGATGACTTCCGCATCTGCTTCTACGGAAGGATCGCCGATGAGTTCCGCGCCCATCTGTGTCACTTCTTTTAATTTACCCTGCAGATTGGAGGTGTTGGTGAAGGTATTGCCGTTATAACTGAAGCGAAGGGGAACCTTCTCTTCCATGAAATATTTGGCTGCACAACGGGCAATGGACGGAGTAAAGTCCGGTCTCAGCACCAATGTATTTCCTTCCTTGTCAAAAAACTTATAAAGTTCCTTGCTAGGTGTGGTTCCGATCTCCTTGGAAAATACATCGAAAAATTCAATGGAGGGTGTCTGAATATCCTCATATCCGAAGCAATGGATCGCCTTCTGCAGCTTCTGTTCCACTGCAAGTTTCCTGGCATATTCTTTGCCGTAAATATCTCGGACACCTTCCGGCGTATGTAATAATCTGTTATTCATAATGCATCCTCAATTCATGTACTTTACTATATTAACGTGCTACCTCGTTATCATGATAGCACATGAAACTATTTGTAGTATAAGCGGAGTCTTTCGCTGTGTCAAGCGCTTCTTCATTAAATTATTCTTCTTATTCTTCTCTGTCTTCCAGATCTTTTTTCAGAATATCCAGATAAGGAACCAGAATTCCCTGATGTTTCGGAAGAATATATTCCGGATTCAGTTCTTCAAACCGGAAGCTTTTTCTGCCGCCGTCATTTGCTCTGTCCCAGAAAAACCGAAGCATCTCATAAGGCAAATAATACAGCAGATCTTTATGACTGTAAAAGATCAGGAAAAAAGCAATGCCGCCCTGCTTTTCGAACTGCTGCATGAATTCCACCTGATGGGGATGGATATTCTGCAGGGAAAAGGTATCCACCGCACATTCCTTGGCATCAAAGCATACCGGGATACCCTGTACTGCACCGATATAATCAACAGTACTCTTCTGCTCGAAAAAAGCCAGCGTGATCTGGCGGCTCTCCTTATCCATTTTTATCGGAGTAATGGGTGTGGGAATTTTCTGGATCAGAGCAAGTCCGGCTTCCGCATATTTTTCATTGGTACGGTTAACCATATCCTCCAGTGTGGATCCGCGAAGTCCGCGGGTGTTCCATGTAGCCATTTTCGTGTATCCTTTCTAGCAGGCAGTATCCGGTATCAGATTCAGTGCCTGTAAGATCATAGCAAATTTACCGGGAGGCGGGGCTGTAAAGGTCCTGCCGCTTACCTTTGCAAGAGCTCCTTCTTCTCCCTCCGGGAAGCAGACCTTCCCGGCATGCAGAAGCTGATGGCGCAGGGAAAATTCGGACTGCATTTTACGGTTCAGCCTGGGATCTCCGTATTTCGTATCGCCGAGTAACGGATGCCCGGTGCTCGCCAGATGGGCACGGATCTGATGGGTTTTACCGGTGACCAGCTCCACAGTTAACAGGGTATAGTCTCCCGCCACGGCTTCCGGAGTATAGATCGTCTGAATATAAGAAGCCTCTTCCGTTCTTTCCGGCTTCTTGGCATACACCTTTACAGTATTGGTGTGCTCATCCTTGGACAGGTAGCCTTCTAACGTGCTTTCCTGTAAAATCTTACCTTTGCAGATCGTCTGATAGTATTTTCGAACCGTTCGGTCCTTAATGATGCGGCTTAAGTCCTGGGATCCCGCTAACGTCTTGCCGCATAATACGATGCCACTGGTATTGCGGTCAAGACGGTTGCAGACGGAAGGATGGAACGTGGCAAGATCCGCTTCTTTTATAGCCCCGGTTTCCAATAGATGACCGACCAGCCATTCATTCAGGGAAAGATCTTCCGGTTTTGCCTTCTGCGTCAGAACCCCGGCAGGCTTGCTCAATAATAAGATATCATCATCCTCGTAAATGACACAGACATCCCTTAGCAAATGGTATGCCTTTCGGTAATCGGAAGTATCTTCCGCACTCTTAGTACCGGACAGGGAAGCAAATGTCTCCTCGGAGAAAAAGCATTTTACTTCATCCCCTTCGGTAAGAATTTCTTTTCCCTCTGCCTTTTTTCCATTTAATGTAATGTTTTTCTTGCGCAGCATTTTATATAAAAATCCGGTGCCTGCGCCGGGCAGAGCTTTTTTTAAATATTTATCCAGGCGCTGTCCTGCCTGATTTTTGCCGATGGTAAGTAACTGCATAAGACACCACTCCTTGAAAAGTATATGAAAGAAAATAGGTTACAGAGACACACTCTTTAAGGTCTGGCAGATTCCCGACGTCAGTTCCGGCTGCGGGGGCAGTTCCTTTAACTGTTCGCAGCGTTTTACGTATTTATCCAGATCGTTAAATATTTTCACAGAAGTCTCTCTGTAATTGTCTTTTTTCAGAATAGCCTGAATGTGTTTGTTAAAAGCCTGCTCCTCGAACTTCGGGTCCGCAGTGTATCCACAGATCGTATTGCCGCAGACGGTCAGATGATGAATACAGAAATTCTTCTCATAAGAAGTAAATACACAGTCGTAGAGTCCGGTAAGTCCTTGTGTATGTGCCGCGATCAAAGAGGCATCCCGCTCATCACAGCCCTTGTAACGTAAATACATGAACATTTCCACCAGGCTTTTACATGCCGGAAGACATCCCAGTACCGCCACGATGGTTAACAGGTTCTCTCTGCTTCCGGTGCTGACCCAGCCGGCGATAAACAGTGCAATAGAGATGGCAAAATAAAGCACGGTTCTTATAATCTCATAATTTTTCTGGGTACGAAGATACCCTCTGGTTCCTTTTACAGCATCTGTGGAAAACATTCTTTTCAATTGCATATAAAATCATCTCCTTTTGTAGCTTATTTCTTCTGATTCTGTGCGTCAGCCAATGCGCAGATCTCTTCTTCTGTCAATGCACGATGCGCTCCTCGTGGAAGGGAGGGATCAAGGGTCAGCGGTCCGAAGGATACTCTCTCCAGTGCACATACCTGATTTCCCACTGCCTGTAACATTCTTTTGACCTGATGAAATCTGCCTTCGTGAATTGTAAGCAGCAGATCGCCGTCCGGAGTGATCACCGCTTTTGCGGGGGCAGTCGGTTTGTCATCTCCAATATCAAGCCCCTCTTCCAGACGGTGGATATCTTCCTCGGAGAGAGGATGATCTGGCTGCACCAGATAAGTTTTATCCACATGTTTTTTGGGTGACAGCAGGTCGTGTGCCAGGGCACCGTCGTTGGTTAAGAGTAAAAGCCCTGTGGTATCCTTATCCAGTCTTCCCACCGGGAACAGATCCTTTCTGCTCTGTGCGGGAAGCAGCTCTAACACAGTAGGTGCCGTATTGTCATTGGTGGCAGAGACAACTCCCTCCGGCTTATTCAGCATATAATAGACATATTTTTGATACCGCAGTTTCTGCCCCTGAAAGGCGATGATGTCTTTGGTTTCCTCTATTTTTTCTTCCGGTTTTTTGGCAACCGTGCCGTTGATCGTTACCATCCCTTTTCGGATGGCATCCTTTACCTGGCTTCTGGTTCCTATATTATTTTCACATAAAAATTTATCCAAACGCATGAACTTTTCACTTTCTATCATTTCTATTTATTTCATTTTGGCATATAGTATACAAATCGCTTAACAGGAACCTCCATGAAAAAAATAATGGACGTTTTTTTCTTTGTATTTTTGACATTCTGTATGTTGACGAATTCGTCCTTAAGTCTTGCCTATGCAGCCCTGGGGTTGAGACTCTGGTATGAAAAAATGGTTCCAGTGCTTTTCCCGTTTATGGTTCTGTCCGGAACGCTGATCCGCATGGGGCTGGTGGAAAGTCTTATCCGTCCCATAAGACCTTTTTTCGGTAAACTGTTCCGGATATCCGATCCTGCGGTTTATACGATCCTTATGGGCTTTTTATGTGGCTTTCCCATGGGTGCACGTACGACGGCTGAGTTTCGTAACAGGCAGGAGCTTTCTGTAGCGGAGGGACAATTCCTTTTGGCCTTTTGCAATAATTTCGGACCGGTTTATTTTTTGGGATTTGTGCTGCCTTTGCTGCACCGGACGCTTAAGCTGCCCTATCTTATGGGGATGTACGGCATTCCTGTTATCTACGGACTATTCTTAAGATATACGATCTATCGCACGCGTCTGCAGGATACTTCTATGGTTTCAAAGCCTGTAACCCAGTCCTCTGTCAGGACATCCCTGCCGGATGCCCTGGACGATGCCGTGAATGCCGCAGGCTTAAGTATTCTGCGTCTTGGTGGATATATGATCTTTTTCAATCTGCTGAATCTGTTGCCCGGGCTTTTCCTGCACCAAAGTCATCTCCTTGCACCACTTTTGGAGATTACCGGAGGGCTGCAGATGTTGGCGGACCGCTATCCGTTATATACTTTACTGTTACTTCCGTTTGGGGGCTTAAGCGGTATTGCCCAAACCGCCGCCTGTATCCGGAATACGGGGCTTTCTCTGAAAAAATACATTATTCATAAGCTCGTTCTGACACTGCTTACCGCATTTTATTACCTGGGATGGCGGCTTCTGTCTCCGGATACATTTCTGCTCTGATTTCTATTCTGATTTTTATTATGATTTCTACGTCTGCGTTTCTTATGTCTGCTAAGCTGGATCTGATATAGCAGAAATATCACGAGAAGCAGAGCAGCCAAAATTCCGCAAATGATCAGAAACACACCGAAATTCACTTGCTTTTTATCATTCAACACCTGGAATATGCCATTATTTCCAGCGGCATCCGCCATGGTAATTATGGAATCGGAAGTACTGTCTTTGGAGGCATTCTCCAGGGAAGCGGCTTCTTCTGCCGCAAGGCTTGCTTCCAAGGCTTCCTTGGCTGCCTTTTCCTGATCCACAAACGGCTTATCAAAGGTGATGGAAGCACTCTCGGTAAACAGATCCGCCTGATTGTATCCTCTGACGGTGATCACCGGCTGCTCGCCCTTCGTAAAGTTAAGTGAAAAGGTAAAGGTGTCGGGATAGGTTCCTGACATAATATCCAGATCCGGCCAGGGCTGTAGCTCGGAATATGTCCTGCCACCGTCTGTACTGTAATCATAGTACATCATGGGACAGTCATAATCTGTTCCCGTGACTTCCAAAGTCACCTCACCTGTGTCATAATCTGCACTGAGCAGTGACAGCAGACAAATATCCGGTTCCGTCTTATCTCGTATGGTGGCGGGCAGAATGGACTTAAGGGAGACTTCGGGAAGCGCATCTGCCTCAGCACTGTAATCGACACCCGTGTCTGCATCGGACAATCCGAAGTATTTTGCAACGGACAACGCATCCTCTCTGCCAAACCGTTTCCAATCTTCTTCCGTCTGGCAATACGGAATATCCCTGCCCTCATCTACATGGCAGTGTTCAATGATGGCGGACGGAATCCCTCTGGCAGTACTTTCTCTTATGATTCCGTAATAATCATCTCCGTTATCCTTAAGCTTCGTCTTCACACCGCGTAAAAACAGTCCCATTCCTTTCATCTGCTGCATCTGTTCCCAGCCGAACTGGTAACCGTAGGCATTGTAGGGCTGTACGGAAGAGATCCATACCTCGGAACCGAACAGATCATGATCTACGGAAGCGTTATAATGAATGCTGAACAGAAAATCCGCATTCCGCTCCGCAGCAAACTGTGCGCGGTCTGCCAACGACATGGATACATCGTCGGTATGGGTCAGGTAGACATCCACATTGTCGTATTTTGTCAGTTCCTCATACATGGCCAGGGCAGTCACCATGGTCATTTCCTTCTCTTTGGTAATTCCCTCCAGGGTTCCTTCGTTGTCGCCGCCGTGTCCGGGATCGATGACAACAGTGACCCTCTCTCCCGTCTCCTGTGCTCTTGGCGCTGCCTGAACGTTCAGGGAAGCTTCAAAAAAACAGGCTGCAGCAAGACTGACCGCACAGATCATTGTCCTGACTAACAGCCCTTTTTGTATATTGCTTACTTTCATTCTCTTGATTCCTTTATTTTTAAAAAACCAGCTTTCTACAGAAAACTGGTTTCTTATGATTAATTATATGATTACATGACATCGAGATTGTCAGTTCCGCCTGCGGGAACATCCACATCCTCCAGATCCTCATCTGCCGGATGAAGTTCACTGCGGTTGGACTGGATAATATCACGATACTGGTTCAGGTTGCCGATCAGGGCATCGTAATTTGCACTTGCCTGCTGGGTAGAGGAAGCAATAATATTTTCCAGATGGGCCAGCATATCATCCATGTACTGCATGGCAGCGGATTTTACATTGTTGGCCTCAATCGTGGCATTATCTAAGATCTCCTGTGCCTGCTTGCTTGCCATTGTGACGACCTCATTCGCCTGGGCATATGCCTGCTGCATGATCTCATGCTCGTTGATCAGCTCATTAGTATGAACCGTGGCTTCGTTGATCAGAGCTTCTGCTTTGGCTTTGGCATCGTTTAAGATTGCTTCCTTATTGCTGATGATCTTCTGATAACGCTTGATCTCATCCGGAGTCTTCATGCGCAGCTCCCGCAGTAACTCATCAATCTCATCCTTGTTGACGATAATCTCTGTGCTGGACATGAACTTCGGCTTACAACCTTCAATGTATTCTTCTATTTCATCAATTACCTGTTCGATTCTGCTGCTCATGAAACTCTCCTTATTTACACATCACTATTCTCTGAAAGTTTTTTCTGACGATATTTGTCATAAATCAGATCCGCCACAAAATCCGGAACACAAGGGGTAATATCTCCGTCAAAGCTGGCGATCTGTTTTATCGCGGAAGAACTGAGATATGCGTATTCCAGGCTGGTGGTCAGAAATACCGTGTCTATTTTCTCATGGGATAACATTCGGTTCGTCTGCGCCATCTGCAGTTCATACTCAAAATCCGTAATGGCCCGCAAGCCTCTTACGATGACATGCAGATCCTTTTCTCTGGCATAATCTACCAAAAGACCGCTGAAACTGTCAATCTGCACATTGGGCAGATCTTTTGTAGCTTCTTTAAGTATCTTAACACGTTCTTCTACAGAAAACAACGGGGTCTTTTCTTTATTATTCAAAACACTGACGATCAGAACATCAAATATTTCGGCTGCCCGTCTTATGATATCCATATGCCCGTTGGTGACAGGATCAAAGCTTCCGGTGTAAACAGCTCTTTTCATAAAAATCACACCTTTCAGTGTTACTTCCTGCGAAGGAACACATGCTTGTTGGTTTTGTATTTTTTCTCGCGGATCACTTCAAAGCCCAGATCTTCTGCATAGGAAAAATCGGTATGCAGAGAAGCCTCTACGAGGATCAGGGTCTCTTCGGAGACATATTTTGCATAACGCAGCTGCTCTAACACTCTGCGCTCCTGCTCCTGATCGTAGGGAGGATCCATGAAGATGACATCCACGTGCTTTTCATAGATACCTGTCAGTCCTGCACAGGCATCCTGCTTTAATACTATAGCACGGTCCTTCATTTTCGTAAATGCCAGATTGTCCTCAATACATGCTAATGCCTTCGGGGCATTCTCGATAAAATAAGCTTTTCTGGCACCGCGGCTCAATGCCTCAATACCGATGCCGCCGCTGCCACTGAAAATATCCACGAACACACAGTCCGGAATATAGGTCTGCAGCATATTAAAAAGGGTTTCCTTGATCCGGTCAGTGGTGGGTCTGGTATCCATTCCTTCCGGAGTCTTAAGGGGCAGACTTCTTGCAGTTCCCGCAATGACTCTCATATGATCACTCTCCGTTTTCTCTATAAATGTTTTTCTGAATGATTCTACTAAAAAGTTACACTCTGACTTTGGTGCCCTTGCTGTCACGTTTGCCGAGCTTCAGATTATTCAGGATAAGCTCCTTGCCCTTATATTCAATGGTGGTCTCTACGGCATTTTTTGTATAATATACATTCTCCACTACATCCTTGTCAGCCAGTTTCATACCGCGGACACCGATGGCACCTTTCTTTTTCTCGGGGATCTCATCGATGGAGAAGCGCAGGAAAAATCCTCCCCTGGTCTGCAATACGATGTTCCGCTGGTCAGTCAGGGCGGCAACGCTGACAACACAGTCACCCTCCGCCAGCTTCGTAGCGGCAACGGTACGTTTGGTCACATCGAATTCCCCGCCGTCTACCACTTTTAACATGGATTGGGCGGTGGCGAAGATTACCCGGCACAAATTCAGCTCCTTCTGGCTGGTGATGTATATGATCTCCTCGTTCTTCTGACTGAAGTTACTTACATTGTCAATGGGTGTGCCTTTCTCACGGAACTTGCCGTAAGGCAGATCCAGCACCTTGATGGTATGCATCTGTCCGGTGTTGGTGAACAGACAGATTCTTCCGGTATTTTTACAGGTGAAGACGTATTTATTTTCTGCATCTGCAGCTTCTTTATTCCGCTCGTAGGTGGAGACATCCACAGTCTTGGCATAGCCGAATCGATCCATGAGAAATACCACATCCATCTCTTCCAGCTCTTTTTCCTTGTAGACCGCTTCCTGACCGTTCTCGATGACAGTCTTGCGGGGATGGCTGTATTCCTTTTTAAATCCATCCAGTTCATTCATGATGACCTGTGCCATGGAATCTCTGCGGTCCAGTATGTCTTCGTAGCGATAGATATTCGCCATGGTCTCTTCGTGCTCGTTTATCAATGCTTCCAGTTCCAGACCGATCAGCTTATACAGACGCATCTCTAAGATAGCGTTCGCCTGTTTCTCGGTGAACATCAGTTGGGCTGCCATGATCTTTGATTCTTTTGACTTGAACTTGATCCCGTCCACCTTGCCTTCTACGAGGCAGGCCTTTGCCATGGCTCGATCTTTGGAACCACGTAAAATTTCAATGACAAGATCAATCACATTGCAGGCCTTGATCAGACCCTCCTGAATCTCCTTACGCTCCATTTCTTTGGCAAGCAGATTGGTATATTTTTTGGTGGCTACTTCAAACTGGAAATCCACATTCGCCTTGATGATCTGCTTTAAGCCCATGGTCTCCGGTCTGCCGTTTGCAATGGCGAGCATATTGACACCGAAGGTATCTTCCAGGCGGGTCTTCTTATAAAGCATATTTACAAAGTTCTCCGGATCGGCATCCTTGCGCAGTTCGATCACAATGCGGATGCCCTCCTTGGAGGACTGATTGGATATATCCACGATATCCTGGGTCTTCTTTGTCTCGGACAGGGCTGCTACATCGGATAAAAATTTTGCAATATTGGCACCGATCATGGTATAAGGGATCTCCGTGATCACCACATTGGTCTTGCCGGCTTTTCCTTTTTGGAATTCTACCTTGCCACGCAGCTTGATCTTACCGGTTCCGGTCTCGTAGATATCTTCCAGTTCATCTTTATTAATAACGATGCCGCCGGTAGGGAAATCCGGCCCCTTCAGGTAACGCATCAGTTCTTTTGTGGTAATCTCGTTGTTCAGCATATAAGCTTTTACGGCATCAATGACTTCTCCAAGGTTGTGAGGAGGAATGCTGGTAGCCATACCTACGGCGATACCCTCCGATCCGTTGACTAAGAGGTTCGGGATCTTTACCGGTAGTACGGAAGGTTCCTTTTCCGTCTCATCGAAATTCGGTACAAAATCTACCACATCCTTATCCAGATCCGCCAGGAAAGCTTCCTGGGTCACTTTCTGCAGTCTTGCCTCGGTATAACGCATGGCAGCGGCTCCGTCACCTTCGATGTTGCCGAAGTTGCCGTGACCGTCGATCAGAGGCATGCCTTTTTTGAAATCCTGGCTCATGACTACCAGTGCCTCATAGATGGAACTGTCACCGTGGGGATGATATTTACCCATGGTATCCCCTACGATACGGGCACTTTTACGGTAGGGACGGTCATAGCGGATCCCCAGTTCGTGCATATCGTAGAGAGTTCTTCTCTGTACCGGCTTCAGACCGTCTCTGACATCCGGCAGGGCTCTGGCAATGATAACGCTCATGGCATAGTCGATGAACGATTTCTGCATCTCCTCGGAGTATTCTGTTTTTATGATTCTGCTGTCATCCATTTCTGGTCCTCGTCTTTCTGACATTACATTTCAGGATCTGCACTAGATATCCAATTCCGCATCCGTTGCATGATCGTAAATAAAAGATCTTCTGGGCGGTACATCCGTACCCATGAGAAGCTCAGTCATCTCGGAAGCCATGCGTGCATCCTCGATCTCCACTAATTTTAACAGTCTGCGTTCCGGATCCAGTGTGGTCTCCCACAGCTGTTCGGCATCCATCTCACCCAGACCTTTGTATCGCTGTAAGGTAAAGGCCCCCTTATGGGTCTTACGATACTTTTCCAGTGCTTTGTCGTCATACAGATATTTTTCTTCCCCTTTGGATGGCATGGCCTTATATAAGGGAGGCATGGCTATGTATACGTGACCTTCAAAGATCAGATCCGGCATGAAACGGTAGAATAAAGTCAGTAACAATGTGGAAATGTGCGCACCGTCCACATCGGCATCCGCCATGATGATGATCTTGTCATAACGTAATTTGGTAATATCAAAATCATTGCCGTAGCCCTCGGAAAATCCGCAGCCGAAAGCATTGATCATAGTCTTGATCTCCGCATTTGCCAGTACCTTGTCGATGCTGGCTTTCTCTACGTTCAGGATCTTACCGCGGATAGGCAGGATTGCCTGGTACATACGGTTTCTGGCAGTCTTGGCACTGCCGCCCGCAGAATCGCCCTCTACGATGAAGATCTCACATTTGGAGGGATCTCTGGACTCGCAGTTCGCCAGTTTTCCGTTGGAATCAAAGGAGAACTTCTGCTTGGTCAGCATATTGGTCTTCGCTTTTTCCTCGGTCTTACGGATCTTGGCCGCCTTTTCCGCACAGCCGATGATGCTCTTTAAAGTCTCCAGATTACGGTCAAAAAATCTTACGATCTCTTCACCTGTCACCTTGGCCACAGCCTTGGCAGCATCCTGATTATCTAACTTTGTCTTGGTCTGTCCTTCAAAACGGGGATCCGGATGCTTGATAGATACGACGGCGGTCATTCCGTTCCGGACATCGGCACCGGTAAAGTTCGCATCCTTTTCCTTCAGAATATTTAATTCTCTGGCGTAAGTATTAATAACATTTGTGAACTGGGTCTTGAAACCGGTAAGGTGGGTACCGCCCTCGCAGTTATAAATATTATTACAGAATCCCAGTACATTCTCGTGGAATTCATTCACATACTGGAAGGCTACTTCCACGGAGATGCCTTCGCTCTCGCCGGAAAAGAAAATGACATCATGGACGGTCTCTTTGGAACGGTTCATGTCTTTTATGAAGCCAATGATGCCTTCCGGTTCATGGTAGATAACCTTCTCCGGTTCTTCTTTTCTCTTATCTTCGAAAATAATCGTAAGCTTCGGGTTCAGATAAGCGGTCTCATGAAGGCGGCTCTTAACCTCATCTTCCTTAAAACGGGTCTTGTCGAAGATGGTGTCATCCGGCAGGAAGTTAATAGTCGTACCGGTCTCTCTTGTCTTGCCCACCACAGGGAGCAGACCGTCTACCAGATCCATCGCGGGAATACCTCGCTCATAACGGTCCTCATAAATGCAGCCGCCACTCTTGACTCTGACGGTCAGCTTTGTGGAAAGGGCATTTACCACAGAGGAACCCACACCGTGCAGACCACCGCTGGTCTTGTATGCGGAATTATCGAACTTACCGCCGGCATGCAGAGTCGTGAATACCAGACGCTCCGCGCTGATTCCTTTTTCGTGCATTCCCACGGGAATACCACGTCCGTTGTCTTCTACCGTGGCGGAGCCATCCGCTTCTAATGTTACTTTTATCGTATCACAGTATCCGGCCAGATGCTCGTCCACAGAATTATCTACAATCTCATAGATTAAGTGATTCAGACCTTTGGTGGAGACACTGCCGATATACATTCCGGGTCTCTTTCTTACCGCTTCTAAGCCTTCCAGGACGGTAATACTCGAGGCGTCATAATTATTGTCTTTTGCCATGAACTGGAACTCCTTCTCAACACATTATTGTCTTAAGTATATCATAGATTTTGTGTTTGGAAAAGTAAAAAATACAAGGGATAGGGCTTTGCCGGAAATAAAAAACCACCGGTTCCCTAATCCGGAACTGGTGGTCAAAATGGTCTGTTAAGAAATCCCTTTGAATTTATAATCCTTATGATTTTGCGATTGCAATGCTCCAAAGGACATCAGCCGGCTGCCACGGAACACTAATTTCCCCTGCTCTCCCTCTTTCAACGTTGAAAAAACAGTATCATCTGTTTCCATGGTGACGCATTTTTTCGGATGCTCCATGTCCTGAAAAGTAATCTGATGCACCGCTTCTGTTTCTACCAGTCCCGTCGCCGCATTGGTGTTCTGGAGGTAAACCGTCTGGGAGATATCGGTGTTTGTATTTTTCGAAAGAACGACCGCTTTTTCCATGGTCTGTGTGCGAAAAGCGCCCTTGCTGCGACGCCGCAGGCATAAATAACAGATCCAGAGAACGACCGCTATCAAAAACAGGACTGTTAAAATATTTTCCAATAGGCTGAACTGCATTTGATTTATCATGTGGTACCTCCTCCTAAAGAATTTAAGGAATCACCTTTTCAGAAATCAGCTTTAATGTTCCATCTTCATTCAGTTCAACGAAGAAAGGATATTCATGCATCATAGAAGTATACTTTTCCCAACAACTTATGAATACTTCTTCCTCTTTTGTAATGGTACAAAGCCCCTGCTTTTGTAATTCCGAAAAGTCGTGCCAATAGTCTATGAAATGATATTCCGTATTCTCTGTGATGGGTATCTTCATTTCGCTGAATCCCCAATCCTTTATGTAATAACCGGATACCAAATCTCTTTCCACATCCAGACCTAATTCTTTAATCCGCTTCTCATCCTCCGGGATGATCCATTCCACAGGGCGTACTACAATATAGTCGTTGTTTGTACTGAAATTCTCAATATACACACAAAAGGAACCTATTTCATCGTATCTTCCGTGGCAATACGGCGTTGGTGCAGGGACATTTTCGAGCGTCCCTTCCTGCGTAGTTGCGAGGGGGGAGGGGCTATCCGTTGCTGCCGGTGCCACCACCATCTCATCTATAGAAGGTGTGATATTTTCTTCTTCGTTTAATCCGCATGCCGTCATAAAAAATACACTCCCTACGACCGAAATTACGAAAAATAATTTCCTCATACTATGCTCCTTTTATTTCGCATACAAATATCCCATACATTTCATATTACCAGCTTTATAGGCAACACGTTCTACATTTTGAGCTAATGTTTTAAAAATTTTTTCTTTTACCATACCTTGTTTTCTCCAAAAAAGTATTTTTAAAATGTTTACTTATGTCGACATAGTTGTATCTTAACACTTCTCTTTTCTTTTTCAATATAATCGGCGTGAACAGCTATTTTACAAGCGCGAATTTTTTTAGCATATACTTTTTATTGTTATATAATTGTTGATGCCTATAATCAGAATGGAGAATATAATTGCTTTCGTATGCTTGAATGAATTTAAATGAGAAAGTCTTATTTTTGAGCACAAATGATTTTTGACCTTTTAAATAATGCATCTTATAATTACATTCAGAGGAAATACTATATAACTAAAATGGAGAAAAGTTATGAATATTGGAGAATTGCTTGTCAACGTGATAACCGTTTTATTATTCTATTTTTTTATTTCCAGAACGTTCACACTCCGGCGGTTCCACTGGATCTGCAGGGGCATCGGATTGATGCTTCTCTTTGTCCTGATCACATTGCTGAATCTTATGAATATTGCCCCCACCATTACCTGCGTATCCGGTCTGGTCTGCCAGATTTTATATACTATGGTGTTTGCGGAAGGCTCCCGGGGAGCCAGATTGTTGATCGGTGGTATTCCCGCTTTGTTGGCAGTTGTTTCGGACAGTGTAACTTTCTCTGTACTGGGAATTCTGTTTCAGGATACTTCGGAGGCACTTACGGTCAATTCTGCCATTCGCAGTCAGGCTCTGGTCATATACATACTCACCTATTGCCTCCTAATCTGGGCAGTCATTCAATTCTTCCCGCAGGATTTGAAATTCCCGGGATATTTTGAAGGTGTAATTTTTTTGACTTGCGGACTGGGAGTTTTTGCCTCTGATATTCTTTTGAAATATGTGTTTTATTTCGAACGCAATGAGATCGTGCTGTCCAGAATCTCTCTTGCAACGGTCAACTATATTTTTCTTGGAGTTCTCCTGCTGCTATTGATGATCGTAGAACTTCTTGGAATCTATTACAGCAAAAATAATGAGTTACAGCAGCGTAATAATCTATATCAGATTGAGGAACAGGAACTGGTTAATCTGAAAGAATCTTCCGCTTTTATCCGGGGCTGGAAACATGATTATAAGAACCAGTTGCAGGTACTTTCCACCATGCTGCAACAAAAACAGTATGACGAGTCGTTACTATATGTGAATGAGCTTTTAAGCAGTTCCGATATGATCAAACCGGTCTTTTCCTCGGGCAATCCGATTCTGGACGCAGTGTTGTCTTTGAAATATTACACCATGGAGCACAAAGGAATACGCTTTGAACATTCGGTGTACCTCCCCACAGCATTTCCCCTGTCTCCACTGGATACTTCGACGCTGTTTACCAATATTTTGGACAATGCCATCGAGGCCTGCCAGTCCTGCCCTGCCGCTCCCTGGATCCATTTGGACATAAAGCCCAAGGGCGATATGCTGCTGATCACTTTGAGCAATTCCAGTGCCGCTAATTACAGGTATAATAAAAAAGGTAATTTGCTGTCAACCAAAGACGGGAAAGAACATGGTTACGGATTGCGTCAGGTTGCCAGGGTAACGGAAGCTTGTGGGGGATTTTATCAGGTAACACCTTCTGCTGATAAGTTTACTATAACAATAGCACTTCCTGTTTCTTTAGAGGTAGAAAGGAATAACCTATGAACATACATGTTACCATTATTGAGGATGAAGAACGCTTTGCACAGGATTTAACAGAAAAAATAAGAAACTGGTTTCATGCCCATCATCTCGAAGTTGCGGTGAAATGGTATCCCTCCTCTCATCATATTTTTTTCACCAGCAGTTACCTTGCAACCGATGTATATTTTCTGGATATCTCGTTAAAAGAAGAAAATGGTGTCGATATTGCAAAAAAACTCCGGGCACATAACTACAAGGGACATATCATTTTTCTGACCGGATTTCAAGAGTATGTTTTTGAAGGGTATTCTGTCCGGGCGTTGGACTATCTTCTAAAGCCCATTGACCCTGTAAAATTAGACCGGGATTTGGAGATGATAGCAGAAGAACTCAGCGATCAAAATTATATAGTAAGAACAAGATCTGAAATGTATAAGATACCTTACAAAGAAATTTTATATATTTCCAGCAGCAATCACTCTATCGAGATTATTACGGAAAAAGAAAAATTTCGCCAGATGATTAGTCTACGGGAAGTCCTTTCTCCTTTACCTGCGTATTTTCAGCAATGCCATAGAACTATAATCATCAATATGAAAAAGGTAACCTGTCTCACGGACAACTGGGTAGTTCTCAATGGCAAAGAGGAACTCCCTGTTGGAAAAAAATATCTGGAAAAGATAAGAAGTACCTTTTTGTCACAGTGACAGAGAAGCTCCCGGCACCTTTATGGCTTACCAGGAGCTTCTTTCGCATTGGAAATTTTTATGCTTTGAAATTCTTAAATTATACCGTGATTTTCTTACAGCATGCCAGTGCCAGGGCACCGGGGCCGATGTGGCAGGCAACACTTAAGGACAGTGGATCGATATGGATATCATAGCCGGGGAATTCCGCCTCTACCTCGGTGCGAAACTGCTCTGCTGCGGCTCTGTCGTGGGTATAAGCGATCTGTAACCAGATGTGCCTATCCTCCGTCATGCCGCCGAAACGCTCGTTGATGTCCTTCTTAATAGCATTGATCATCATGGTTTTGCCCTGCGAGGTGGTTCTTGCCTTTGCAAAGGCATCCAGCTTTTCACCCTGAATGGTCAGCACCGGTTTCAGGCGAAGCATGGTACCGATGGCTGCGGCCGCCGGAGTGATCCGTCCGCCCTTTTTCAGGTAATACAGGGTGTCCAGCATGATATAGATACTGCTGTTGAATTTATCATTTTCCAGGAATTCTTTAATCTGGGCCGCGTCTTTACCGGCTGCTGCAAGCTGCAGGGCATCCAGCGCAGACTGACGCTGGGTTACGGAGATCCGCTGGTTGTTCACGACCTGGACTCTGCTATCATACTCTGTAGCAAAGGCCATGGCACTCTGGCAGGAGCCGGACAGACCGCTGCTCATGGGAATGTGTACGATCTCGTCATATTCCTGTAAAAGCTTGTCCCAAAGGCTGGTGACACTGTCAGGAGACGGCTGGCTGGTGGCAATATTCGCACCTGATTTTAATTTTTCGTAGAACTGTTCCTGTGTCAGGTCAATATCTTCATAGTATGTGACTTCATCGATCATAAAAGGCATGGGCAGAACATGGATTCCGCGACGGGCTCCTTCTGCCTGTGTAATGCCACTGTTACTGTCGGTTACGATTGCAATTTTTGACATTCTGGTATCTAAACCTTCCCTTTACATGAATTAACATAAATTATCTGATCCTAAGCATAAAGCTTTGAACCTAAAAGTAATTTTACTGTCAGATGGTCCGAAAGTCAACAACATTTACTGCGGTATGTTCTTTGAAATAGTTCACCAATGCCAGACTGTCGTCATCTGTCAGGTCCGGATCGGATACAAGCAACTGTTCCACGGCATCGGAAGCTTCTTTTAAAATATTTGCATCTGTATATATATCACCCAGCACAAATGCAAATTCACCGCTCTGCCGGATACCGAAGATATCTCCCGGGCCTCGAAGCTTCAGATCCTCGGAAGCAATATGGAAACCGTCATTGGAATGGTTCAGAATCTGCAAACGTTCCATGGTCTCTTTGGCTTCTGATGTGCTGATAAAAATGCAATAGCTTTGGAATTCACCGCGTCCCACACGCCCACGCAGCTGGTGCAGCTGTGCCAGCCCGAAGCGCTCTGCATTCTCCACCATCATTACTGTGGCATTGGGAACATTGATACCTACTTCAATTACCGTGGTGGAGACTAAGACATCGATCTTCTTATCAGCAAATTCTTCCATGATACGGTTTTTGTCCGCCGGGCGCATTTTCCCATGGAGGTAAGCTACTTGAACGGAAGGTGGCAGAACTGCCCGGAGTTTCTCCGTATAATCTACTACATTCTCCAGGTCTTCCGATTCGCCCTCTTCCACCATGGGACAGATGACATAGGCTTGTCTTCCCGCTGCCACCTCTTTTGCGATAAATTCATAAGCCTTAGGACGATAGGAAGTCCCTACAACACAGTTTTTGATAGGCAGACGATTAGCAGGAAGTTCATCAATGACGGAGACTTTCAGATCCCCATATAGGATAATAGCCAGTGTTCTGGGAATCGGCGTAGCACTCATAACTAACACATGAGGCTCACTCCCCTTGGCGGCTAATGTCTCTCTCTGCCTTACACCAAATCGGTGCTGTTCATCCGTCACTACCAGTGCCAGGGAAGAATATTCCACCTTTTCCTGGATCAGGGCATGGGTTCCAATGATCAGGTTAGCTTCTCCGGAAGCAATTTTCGCATAAGCCTCCCGCTTCTCCTTCGCCGTCATAGAGCCTGTCAGAAGCACCGGACGAAAAGCAATGCCATATTTTTTTACATAGCCTGAAATGGTCTCAAAATGCTGTACAGCCAATACCTCCGTAGGGGCCATCATTGCTCCCTGATAACCATTAGCCGCACACATAAGAAGTGCCAGCACTGCCAGGATTGTCTTACCGGAGCCTACATCTCCCTGAATCAGGCGGTTCATGGCATAAGGACTTCCCATATCCTCCCTGAGCTCTCCCCAGACTTTTTTTTGAGCTTTGGTCAGAGGGAACGGCAGCTGTTCTAAAAATCTTACGGTATCGGCAGTCTCATACATGGGGAAATGATTCTCTGTCTTCGCAGCAAGCTCCTTATTCTTACGAAGAACCAGCAAAAAAGAAAAAAATTCTTCAAATACCATACGGTTTCTGGCAGCTAACAGCTCATCTCTGTTCTCCGGAAAATGCAGGGCGTAGACTGCTTCCCTATGGGAAAGCATGGGATATTTCTGCAATATCATCTGTGGCAGATATTCCTTTTCCGGTGGATAGTATTCCAGCGCCTGTGCCACAGATTTCTGCACCGTTTGATTGGTCAGACCTTTGGTCAGGGCGTATCTTGGCAGGAGCCGTCCGGATTTCTGCTTATATTCATCCCAGGTGAACATCCGGGGCTGCTCCATGATCTTATGCGTACCGCGCTGCTGTACGAGACCGCGGAAGAGATAAAAACCTCCTGGCTTTAATACCTTTTTTAAAAAGGGCATATTGAAGAATGTGAGCTGGATGGAATCATTGCTGTCATCTTTCAGAATGGCATTAAGGATAGAGAGATTGCGGACTTTCTTCACGTTGGGGATGGCGGTGATCTGACCATAGATAGCCTGGACACTGCCGGGGAATGCTTCCCGGATGGATACCGGAGCATCGTAAGTCTCATAATCTCTGGGATAATGCCCGATCAGATCCTCCACGGTAAAGACATTGATCTTACCGAACAGTGCTGCTGTCTTCTCTCCCACGCCTTTTATTCTGTTCACAGGTATTGCATCACTCATACCGGTCCCTCTTTTCTATACTAAATTGAGAGTTAATTAAGAAATGCTATCGAATCCCCGTAGCCCGCATTGGGGC
>OHJA01000274.1_pt1 | contig 38972 bp, 49 predicted proteins | sample 1568441 | NCBI WGS metagenome assembly OHJA01 (sample SAMEA3879500, study PRJEB24766) | human gut metagenome | biome: human-associated habitat; feature: feces | place: USA | collected 1985/1987 | reverse complement strand
AAGGTGTTACGAAAGTGTTATAGGAACCATTCTCACCAATTGGCTTCAAATGCAAGGATTTCTTCGTATTCTTCCGTAGTCAGATGTTCCTTTGCTGCGGCCAGCTCATTGGTGGCAAGTTCATTCATTCCCTGCGCTTTCAGGGAACGAATCAGCCAGCAGTATGCTTTCGGATTATCTGGTGCGATGGTCAGCGACTTCATGGCATACTGATTGAGCAGGTCATAAGAGTGCAAATAGTCCAGTTGCTTCAGCAATTCACTGACAGCACCCATATAGGAGAGATGGTATTTTGTGGAAAATTGGATAAGCCAATGCTCTCCATCTGCGGAAGACAAGACCTTTCCTCGATAGAGGTCAAGGGCATTTTTGAGGATGTCCACTTTGTTGATCACAGAGGATGCTCTGGCAGCAGAAGATACCAGTTCATCAAAACGCTGATAATCGGTCATGATGTGGAGTTCTGGGTTGAGTTGGTATCCGGACGCAGAGGACAAAATCAACGGCTCATCCGAAATAAGGCTGAACTTTTGGCGCAGGCGATAAATCAGTCCCTTGACGTTTTTGGCTGGGTTGTCTGAATCATCTGGCCAGAGCGTTTGGGTGATCTCCTGCGGAGAAATGGCATTTTTACGGGAGATCAGCAGGTAAGAAATCAGCCGGCTGATTCTCGGAGAACTAAAGTCAGCTTCTTTCAGAACACCTTTAGACGTGCTAATGCTCAGTTCGCCAAACAGACTGACATAGATGTCTTTGCTGCTTTGGATGGAAGTAGGAATATACGCCATCTGGAGTCGGTTCAGCATTTTCTGCTCGTTGTACGATGCAAGCAGCACATAGGCAAGAATCCGCAACATACTGGTCTGCTGGATATACCGCTTAGGATTCCGGACGGCAAGCAGAGCGACTGGGCGCGGCTCCAAGGAAACGGCAATAACAGACCGGATGCCAAGCCGCTGGTACAGGTTATACTCCGCAGGATAGGCTTCTTTTGTCGCTTCGGCGTCCGAGACGACCATTGGAATTCCCTTGCGGACAGTTTGTACCCACCGATCAAGAAATTCAGCGGATTCATATTCTTCGGTTAAAAGCATCGTTTTGTCCGTTGCACCCGTGTTGAACCACCAGAAAGGTGTCCACAAGTTCAGATCAAGATCGACCTGAATCAAACCGCACCAGTCAGCATCGTAGAATTGGCAAGTGGCTTTCAGCACCTGCTGGGCAACTTCTTTCGGGGAAAGATGCTGGTAATACAATTGCGATTCAAGGTCATTCATACTGTTCTCAAAATCAATTGCACGTTGAATATCTCCAAAGCTCCGTTCTTCGTACTCATGATCAGACTGACGCATAAAATTTCACCTCGTATCAAATAAAAAAGCACAGCATCAGGGCCTCACTCGCTCTGTACGGTGAATCCCAGTGCTGTGCTGGTATCAATCATGCAACCGCAAGAGCTGAACAAAGCTACATCGTAGTGTGGTTGGGCGGCTCAAGCAAAAATGAATCTCATTTCGTCAAAAATCAACCAGAAAATTATTAAAGGAGTCATTCAAATGAAACGAAATCAGAATTTCGACCATAATCACTCTCAAAAAGTGTTTTCCTGCCGCTACAACATGGACACCAACCGGGTGGAAGCCCGATTTGAAGATGGCACCACCCTTTCCATTGATTGTATCGCCATAGAGGACGAGTACAGCAACACTCCGGCGCAGCGGGCAGAACTGGACTGGCTACTTATATAACAAGCCCTTGGAATATACCCAGCTTGTGCTGAGTGGAGAAATCGAACATTATCTTTCACTTGGTTGCGATCACGGTAGACTAGAAGATTGACCTTTTTTCATAGAAATGTGATTGGCTGTTACAGAATGGCTCTTCAAAAAGCATTACAGAAAATCCGGAAACTTTTTTGAACCATAATAACTCAAAAAAGTTTCCGGATTTCTGTTTTTGTACGATTGCTATCGTATTTTCATTTTGCAATAGTTTTCATAATTGACCATTGTCCATTACAGAGAATATAGGTCTCTTCCTATAATTGGCTGACATTTTATAGCACACACATTTATTTCTGCATGGAATACCCACTGCTTCCATAAAATATTTACTCGAATAATTTTCCGCAAAATGGACAACGATCTTTCACTGTTAGTACAATTGAAAAGTGCTTCCCACAAAAAGGACAACGACGTGTTATAAAATCAAAAATATAGTCTATCAAAAGTACAACAACAGCTGCTATACGAAACTCAAATGCCCATAGTGCGCATACGACTATTGCTATGAAGATGAATACAGCTTTGCATAATGTGAGTTTTGTTTGGAATTTCATTTTTTATTCTTCTTTCAAGCATTTTCCTTATAAGACGGAAGATTATGCTCAAAGCAATAGTAGGCTTTTTCCAAGATATAGCTATCGTTGTCATAGTTAGTAGCTTTTCTATATTCTGTCTTCTTTGCAGTTTGTGAGGTAAATCTTTTTGTTTTAGGATTTACCAGTGCATAAGTTACAGTCGTATCCTCAATGGTTGCTCTTTCCAAAAAAGCATTTGGCTGCCATGAGTAATCCTTATAAAATTCACATTGTCTAATTTTCAGATGTGTATAAATATTTGTTGATGCGTATTGACTGGGATCACTGTAAATGAAAATCTGAGAGGGAGTTAGCCCAGAAGCTGTAAATGGAATCCAAATATAGGGTTTTGTTAATCCAATCAGAATATTAACACCTCTGTCTAGTACCGCAGCTGCAGCAGGACTCACAACACTTCTCCTTTCATTTTTTACAGGTTTATTTCCGTACGTTATCTGAAAACGATATGGAACTCCCTTATAAGAATCTCGCGCTGCAGGTCTTTCGACAACAATTTTTTCATATGTAATTGTCGAATCATATGGGATGTTACGTTCGGTAAGGATTTTTTCCTGTTCGACAGGCGACAAGCCGCTTAAATCAACCACTTCACTTATATACATTCCTGCCGATGGAGCATCTATCTTCGACGTGTCTGCATATGCCGAAGTGGGGATAATATGGGACATTGCCAACAATGCGGTACTTGCACCCGTGAGTTTAAGAAATTCTTTGCGAGTCATCTCTTTCATATTTATTCTCCTTGAAGTTTACTGATTATCGCATACCGTTACTTGATATAATATATTGTTTATACGTTTCTTCAACTCTGCATTGGAATCACCCTTTCATGTAAAAACAAAAGACACGAAATTGTTACGTCCACCTTAATTCTTAGATTAACTATTGATAGCATCAAAGCACAATAAGCAATCAAAGTCCACGATTTTGTATCAAAGTAGAGAAAACTTGTAACGAAATCGGTGTGGCCGCAAATAACATGACCCTCAACACTGGGCATCCAGCATTGAGGGTCATACTTAAATAACCGTTTGTATTGCACTCGCACTATGCCTCAAGTCGATTGTCAACCGAAGGCTTTTATTATGTCATGAAGAATTTCCATCTGCTGCGGCGAAAGATCATTTCCTTTTTGACTTTGTGAAAGCAATTCATTACGGAGTTTAATTAAAGTTTTCTTTTGCGCACCAGTCAATCCAGAAAGAGATAGTACTTCTGGCGCATCCAGTCCTAGGAGTTCATCTGTTGAAATGCTAAATAAGGATGAAATGCTTGCAAGAACATCCAACGGAATTGCATGTGCATCACTTTCATATCCACTGATCGTGGATACAGCCTTATTTAACCGTTTAGCCAAATCTGCCTGCGTCCAGCCACGACTTTCCCTCAGCTTTTTTAACTTTTCTCCTAAATAATGCTCCATTCCCGTACACTCCCATCTTATATAAAGTGTACTATTTGAAATTTCAACATAATCGTACTATACTATATATAATGTTCGATTATGTTGAAATTTGATTGACTTGTGAGGAGCAGGGCTGTATGTTGTGTGATAAAAAGCATTCCCATGTGCAATGGAGGGATTTCAAAATGAATGTCTTGGTTTGTGATGATGACCAGCAGATCGTTGATTCTATTATTGAAGAACTCAAAAAGAAAAGCGAGGAAACGCATGTAGCATTAAGATTTTATGGTTTTTCTCAACCAAGTCAAATAGACTTATCACTTCCGTATGATATTGCGCTTCTGGATATTGATATGGGCGAAACAAATGGAATTGAGCTTGCCAGAAAGTTACGAGCAGAAAATGAAAACATTGTGATTATCTTCATTACGAATTTCATTCAGTATGCTCCAGAGGGATTTGAGGTTCAAGCCTTTCGATACTTACTAAAAGCAGATTTCTCTGCTAAACTTGATTCCTACTTTGATTCAGCCGTCCAAGAAGTGCTTCAACGGAAACAGCTTGTTACAATTTCGATAAACTCTGAAATTATTGATGTACCTGTAAATGACATTCTGTATTTAGAATCTCATCGAAGAATCATTGTTATGCACTTGTTGGACGAAAAACGCCCAGCATACCAATTTTACGGCAACATAACGGAACTATCCGAAAAAATCGAGCCACTCGGTTTCCTTCGTATTCAAAAAAGCTATCTTGTCAATATGCACTATGTCGAAATCTTTCAATACAATAAAGTCCAATTGCGCGGTGGTCTTTGTCTGGCTCCAAGCGAAAAGAATTATAGTGAGCTAAAACAGAAATATTTACATTGGCGAGGTAAAAGTAGATGGATGCTTTAATCAGTTTGGTTTACACAATCACAGATTCAGTCTGCGTATGTCTGTTTTTAGACGCTTTTGCTTCGCACCGTTGGAGGGATCATAGATTTCTTGTCGGTGTAATAGTTCAAACTATTTTAATGTATGCATCCATTGAATTCAGTGTTATTGCCTTAAATCGAAACCAAATCGTCAAAATTCTCTTGATTCTACTATCCTGCTTTATTGTTGCCAGAACTCTATATGAGAATATCTCAGGAAGGTTTTTATTATTTCTTATTGTTGTAGAATATCTCTTGACTTATAGTTTATCTTTTGCAGTCGGAATGCTTGCAACTTCGGTTTGTGGGATGGATGCTCAGACGTTTCAAGCCGACAAGGCATTATCCCTAATCTATGGAATCTCTTATTATTCAGCCGAATTATTTATTATTGCGCTATTTCGCAAAATGATGCTTCAGCGTATGGGCAATAGACCCAGAAGTGATGCTCAACATTCGCAGCTGATACTGTACTTTCTATTTCCATGCGCATCGTTTGTAATGCTTGTGATTCTGCTTTACGTTACAAGCGGTCATAATATAGAAGAGTTTGTTTCTGCTGGCTGTTGTATTCTCATTTTTATTTCAAACGTCGCAGTCCTCTTTTTATTGGAGCGAATGGAGTATGCAGCATCGGAAAGAGAACAATTATTGATGCTTAACCAGCAGATTCAGCTACAATCGAAAAACATGACTTCGGCAAGCGAACTTTATTCTGCCCAAAGGAAAAAAGTTCACGATTTCCGGGCGCACCTGAATATCCTAAATCGATTGATGAAGAATCAAGAGTATTCTGCCGCTGAAGAATATCTTGAAAAAATCACCGAACAGCAAACTGATCGGCTATTCCTTGTCAACACACATCATCCCATCTTGGACGCACTTTTCAATACAAAAGCTGCCGAAGCAACTCAAAAGAAGATCAGCATTGATTTTGAAGACCTGCTAATAAAAGTCAAGTCCCAAAACAAGAAAATTCGCTAACCGACCGCTGCCCATGACAAACAGTATTCAAATGCTGGTCAAAACACAGCGAGGGCGACGGAGGGGATAGCAAAGCAAGCCCAGCCAGCCCTCGCAAAATCAGGATAGCATTTGAATGCTTCGGTTTGTCAAGGGTTCGCTACGCCAGCTAAGCGGTTCTTTGAATTCAGCTCAGGCTCAAGAGGAAATTACGACCAAAAACAAATATCCATGCTTATTTTGAGTGTTTGGAGTCCATTACAGCTTTCACTCTAGCATAATAGATTCGCAAGAACTTGTTGGCTGAAGCCATCATGTAAACTTTGTAGGGTTTTCCCTCAGAGCGCTTTTTGTTCATGAATTGAAAAACCGGCTCATCCTGAGGTTGTGTCTTCAAGATGACAGTCATAATCAGAAAGAGCGTCCTACGTAGAACAGCCGAACCCACTTTACTAATTCCGCTATCGTTGCCCACAATCTTGCCAGAATCATTTGGCTGCGGTTCAATTCCTGCAAATGCAATGAGTGATTTCTTGGATGAGAAACGACGGACATCTCCGATCTCAGCCATCAGTTGAGGACCGAGAGAAGGGCCGACGCCGTACATTTCCATCACAGTATCAAATTCCGGAAGCTGTTGAGAAAGGCGAAGCATCTCCTGCTGGAATGCAGCCACGGACTGAGATACGGCTTTCAGCTGAGCGACCTGTTGCTGAATAAGGAGTTTTGAGGTTGGGGATTTTGGAAGAGAAGCAGCATTGACTGCACAGGCATAGATCGTATCCGATTTTGAGCGAGTGAAATTATATCCGTGCTTCTGACACCACTTTAAATACTTTTTAGCAAAGGCATCAGAGGAAAGGCTTGAAACACACTCACTGTGCCAGAAGTCTCCAATGAAATCGACCCATTTTTCGCACCCGTTGCTCTTTGCGGGGCTTGAAAATAGCTTGTTTGCATCTGGAAAGGTCAGGTCAAGAGATGAGATCAGATTATTCTTCAGCATAGTACGAACTGCCACGGCTTGCTGGTACTGACGATAACAATTCTTCAAAGCCAGCCGGGTATCATCTTCGGGAAGATACTGTCGTAGCCGTGTCCACTTGTCGAGCGTATAGTTGGCGATTTTAACAGCGTCTTTTCTATCCGTTTTGACACGTCTTAAACTGTTGTTGTCATAGTCATGAATCAGAACAGGATTGACTACGGAAACGAATAAGCCCGCATCGTGTAAAACGAAAGCAACTGGTTTGTGGTAATTCCCGGTGGCTTCCATGACGACACGGGTCTCTCCGTCCAAAGCTTTGAGCTTCCCAGCCAGATCGTTCAGGCTTTGGGCGGTGTGTAAAACTTCAAAGGGTTCGAGTACTACTTCTCCAAAGGGGCGCATGACGCAAACCATGCTCTTTCCTTTGGAAACGTCAATGCCTACAGCGTTCATAACGGTTCCTCCATTACTTTGTATTTGCAACCGGAATCCATCTTTTACTCGTTGCCGATTCAATCTATTGGGTGACACGAACGCTCCGCTTGGCGGGTGGCTCAACCTGCTTAAAACGAATGCTACAACAAGAGAGATGGTCAACTGTCTTTAGAACGGGCGTAGAAGCCCAGAGAATGATGCGTTAGCCGATTACTCTCTTATTGTAGCTTAGGTACGAGTTGGAATGGAATATGGCTGGCTGCCATATCCGGTTCCATGTTTATTGTAATAGTGAATGATCTATCAAATCTTCCATTTGATGTCTCCGATATGGTAGTGCTTCTATCAAACCTTTTGGATAATGCCATTGAAGCGTGTCAGCAGTATGATAAGGGCGATAAAGCGATTCATGTCATGGCCGTTGCACAGCAAGACTTTTTTGTCTCTGTCCGAAACACATCGGAACCTGTTGTAATTATAAACGGTTCCATTCCAACGACAAAACCAGAACCACAGATGCATGGCTTTGGACTTGCGAACATCCGGCTGATTCTTGAAAAATATAGCGGCGAATATACCATGTTCTATGAAAACGGGTGGTTTCAGTTCACCGCTGATATACCGCTCACTCCGATTTCGTGACAAAAAAAGTCCATTTCGTTACATTATTGTGGAAATTGTAGCTCAACTTGTGTATTCTTTCTTTCAAGAAAGTTCTTTTAATGAGGATTGTCGCAATGAAAGATTTTGCAATGCAATTAACGCAAAAGTGCGTGTCGATGGGATTGCTTGATGAATCTTATTCTGAATGGTTTGCATATAGCATCGAAAAAAGAGTGACAACCTTATTCACTTGGCTTGTGCAGTGTCTGATTAGCGGTTTTTGCTTTGGCTGGACCTTAACGATTTCATTTTCTGTGTTCTTCCTCTTAATTCGGAAATACACAAACGGTTATCATGCTGCTACTTATAGTAAATGCCTGTTCTGTTCCATTTTATTAGAAGTAGTTCTTCTTGCTTCAATCTCCTACGTTTTCCGTACAGGCTTGGCGTTGCTTTTCTTAACTATAGTTTCTGATATTACAATTTTGTATATTGCACCAGTTAACAATAAAAGCATTCACTGGTCAACAAATGAATTTAAGGCTGCAAAAATAGCTGTTCGTTGGTTATTATTGATTCTAAATATTTTCGCAATTTTGTTGGTGGGAACTCAAATCGCTCCTACCATACTACAAGGGTTGGTCGCAGCATTGACTGCTGATGCAATAACATTATCCATTTCACGCTGTCAAAATTGAAAGGAGGGCATACAAATGAAAATTCAAGTCAAACAGTTCGCCAAAAAGAAAATTGAAGCTCTGGTGAAGAAGGATATGCAGGAGTGGCCTCCGGGTTGTGCAGGCTGGATGTATCAGCCGAAGCGTCCCTATGTACCTGAGAAGCATCTGCAAGAAAAACGAAAATAAGTTCAATCCTGAGATGGCATGGTCGCTTTCCTGTTTCAACAGCAAAAAGCACTATGCCATTTTTCTTTGTTGGTGACTCCGATTTCGTTACGAATTTTCTCCATCTTATTACAGAAATGTAGACAATATTGCTTGCTGGGTATACAGTGTAAGAAAGGATGGCACAATGCACAAATCGAAAGGAGTTACTCCGATGCAGCAATGTAGCTTTGAATGAAATTCAAACTTATCCATTTAATGAGAAAGGATTGTTTATTATGAAACATAAAAAGTATCACAGCTTTTAGCTGCTTCGCTTTCTTTCTTGATGATTGCGATGCTTTGCGTTTCTAGCGTTGCAATGGAACCTTCTATGAGAATCGGCAGTGTCACCGTTCATTCTTCGCTCTTTGCTAAAATGGCTTCTGAATCGCCGGAAAAAGATTTGATTACCCAATCCAATATTGTTAAGGCAACCGATGAAATGATTCAGTTCGAGGAAAAAACCGTTCTGGATGTTCAACATTTGGATGATGGTTCGTCCCTTACTTCCTATCGAAAAGATGTCGCAACCATTCTGCCTAGCGAATTTCCAACATCTATAAGCCCCTGTGCAGATGGAAGCATCAACCAAGATTCTTGGGACTCAAGCAACACCGTACGAGCATATACTACAATTTATTATGATATTGTTAAAGACTCCGGCGATCGTTCGTATTATAAGTTGACAAAGGTTACTGGAAAGTACTATTGCAATAACTCTGCAACAAAAATTACGAGCCAAACTCTAAGAATTGGTCAAACTGGATGGACGAGTAACGGATATCGAGAGCAGACCAAGGATTTTGACATTCCTGCATCTCAGAAAGACTGGACAAAATACCCTGATTCCTCTTGGGCTGGTGTTCTGGTAGATGCAACAAATCGCGTTGGCTGCTACTATGTTGTCAATATTGCTGCAAAGACCGGAAAGACTTGGTATGTTGAAATTTCAAATAATATCCGATAACCGTTTTTGAGCAAGGAGTTTTTTATGCTACCGTTTTTTAACCAAAAAGAGTTGGTGGTTTGCTCAAATCAATCACAATACCAAAAATACACATCTCTTTTAGAAAAAGAGGGAATCGGATATCGAACAAAAGTACGCGATTTATCATCGCCGTCTTTGTTTTCGATGGGAACCCGTGAAAGAGCTGGAACCGCATTTCAAAAGGTCAATTGTCAAACGATTTACACAATATACGTTCGCAAAGCTGATTACGAGCGCGCTGTTCACGTTATCATTGTTTGATTAAACAGCCAAAACCATATACGCTTTTCCTCGCCAAACAATCAGTTGCAAGCAATGTTTTCGTCTATACAAAAACATTGCTTGCTGGGGGAATGCCCCAAGCCCCTTTGATCTGCATTTTCCAATGCAGGCTGCGCATCCCTTCGGGACGCTTTTTATCCGGTGATGTGCTCCGGGTCGTTGAGGACTTGTATGAGGTGAGAAGCGGCTTCTGCCAGAGAAGCATACTTCATCTGTTCCGGGACAGGCGCATCCAGAAACGAAATGCCCCATTCCTGCATACAGAAAAAGCTAATTTGAACAAGCTACGCGGGATGCAGCATAGAAAAGTGGCTCATCGAGCGTATAGACGATAAATGCGAAAGCAAATACGACCAGTACACACAATTGTTTTCAAGATTGGCGAAAGATATTGACGCTTTAGCTAAAGCATGATAGCATATAAAGGGGATTTTTTGTTTTCAAAAGTGGTTGTTCCTTTTACTAAGCATGTTTTTGAGATGCCGCTGCTGAGGCAAAGACCCATTCAGTCAGCCTACGGCTGACAGCTTCCTCACAAATGGGAAACCTTTTGAGATGGCACAAAGCGCAAGCTTTTCCCTTAGGGAAAGGTAGCAATTGCGAAGCAAATGACGAAAGAAGTTTCCGCCCTCAGTCGGTATTAGTTGCTGACCCAAAGGGATAACCACTTTTTAAAAGTCGCCGAATATTATTTTAAAAACAAAGTCGGTTTATCATCATGAAAAGAATCTTTCAATTTTCCCATTGCACATTGCATCTTTACCGAAAAAAGATTATCCTTTTTTCGGTTCTCAGCATAGGATCTTCGTTAATATCCCTCTTTAACACTTTGTTGTCCGGTCGATTTATTGACTTTTTGGCTTCGCCTAATTGCGTGGAATGGAAACCTCAACTATGCTACTATTGTATTCTTTTCTTGGCGACTATTATGATAAGTTTTGCGATATCTTTTGCACTCGGGCGAATACGCGAAAAACTTCATACAATGGTAAGCTACAATATAAACAGACAAATGCTCGTCCACATCCAGCAGATCCCTTTTTCCAAAACTTTTTTTTTGGACAGTTCACGCATTACTCAGCAACTTCAAACTGATTCCAATGAAATCGCTTCATATTGCATAAACGTGATACAAAATGTTCCTGTAAGTTCGGTACGGCTTATTACGGTGAGCGTTATAACATATCAAATCAACAAAACAGTATTCGGTATATTACTTATACTAGCTGCACTTTATATCGTCTTCTTTGAAATATTCAAGGGCAAACTATATAATACCACAAGGGAATTCAAAAACGAGCAAGCCCTGTTCTTTTCTAAAGCACAGGAGCAATTGCGTTATATTAAATTTGTCAAAAGGCACGGGTTGATAGATGTATTTATAAATCGAGTGGACTTAGCATTTCAATCTCTTTTCAAGACGGCTATGCACGCTCAAATTTTTCAATATATTTTTTCTGGTATTGATTCAATGCTTTTGGCTTTAAGCCAAATCGGTTTATTCCTTGTAGGAGGTGTAGCCGTACTAAATGGAGAAATGTCTATCGGCGGTTTTACGACAATCAATGTTTATTTCTCTTCTGCATTGGGATGTATTAGATATTTTTTTTCACTTACTTCCTCTACACAAAATGCATTGGTATCTTTAAACCGTTTGATGGATGTTGCTAAGATGCAATCCGAATCCGACGGAAAACAAATTGTGTCAAACATCAAGGCTATATACCTACAAGACATATCATTGAGTTTTGACAAACCAGTCTTAAAGTCTTTTAATGCAGCGTTTTATAAAGGAAATATATATGCCTTGTGTGGTGATAATGGTACTGGAAAATCCTCGGTATTACATTTAGTTGCAGGGCTGTATAATAATCTTTATGGCGGTAACATTTACTTCGACGATTTTGACATCAAGAAATTAAATATGAATTTTTTGAGAAAATCTCTTATTGGCTTTGTTGAGCAGGAGCCGCAGCTTCTCGCAGACAAAATCATTTCAAATTTGTATCCATATAACATTAATGAAAATTACGAACCTGAAGAAATCGACGCTGCAATATATTATATTAACAAACTTGGAATGAATGACTGGCTAGATAAATGTTGTGATGGTTTGAACACATATATAAATGAAAAAAGTGATAATATTTCGGGAGGGGAAAAGCAAAAATTGTCTATTATTCGCGAATTGCTAAAAAAGCCTCTTGTGCTATTATTGGATGAGCCAACTTCAGCTATGGATGCAGATAGTATAAATACTTTCTTTGAGTTGCTGAATGCGATAAAAAACGATACAATTATTATAATTGCCACACATGATTCAAGAGCTTTACATTACTGTGATTCCATTGTACCATTAAAATAATTACTTGTCTTTTTGGGCGACAAACCACAATTCTTCTGCGAAAGTGAATGCCGAATTTAACGCGATAGACATCCATAGGATTTGACAAAATCCTTAGGTGTTCAGATATGATAGTACTGCCAGCCGAAGAGTAGAAAGGAGTCGATTATGACTACATATATTGGAAATGCCTACGATAACAATACGAATCCGATTGGATTATGCTTGGGACAAATCTCTCCATGTGCAAAAGATGCGAGTGCCTGCGTTGCAGACTTTGGCGGATGCGTCACAAATGTTTCGGGCTGTATTTCTGACGTGTCTATTTGTGGAAGCAATGCTGGGCTTTGCGGTTTAAATTCCGTTTCTTGTACAGTAAATAGTGAGTCTTGTGGAATTAATACACCTGATTGATAATTGCGCAATTTACGATGTTTTGTTTTGGCTGGCAGTACTATCTATTTTCTGAACATGTGATGAAGATAACAGTATAAAGGGGGGCTATATATGATTTTTTCAGACGGCTCATATATTCCAACATTTATAATATTTTCTGCAATTGGAATTATAATAAAGTGCGCTCCCGTGGAATATCCTCTTTTCCATAAAAGTTTTCCGTTCCATAGTTACTACGGTTTCCGTTTTTCCTTGCCTGTTGATATAAATGAAAAAAACTGGCCTCATATCAAAAGTATTGGAAGTATGATATTTTTTGCTTTTGCAGCTCTTGACCTCATTGTTTTTGTATTAGGCATCTTGAATAGAAGCTCTACATTATATATTTCTTGCACTCAGCATTTATTATTAATTGGTGTAAGTTTTTCATTTGGCGGAATGATACTAGCTGCGAACAAGCATAAGGAGGATTGAATTAATGAAGTTCTCAAAATATAATATAATTCATACAACCGAAAATCAGGAACATATTTTATTCAACTCCTTATGGGGAAGTACGTTTGTAATTTCTCCTTCGGTTAAGCAAGCAATAGAATCATCTAATCCGACGTTGCTCACTGAAGAAGAAAATAGACTGTTTATAAAATACAATGCTTTAATCCCTGACGAATATAATGAATCGTGCATTTATAATCATTTCTATAACAAATCACGCTACGGAAAAAAATGCCTTACGGCAACAGTGCTATTAACTTGGTCATGCAATTTTAGATGTATATATTGTTATGAAGGCGCAGGAGAACTGCGTTGTGAAAACATGACAAAAAACAGAGCTGGAGCGATAGCTAATTTTTTAATCAAATGTTCTGAAGAACAACGAGGTGAACTAATACACGTTGTTCTTTTCGGTGGCGAGCCTCTTTTGAATATAGATGTTGGTTTTCATATGTTGGGTATTCTCAAAGAGTATTGTTTAACAAGCCATAAGGAATTACAGTGTTCACTTGTTACTAACGGTTCTTTATTGACTGAAGAAATTGTTAGTGGATTATTAAATTATAATTGTAAATTTGTACAAATCACTTTGGACGGACCGGAATATATACACAATTGTCGAAGAGTTGCTAAAGATGGTTCCGGCACATTCCAGAAAGTTTTGCATGGAATAACTATCATGGAGGAGTTTTGCTCTCAAATACATACTTATATAAGAATAAATGTAGACAAGAACAATGTTGACTCGATTCCGATGCTTTTGGATACACTCAAAGATTTGGGGATTTCGCATTCACAGGTGGATTTTGGCATAACAAGAGATTCCACATCTGCATGTTCTTCTTACAAAAGCAATTGCCTTCCTGAAGAGTATCTTCCAGATATTTTAAATGAATTATGGAAATATAGCGAAGCCAATATGTTTTCCAAATATCCACAACCCATGAGAAAGTGGACATACTGTGGATTATTTGACGAATACAGTTTTACATTTTCACCTTTGGGTGAATTGTATAAATGTTGGGAGATGGTTGGTGATAATAAACATAAAATGGGTTATATAAAGGATGATGGCACTCTTACAGATGTTACTTTTGCATATTATGATTGGTTATCAATCGATCCTTTAAAAGAACCAGATTGTTCCGATTGTAAATATCTTCCCATTTGTGGTGGCGGGTGCAGGATGTTATCCTATCGGCAAACCGGAACATATCATGCTGCTGGCTGCGAAAAGGTCAAAGGCGTTATCGAGAAGCAGATAGAAGTATATGTGCGCAGACAAGTACAGTTTCAAAACAACTGATTGCCTACTTTCACTTTATCAATATACTCAATGTATCGGAATACATCGAATCCATGGAATTGCGCAAAAGGTTATTGATGAGTGTCCTATACTGATACTTGACATTCCGATGTACTTTGCCACGGTGCTGCTGTTCTGGTAGAAAAGTCCGATATTGCATTCTGCTTTTTGTGTAGTAAGTGCAATGAAGCCGGATTAAAGTTCGTTTTCATGAGAATATTTCAAGAGCCAAACCTTTGTGCGACACAGAGATTTGGCTCTTGAAATACAAGCTGCTTTTTATCAATCGAGCAAGCCGTGCTCACCGTGAGTTTTTTAAATATGCATTCAATCCACCGTTTAGCACGAGCTGCACATACTCTCGTGGCGCGTTATAAATGAGCCAGTCAAGCTCAGTACGCACTCTTACAAATGGTAGTGTTCCGTCAATGGTATCCTCTACAACATCGCAGTCGATTGATATCATTGTCCCGTCTGCAAAGCGACATTCTACGTTGCCCGTGTCGATGTTAAATTCACAAGATAAGAGCTTATTCATAATCAGACCTCCGATTTTCACTTTTCAGCGTTAATGCGTTTTTATAAATCTGAATAGTGGGCAGCGGTCATTTGATTATGTAGTGTTACTTTATGGCACATGAGCATTGCTGCCGGGGTTGTCGTTACCGTAACCTTCCAGCAGGTTGATGGCACCCCACACGCCGAGACCGACACCCAGAGCGACAACCAGAGTCTGAAGAACTTCGATAGCAGAGTTAAAGAATTCCATAGTCGTTTCTCCTTTATAAATGAAAGTTGTAGACCGCCCGTACACACCTGAAGCTGTTGCTGTTAAGCCGCAAACTACGGCGGAAGTGGGCTTGCTGGTGTACCTCTCTGGTCAAAAATAAAACCGCCTACCGGGTCAGGCAGACGGAAGCGAATCAGCGTCCACCACGATGAACTCATCACCGGGGTGGATCTTTTCTTTTCGGTTCAGATATTTTTCAATATCGAAGGTGTTTTTGGGGTCGTAGTCGGAGGTGAACTTGTAATTCGGATGCTGGGTCAGATCGTACTTGTCAGAAAGAAACGGTCTGACACCACGCAACTGTAAAATGCACTTGCCGCCGTCCAGCACCGCCAGCTCGTCCCGGCTCAATAATTCTTTGCCACAAAGTCAAGTGATAAGTTTAATTTGTCTAATTTTCACAAATGCAAAATTATTTTTTTGTTTATAAAATAAATATTGCACAAATCAAGAAATTGTGATAGTATAATACTGTAACAACCAACCTTGTCGTTTAATTAGGAGGAGGTACTATGAAACACGCCAAATTATTAGCTATTCCTTTAGCAATGGCCTTAATCTGTTCATCAACGATTGTTGCGTCAGCAGCTACAACAAACGAAATAGCGGTTCCTGCTCATAGTAATGTTGTTGAAACAGAAAGAAACCCCATTGGAAATCTGACAATGGCAGAAAGAGAACAGTTAGCCAACCAAAAATGCGACTCTTGCCCTACACCATATCATTTCAGTGTAATTCCACATTCGCATGAAATAACCAAGATTACTGATCAATATCATGGTGAAATCAGCAGAGGTGTAGTTGCAGAAACGACGCGTCGTGTAGACACAACTGCAGTTTTATCTTACGAAAAGGGTCGTTCAGTTAGCAACAGTTTCAGTGTATCTATTGGTTTTGAAGAAGATGTTATAAGTTCAACACTTGGATATGATGTATCATATAGCACTAATGAAACAGCTAGTTATTCTGTTGATGTTCCAGTAGGTAAATTGGCGTCTATTACATTATACGATATGTATGATGTATCAAAGTTTGATGTAAAAACAACCTTTGTTTATAATACCATTCCAATTACATATTCCTATGAGTATGGTGATGGTTGGGCACAACAGTGGACTGATTTCGGTTTTTCTGCGAAAGTATGGTAACATGAATCAATAGTGGGTGGAAGATTACATCTCCACCCACTATTTTAATTTATTTGAAGGAGCATTTTATTATAAATGAAAAAGAGAATACTTCTTGCTTTATTTTTGATTGTATTTAGTTTATTAAGTGCATGTAGAAAAGATCCTTCAGCATATGGTGATAGTATTTATTCTAATATAAAAGCACCTGCTTTTAGTGGTTATATATGTGGCTATGAAGGAAGTAAAACTTTTTTGCAACTCCCAATTTTTATTCAAACTGATAGCGAACTCTCAATTAATGAAATAACCAACATTTCCCTTACTGGAGATAAAGTGACTTTTCCTTGTAGTGATTATAGTCTTTCTTCTTTTACTGAAAGCAAATATGACGGGTATAAATTTGCTACTTTATCTTTTAGAATGTCACTGGAAAAAAAGGGGAATTTTCAACTAAGTAAAATAAATATTGTCTTTTCTGATCAATCTGAAGCGCAACTGAACTTGGGTGAGATTAATTTGGATATACGAGCAAATCAAGCACCTGAAATTGAATATTTAAGCATGAGCCAATTTTTTGTTAATCAAGCAGAGCCATCTACCTTAAGAATATCATATACTAACAATACAAATGAACCCATCACTATAAACAATTTTTCATATCCATCAGATATTTGTACTGGTGTAGAAATCGAAAAATATAGTGATTTTGAACTATCTACAAAAGAAAACGATTTAATTATTCCTCCGACAGAAGAAAAAACATTCGTTGTTACTTTTGATTTTGACAGTGATTTTATTAATAACGAAGGGCAGTTTTATTATTTTCTGCCTTTTGTAGAATACAAGATAAATAATACAGAAGTAGTAATCCCTGGACAAACGCAGGCAACAATTGTGCAAATTCCATTTAGTGAAAAAATAATTAAAAAAATCATAAACTAACATATAAAAGGGTTGTCTAAAAATAGGCTTTTAGACAACCCTTTTATACTTATTCTATTCTCATTGAGATTTCTCCGACAAAGTTATAAACGATTCTGACTTCCTGCACCTTCTGTCCGTCAATCTTCTTGACTTCGCCCACCAAAATTTTGCTGATGAGCCGGTTCAGCACCGCTTCATCCAGTTCTTCAATGGCTGCATAGTGCCGGATTTCTTTGATGAAGGTGCGGACTTCATTTTCCTGTTCGTCAGAGTGGCGCATCATCAACAGCAGGTCTTGCAGGCGCTTCTGGTTGGCTTCCTGCTCCTGTTCCAGTGTTGCTGTCAGCTTCATAAAACGCTGCTCAGTCAGGATTCCTTTTGCCTTATCGGTATATAGGCTCAGGAACATCTCATCAATTTCACGATTCCTGCTTTCCAGTCGTTGACATTCCTTCTGTGTCTGGGAGGCATCCAGAAGATACCGGCGCTCCATCCGGCTACTCAGCCGCTGATAAAAAGCATCGGCATCTTTGAGCGCAGTCTTTGCCAGTTCCTGAATGTCTTGCAACACAAGATTATATAAATCTCTGGCTTCGATCTTGTGGCTGGTACAGGCGTTCTTACCCAACCGGTTATAGGTCTGGCAACTATAATATGCCTTATCAATCGGCTCCCGCATCTCGCCGGTAAAACGGTTCTTTCCGGTTCTGCCAACCTTTTCATACCGCACCTGCATGGACTTTCCGCAAGTCGCACAATAAATGATACCGTGGAACAGGTTATAAAAGGGGCAGGAGTTGCCCTTCATAATGGTTGGTCTGCGGTCAATGATTTCCTGCACCTGCTCCCATTCTTCCGGGGAGATGATTGCTTCATGGCAATCCTCGATAATTTCCCAGTCCTCACGAGGGATAATGTCATAGGTGTTGGAACGAATCCCTTTCTGATGTGTCCGGCAGACCAGATGTGCGCCCTTATAAAAGGGATTCCGCAGGATATGGCTGATTCTTGCACTTCCCCATGAATAGTAATTTACATCACATTCTGTGTTGCTTTTTACTCTGGTGATCGGGACTTTATCATCCATGAGCTGCTTTGCAATCCGCATACATCCCCAGCCATCCAACGCCATATCATAGATTTTTCGGATTACCGGTGCTGTCTCAGGGTCACGGATCAAATGTCCCTTATCCTCCGGGTCACGCATCAAACCGAGGGGCGGCTGCCCACCACAAAACTTCCCCTGCCGGGAACGGGTCATACGCCCTGCCAGCACCTTTTTGGAAATATCCCGGCTGTACATATCGTTCAGGATATTCTTAAACGGCGTAATGTCCATTTCCTGACGGGTCAGGCTGTCCACTCCGTCTGTAATGGCAATATAGCGTACATTGTGTTTTGGGAAAAAGATTTCGATATAGCTGCCAGCTTCGATATAATTCCTGCCCAGTCTGGACAGGTCTTTGGTGATAACGCAGCCGATCTTTCCCGCCTCAATATCGGCAATCATGCGCTGAAAAGAAGGGCGGTTGAAATTGCGGCCTGTATAACCGTCATCCACATAATACTCATACTGGAACATTCCGTTTTTTTCGGCAAAGTCCCGGAGCATAAGTTTCTGGTTGCTGATGCTCATGCTCTCATTATCGCCGCCATCCTCCAGAGAGATACGGCAATAAAGGGCTGTGATTTTCTGATTGACTTGTTTTTTCCTGCTCATAGTGTTCTCCTTCTATGAACAGGGACACGATATCATTATAATACCATGTCCCTGTCCATGATTCAACTGCTTTACGCCGCTTTCTGTGCCATTTCCCGATGCTCCAACCATTCCTCGAAGTGTTCGCAGGTCTGACGCTCGATCAGCTGCTCAAAGGCTTCTCGCATGGTTTTGTCCCCAGAAAACTCACGAACCACTACAAACTGGACTTTTTTATTCTGCTTCTTGTTTTTCTCCATAGGCTACCTCCATAGAATAGGGGATCAGACGGTGGCTGCGGCAACGAAGTCCGGCAACGGACATCAAAAAACCTGTAAACTATCGTCTGACCCTGATTTCTTACTTTTCAAATTTTCTTATAAAATCTCGTTGCTTTCGTTGCCGAAAACATAGATAGATCATAAAAAGCCTTTACTTGCGGGCTTTTTCTATATCAAAACCATAAATTTATCAGCAACGAACCCGGCAACCATCCCGGCAACAGACCGTCCTTGTCAGGCGATCCACTCCTGCGGAAGTTCCAGCTGACGGCATTCTTCTTCACTCAGTTCTACAAATCCACCTTCGTTGCTGGGTAGTTCGTTGCCGGAAGTGTCCCGTTCCCAGCCCTTTTGTCTGCCATATCCGGCAAACATCCGGGGATTGGAAAAAGGCTTCCAACCGGTCACGACCGTGTTCATGATCTCATTGATATTGTGGAGCTGCCACCGCTTCGGCTCATCAAAGGTATGTCCCAGCGCCTCCTTGAACAGCTGTTTTGAGCAGACCATGTTTCCGGTATAGTGTTCCAGAAATCCCTGTATCTGTCCGGCTTCGGTGTCCTCCGGCATGAAGTCTTTCTGCACCTCCACCAGTTGACGCTGGATGGACTTGCTGAATTTCATGGAATATTTGCCGCTGTGGTAAATGCTCATAGATTCTGCCCATACCTGCAACAGATACGCTCTGGAAGCGTCCTCGTCCTCCAAAATGTGAACCTCTGCATTCTCCGGGTAAATCATGATTGGGAGAAAGCGCCGGTTCCCGGCTCGATCCAGCGGCAGAAAGTCCAGCGTATTCGAGGAACCACCGAACACACACTGCCGAAGCCGGTCTTTAGGCTGAGATTCATAAGGTGTCCGGTAGGTTTCCTTCTGTCGGCTAATAAAGGAACGGATTTCTTCAATGCTCTTTGCGCTGCTGGCGGCAAGCATCTCTGACATCTCAATGATCCAGTGACCTTGTAGCTTTTGGAATACCCGGTCGTCATCCAACTTCTTCAGGTCATCAGAGAACCATTCGTCCCGGATTGCCAGCAGTCGGAAGAAGGTGGACTTCCCGGCACCCTGACCGCCCACCAAACAAAGCATTTCCTCATATTTGGAACCGGGACGGAATACCCGGCGTATAGCACCCAGCAGGAAATGTTTCAGCATTTCTTCCACATAGTCACTTTCATCAGCACCAAGAAAATGGTGCAGACAGGATCGGATGCGTGGTGTACCGTCCCAGACAAGGCTGTTCAGCACATCCTGAATCGGATGGTAACAATTTTCGTTTGCTACGATGGAAAGTGCAGCCGTGATCTTTTTCTCACTGGTCAGCTCATAGTTTCTCTCAAAATAGAGGAGAAGATATTTCACATCAGTATCCGTCAGAGCGCTGGTATTCCTGCGCCAGCCCAAGTCCTGTACAATGTCTACCCGGTCTGTCAGGAGATTAAGCCGGATGGCATCCCGCAGGAGTGGATCACAGCAGAACACAATCCGGCAGTTGTCGATGGTGTTGGCTGTCTTTCCCTTGTCGGTAACAGAAAGGCTCTGCCGCACCTCATCAACGCTCTGTTCCGGCGCTATGGCTTCGGCTGCGCTCATCACAGCCTGCTGGGTGGCTGGCGATAAACTCTGATATTCGCTGTTCAATTTTCCTCACCTCTTTTCCATACTCAGCAACCACAAAAGCTCGTTCTTCTATGCTGTCAGACAGAAGAAGATCCAACAGATATTCGATATATGGCTGCCTGTGCAGAGCCTCCACAAACAAAGGATTCCAGTCATCCTCCGGTTGTTTGGGCGCATATTCTTCTTTCCATCGTTCCAGCAAACGCAGGTAGTCGCACAGCACCCGAAAGCATTTCTGCTCTGCCTGCCGGTATCGCATTTCCTCGCTGATTTTTCTTTTGATTACTCTCTTTTGTGGCGGATCGTGGCCTTTGCGGTCAAAGCTGATTGAGAAGTCCTCTGCCAGCTTTAAGGCAGCTTCTTTACTGCTTAGTCCAAAAAGACGGGAAGTGAAATCAATCACATCTCCATCTGCCTGACAGGCAAAACAATGGAACCGTCTGTCCACCTTCATGCTGGGATGCCTGTCATCGTGAAACGGGCAACAAGCCATCCCGTTGCGTCCTACTGAAATTCCATAAACCAAAGCAGCCTGCCTTGTGGTAACAGACTGTTTTACTGCTTCAAATACATTCGTTTCTTCCACCTCCAAACAATGCAAAAGGCATCCGGTTTCCATAGAAAATCAGATGCCTCACAATTCCATATCCTGTTTTCTTGTTGGAGCAATCCGTCCTTCACGCTCCCAGCGCTCCCGGTTCTCCCGATCAGCGTCCAGTTTGCCTTGTGCCAGCTTCTCCTTAATGGATTTTCTGGCTTTATTTTTGATCTGCTCTTTGCCAGCCTGTTTGACCTCCGGTTTTAACAGCACCGCCTGTACCTTTTTGAGAACTTTTTCAGCAGACTGCTGTAATTTTTCTCGCACCCTACTCAGCAGAGTGTTCGCTATCTTCACAACTTCTGGCGAATTTTTGACATTGGGCGATACCACGCTCTTTCGATATTTCTCAATTACTTCCATATCTTCAAGCTGGGTTTGTTCCCGAACCTTGTCGGTCACAACCTCCACCGCCTTGTCATAGGCTGCACCGGAAACATCTTCCAGTAAGGTTTCTACATCCTCAATTTTTAGCGTCAGTTCCTCCAGCTTTTGCTCCTGTGTCGCCAGCTGCTCCTTCTGCTTCATCAGGATATAATCCTGCTTTTCCAAATAGTCACGCCCACCATAAGACGGCTCCTGTTCCAGATGCAGCCCATGCCGTTTGGCAATGTCAAATAAGATTGTCCGACAGACTGCATCAAAAGTCTGTTTCCGGTTATTGTGCTTTCCTTTTGGCTGTTCCGGTTTAGGGAGAGGGATACCCAGTTCCTCCAACGCCTTTTCCTGCTGGGGGCACAGCTCTCCATACCGATTTTCACAGTCAAATACATGGCGCTCATGGATGTGCGGAGTCCCTTCATCCAGATGGAGGGCCCAGTCTAAAATGTGGATATGGGAACCGAAACGGTTTTCAAATTCCTCATAAAATTCACTGACAATGAGCGCTAAAGTCTCCGGCGGAACGGATTCTTCCATAGTACCGATCTGGTAGATGCTTTCTTCTGGACAGGTCTTGTTATTTTTCAAAAGATCATCCACAGTGCGGTTGCGCTCAATGTGCCGGGTTTTCTCGTTCCGGGCGTTCTGAGCATTGACATGGTCGGCATAATGCTCGTAGTAATAAATTCGTTCAATTTCTTCAAAGCTGAAATCCGGCTGCTCTGGGTTTTCCCGAAAATCGTGGGTGGTAAAGCCCCGGTAACAGTCCCAGTACACATTTTGTCTGGCACGCTCAGCGTCAATGTGTTCGCTGTTTTCTACATCGAACCGGCGGTCATTGTGCCGGGGATTGTAAGTGCCATGCTTTCCGGATCGTCCATTGTGCCTTGTTAATTTCAAACATTTTTCCTCCTTCCTGCAAAGATGTTCCGGGCTGGGGAGGGCGGCAAAGCCGCCAGACCTGCGAAGTGTTGCGTCAGGTAATACCCAATACAAGTTGACGCAGGCATCAACTTTCCCTGGGCAAGGCGTTTCACCCTTGACCCGATGGGACTGCCGCCCTCAACCCGCCAAGGCACTTCGTCCTTGACCCGATAATGACTGCCGCCCTTAACCTGCCAATAGGCTTTGCCCCTTGACCCCAACAGGGTGCTGCGCCCCTGTACCCGGCACAAAGGGATTACATCCCTCTGTACTCCCGCACCGGCGAAGCTGGCTTCCACCGCAGAAGCGGTTTTGCCAGTTTCACCGGCTCCGTATCTGCACATTTATGCCCATAGACGGGAAGTGGATACGGAATACGTCTGCGGGAATTGCCGGTCAAAGCAGCGGGTGCAGACCCGGTGTTTTTTCGTAAATCGCCCTCACTTCAGGCAATTTTTTCTTCTGTCTGGATAACCTGAAAGCCATGCTCTTTTGCGTACTCCCTTGCAGCTGCAAGCCGTTCTTCGCTGTACGGCGGTACCAGCCGGATCGAAAGGCGGGACTTATCCAGCACATAGGTCACGCTGCCTTCCGGTGTACTACTCTCCAAGCGGCACAGCAGGGGATACTTCCGGCTGAAATCCTCCAGTCTGCGTTTCAAGCTGGCATTAAAAGTGTAAATACTGGCAATCGTTTCGCCCTCATTCCAGTTGATAATGGTTTCTTTTTCATACTTAGACAGCTTCATCATACAGTTCCTCCTCATAATCAGTGTTTGCTTTCAGCACACGCAGTCGGTACTTGAGCTGATAATACTCATCCATCTCCATACGCAGGCAGTGATAGAAGCTGTCATACCAGCTTTCATCTGTCTCTGCCTCAATTTTACGGGTCAGATGAAGAATCTGACCTTTCGCTTCCGGATCAACAGTCAATGCTGTCAGCCATTTCAGTCTTGTCACAGTGTTATGATGGTTGGGACAGGCGTAGGCATAAAGAATTTTCTTTTCTTGAATACTCAATTTCATGGTTACACCGTCCTTCCTTTTTCGTTCTCGTGCGAATTTCCGCCGCTGTCCAGCCAGTTGAAGAAGGCTTTCTTGCTGATCTTAATCAGCCTGCCGCTACGCACCGCCGGAAAGCCCGGCGTGTGTACCAGCTCATAGGCGCTGGCTCTGGAAATCCCCATGATATGCTGAATATCTGTAACATCCAGAATCAGGGGCAGCGCATCATAGTTGTTCCATTTCGTTTTTTCTTTCATATCGGTGTTCCTCCTTTATTTGAATTTCTTAACATTTCATTTTCCGCATATTTGCCGTTCTACCTGTTCCGTTTCCTTCATGCTGCCCTGCTCGACATACATAAGTCACTGATTTCTCAATGCGCTCGCCCTCCGTTTTGGGAGAGGTTATGGCGGTTTATCTCGGTTCAGACGGTCATTCTGTTGTCAAAGTACACGATTGAACGAAATTACCATCTGCCATCATCATATCGCTATAAACTTGACAAAACAATAGCTTTGCAGTACCATAAGTGTAATAGATATAATCAGATTATATAATTACCATAAACCAACAGGAGGGAATGGCATGGGCTTTGAATTTATACGGCACAAACCGCTTTATGACCGTATTCTGCTGGTGCTGACGCTGGACAGGCAGAAAATGAAAGAGCGTATTTTGATTGGAGAAGAACTGCAAATCCGGTTTCGTTTACAGGGATATACCGATGCAGATGTGCTGTGTGATGTTACACGCCCGTTAGGGACTATGCTGTCAGACTTTGAGCATGACCCGGATGGCGAATGGAACCGCTTGGGTCTGATGCCGCTGAGAGAAGCCTTGCACTCTAACCGTTGGAAGCAGCCGGGACTGGAACAGGCTTCCGGTGATTTTCTGGCAAAAAAATATCTCACCTATGACCCGGTGAGAATGTATGTGGCACTCCGTATCTGGAATGAATATTTGAAGGCAAGAGAACCAAGAGATCGGGAGTCTGCCTGTGAGCGTTTTATGGGAAAGATGAATGGCTTCACTGCCTTATTTATGGGAAACCCGCCCCTTGACTTTGACGAGGACACTGGGAAGCCAAAGCGCCTGAATATTTCCACGCATATTTATGGTTCTGCACCACAGGAAGATACTCGGCTTGACCTCTGGTGTCCGGACAGCAAACGGAAAATGGAATGTGTTGCTGCCTATTCATCCCTGTATCCGCTGATCATTTATTATTTGAACCGTCTGAACGATTGGGGACTCTATTTCCGAAAATGCAAGATCTGCGGGAAAGTATTCCTTGCCAAGAGCCAGCGGTATGAGCTTTGCAGTGATAAGTGCCGTAAAAAACAGTCCCTCCAGAACAAGCGTGAGTTTGATGAACGAGCCAGAGAAAACAATTATGACCTGCTCTACAAGAACGAGTGCCAGAACTGGCGAAATAAAATCAATAAGGCAAAGAAAACACCCGGCTTTCCTGTTGACCGTCTGGAAGACATGTTGGCTGCTTTTGAATCCTTCAAAAAAGAAGCCTTGCAGCGGAAACAGGCTGTGAAAAAGAAAGAAACCAGCCCAAAGGATTTTTCGGGCTGGCTTCTCCGGCAGAGCAATATTATTGTGGAACTGGCTGAAACGGAAAACTGACACTTTAGCAGTAAATCATTTCAGACCGAATGATTTCTTCTGCCCGGTTACGGATGCTGTTTATTGCCCTGACCCATGCCATCTGATCCTGAGATTTCAGTTCTTCGGTAATCCCTTCCGCTTCTTTCATCTGGGCAATGATACAATCCAACCGGTTCTGTGCCTGTTCGTTCAGATCGGCTAAATATGTCCAAAACTGACCGGACAGGATTAAATCAGCATAGCGGGCTGGATGGTATAACTCCAGATAGGCTTTGTGCATCCGCCCCCAAATACCAATGGGACGGCTTTCCTCCGGCAACTGCAAATCGGGGATGTAATAGTCACCGACCAAAACATAGTCCAGACTATTGCCGTCATCGTGAATATGTTTTTTCAATTTCTCCATAGCGACCTCCTGTATTCGATTTTTCTCCGAATCCAGTTGATCGTGTCCCTGTTCATCTGTTATTCAAGGCAACTGAACTCGTCACCATGAATTATGGCATATCTTTCCCCAATTTTTGATAGTTGAGAGAGTGGGAAGTTTCCCGGCCACGGCTCTCTCCGGTGTTGTAGGTGTCGATGGTTTCCTTGCCCAGCACGGCAGCCAGCTCCTTGAGGGTGGTTGGCTCCTTACCGCCCAGGAAAATGGAAGTATCCATGTTTCCGATGATGGTATCGGCGTTATCCTTATAAATCGCCTTGAGCTGACTCTGCGCCTGCAACACCAGACAGGCGGAGATCTCACGACTTCGGATAGTGGCCACCAACTTTTCCAAACGGGGAATCTGCCCGATATTGGCGGCTTCATCAATGAGACAGCGCACATGGACCGGCAGTCTGCCGCCGTACACATCGTCGGCTTTTTCGCAGAGCAGGTTGAAAAGTTGGGTATAACACATGGATATAAGGAAATTAAAGCTGTCATCAGTGTCACTCATGATGAGGAACAGGGCGGTTTTCCGATCTCCCAGAGTGTCCAGCTCCAGCTCATCATAAGCCGTGACCTCACGCAGCTCTGCAATGTCGAACACGGCAAGACGCGCACCACAGGAAATCAAAATCGACTTGGCTGTTTTTCCAGAGACAAAAAGTCAAGGACTTTTTCATCAAATTCAAAAAAGAAGTCACATTTTGCGGACTTCCTCACGGAGCAGACGCTTGATTTTGTCCTCCATCGTCTCTTTTGCGGTCTGGCTGAAATGCACACGGACGATATAGGTGGTCTTGTCGATGGTCTTGCGGAAACAGGGCTGTGTGTTGTTTGCGGCCTGAATTGCTGTTGCGTTCATTGAATGCCTCCTTGAAATGAAAAAAGCCCGACAAGGAAAGGTCTGACAACGAAGTACCGACAACGGACTTCGGAAAACTCTTTTTCTTAATCGGGCTTATCTACTTTTTTATAATTTACTTTTTCTTTTATATTTCTGTTGTCATTGTTGTCAGAGAGAGGAAAGCCCAGTAATATCAATGGATTTTCGATTTCTGCCTGACAACAGACCGACAACCGGCTCGACAATCTGCCTGACAACGAAAAGGGATTTTTCATCGTAACCATTCTTCGGGAAGTTCAAGCTGTTGCATTTCTGCTTCCGTCAGTTCGTGAAATTCTCCTGTATTGTTGTCAGGCTCGTTGTCGGTGGGGATGCGTTCCCAACCTCGCTGTCTGCGGTAAGGCTCCGGGAAGTATCTCGGATTTGCAAATGCCCTCCAACCTGTGACGGCATTATTCATAATGTCATTGATTTCTCGCAGCTCCCATTGCTTCGGCTCGTCATAATCATGTCCCAACGCTTCACGGTAAAGCTGCTTGGAGCAGACCATGTTGCCGGAGTAGCGTTCCAAATAATCAATAATTTGTCCTGCCTTGGTGTCCTCCGGCATGAACTCCCTTTGATGGGCTTTCAGAAATGTGTCTGTCTCTCGGCTGAGTTTCAGCTTGAAATTGCCACTTCGGTAAATCTCCATGACCTCTGCCCACATCTGAATGATATAAGCTCTGGATGCAGCTTCATCTTCCAGTATGTGAACCTCGGACTGTTCCGGGCATACCATGACCGGAAGAAAACGGCGGTTGCCTGTTCGGTCAAGGGGAAGAAAATCAAGCGTGTTGGAAGAACCACCGAATACGCATTGTCGCTGCCTGTCTGCCGGATGGGTTTCATACGGTATCTTGTAGGTTTCCTTTTGTCGGCTCAGAAAGGACTTGATTTCCTCAATGCTCTTGGCGTTGGCTGTGGCAATCATTTCTGACATTTCGATTATCCAATGCCCCTGCATCTTGCGGTACACGTTGTCATCGTCCAGTTTCTTCAAATCGTCAGAGAACCAGTCATCATTGACGGCAAGCAGACGGAAGAACGTAGACTTTCCTGCACCCTGTCCACCGACAAGGCAAAGCATGACTTCAAATTTACATCCGGGCTTGAATACTCTGCTGACAGCTCCCAACATAAAGAGCTTCAGGGCTTCATAAGTGTACTCGTTTTCCTCTGAACCAAGGAAATGATGCAGACAATGACGGATGCGTTCCTGTCCGTCCCATTGCAGGGAATTAAGGAAATCGCATACTGGATGATAGCGGTTTTCATTGGCAATCACCGTTATTGCATCCACGATTTTCTTTTCTACGGTCAGACCGTAGTTTTCTTCAAAATACAGAAGCAGATATTTTACATCCATATCAGTCAACGTGGTACTGTCACGCTGCCAGCCGAGGGGTTTCACAATATCAATGCGTTCTGTCAGCATATTCTTTCGGATTGCTCCTTTCAGCAGCGGGTCGTATTGCAGAACCTTTTTATAATTGGCTGCTGTGTTGTAGACCTTACCTTTCTGGCTCTGTTCCAAACTGTTTCGGACTTCCTCCACGGTGTTCTGCAAATCGCTGTTCAAGTTTCATCACCTCTTTTCTTTGCTCGGCAACCAGAGCTTTCTTTTCTTCGGGAGTGCCATACAGGAGAACATCAAGCAGATATTCGATATAGCTTTCTCTTTGCAGGGCTTCCACGAACAGAGGATGCCATTCATCCTCCGGCTGTTTCGGTGCGTACTGCTGTTTCCATTCTCGGAGAAGATGAAAGTAATCGGTCAGCACCTTGTAGCAATGGTTTTCTTCCTGCTGATACTTCTGCTCCGGGGTGGGTTCTCTGATCTTCGGTCTGACAGATGGCTTCTGTCTGCTGTCATAGCAGATACCAAAATCATCTGCCAGTTTCATAGCGGCTTCTTTGCTCGGCAATCCGAACAGTCGGGAGACAAAATCAATTGCATCGCCGTCCGCTTGGCAAGCGAAGCAATGGAAACGCTTATCTACTTTCATGCTCGGATTTCGGTCATTGTGGAATGGGCAGACTGCCATGCCATGACGGTTGACACGGATGCCGTACATCTCTGCCGCCTGTCGTGTAGTAACGGTCTGCTTAACTGCTTCAAATACATTCATTACATCTTCCTTTCGGGAAACAAAAAGGCACTCGACATTTTCAAAGAGAAAACGGCAAGTGCCTGTTAAAGTTCCATATTCTGTTTTTTGTGCTGCGGAGCTTTCTGCTCCTGTTTCTTTTTGCTTTCTGCCTGCTCATACTGCAAGCGTTCTTTGAGGGAGTGTTTCGGTTCGGGCTTTTTCTCAACCTCGGACTGCTCCGGTGCAAGAACTTTGCCGACCCAGTAGCGAATATCTTTCATCGGCTGTAATTCCTCTTTGACAGTGGCAAGCTGTCCGGCAAGCTCGGTGTGGGATGCTTTCAGCGTATCGTATTCAGCTTGCAGGGCATCCAGATTGACATTCAAATCAACGCCCTGCTTTTTAAGATAGCGGAACGCCTTATTGAAGCTGTCCAGTTCGTCCTTGTGGCTTTCTGCAAAAGCAGCTTGTCTGACTTTCCAACCAATTTTCAGATACTTGTCATGGACAGCCTTGTGGGTCTGGCATTCTGCCACGGCGTTTTGTATGCCGATAATGACTTTCATTCGGGCAGATGCTTTCTTCATATCGGCGTTGATGGCTCCGGCTTTTTCATTCATGCCTTGCAGGGCTGTGTCCAAATCTTCCAGAGTGAAAAGCTCATGCTCTTTCAGATAGGTCATAGCTCTGGAAACAGCCTTCAAATCATCGCTTGTGCCTTTCTGCTTTCCGTACCTCGACCAGTCGCTGCGCTCCGCTTTTCGCAGATTAAGATAATCACTGAGAAGTGCGGATAGAGCAGGAGAAGCGTTTTTCTTTTCAGCTTCCATTTCAGCAAATGCTTCTTTCGTGGCTTCCATAATATCTGCAATCCAGTTTCGCAGATTTCTGATGGTGCTGCGGATGGCGTTCATCATGCGGTTAGCGGCTTTAATATCTCGGTTGAGATTGCCGATATTGGTTTCGATGCCCTTACGCTCCAGTGCACAGACAGCAGCTCCCATGTGAACGGTCGGGATAATATCAAGTCCCTGTCTTTCATAGGAGCGCATATCTACTCGTTCTGGACTTCCGGCAAGCTCCAGATATTTATTCTGGATAACTTCCCATCCGTGTCTCCATTCCTCGGCGTGGTACTGCTCGTTCCAGTCCACGGTATCTTCCTTATGGCTTTTCCATCTGCCGGAGCGGAGCTTGATGCGTTCGCCGTTCTCGTCAAGGTCATAAACCTTGCGGCTCTTGGGAAACCACTTTCCATTTTCATCAATGGCTCGCATGGTCAGCATAATGTGGCAATGGGGATTGTGTCCCGGTGGGTCGGGGTCATGGATTGCAAAATCACAACACATTCCTTTGGACACGAAATACTCATTGCAGTATTCCTGCATCATCTGCGGACACATTTCAAGCGGCACTTCTCTCGGCAGGGCAACAACGAAACGCCTTGCAAGCTGTGAGTTCCATTGCTTCTCTACTTCCTCGGCAGAGTTCCAGAGCGTTGCTCGGTCTGCATATTCCGGCGGTGCATGGGATGGGAGCATGATTTCTGTGTAAACAACCTCATGCTGTTTTCGTCGGTGGTCTTTCGATTTCTGGTCATACTCGGAAAACAGTTTTTCTCCGGCTTGGTAGGCTGCTCCGGCAACGGCAGAACTGCCTTTGCTTCGCTGAACAATTCGTATTTCCAGATGGGGTACGGGCATTTTGTTTGAACCTCCTTTCTCGGTGCAATAAAAAATGACCGATACTTTTCAGCAGCGGTCAGATGGGAAAAGTATAAAACTTGCTGACGGTGAATGATTGCTTGCAATCGTTCATCGGTGGCAAGTCCACAAAGGGGTAGCTGGCAAAGCCAGCGCAGGGGAAGTGTAGCTCCCTCTGGATGATTGGAGCAAAGAACCTTTGCGAAAATCATCAAGCCCCCTGCAAGGGGCTTTCGGCAGAACGCAATCACCATCTTTAGGTGGTGTATAATTGCGCCCTGTTTTACAACAGGGTTTTTCAGCTCCCGTTCGGTTGCTCCATTTCTTTTCGGTTCTCAATCAGCAGATTCAGCTTCTTTTGAACCGCTTCGCTGTGGAAGATGAAAGTCAAAAGCTCCATCACATCATCATCGGTTAGGACAGTCGGCTCCTTCAAAAAGGTTTCCAACATTCCGGCACGGGTGCAGAGGCGGTGAGTTCGCTCGCTTCGGGTAAGCTGCTTGATTTCACTTTCCAGTCTTTTCTCCCTGTGCTTGGCTGCGGTCAGCTTTCGCTCCGCAACATACTGTTCGTGTTTCAGCTTTTCCAATTTCTTGTTGGGCATCGGGTCAACTCCTTTCGAAATGATGGGTAAAACAAAAGCGACCAACTTTTTACGGTTGATCGCCTTTGGCTTAGTCATTTATTCTCTTACAGTTGCTCGTGTTTCTTGCATAGAAAGCAAAGAGGATTTAATCTTGTCAAAATAAGTATCAATTCCAAAACTTTTCAAAACTGTATGCTCAAACGCAAGACGGGTTTCATCGTTCAGTTCATCTACAACTTTCATAATCTTTCTGGCTTTTAATTTTTCAAATGCTTTTATGATTTTTTCTCTGTTTTCCTTTGATACCAATTTAGGATTGAGCATATAACATTTTGAAATACTGTCCTTATTTACATCCAGAACACCTAAGCCACGGCCAAACCCGGATGCCTCAATATAGAACATTGTAAACATCGAATTTAGCAAAGCATGATTAAGTTCTTCGTCTGGATAATCTGCTCTATGAGTTAGTCCAATCAGTCTCTGGTTCACAAAGGACGGTGAATCAAACTTAGCAAAGAACAATCTTTGGTCAGGGTTCATCATAGTGAACACTTCTGCGATTTCGTTGTCTTGCAATTCATACCATTGCATACCATTTCGTTTAAGAACAGTTGGCAGTGGTTTACCAACGCCATTTCGTTGGTCGATAAATCTGCCTATCCACTCCAATGCACCTTCATGTCCTTGCTCTTTCAATTTCTCAAGCGGAAGACTGCAGCAGAAAGCGTCTCTATCCGCCGACGCCACAAGCTCGGTTACATTTCTTGCATTGATAAGGACTTTTTTGAGATACTGAGATTCAATGTGGTGTTCGCCTCTTTGGGGATAGAATAAAGCATCCCAACCTCTACGGCTTCCCCTAAACACACGATAGACTTGATTGATGGCAATTATTTTTTCTTTTACATCGAGCAACCAATCCACATCATGAAATAATGCATTGTAGCATACATTCAAACTCAAAATATCATCAATTTGCTCTTGTGTATATTGAGAGAGTCTGGATATACTTCTATTAATCTCTGTAGATAATAATGCCGAATTAACAAGCGTATTCTCGGCATCAATATCTTCTGAAAGTTGGTCTAATGATTGCTTCCAGAGCCAAAAATCAGTTGATGTTTTATCGCTATTATTTTTCCTTTCTAAGACAATGATTGTGGTTACAACATCTGCATTTTTGAACCAGCGACCTTTTCCGCTGATATGGACTTGTCTAATATTGTACCTCCGCTTCAAAACATCAATAAGTTTTAATCCTGCATTCGTTCCCAGCCAAGAATTTGAGACTATGATTCCTAACATTCCGTCCGGCTTGAGAACATCGGCTATTTTTGTCGCAATGTAGCAATACAAATCAGACCTGCCGTCCAAAAATTCTGTAAGCGGCATTTTTGCAATTTCGTCCTTATCATCATCGGGAATAATCTCGAATGCAACAAACGGAAGATTTGAGACAACAGCCCCAAAAGCAGGGAGAGACAGCGTCATTGTATCGCCTGTTTCCGGATTTGTGATTGATATTTTTTCACCAACGCTAAGTGTCAATGCATTATGCTGAAACAGTCGATTGGCTATATTGATTGTATCGGAATCGGTCATACTGATATTAGCAACCTGTAAAGGATAATTATTCTTATCACAGGCCCATACAGTTTCAACTGCTTCTTTTGCGGTCATATGGGTTTTCTTAATTTCAATTGCTTCTTTCGGGATAGTCCCTGTTCCACAACAGCAATCCAGTATAGTATCAGACCAATCCCTGACTGTCAATCTAACCAACAGCTTTGCAAGTTCAGGGGGAGTCGTATATTGCCCGTTAATTGCTCTTTTACTTGTAGCAACAGAACCCTCCAGGATGTTTTGCAGCGCTTCCTGATTAAGATGGTCAATGCCATTGTTGCGAAGAAAGTTTGAAAATTCCACAAAGTCCTGCCAAGATAGCTCCGGCAACACCTCGTTATATCGGATAGCCGCAAAGACATTATAAAAGTCACACTTGTTTGTTATCTTCTTAAAAATTACATTTGCTTCTTCCGGTGTTTTGTCATAATCAATCCCATCAACTATCATAGCGCCATTTTGTTTATGCTTGATAATGTGAGCAAAAATTATTCTATTTGCCCAGTTCAGAATAATTGTTTTTGCATAAGCTTTATATTTATCTGTTTCATCTTGGGCATACTCTGTTTTTACGCCAATCCACCAATTATCAACATATGCAGCCATGACGGCATCTCTGAAAGCATTAGCTTTCAAATGTTCAGCGATGACATCTTTGTTTCTTTGGATAAGAGTTGTAATTGTAGATTCTGATATTACTTGTCCGAGAGGAGCGTTTCGAAATTGCCCGGAAACAAAATATCCATTGACTTCTGTTATGATTTCTTCAAGCTGTTTTTCCCAATCTGCACGATAAGTTTTCACATCTTCTCTTGTGCGAATGTGGTTTGTTGCATTCCATTGTTTGAGCTTTGAGAACGAATTACCTTCTCCTCGTACATAAAGAACGGCGTAAGTGAAATTCCAAATCAAGCAACTGTTGAGATTCAGAGCAATGGCTTTTCTCTGTGCATCCTTGATAAAGGTCTCATCTTCAATAGGAACATCTGGCATTTTGAGTTCCCAACCTTGGAGAATAATGCTTTGCTCTTTATTGCCATACAAAACAACATCGGGGAACATTGTATTTCCTCGATCAGTAGAGATGGTATTTTCACCACCAGCCTTTTTGATAACAAGGTCATTATTTTCAGCAATCAAATTGATTTTTGTAATTAAATCGATTGCCCAACTTCGTTCGTTCCTACGAACTATTGTTTCCATACTTAAACCTCCTATCTATCTTTCTTCAAAATCCTTAATAAGATTTGTGACTGCGATATGCTGTCGAGTTTTTTTGTCCATGCCCTCCCATGCTAAAAATAGGCGTCTTTTTGCAACATCAATATAGTTGATTTTGTCCCTCTTAAACAAGGCCACATCTTCATTTTTTTCAATGCCAATAAAATTACGCCCTTCCATCAATGCAGCCACTAAGAAAGATCCACTTCCGAATGTGTTGTCTAAAACAACATCTCCGGGATTAGTATATGTGCGGACAAAATAGCGCCCCAATTCAATAGGTTTCTGCGTTGGATGAACAACCTCTCCCTCGCTTTCAGCTGTTTTGACATAAATTATATCGGTTGGATAGCGATCTCCGTCACTCGAAACATGAACAGGCTGAAAATCGCCATAGCTACCACTTAATTGATTTTTTCTGATTCCTTTGTCGTATGGTTCACCTTTTGTCATTTGAGGGTGATATACTGGTTGTTTCTTATAAAACACGCAAACATCTTCATGTTTTCTAAGCGGCTGTTTTTTTGCATTTAGAAAATTAGTAGGTTTGGATTTTTCCCAGACCCATTTATATTTATAATATTTAGGCTGGCTCAAGATTAACTTTGCCGTAAACAAGCCTTGAGATGTAAGAACAATCGCCCCATTAGGCTTAATGATTCTTAAATATTGTTCCCATAGTAAATCAAGAGGGATATAACTGTCCCATTGATTTTGTGTCATTCCATATGGTAAATCACACAAAATCATATCTATCGTACCATCTGGAATTCGTTTCATGCAATCAAGACAATCTTCCTCAAATAAGCTATTTACCATAGGAAAAATAAAGGATTTATTATCTATCATTTTCTTTTCCTCTTTCTTGCTCATAGTCAAAGTCAAGAACATCATCAACTTTACAATTGAGCGTTTTACATATCTTTTCTATACTTTCCAATGAAACATATTGGTCTCGTCGTAGGCGAGTTAGAATGTTGGCACTAAACCCTGCTTGTTCTGTTAAATTTGCGGGAGCAATACCACGGTCAATCAATAAGTGAAATAGTTTTTTATATGTTACAGCCATGCTTTCCCTCCCATTCCAAGTCTTATTTAATAATTATATCACGAAAATGTGAATTTTTCAAGCTATCGTTAAAAGCTCGAATTGACTTTTTCTGTGTAACGCTCATTTTCGCATACTTGTGGCAGGACGAAACCTTGTATTACCTTATGTAAATGCGGTCAAAACATCGGATGCATACCCGACATTTTGACCGCATATCAACCCTATCTGCTACATTATTCCGTTTGGCTGTTGAAACCGTTTTGCCTGGCATTCTCGCTTGCTTTTCGTCTGCGTTCCTCGCTGTACGGCGGTTGCAGACGGATGGACAGTCGAGACTTATCCAGAACATAGGACACGCCACCTTGCTCATAGGACTTTTCCAGTCGGCAGAGGTCGGGGTACTTCTTGGAGAACGCCGCCAGTCTGTTCCTCATTCCGGCATTGTAGGTCTGAAGGTGTGCTTCCTCGTCCGATTCATTAAACAGGACGATGGTTTCTTTTTCGTACTTCGTCAGCTTACTCATGCAATCTCTCCCTAACGGAAATCGGCTGACTATCGGAGTGGTACTTTTGATGGGCGAAGTGTTCCACTTCCAACCTCATGTTGTAGTAGAAACAGCGATACCACTTGTCACACTCCTCGTCATTCAACTTGACTGCCAGCGTAAAGAACAGCTTCTTCGCCGCAGGATCGGGAGCAAGTGCCGCCGCAAAACGCAAGCGTTCCACGGTAGCCTCACGGTTCGGACAACCAAAGGCATAAAGGGCTTTCTTCTCATTCATAGACATTCTCATTGATTTTTCCTCCTTGAATATTGGTAAAAATAAAAGCGACAGAGACTTCACAAGGAAATACCTGTCGCTTTGTTGTCGATATGAAATTGTTGGGTCAGGACTTGATAAATTCACGCAGTCCGTAATTGATGGCGGCTATTCTGATAATCAACCATTCAGCAATATGAGGGATGATAAAGACCACAAAGGCAATCGCCAGCATTCGGAGTGTATCTGCTCCTGTGCCGATACCAAACATCCATCCGGCAACCGCTATCAGGAACATCAGCCCTGCAAGCAGATTGAATATGACGGTCGAGAACTGCGTGAGGAAGATACCGACCCATTGTATCAGGGTGACCGCCGCAATCAGCGGCAGTACAAGTAACTTAAAAAATGTCTTTATCAGAGCCATGTTTTTCTCCTTACTCGGTATGTGGGAAGAATGGGCTGCGGAAGATTTCGCACATCAGCAGAACGCCCATTGTGAACCCATACTTAAACTGACACTCGTTTGTCATGTTGCTCTCGTCCGCATGGCTGTCACAGAGTTTTTCAAGCAGGGCGTAGTCATCTTTGCTCAGCTTTCCCTCGAAATAGGTCATGGTTTCGGAAATATGTGAGGCGGTCTGTCGGAACTTGTCAGACTTCGGCACAATGTCCTCGCTTGCGTAAATCCCACCATTAAACAATGCTTCTAAAATCATATTTCTTCGCTCCTTTCTCAGCAGTAAATCAATTCGGCTTTGATGGTTTCCTCTGCCTGTGCAACACAAGCGTTCATCTGGCGAATCCATTCAAGTTGGTTTTCTGCTTTGAGCTTCTCGGTCACGCCATAGTATTCCATCAGCTTTGGAAGAATGATGTTCATCCGGCTCTTGGCAGCGGCTTCAATCTCCGCACAATGCTCATAGAGCGTTTCGGACAGTACCATATCGGAGAAAGTGATGGGGTGTGCCAGTCGTAGATACTCCTTTCGCATACGCCCCCATTTTCCGAGACGGATATTGGGATTCCTCAGTTTAATGTCAGGAATGTAGTAGTCGCCGCACTTTATAAAATTCAGTTCCATAGCAACCTCCTTATAAATCTGTTTCATTGATAACTTCAATTTTTTCATATAGTCCAGAATCATCGTTCTGGAACAGATCACGATGATATTCCGCTTCACCCTGCGAGTGATAGAAGTATTCTTCATCGGGCTTGGCATCCTTACGGATAAATCGTACTATCCACATACTCAAGCTCCTTTCTGCGGTGCGATTTTCGGTTCTAACTTCGGCATATTGCTGACGGGGACAAATACGCCCTTTGCCACATCTTCGGCTCGAAGTGCGTTATTCTTGGCATCCATTTCAGCCTTTTTCTTGGCTTTGATTTTGTCCTCATAGCGTTTCTGTGCGCCGCTTGCTTTTCGCTTCAAATAATTCTGATGCAGTCTGTCCTTGCGTTCCTCACGTTTACGGATTTCTTCCAGTTCTTCTGGGGTCAGTTCCTCTTCCATGAAATGGGGTGGTACAAACTTGCCAACGAAGTTGAAATAAATCTCGATTTCCTGCGTGGTCTGGATGCTGCCTTTGCGGTCACGCTCATGGACAAGGATTTTATCAATAAACTCATTCAGCATGGCAATGGTCAGATTATCGAAGTTCTCATATTTCTCAATCAGAGAAATAAAGCGTTCTGCGGACTTCTTGTTTTTTTCGTGGGATTCCAGAAATTCTTCCAGAGCTTTCACCTCGGATTTCAGTTCAGCCTGTTCCTCGCCGTACTGTGCATCCAGAGTGGCATATCTGGTATCCGGCAGCTTGCCCAGGATGTTGTCCTCATAGATTTTGCAGAGCAGGACTTCCAGTTCGTTCAGTCTGTTCTGTGCTGCGGTCAACCTGTTTCGCTTCTTTTTTACATCAGAAGCAAAATGACTGTCCTGTGCTTCCTGCACCACACGGACAAATTCGACTCGGTCATGCTGTGCATACTCGGCAATGGCTTTCAGCAGATCTGAAATCAGTTCCAGAACCACGCTTTCATTGATGCGGTGCTGTGTCTTGCAGAGCGTTCCACAAGGGACTTTGGTGTACTGGGAGCAAGTGTACTGTGAGATACGCTTGCCGTTGTTGGTGCGGTGAACATACATCTTGCCACCGCAATCCGCACAATACATCAAGCCCGTCAGCGGTGCGACTTCGCCCCATCCGTCCGGGTATCTGCGGACTTTGCTTCTGACTTTCTGTGCAAGGTCGAAAGTCTCCTGGTCAATAATAGCTTCGTGGGTGTCCTCAAAAATCGTCCATTCATCTTCCGGCACATAATGACTTTTCTTGTCCTTAAAGTGCTTTCGGGTCTTGAAATTGACGGTATGACCGAGATATTCACGCTTGTCCAGTATGTTGACGATGGTGGAAGAACCCCAACCATATACATCCTTGAATGTCTTGTTTTTGTTCACGCCCTCGTTGTGTGTCGCCAGATAAGCAGAGGGAATGAGTACCCTTTCTTCTTTCAGCCTGCTGGCAATCTGATAAGGACCCATGCCCTCGATTGTCATGGCAAAGATACGCTTCACAATCCCTGCGGAATATTCGTCCACAAGCCATTGGTCTCTGGCTTCATTCCAGAGATAGCCATAAATGACTGTCCCTGTGACGTGCTTGCCGGATTTACCTTTGGACTGGAAAGTGGAGCGAATTTTGCGGCTTGTATCTCGTGCGTAATACTCGTTCATAATGTTTCTGAACGGGGTAAAATCGTCGTCCCCTCTGGCACTGTCCACGCCGTCATTGATGGCAATGAGACGGACACCTTTCTGTCGGAAGATTTCCATTATCTGACCGACTTTCAGATAGTCACGCCCAAGGCGACTCATGTCCTTTATCAGCAGATATTCCACTCGTCCGGCTTCGACTTCTTTCATCATTGCCAGAAATCCGGGACGGTCAAAGCAAGTGCCACTTATGCCATCGTCCGTAAAATGGACTGGATTCGGGAAGCCCTGAGAACGGGCGTAGTCTTCCAACTGGCTTTTTTGATTGGATATGCTGTTGGATTCGCCCTCTAAGTCATCATCACGGCTTAGTCGCTCATACAGGGCAGTTATCATTCTTGTATTCATGCGATTGTCTCCTTTCTTCGATTATGTAAGGTTGTATGTTTTAGGCGACTTCCTAACCGACTGATTAAGAAGTCTTCTAAAGCATACAGCACCAGCCGCCATTTTGTATTTTTTATACTGTCTGACCG
>OHJA01000230.1_pt1 | contig 45077 bp, 36 predicted proteins | sample 1568441 | NCBI WGS metagenome assembly OHJA01 (sample SAMEA3879500, study PRJEB24766) | human gut metagenome | biome: human-associated habitat; feature: feces | place: USA | collected 1985/1987 | reverse complement strand
CAAGCACCTGACAGACACCCGGCTACATTTGAAGCATCCGCAAAAAGGAAGTGAACGCTATGACCTGCGACGAGGCTTTGTACCGCCAATATCTGAGCGGCGACGACGCGGGGCTGGAGGTCCTGATGAAAAAATTCGGCGACCCCCTGACCTTGTATATCGACGGCTATCTGCACGACGTTCACGAGGCGGAGGAACTGATGCTGGACGTTTTCGCCTATCTGTTCACCAAAAAGCCAAAGATACGGGACGGCGGCTTCAAGGCGTATCTCTATAAGGCGGCGCGGCACATGGCGCTGCGCCATAAGAGTAAACGCAAGCCCCTGTTCAGCCTCGATGCGCTGACCGACGAGCCGGACGGATGGCTGCTGACGGAGGAGGTCATCCGGACGGAGGAGCGAAACCGCATTCTGCATTTCTGCATGAGCGAAATGAACCCGGACTATCGGGAAGTCCTGTATCTCACCTATTTTGAGGATATGAGCTACGCACAGGCGGCGGAGGTCACGGGGAAAACGGTAAAACAGATCACCAACATGGTGTATCGCGGAAAAGAGAGCCTACGAAGGCTCTTAGAACGGGAGGGGATTACAAATGCGGAGTCATGAGGAACGGGTCACGGAGACCAAGCGGCGCATCGCCAAAATTGAACGGGAGAAACGGCTGCGGCGCAATACGATCACCATGGCTTCCGCCGTGGCAGCGTGCCTTGCGCTGCTCATCGGCGTGTCCCTCGCCATGCCCGGCATTGCCGCAAGCATCCAGGCAGGAGACTATGCGGGCTTTGAAACGGCGGCCAGTATGTACGGCGGGGGCGCGGCTTTGGGATACATTGTTATCGGGCTGCTGGCGTTTTTACTCGGCGTGTGCGTGACCGTTTTGTGCTTCCGGCTGCGGCAGATGAACCGTGAGGACGGGCAGGATAAAGAAAGCGAGGGGATTCATGGAGCTGATTGAGAACCTGCTGCAATTACTGACCACATTCGTCGGCGCGCTGCTTTCGGGTATCTCCTACCGGAAAAGTGGGCGGCAGGTGTATTTTCTGCTGCTGTGCTTCTACGGCTGCTTTGCCCTCGGTGCGCTCTACTGGACGCTGTATCTGCTGCTGTTCGATACCACGCCCCGGGTCTTTTATGTGTCGGAGTTCGGCTGGGTGGCCAGCGTAATTTTCCTGCACATTTTGCAGGCCACGCTCACCAGTCAGGACGAGCGCGCTTTCCGCTGCCGCAGGGCATGGCTCGCGCCTGCGTTCGGCGTGCCGCTGCTGGCGTTCTACTGTGCTTTCGGGGACATCCTCTCCAACCTGATCTGGTGCGGCATAATGATCGAGCTCTCCTACTGCGCCATACGGGGGCTTTCTTATGCAGACACCCAGACGGGCGTGGCGCGGAATATGCGATATTTCCACATCGGCGTGCTGTGCTTTGTGTACGCAGAATACCTGCTGTGGACGGCGGGCTGCTTCTTGCCGGATACGTCTCCGGCAAGCCCAACCTTCTGGTGCGATATGCTGCTGACGCTTGCGATTCTGGGGCTGCTGCCCGCCACGAGAAAGGCGGTGGAGGCATGACCTATATTGAAAACATCTTCATCTGCATGGTATCCCCGCTGCTGGTGGCCGCATTGTGCATGGGCAGGCGGCAGCTCCGCCTCTTCATGTTCTGCATTGCCGGAATGGGGGTGTGCCTGCTCTCGGCCTATATCAACACCTTCCTCGCGGCGGTATGTCAGGCGGACGCCCTTGCCGCCACGGCGGAGATCGCGCCGGTGGTGGAGGAAATGATGAAGCTGCTGCCGCTGGTTTTCTATCTGCTGGTGTTTGAGCCGGAGAGCGAGAAGATCAAGCCCGCCGCCATCACCGTAGCCCTCGCCTTCGCCACCTTTGAAAATGTGTGCTATCTGATCCAGAACGGCGCGGACCGCTTCTCCTTCATCTTCTTCCGGGGCTTCGGCACGGGCGCGATGCACGTCCTCTGCGGCTTGATCGTGGGCGGCGGGCTTGTATACACGTGGCGGCGGACGTGGCTGAAGGTCGCAGGCACCTGCGGGCTGCTGGGCGCAGCCATCACCCTCCATGCCATCTACAATCTGCTCATCGCCTACGGCGGCGCGGCGCAGTACATCGCCTACGCCCTGCCGGTGCTGCTGGTGGCGGCGGGAAGGCTGTCTGTTTTCCGATTATCACGGAAGCAATAACCGAATATCCACTCTATGAGAGCTGCTTTTTGGCGGCTCTCAATTTTTTTTGAAAAATTTTGCGTTTTGGGTGAGAGTTTTTTCTTTTTTTTGTACCTATATAAGTGAAAGGGTTTTTATCACAGTTTCAGACAAACCGGAAGGGGGGGTCAAACGATATGTACGATACCGCAAGACGGGTCGCACTCGTCAAGCAGCGGGTGCGGGAAAACAACCGCCGAAGGCAGCGGCGCGACATATATGGGCTGAGCGCCGCGTGTGTGCTGCTGTTCGCGGTGCTGATGCAGGCGGCGGGCACGGTCGTCGGGCCGGGGCAACCTGAGGCATGGGGCGTATTCGGCGCGATGCTGCTGCGGGAGGACGCGGGGGGCTACGTGCTGGTGGCCGTCGTCTCCTTTGCCGTAGCGGCAGCGATCACCGCGCTGTGCTTCCGGCTCAGAATCAGAGAAAACCAGAAAAAAGGCGGGGCGGACAAGTCTGCCCGATACGAACAGGAGGAGAAAAACCAATGAAAAAACGAATACTCAGTATCCTGCTCATATGCTGCATGGTGCTGACCATGCTGCCGACAACGGCGTTTGCGCAGGTGAGCGATTCGCTGGGCAACACACCCGAGGAAAATCAGGCGATTTTGGAGCAGCTCTCTGCCCTGACCGGCGGTAGCAGCGACCAGGTGCTTTCCATGCTGAACGCTTTGGGGCTGCTGGATGAAGACGGCAATTTCAAGGTGGATCAAACCATCACGCTGGACGGCCAGGTGTTGACACTGGCGGCTGTCATGGAGCTGCTGGAAAATCCCGCCACGGATCTCACCCGCATAGCCGACGTGGATGGGACTCCGGTGGCGCTGGGCGATTTGAAGACTATGATCCAAATCGAACGGGAGCTGCAGCGGATCAAGGACACCTATTTCTCCGGCAGGGAGTTTACCGGGGAAGCACTGGAGAATCTCAATAGCCTGATGGATCAGCTGGAGCTGCAGGGCATCAGTTTGCAGTATTCCGCCTCTGCCACAAAGCCTGAGGGCGTTGAGATGGTGGATATGAGCAGCATGATGAGCCAAACGCTGGGGGATTCCGCAAACAACACCTGGAGCTCCGGGGCTTTTACTGTATACCGCGGAAAACCGGCCGGCTTTTCCTACCGCATTCAAAAAGGCCAGCTCAGCAAGTATATCACCAATGTGGAGGTCTCGATAGGCGGGACGAGTGGGGTCAAGCAAAGCGACGGGTCCTACAAGCTGACCTATGACGTAGGCGAAGCTTACAGTGTAGGTGGTTGTAAAATCACTGTCAAGGTTGAAACCAGAGGAGGGAACCCAGACTGGCTCAAGGATTCTTATTCCTATGGCGACCTGCTGGGGATGATCGAATTTTACGATGCGGAAAATCTGGTGTTCTATGACGGCGCCGGTTATGCCGACCACTGTCAGCTCAAGTTAATAAAGACGGTTGGCGTCCCCACAATAAAAACGTCAATGACCGCGCCGGACTATGAGGAAAAATACGAAAGTAAAGGCACAATACAGGGGGATATGTATATTCCTTTGCTGGCGAATGAATACAATGCCGGCAACGGTGCCGACAATCAGGACTTCGTTGCGCTAAGCGATACCATCGGAATTCTGGAGGGCGCCCGCAACTCGGTGCTTCCCAACAGCTCCCTCAAATTTTATCAGCCATACCAAATCGACGCCAGCATCAAGTTTGTCTGGGATACCAGCGTAGAGACCTATACCGGCCCTGCGCCGTATGGCTGGTATAAAGACCAGCCCTATGCCCCGTTCTATCTGACGGAGTACAAGCTTGATGAAGCAGATCTGACGCCCACCAGCGGCGACAGAAAGAAACCGGAGAACTGTACGATTAACAAGGGCGACACAGTCAACATCTCCCTGCAGTCTACCACGCAAAACAGAGGGGATCAGCAGTACTGGCTGCCCTTCCGACTGTATATGAAGAGTGTAATTGACGACCAACCATATGCCTCCGCCACCGTCAATACCAGCAACGTCACTGCCAAGCTGTTGGACACGGACAGCCCCATCATTCAAAGCGTCACGGCCCCGGCGGGAACCTATGCCAGCGGACAGCACGTGCACATCACAGTTACCTTTAACGAGTTCGTGGATCTTAGAAACGCCAGCGTGACCATCAATGGCAAAGAGTATACCGCCGCTGAGCTTTCCATGAACAAATACGGTGTCACGGCAATGCTCTGGTACCCCGTGCAGGATGCGGATGCCACCACGGTCACCGTCAATGGTATGACCGGTGTGCAGGATGTTTTCGACCATCCGCTGGATACCACAGACTATCAAATCGACCCGATTGCCGGCGTTACGTTGAAGAGCGTCTTGATGCGCAACGCTCCCACCGAACTGACGGCCACCTACGCCAACGGCAAGGCATCGTTCACGATGCAGGCCAACATGGCGGATGCCTACAAGACCGTATACAGCGATTATCACACCCCGGAAGGCACAGAGCCGAAGGAAGCCCCTTTCCGCCTCGAGCTGAGGTACGACTCCGCGGTTGAACCAATCCATCTGCAGGTTTATCTGGACACAGAGAAGGAAGCCTTCACCGTTAGCGACTATGCAATCGCACCAGCGGCTTCCGACCGCACCTACACGGCGACGCTGCAGGCCAACGAGGGCACGAAAGACGCTCCTGACTGGGTGAATGTTCTTCCCCTGACCCGGCAGTTCACGGTGCCAAAGAAAGTTTCCGTGAGCACGGTGAACGTCGTCCCGGAAGCGAATGACGCCAACTATACGATTTCCCTCGGCGAAACCACCCGCCCCACGCTTAGGGCAGAGGTTTTGGGGGCAGGCGGTGAGCAGGCAAGCTACACCACCGGCAAATGGAGCAGCAGTGACCCGCTCATTGCCACCATCAACAAGGATACCGGCGTTGTTGCCACTACAGGAACCAAGGTGGGAACCGTCACCTTTACCTTTACGGCGGACAACGGGACTGTGAACACTGCCGATGATGTGACGGGCGAGTCAAAGCCCTATACCGTGACGGCAGGCAATTCCCTGGCACTGGTGATTCCCGGTGGCTCGTCCATCGTGACGCGGGTAAATCAGCCCGCCACCGTGTTGTGGAGCTCCAACGCCGCGCTGATGGCACCAAACAAAGAGTTTAATTACAGGATTGACCTGTATGAGGGCAACTACGCGAATGAGGCGGCGCTGAGCGGCCTCAATCCCGTTGCGACTTATACCGCCGGCAAGGATAAAAACAGCGTGCGGATCAAGGAGAATGTGCTCTCCAAGCTCTCCAACGGCAATACCCCTGCCTACACGGTATTGGTCTCCATGCCGCACCCCAACGCCGAGAGTGAGAACGTCCGCCTGTCGGCACTTGCCTGGATCATCGTGCAGGCACCACCTGCCACGGCCAGGCTGACACCGCCCCAGAGCATTTACCTCAAGGATACCGACGGCACCGTCAATATCAAATGGTCGGTGGAAAACGCCACTGAGGGGGCCTCTCAATCGGCCACACTGACCATCACCCGGGTCACAGAGGACAACACCACCAAAGTGGTGGACAGTGAGCGCCTATCCGGCACCTCCGGGAGAGTCTCCCTGTCATTACAGAGTGTGAAAGCCGGCAATCTGAAGGACACCTATCAAGTGGTTTTGAGCGTGGAGAATCCTGGTGAGGAATCTCCCAGCACCGACTCCTTCCCCCTGTATGTCTACGATGCCGACGCACTGAAGGTGCAGAACGACAAAGGAGAAACGATTTCTAAGCTGACCATGGACAATACCTCCAAGGTCAGCGGCAGCCTGCCCACCGTTACAGCTGAAATTTTGCAGCTGCGCCAGGAGTTGGGGCTGATCGAGTACATAGGCATCAACTATGACGAGTACGGATGGAACTCCTTTAAAGACGGCATCCGGTGGCTCTCCAGCAACAACAATGCCATTTCCGTCAACTACAAGCAGGGCGGACTGTATGAGGACATCAGAAACTTCTCCTTTGATTCCTACCTTCCCGAAACCAAAATGGCGCTGTCCGGCGTGGCCAACGGCACCGCAACCGTCACGGCTACCCATGCCGCCACGGGCATGAATGCCGCCGTACAGGTGACAGCGAAAACGCTGCAAAATAAGTTCTATCTCTTCCAGCTGACGCCTGCAGCGGAAACTACGCTGCAATACACCGACGGCAAAGGTGTGCCCAAAACGGTCACGACCAACAGTGAAGGCGTGCTGGCGCTTTACGAACCCAACGGAATCGCCAGTGAGGTGTCTCTGCGGTCCGGCTCCGGCGCGGATATTTATCTGGGCACCATCTATAAAGAAAATCTGCGTTCCGGCGAGTGGGATGCCACAAAACTACAGCTTTATCCCTTGAATACCTTCAGCCTTCGGCGAGTCGCCCGGGCATCTGTGACGCTCATCACGCCGGGCGGCGATCCGCTGGCGAACAAGACGGTGACCGTTCGTGGAGGCGTTTATAAAAACGGAGGCTACTGCGAGACAGCTCTGCTGGGCTCCAGGGCAGGAGCACTTGTCAGCGGCATCACCGGCGACACCTATACCACGGATGCGGCGGGAAATATAACCGTCTATCTGGATTCCACCCAGTTCTGGTCGGCCGAAAAGGGCGAGAGCAACACCACGGCGCTTTCTGCTCTGGATCAGCTGGAGTACATTCTGGAGATCAGCGCAATTGACGGCGACAAGTACTATCCGCTGCTGCTGACCGTCAACGGCAAGCTGGGCGTGGACGATGTAATGCGCACCGCAGAGGGCGTTGTCTCTCTGGAGCGTGTGCCGGCGGGGGAGGAAAACAAACCCTTCATTGTGGCGCAAAGCGTTGATTACGGTCTTGCCAACGGTCAGAAGGTGGATGTCCGCAGCTCGACTGGGAAGATTGGCCCTAACAGCAGCTTTAAAACAGCAAGCCTGCACACCACCATGTTCCTCTGGGGCGAGGATATTGCCAACGCGCGGAATTACAGTCTCAAGCTGGCGGACGAATACGGCGTTATTCCTGCCGCCCAGAGCAGCAGTACCAAGCAGTATCCCTTCTCATCCATCCCCGTAGCGGAAAACGATCTGACCCTCACCGAGGCCACCATGACCACCTCTGGATGGATCGCCGACGGCAAGGATGTGGGTATGAAAACGCAGCTGAGCCTGAACGGCAGCCTGCTGCAGGAGAAAATAATGCCCTTCCGGGTCGTTGATCTGACCCGAGTGCCCAAGGTGACAGAGGATGACCGCGTCACCGGTATTCTGGCGACGATGGGAGCCTCCAGTGGAGTGAATCAAGTCGACTTTGGCGGAGTGGGCGATAGCAACATTCTCAAGGTGCTGACCGGACGGCTGGATGATCTGAGCGGTCCGGTGGACACTTCCGTGTTCAAAATGATTATCACTCCCAGCGAAGATCCCTCCGTGTTCCGTGCCATGATTTGGGCCGGGTACAATACGCTGGAGATGGAGGATATGGACTATTCCGAGGACGGCGTGGCGTTGGGTGCGAATGTGCTGACGCAGAATCTGGAAGTGGGTGTGCCCGGGACCGGGGACCTGAGCCAGATGGCCCAGGGCACCTATGATCCCAAGGGGGACTACAAAACCAACTCCATAGCCGACAATGTCACCAGCACGGATCTCAACTTGCAGTTGGAGGGCTTTTACGAAGCGGAAATCCGCTATAACACCGAAAAAAAGGAGTGGGAGGTTTTCACCGTAGGCGGAGGATTTACCGCCGGCGTTGGTGTGGGCTTCTCCTTCAGCGTGAACGCCATGGCTGGCCCCGTGCCGTTGACAGCAACCTTTGAGCTGGGTGGTGCCATTCAGCTGGATTTCCGTACCGCAGTGCGCTACGGACGGCAGGGCGAGGGTACAGAGCTTGCCTGGAGCGATCCCACGGCCACGGCAGTGAATGACTTTTTGACCACGCTGCGTATCAACGCCTATGTCCACGCGTTTGGCGGTATTGGCTTTGACTATTCGGTCGTGGCGCTGAAGATCGGCCTATTCGGCAATTTGGATGTGGACAGTCAGAATAAGTTCCTTTCCCGCACCTATCTTGCCGACGAGACAAAGCGCCAGATCAACGGTCAGGCCCTGGGGATCCAAAGCGAAGTGGGGATCAAATTTGTGGCAACCTTCCTGTTTATCTCCTACGAGGCGGTGATCGCCTCCGGAACCCTTGGAGCCACCAGGACTTTTAATGACTGGAAAACAATCGACGACTATTGGAATAGCGCCACCAGTGGGCTGAGCCTTGCCTCGTTGCGGATGGCGGCGGCCCAGAGCGGAATGCAGGTGGCTTCTGGCAGTGCAACGCTCCAAAGCCGGGACTATCTGGAGCAATATGCCCGTACCTGGGGCCAGCCCCAGCAGCGGATGATGCTGTTCTCTCTGAACTCCACCAGTGGGCTGAAAAACATCCAGACCAATGCCAACCCCACATCCTATCCACAGCTCAGCGATGACGGGAAAGTATTGACCTACATCAACGACGGCAACAGCAGCAGTATTTACGATAGCCGGGCGCATTTCTCCACCCTCAATGGCGGCGTCTATACTCCCTCCAGTGAAATTGACGTTCCCACAGGGTTCCCCGGCTACGGCGACACGAGCGTTTCTTTGTCCGGCACTGGCAGCTTCGCGGCGGCGGCTTGGGTTCGCATGGGCACCGATCTGCCGGGTAAAAATGCCGGTGATGCCGTGACATTGGAAGAGCAAAACCTGCTGATGAACAGCACGGAGATCGTAGTGTCCGTCTATAACGGCTCAACCTGGACATCCACCCGCCTAACCAACGACGGCACGCCGGATCTGGCCCCAGCCACGGCAGTGGGCGGCGACGGCAAAGCCATCGTGTTCTGGCGCAGCGTCTACACCCCCGATCCCGGTACGCAGGGCAGCAACAACCTGCTGAACTTCACGACCAGAGATTGTATCATGTACCGTTGCTATGACAGCACTAACGGCACCTGGAGCAAGGCAAAAATGCTTTATAACGGTGCTACTGGCAGCGTGAAGGCGTTGCAGGCGGCCATGCTGCCCGACGGAACCGCTATGGCGGTTTACTCGCTGGACCGCAGCGGAACCGGAGATACCTCCGCCTACGAGATCGCCTATTGTACCGTGGCTGCTGACGGAACTCCCGGTACAGTCATGCTGGCGACCTGTGACAGCAATCTTGACGAAAACCCCCAGGTCGTTGCAGCCAACTTCGGCAGCGGGGATGACCGATTTGTCATCGGTTGGCACAGTGTCCGAGACGGCAGCAGCGATATTCAGCTGTTGGCTGTGGACGGCAACGGCACCATGTCCAACAGTTTCCCCGGCTCTCTGTCGACCCTGACCAGCAGCGGCAACGCCGTCGTGGGCGGAGACTTCCGCTTCGCTTCCCTCAGCGGGGATCATCGCAGCTGCAATGATCTTACCATCGTCTGGAATGAGACTGTCAATAACGCCAACGGCGCGGTAGATCACGGCATTTTGAAGGCGGCCAAGCTGCGCTATGCCACAAATACCTACATTCTGTCCGCACCATTGGAACTGGCAGAGCTGCCGGATCGCACACTGGCTGACCACTTTGATGTCTATGTCAGCGGCACCAATCAGGTGCAGGCCGCCATTCAGGCCACCCGGTATGACGATGAAAACCCGCAGGTAATCGGCGGCGTGACCGTTCCGGGTGAGGAAACGATCCTCTATACCGCTACTTCTGATTTTGTCACCGATGCGGTGGCAGTGGAACAGATCGGTGTGGATTATGCAACGCTGGCGTTGAACAGCCTGACACCCATTCACTTTACCATCCGCAACACCGGGCTGAACGATGTGACAAACCTAACGGTCAGCCTTGGCAGCGGGGAAACCGCTACCCTTACGGAAAAACTGCTGCCCAATGAAAGCACCACCCTTACCGTCTGGCACCATGTGAAGGACCGCGTGACCGACCCGGGCTATACCATCACCGCCGCCGGCGGCATCAACGAAAACGGCACAGTGTATCTGGATTATCCCGACATTGGCATCTCACAAATGGAAGTGATTGCGGAGAGCGCCGGCAAGCGCACGGTGCGCATGACCCTCTATAATTCCGCTGCCGCCACGCTGGCCGGCGGAAAGAGCCGCGAGGTGAAGCTTGCGTTCTATGCGGATGATCTGCATACCGAACCTGCAGAGGTAGCCTGCACCACAAACGGCGTATCGGTTAGCGGTAATGAAATCACCATTTCCGAAGACAGCGCCCTCACCCGCATTGATCAGGGAACCTTTACACTGGACCTGACCTATGATCTGGGCGAGTATATGACATCCATTGGCAAAACCGAGATCCCCAATGTGGGTACCTATCTGTACGCCGAGGCGTGGGCGGAAGGCCTGATCGGTGGAACGGGAAGCAATCAGCGCCTGCCGGAGTATAACGGCAGTGACAGCGAGGCCAGCGTCCATATGACCGGCGCACTGGCCCGCACCGGAGAGCAGCTGACGATGGATGTGACACAGGGGAACGACGGCAACGATCACAGCACCGCCGCCATTACTCTGCGCAACAACTGCCTGCAGTCTCAGACTAGCGCAGAGCTGGTGGCCACGCTGCTGGATGCTGCCGGGACCGTTCTGGAAACGAAAAAGACCAGTATTGGCGGTGCCATCTCCGGGGAAACCTTCCAGACGGAAACCGTCACCTTCTCCCGGCTTGGCACCCGCGTAGTGGTGCGAGCCGCAGTGCCCGGTAAAGACCTTCTGACCTTTGAAGGTCTGGCAGTGGGGCTCGGCGATTTTACCGCCAACGGAACGAACTATACCTATACGCTGCAAAATGATAGCGGAGCAACATCTACGCTAGTCACAGCGGTGTCTGGAAACGGCGAGCCCGTGAGCATCAACGGGCAGGCTCTGTCCACCGGCGGCAGCGCAACCGTTGCCATCCCCAACAGCGGCACAACCGACATTGTCGTGAAGATCGGTACTAAAACCTACACGCTGACGATTCTGCGCAATAGCGGCACAGGCGGCAATAGCGGCACAGGCGGCAATAACGGCACAGGCGGCGGTGAGCATACTCACAGCTACGGCAGCGAGTGGAAGTACGACGCCGACAAACACTGGCATGAGTGCTCCTGCGGTGACAAGGACGATGTTGCAGCACATAGCTTCAAGTGGGTGGTAGATAAGGAAGCGACCGCAACCCAAAAGGGCTCCAAGCATGAGGAGTGCAAGGTTTGCGGCTACAAGAAGACGGCAGTTGAGATTCCGGCTACCGGCTCCACAACAAAACCGACCGATCCTACGCAAACCAACCCGAACACCGACGCAGAAAGCCCGAAAACCGGTGACAACAGCAATATGATCCTTTGGATCGCACTGCTGTTTATCAGCGGCGGTGCAGTGATCGGCATCATCGTTTACAGCAAAAAGAAGAAAGAAAACGCTGAATAAATCAGCTGCGAACCTTTGAGCAAAGGGCGGTGACGGACATTGCCGTCATCGCCCTTTCGCTTCAGTAGTGAGAAATCGGTGCTAAAGAATCCAGACAGTGGATACGTAGAAAACCAAACTAAGAGTACCGGAACAATCTTACTTTAGGAACCGCTTATTGCGGGTAGGAAAGAAGGTGGTTACTGAATCAGATTCTTTCATAATAAGAATACGGAGGGTTTCAAAATGAGAATTCACAGATTGAATCTTAAAAAAAAGTATGTTATGATATAGGGCAGAACTGAAAAACGCGGAAATTACGGAGGTTTTGCATAGAATGGAACAGTACAAGCAGGAATTTATTGAGTTCATGGTGGATTGTAAGGCATTGAAATTTGGAGAGTTTACCTTAAAGAGCGGTAGAAAGTCTCCTTTCTTTATGAATGCAGGTGCGTATGTCACCGGTTCTCAGCTGATGAAGCTGGGTGAGAGCTATGCCAAGGCAATTCATGATACTTACGGTGATGATTTCGATGTATTGTTCGGGCCGGCATATAAGGGAATTCCCATCAGTGTGGTAACCGCAGTGGCTTACAGCAAATTATACGGCAAAGAGGTTCGTTACTGTTCCGACCGTAAGGAAGAGAAGGATCACGGTGCAGACAAGGGAAGCTTTTTAGGCAGTTCCTTAAAAGACGGTGACAGAGTCATTATGATCGAGGACGTTACCACTTCCGGCAAATCCATGGAAGAGACCGTTCCCAAGGTAAGAGGAGCCGCTAACGTAGAGATCGTCGGTCTGATGGTATCCCTGAACCGTATGGAGAAGGGACTGGGCGGCAAAGTCAGCGCACTGGAAGAGATTAAGGAAAAGTACGGATTTGATGCACATGCCATCGTAACCATGCAGGATGTCATCGACCATCTGTACAACAAGCCTTACAAGGGACAGGTATACATTGATGATACCCTGAAGAAGGCAATTGACGAATATTACGCTGTATACGGCGCTTAAGTAGTAGGAAGTAAGAAGACAGGAGGATTCCATGGAAGAGAAAATCTATAAGATCATGCGTGGAGCAGGTGCTCTGAATATTGTATTGGGAGTGATCTCCCTGGTAGTCGGAATCGCAGCGGGCGTACTGCTGATCATCAGCGGTGGGAAGCTTGTCTCCGGCAAGTCCCGTATTCTGTTCTGAATACAAAAGAGAAGAAGGGCGCCCTCCGGGCGTACAAATTGGGCATTTCCATACAGGAAGTGCCCTTTTCGGGTTCCGTGGGAGATATATTATGCGAAAAAAGAATTATATTTTTACCAATAAAAAGCATTCTGACAAGGCCATTATGTCGACGATTCTGGGCATTATCAGTCTGGTATCCATGGGAATCGTTACCTACCTGTCCTACAGCCAGGGCGGCGTGATGCATGGAGGGTACGGTGTGGCCGGATTACTGGCTACCATTTATTCCCTGGTCGGTCTGGTGCTTGGGATTGTAACACTGAGAGATAAGGATATTTACCGACTGTTTCCGGTATTGGGGACGGTATTTAATTTTGTGTCCCTGGCGGGAATCAGCTTTTTATTATATTTGGGAAGTCGTTTATAAGGAGCATTTAAAATATGGAAGAAAAAGAACTTTTACGGGAACGTCTGGAACTGGCACTGGATCGGATCCGGGAGATCCCCGGTGATGATTGGCAGGGGGAAGGATTACAACCCTGGAGAGAATATTTTACGGTAGTGGCAAAGTTTTTGCTTCTGATCGAAGATAACAGGAAATTTCTGGAACAGGGTGGCCTGAAAACCGCTGCACTGGAAGAATTACAGCAGCGTAATCGGGCTCTGTATGAAGATATTTTACCGGAAAAGTATGAGAGCAGTTTTGCCAATCCGGCTTATGCTGCGAAGATGCTGGGGGAAGAATTCGGCGCCCTGGCAGCTTTCCTGTACACTGAGATGCGCAGCCTGATTGGATTTACCTACGAGGGCAGACTTTCGGAACTGGTGATTCGGATGGAGTTGTTCTCCGAGGTGTATGCGGCATTTGTATACGAACAGCAGGAGAATCACAAGCTTCCCACGTATGCATCCATTCGTGAGATACTCTATTGGTTCGTCAGCGATTATGCGGATGTGGCTGCGGAAGAGCGGGTACGTGAAATGGTGTGCCCGGAGAATAATTTTGCAGCGGCAATTCTTCGTACTGCGGATCTCACAGATCTGCGCTATCTGTATGCGTATGGTGAGTACGTAGGTGAAAATGAATGGAAGATGGCGAGGTTCATGAATTCGCTGCCCGAAGAAACAATTCATACCATGGCAGATACCTACACCGAAGGGTATCGTATCGGCTTTGAAGTGACCGGCAAGGATCTGTCGAAAAAGGCTGTGGTGGATGTCCGTTATCAGCTGGGCTTTGAACGCATGATGCGAAGAGCCCTGGAGAATTTTGACAAAATGGGACTGCAGCCCGTGATCTACCGGGCAGCCACCAGCATTTTATACAATCCGTCCATTTATAAGAACGGCTTCTACAGCGTCAGCCCCAACAGACAGTATGAGTTCGATCATAAGGACGACAGAGCCCTGTTTTTGGATAAAATGTACTGCAGCCGGAAGCAGGAAGTCATGCATACCGCGTTTGAAAAATATAAAAAAGAGGCACGCGGCTATGCAGGTCCGGCAGTGGTAGAGACTTTCGGAGAGCGGGATTTTGAGCCGGTGAACAAACCGGAAAGCCTGAAAATGACGGATGAGCAGAGTGCGTTACTGGTAGAGCACCGCACCCAGATGGGACAGCTGCAGAGACAGTATATTATAGAAGAAGAGAGAAGCTTTACGATCATTGCGTTCCCCATTCCGGAGGTGGGTGACTGCTTCGAGGAATTGTTCCGAGAGACCATCCGGATCAACACCCTGGATTATAAAAAATACCGGCGGATCCAGCAGACCATTATCGATGCTCTGGATCAGGCGGATCACTGTGAGATCAAAGGCGGTAACGGCAACCGCACAGCCCTTACGGTAAATCTTTGGAAGCTACGGGATCCTGCGAAGGAGACCATTTTTGAAAACTGCGTGGCAGATGTGAACATCCCCGTGGGAGAAGTATTTACCTCTCCGGTGCTGGAAGGGACGAACGGTGTGTTGCATGTGACCCGCGTATTCTTAAACGGACTGGAATATAAAGATTTGGAGATTACTTTTGAAAACGGTAAGATCAAGGACTACCACTGCGGGAATTTTGCCACAGAGGAAGAGAACTGTGCATTTATAAAAGAAAACATCCTGTTCCGGCACAAGACGCTGCCCTTAGGAGAATTTGCCATCGGCACCAACACCACAGCGTATGCAGCAGCAAAACGTCTGGGGGTGGAAGCCAAGATGCCGATTCTGATCGCAGAGAAGATGGGACCTCATTTTGCCGTGGGGGATACCTGCTATTCCCATGCGGAGGATGTGAAAGTATATAACCCTGACGGCAAGGAGATCGTGGCAAGAGACAACGAGGTGGCGGCGCTTCGCAGTGTGAATCCGTCCAAGGCATATTTTAACTGTCACACAGATATTACTATCCCTTATGATGAACTGGCGGAACTGACCGCGGTGAAAAAGGATGGCGGGCGGATCACTATCATAGAAAATGGGAAATTCGTCCTGCCGGGTACGGAAGAACTGAACGAACCGTTGCAGGAACTTTCCTAAAACATAAGATTTTATAAAACCATTGCATCATTGACAAGATTTTAGTAAGATAAAAATATATGGATAAACATCGGTACAACCGATACATGAGGAGGACATTATGGCAAATACAGAGAATTGCCCTAAGGTTGGCATTGTAATGGGTAGTGATTCCGATATGCCTGTGATGGCGAAGGCAGCAGACATTCTGGAAGAATTGGGCATCCCTTATGAGATGACCGTGATCAGCGCTCACAGAGAGCCGGATGTATTTTTTGAGTATGCAAAAAGTGCGGAGGAAAAAGGCTTCAAGGTAATTATTGCCGGAGCCGGTATGGCAGCCCATCTGCCCGGTATGTGTGCCGCTATTTTCCCGATGCCTGTCATCGGTATTCCTATGCACACCACTTCCCTGGGAGGCAGAGATTCTCTGTATTCCATCGTACAGATGCCCTCCGGCATCCCCGTTGCCACGGTAGCCATTAACGGCGGCGCCAATGCAGGACTTCTGGCAGCCAAGATCCTGGCAACCTCCGACGCGGAACTTCTTGGAAAACTGAAAGCATACAGCGTAAAATTAAAAGAACAGGTAGAAGCCAAAGATGCAAAACTGCAGGAGATCGGCTATAAAGCATACCTGGAAGGCATGAAAAAATAAGAAGATAAGACAGAGAATCCGGGACCTCTTAAGAGGCTGCCCCACTAAATAAAACGAAAGAGCCCCTGCGGCGGAAATGAGGAGAAAATGGATTACAAGAAAGCTGGAGTAGATATCGAGGCAGGTTACAAATCAGTAGAACTGATGAAAAAGTACGTGAAGGAGACCATGCGTCCCGAAGTAATGGGCGGCATCGGAGGTTTCTCCGGAGCATTTTCCTTAAGTGCCATCAAAGATATGGAGGATCCCGTACTCCTGTCCGGAACCGATGGTGTAGGCACCAAGCTGAAGCTGGCATTTTTAATGGACAAGCATGATACCATCGGTATCGATTGTGTAGCCATGTGTGTGAACGATGTGGCATGTGCAGGCGGCGAACCTTTATTTTTCCTGGATTATATCGCATGCGGACGCAATATCCCCGAGAAGATCGCTACCATCGTAAAGGGTGTGGCAGAGGGCTGTAAGCAGTCTGACGCAGCACTGGTAGGCGGTGAGACCGCAGAGCATCCCGGACTGATGCCCGAGGATGAGTATGATCTGGCAGGATTTGCAGTAGGCGTGGTAGAGCGTAAAGATCTGATCACCGGTGAGAATATCAAGTCCGGCGATGTACTGGTGGGCATTGCTTCCTCCGGTGTACATTCCAATGGTTTTTCTCTGGTGAGAAAAGTATTCGATATGACAAAAGAGAGCCTGGATACCTATTATGACGAGCTGGGCAAGACTCTGGGTGAGGCACTGCTTGCTCCCACCAGAATCTACGTGAAGGCTATGAAGTCTGTGAAGAACGCAGGCGTTAAGGTAAAGGGCTGCAGCCATATCACCGGTGGTGGTTTCTATGAGAACATCCCCAGAATGCTTCCCGACGGCATCCGTGCAGTCGTGAAGAAAGACAGCTACGAAGTACCTGCTATTTTCCGCCTGATGCAGAAGAAAGGCAATATCACAGACGAGATGATGTATAATACTTACAACATGGGTCTGGGCATGGTACTGGCACTGGATCCCGCAGATGTGGATAAGACTCTGGAAGCTCTGAAGGCAGCAGGAGAGACTGCTTATGTGGTAGGTACCTGCGAAGCCGGTGAAAAGGGTGTGACCATATGTTAAGAGTAGTCGTACTGGTATCCGGCGGCGGCACGAATTTACAGGCAATCATTGATGCCATTGCAGCCGGTAAGGTTAAAAACGCACAGATCGTGGGTGTCATCAGCAATAACAAGACGGTGAAGAGCTTAGAGAGAGCACGCAATGCGGGAATCCCTGCGGTCTGTGTGTCTCCGAAGGATTATGAGAGCAGAGAGGTATTTAATGAGGCACTGCTTGCAAAGGTGAAGGAATTCACTCCGGACTTAATCGTACTGGCAGGTTTCCTGGTGAAGATTCCGGAGGCAATGGTACATGAATACAGCAACCGGATCATCAATATCCACCCGTCCCTGATCCCTTCTTTTTGCGGCGTGGGATACTACGGACTACATGTGCATGAAAAGGCACTGGAGCGCGGTGTGAAAGTCACCGGAGCTACGGTACATTTTGTGAATGAAGGCATGGACGAGGGTCCCATCATTGCACAGAAGGCAGTGGCGGTGGAAGATGATGATACCCCGGAGATCTTACAGAGACGTGTCATGGAGCAGGCAGAGTGGCTGCTTCTGCCGAAGGCGATAGATGATATTGCCAACGGACGGATCTGCGTGGCAGACGGCAAAGTAAAGCATACAAACAGCAAAAAATAAGGAAGGCAGAAGATATGGGTATGAAAGTATTGATCGTAGGCGGTGGTGGCAGAGAGCATGCTATTGCAGCCTGTGTGGCAAAAAGTCCTAAAGTGGATAAGATCTATTGTGCTCCGGGCAATGCCGGAATCGGTCAGATCGCAGAGTGTGTTCCCATCGGAGCCATGGAATTCGACAAGATCGTGGCATTTGCGAAGGAACAGGCAATTGACCTGACCATCGTAGGTATGGATGATCCCCTGGTCGGCGGACTGGTGGATGCACTGGAGGCAGAGGGCCTGCGTGCTTTCGGACCCCGTAAAAATGCAGCGATCCTGGAAGGAAGCAAAGCATTTTCCAAGGATCTGATGAAGAAATACAATATTCCCACCGCGGCTTATGAGAACTTCGATAACGCGGAGGATGCTGTTAAGTACCTGAAGGAGCAGGCAAGCTTCCCCATCGTGCTGAAGGCGGACGGTCTGGCACTTGGCAAGGGTGTATTGATCTGCAATACTTTAGAAGAAGCACTGGCAGGTGTGGATGAGATCATGCTGGATAAAAAGTTCGGTGCAGCCGGCAACCGTATGGTCATCGAAGAGTTCATGACCGGCAGAGAAGTCAGTGTTCTTTCTTTTGTGGATGGCAAGACTATCCACATCATGACTTCCGCGCAGGATCATAAGAGAGCGAAGGACGGTGATCAGGGTCTGAACACCGGTGGTATGGGAACCTTTTCTCCCAGCCCCTTCTATACCGAGGAAGTGGATGCATTCTGTAAGAAATATATCTACCAGGCTACCGTGGATGCCATGGCAGCGGAAGGCAGACCTTTCAAGGGAGTCATCTTCTTCGGACTGATGCTGACAAAAAACGGTCCCAAGGTACTGGAATACAATGCCAGATTCGGCGACCCGGAGGCGCAGGTGGTACTGCCCCGTATGAAGAACGATATCATCGAAGTGATGGAGGCCTGTGTGGATGGCACGCTGGATCAGATCGACCTTCAGTTTGAAGACAATGCTGCGGTATGTGTGGTCCTGGCAAGCGACGGCTATCCCGTATCCTATGAGAAGGGATTCGTGATAAACGGTCTGGAGAACTTCGACGGAAAAGACGGTTATTATTGTTTCCATGCCGGAACGAAGCTTACGGACAAGGGAATCGTCACAAACGGTGGTCGTGTTCTGGGAGTGACAGCCAAGGGAGCTACCCTGAAGGAGGCACGTGCCAATGCCTATGCGGCAACGGAATGGATCTCTTTCGAGAATAAATACATGCGTCATGACATTGGCAAGGCAATCGATGAAGCGTAAGGCAAGGTCAGGATACAAAAGGAGTTGCAGATGAAAAAGACAGTACAGAGAATAAGTAAATGTAAGGCTTTCTGGGGAATGCTTGCACTGGTACTTGTGTTGGGAGCAGGACTTTTTGCCGGGGATCTGGCAATCGTCAGTCATGCGGAGAGTGCGGCCAAGGTAACGGCATCCAGTGCCAAGATCCGTAAGAGTGCGGACTCTTCCAGTGAAGTCATCGGAAGTGCGGCCAAGGATAAGACGATCTCCATCAAGAGTCAGACCAAGGGTGCAGACGGTTATACCTGGTATGAAGTGTATGTGGATGCGAATACGCTGGGATATATTCGTTCCGATCTGGTAAGCATTACCGACGGATCTACCCCGTCGTCTTCTTCAGGTACAACAACGACAACAACGACTACAACCACAGCAACACCGGCGCCTGCCGTGAATGAGACCCCTGTGGAGGTTACAGCAGTGGAGCCTCTGAGTGCTACCGTAACCGGCGGACAGTCCGTACGTGTGCGCAGCAATGCTTCTACTACCAGCCAGATTGTGACTACTGCGGAGAACGGAATGGCGCTGACCGTCACCGGTCAGGCTACCGGTACCGATGGCAAGACATGGTATCAGATAACCTTTATATCCAACAGTATTGAGGTGACCGGATTTATCCGTTCCGATTATGTGGCATTGTCCGGAGAATTGCAGGCACCTGTGGAAGAACAGCCCACAGAGGAACAGCCTGTGGAAGAACAGCCTGAGGATACCCAGACGACATCAAAGGATTGGGATACCCAGTTACAGGGAGATGCCTGGTATCTGTTAGATATGGCAGGACAGAAGCAGTACAAGATCGAAGACCTGTTCAATTCCATAGATCAGATCACGGAGATCAACGCACAGTTTGACACAGATCAGAAGAAATTAAAGAGCCAGAAGGGGGTCATCATTGTACTGGTGATTCTGTTAGTATTTCTGGCAGCGGCAGTAACACTGCTGATCTTTAAGATCAAGGATATGATGGATGCGGCTGACTTCTCTGATGCGGAGGAAAGCGTCCGCAGAAGAAGAGTGGACAGACCGAAAAACGGTAGACCTCAGGGAGGCAGACCGGCGGGACAGAGTAGCAGACCCCAGGGCTCACAGAAGGTAATGCATGAAGTAGGTGCAGAGAGAAGACCCACGGGACAGGGACAGAGATCCGTAACAGGGCAGCAGACAAGACCCACAGGACAGGGAGCAAGACCTATGGCAGGGCAGCAGGCAAGACCCGCAGGGCAGGGAGCAAGACCCGTAGGACAGGGAGCAAGACCTGCAGGGCAGCAGGCAAGACCCGCAGGACAGAGCAGCAGACCTGTGGCAGATCAGCAGGCAAGACCCGCAGGACAGGGAGCAAGACCCGTAGCACCCCAGAGCCAGCGTCCCGTGGCGCCCCGGGTAGACCGACCGACCAGACCTGTACAGAAGGAAGGCAATCAGGATCCCGGCTGGAAGTCCAAGAACTTCATGTCCGATGATGACGAATTTGAATTCGAATTCCTTAACTGGGACGGTGACGAAGAACAATAAAAATCTGAGTAATCATAAAAGAGAACGGTATCTTACGAAAGTGGGATGCCGCTTTCTTTTTAAAATTTTGATAAACTTTCCGGGTCTACGGTTGACAGTATCGCCTTCACTGTTATAATAAACGTATAACAATCGGTGACATGGGAAGGGAGTGATTTTGATGATAATAGAGATAGATTTCAACAGTGATGAAGCGCTCTATATGCAACTGCGCAATCAGATCATCATGGGAATTGCCACGTCACAATTTCATGAAGGAGATTCTCTGCCAAGTGTAAGGCAGCTGGCGGATACCATCGGGATCAATATGCATACTGTAAATAAGGCATACACGGTCCTGAAGCAGGAAGGCTATGTCAAGGTAGACAGACGAAAGGGCGCAGTGATCGCTCTGGATGTGGACCGGATGCATGCAGTGGATGAATTACGGAAGGAACTGCAGGTAATACTGGCTAAGAGCAGCTGTAAAAATATTTCCAGGCAGGAAGTGCATGAGCTGATTGATGAAATATATGAAGAATATGGAGGACTGAATTGATGCAGTCACAGTTTACGGATAAAGCGCAGAACGCGCTTGCCCAGGCAGGCAGATGTGCCAGAAGCCTGAAACAGGGCTATATCGGAACCGAACACATTCTGGTGGGACTTTTAAAGGAAGAGTCCGGTGTAGCAGCCAAAGTATTAATGGATAACGGCGTGGAAATAGACCAGGTCATGGAAATGATCCGGGATCTGATCGCTTTTGAAAACGGTGTGGCAGTGAAGGACAGAGAAGGGTATTCTCCCAGAGCGGCGAGAATCCTGGAGGAAGCACACCGTCAGGCAGCCCGTTTCGGACAGAAACAGACCGGCACAGAGCATCTGCTGCTGGCACTGATCAAAGAAGGCGAGAATGTTGCTGTACGTCTGTTGAACACGTTGGGGGCCAATGTACAGAAAATATATGTGGATACTCTGATCGCTATCGGACAGGATGGCAATCTGTATAAGGAAGATCTGGGGAAAAAGGGCGACCGCAAGGCAAAGCAGTCTACTCTGGAACAATACAGCAGAGATCTGACGGCTTTGGCAAGAGAGGGCAGGCTGGATCCTGTCGTGGGCAGAGAAGAAGAGATCCGCAGAGTCGTACAGATCTTAAGCCGCCGCACGAAGAACAATCCCTGTCTCGTCGGAGAACCCGGTGTAGGTAAGACCGCTGTGGTAGAAGGGCTGGCAGCCCGGATCGTAGCGGGAGATGTGCCTTTTACCGTACAGAATAAGAGAGTACTGACCTTGGACCTGTCGGGAATGGTAGCGGGCAGTAAGTACCGCGGTGAGTTCGAGGAACGGATCAAGAAAGTATTAAAAGAAGTAACGGAGGACGGGAATATTATTTTATTCCTGGATGAACTGCATACGATCATCGGAGCTGGAGGGGCAGAGGGTGCCATTGACGCATCCAACATCATGAAGCCTTCCCTGGCGAGAGGTGAAATCCAGTTAATCGGTGCAACCACCATTGCAGAATATCGCAAATACATTGAGAAGGATGCAGCGCTGGAGCGCAGATTCCAGCCGGTGACTGTCGAAGAACCCACAGAGGAAGAGGCTGTCCGCATTCTGGAAGGCATCAAGGGAAAATATGAAGATCACCATCATGTGGAGATTACCCCGGAAGCCATCGAAGCTGCAGTCAGACTGTCCAGCCGTTATATTAACGATCGTAATCTGCCGGATAAGGCCATCGATCTGATCGATGAGGCGGCAGCCAGTGCCAGACTGCATGCGCTGGACGTGCCGGATAAGGCAAAGGAGATTTCTGACCGGATCCATGAGATGGATCAGGAGATGGAGAGAGCCATCCGCATGGAAGCTTTTGACCAGATGGCAGAGATTAAAAAGAAGCAGGATGCTCTGGTGAAAAAGCAGGAGCGCCTGATGAAGAAACGGGAAAAACAGGAAGCAGGCAGCACTTTAAGTATCGGCGAGAACGAGATTGCCGAGGTTGTTGCCCAGTGGACCAAGATTCCCGTACAGAAGCTGGCGGAAAAAGAGAGCGAGCGGCTGTTAAAGCTGGAGAAGACCCTGCACAAGCGTGTCATCGGTCAGGAAGAAGCAGTGACGGCAGTGGCTAAGGCAATGCGCAGAGGCCGTGTGGGCCTGAAGGATCCCAACCGTCCCATTGGTTCTTTCCTGTTCTTAGGACCTACCGGTGTGGGTAAGACAGAGCTGTCCAAAGCACTGGCAGAGGCAATGTTCGGTTCCGAGGATGCCATGATCCGTGTCGATATGTCCGAATATATGGAAGGACATTCAGTCTCCAAGATGATCGGGTCACCGCCCGGATATGTGGGATTCGAAGAAGGCGGACAATTAAGCGAGAAGGTACACCGCAATCCCTACTCCGTCGTGCTGTTCGATGAGATCGAGAAAGCTCATCCCGATGTATTTAACGTACTTTTACAGGTGCTGGATGACGGCCATATCACGGACTCCAAGGGACGTAAGGTCAGCTTCAAAAATACCGTACTGATCATGACTTCCAACGCGGGTGCACAGCGTATCGTGGATCCCAAGAATCTGGGCTTTGCCACAGAGAAGAGCGAGACCAAAGATTACGAGAAGATGAAAGCGGGTGTCATGGAAGAGATAAAGCACAGCTTTAAGCCGGAATTCATCAACCGTATTGATGACATTATCGTGTTCCATCAGCTGAATAATGAGAACATGAAGGAGATCGTGAATCTGCTGGTAGCCAATCTCTATAAGAGATGTGAGAACCAGCTGGGAATTCATCTGACCATCACCGCGGCGCTGAAGGAACATCTGGTATCCAAATATGCGGATAACAAGATGGGGGCAAGACCTTTAAAGCGTGCGATCCAGTCGGTGGTAGAGGATGCTCTGGCAGAGGAAATCCTGCAGAAAAAGGTGGTACCGGGAGATAAAGTATCCGCCGGATTTAAGGAAGGAAAAGTGGTATTTACGGTTAAAAATAAATAAAATTTTTTGTAGAAAAACAGTGTGAGATATATTATACTGTAACTATTCAAAACCCCATTCGCAAAGGACAAAAGAGAAAGATTGCGGATGCAGTTACTTTCAGGAGGACAGACAGATGGCAGTAGTGGAAGAAATACTTCGCAGTGAAGCAGACGGATCTATCAGCTTTGGTAATCACAAGCTGGCCAAGAAGGCAAAGGTAGAAGATTATGAGCATGCAGGAGATCTGCTGAAGGTTAAGACCTACAATGAGATGACAAAGTTAGAGAAGAACGGCATGTTTTTATATGAATCTGTTCCCGGAACCAGTGTGCTGGAGTTTAAGGAATCTGACAACAGCGTGGAGTTCATCGTAGAGGGTGATGAGGATTCCCAGATCACCGTAGGTCTGAAGGATGATACCGAGTACGAAGTATTGATCGACGGCAAGAACGTAGGAACCATGAAGACCGGACTTGGCGGCAAGCTGAGTTTAAGCGTAGAACTGGAAGCAGCAGGTGAAGTACCTGTTAAGATCGTAGAAGCGTAAGGACGCACTGCAAAGGAGTCCAGGCACGGAGGATATTGTAGTACTTCGTGACTGGGCTCTTTTTTATAACGATTGGGGAGAGAGCATGGCAAAAGGTAAGACAGCCACCGTTTTTTTCTGTCAGAACTGTGGCTATGAATCCACGAAATGGCTGGGACAATGCCCCGGTTGCAGAGAGTGGAATACTTTCGTGGAAGAGACGATAGATAAAACAGAATTAAAGAATACCGGAAACGGTGCGAAGAGAGACAGAAGAGAGGCATCAGAACCCTGTGTACTGTCCGAGATCGCCATCCGGGAGGAGAATAAGACCCTCACCGGGATCAAAGAACTGGACCGGGTGCTGGGAGGCGGTATCGTGCAGGGATCCCTGACACTGGTAGGCGGAGACCCCGGAATCGGTAAGTCCACACTGTTATTGCAGGTCTGTCATAATCTGTCTGCGGCGGGACATAAGGTACTGTATATCTCCGGAGAGGAATCCAAGGTACAGATCAAGATGCGGGCGGATCGCCTGGGCACTTTTTCGGAGCATATGCTCCTACTTTGCGAGACGAATCTGGACATTATCAGTGAAGTGATCCGCAGGAGTAAACCGGAGGTCGTGATCATTGACTCTATTCAGACCATGTACAACGAAAATGTGTCGGCGGCACCGGGAAGCGTATCCCAGGTGAGGGAATCCACAGGCATCCTGTTGCAGCTGGCGAAAGGACTGGGAATCTCGATCTTCATTGTAGGTCATGTGACCAAGGAAGGTACGGTGGCAGGTCCCAGAGTGTTGGAACATATGGTGGACACGGTACTTTATTTTGAAGGGGACAGACATGCGTCCTACCGTATTCTGCGGGGCGTAAAGAACCGTTTTGGATCCACGAATGAGATCGGTGTCTTCGAGATGCGGGAGACGGGGCTGGCAGAGGTCAAGAATCCTTCGGAATATATGTTGAACGGTCGACCGGAGAATGCCAGCGGTTCTGTGGTGGCATGTACCATGGAGGGCACCAGACCGCTTCTGATCGAGCTACAGGCGCTGGTGTGCCACAGTAATTTCGGCATTCCCAGAAGACAGACCACCGGTACGGATTTTAATCGCGTAAATCTCCTGATGGCAGTATTGGAGAAGCGTTCGGGAGTACAGTTATCCTCCTGTGATGCCTATGTGAATATCACCGGCGGTATCAAGATCCAGGAGCCGGCGATTGACTTAGGGATCGTGCTGGCGATTCTGTCCAGCTTCCGGAATAAGGCGTTGAACCCGAAGATGGTTGCCTTCGGAGAAGTAGGCTTAAGCGGTGAAGTCCGTGCAGTCAGCATGGCAAAACAACGTGTGGCAGAGGCGGAGAAGCTGGGCTTCGAGGAATGCGTGGTGCCTTACGTGTCACTGGAAGAGTGCAAAAAGGGAAGTAAGATCCGGGTCATCGGCGTAAGCTCCGTGCAGGATGCGGTCGATAAAGTATTTGGCTGATGATTCTAAACTGTAAAATGCATTTGAAAAAGAGACCAGGAATGGTCAAAAGATATGAGGAGGGCAAAACATGCCTGTAAAAATAGGAATTGATATCGGCAGCAGCACAACGAAGATCGTAGCTTTTGAAGGGAAACATATGCTTCCGCCCATGGCGGTCAAGGCAGACAGCCAGGTGGCATCTCTCTATGGCGCATTCGGCAGATACCTGTACGAGAACAACCTGGAACTGTCGGACGTAGAAGGTGTCTACATCACCGGCGTTGGAAGCAAGTATGTGGAGAAAGCGGTATATGATCGTCCTACCTATAAGGTAGACGAATTCATAGCCACCGGAACCGGCGGTTATTACCTCACGGATAAAAAGGAAGTCATTGTCATCAGCATGGGCACCGGAAGCTTCTTTGTCAAAGTAACTGAAAATGAGATGAAGCATTTAGGCGGTGTCGGCTTGGGTGGCGGAACCATCTGCGGACTGTCCACGATCATGCTGAACACCGGAGACATCCATGAGATCGTACCCCTGTCCCGCAAGGGTGATGTGACGAAGATCGATCTGCGGATCGGCGATCTCGCCAAGGAAAAGCTCCCGGGTCTGAACCTGGATGTGACTGCATCCAACTTCGGCAAAGCAGATGCCCAGTCCAAGCCTGAGGACATTGCGGCAGGTATCGTACATATGGTGATCGAGAACATCTGCCAGGCAGGCATCCTCGCATCTGCCAGCACAGGCATCAAGGATTACATCCTCATCGGCGGCCTGACCAAATTCTTCGAATGCCGCCAGATCATCGAGGACTTCAAGAGCCTGTGGGACGTGAAGATCAGTATTCCGGAGTACTCCGATTACGCTACCGCGATCGGGTCCGTGATCGCGCCAGATTCGGAGAAAGAGGAGATCTGATAATATAGCTGCAAAGACAACACCCCGGCATGGCGCGGGTCTATAAATCGCGTCGTGCCGGGGTGAAATTGTATCCAATAGTATCCAAAACAGAAACAAAAAAAGCCGATAACATCGACTTTTTAAAGCAGGGGAAGAGGGGATCGAACCCCCGTTAACGGTTTTGGAGACCGCCGCACTACCGCTGTACTATTCCCCTATGAAATTGTATCAGTTGAATCACTGACGAAAGCTATTATAGCATAGATGTTTACTATTTAGCAAGTGAAAATTTCAAATTTTTGCAAAAACTTTTGCAATTCCAAAGGAAACCACAAAAAATAACTTATGACACAATTAAAGCAGCCGCAGGCGGGAAACCTGCAGCCACTTTAATTGTGTAAAAGGGGAATTCTTCCGGAAATCTACTTATATAAGCGGTTCGGCTCTCACCGAACATGTTTAGTATAGTACACAATTTGGCTTTTGTCTACCACTTTTTTGCAAAAATCGGCAAAAAAATTGCAAAAATAATTTTGCTTAGAAAACAAAGTGCAGAAGAAAATGAGAAAAATGTATATAATCAGATACATACTGGGAAAAGCTTGCTTTTCTGCGTAGCTTTCGTGTAATATAGGCGTTATATGAGTATGAGAAAGTACGGCAGATAAGGGCTGTACGGAAATGAGGGAATCTATGGAACAGCATTTTAATACCCCGTTGGAAGTCATTGATACCAACATGAAAGCAGGAGAGGGCAAGGCGCATCTTCCCCTGGGTAAGATGATCCTGTTAGGCATTATGGCAGGTGCGTTCATCGCACTGGGCGGAGCTACCAGCAGTACCGCAGCACATGCCATTGACAATGTAGGTCTGGCACGATTCGTGGCAGGCATCATCTTCCCTGTGGGACTGATGATCATTGTATTTGTGGGCGGAGAACTTTTTACCGGTAACTGCTTGATCGTCATGGATGTGGTAGGCAAAAAGGTGACCTGGTTCGAATGTATCCGCAATCTGATCGTGGTTTACTTCAGCAATCTGATCGGTGCGCTGATCATTGATACCCTGATTTATTTTTCCGGTAATCTGGATTACACCGGTGGGCTTTTGGGTGCCTATGCCATCAAAGTGGCAGTCGGCAAGGTAGGCATTTCTCCTCTGAAGGGAGTCACCTCCGGCATCCTGTGCAATATTCTGGTATGTATTGCGATCCTGATGGCAGCGGCAGCTACGGATATCGTAGGTAAGGTCTGGGCGATCTTCTTCCCGATCATGGCATTCGTAGTCGGCGGTTTTGAGCACTGTGTTGCAAATATGTTCTACATTCCCGTAGGCATGATGGCTGCACAGAATCCCGCTTATGTGGCAAAGGCACAGGAAGCTTACGGCCTGACCGCCGAGCAGATCCAGGGGCTGACAGTGCTTCACAGCCTGAACAACTTTATTCCCGTTACCATCGGCAATATTTTAGGTGGAATGGTATTCGTAGGAATCCCCTGCTTCTTTATCTATAAGAAGAAGTGGCAGAAATGGCATGAGGAGTCTAAGATCGCATAGGACAGGCGGGTCACATAGAAAATACAGAGCAGAACAGGAGCAGCTTGGGATGATCATCGGATCCCTGGCTGCTTTTTGCTTATATGATGCATCAGATATAAAGCATGCTTGCACAGGAGTTTGCAGAGGATGAGACGAATATGGATTTTCAGAATTATAAACGAAATATTAAATCGTATTTTCAGACATGTAATATAAAAACAGTAGAAAACAAGAGATAAAATGAGAAAACAGAAGATATAACGTTATAAATAACTGTGAATACGTTTGAAAATCTCGGCATATAAAACTAATATAGGCTATAGAAATTAGCACTCGACAAAAATGAGTGCTAACAAATGAAGAAGAGTAATATGATATTTAAATAGTTATAAGGAGGCAATTGTCATGAATTTGAAACCTTTAGGTGACAGAGTAGTATTAAAACAGTTAGTTGCAGAGGAGACTACCAAGTCCGGTATCGTGCTCCCCGGTCAGAATAAGGAAAAGCCCCAGCAGGCAGAAGTTGTTGCTGTTGGCCCCGGCGGTGTTGTAGACGGCAAGGAAGTAAAGATGGAAGTTAAGGTTGGCGATCAGGTCATCTATTCTAAATATTCCGGAACCGAAGTAAAGCTGGACGACGAAGAGTACATCATCGTTAAACAGAGCGACATACTTGCAATCATTCAGTAATTGCAAAAACCTAAAAAGAAATTAAGACTAAGAACAAATAATTGGAGGCTGATTATTATGGCAAAAGAGATTAAATACGGCGCAGAAGCCCGTGCAGCATTAGAGGCTGGTGTTAACCAGCTGGCAGATACCGTAAGAGTAACTTTAGGACCCAAAGGAAGAAACGTAGTATTGGATAAGTCCTTCGGTGCCCCCCTGATCACCAACGATGGTGTTACCATTGCAAAAGAGATCGAGCTGGAAGATGCATTCGAGAACATGGGTGCACAGCTGGTAAAAGAAGTAGCTACCAAGACCAACGATGTAGCCGGTGATGGTACTACAACCGCAACCGTTCTGGCACAGGCTATGGTAAATGCAGGTATGAAGAACCTGGCTGCAGGTGCTAACCCCATTATCCTGAGGAAAGGTATGAAGAAAGCAACCGCATGTGCAGTAGAAACCATCGGTAAGATGAGCCAGAAGGTAAACGGTAAGGAGCACATCGCAAGAGTAGCAGCAATCTCCGCAGGAGATGAAGCAGTAGGACAGCTGGTTGCAGATGCTATGGAGAAGGTAAGCAACAACGGTGTTATCACCATTGAAGAGTCCAAGACCATGCAGACCGAACTGGATCTGGTAGAAGGTATGCAGTTTGACAGAGGTTATATCTCCGCTTACATGGCAACCGATATGGATAAGATGGAAGCAGTTCTGGATAATCCTTATATTCTGATCACTGATAAGAAGATCTCCAACATTCAGGAGATCCTGCCCCTGTTAGAGCAGATCGTTCAGTCCGGCGCTAAGCTGTTGATCATCGCTGAGGATGTAGAGGGCGAGGCACTGACCACACTGATCGTCAACAAGCTGCGTGGTACTTTTAATGTAGTAGCTGTTAAGGCTCCCGGCTATGGTGACAGAAGAAAAGCTATGCTGGAGGATATCGCAATTCTGACCGGCGGTACCGTGATCAGTTCCGAGCTTGGCTATGAGCTGAAGGATACCACAATGGATATGCTGGGTCGTGCAAAATCCGTTAAGGTTCAGAAAGAGAACACTGTGATCGTAGACGGTGAAGGCGACAAGGAAGCATTACAGTCCAGAATCGCACAGATCAAGAAGCAGATTGAAGAGACCACTTCTGATTTCGACAGAGAGAAGTTACAGGAGAGACTGGCTAAGCTGTCCGGTGGCGTGGCAGTCATCCGTGTAGGTGCTGCTACCGAGACCGAGATGAAGGAAGCTAAGCTTCGTCTGGAAGATGCACTGGCAGCTACCAGAGCAGCCGTAGAGGAAGGCATCATCTGTGGCGGTGGTTCCGCATACATTCATGCATCCAAGGAAGTTGCCAAACTGGCAGCTACTCTGGAAGGTGATGAGAAGACCGGCGCAGGCATCGTCCTGAAAGCACTGGAAGCTCCTCTGTATCACATCGCAGCAAACGCAGGACTGGAAGGCAGCGTTATCATCAATAAGGTACGTGAGTCTGAGGTCGGTGTCGGCTTCGATGCTCTGAAAGAGGAATATGTAGATATGGTAAGTGCCGGCATCCTGGATCCTGCAAAGGTTACCAGAAGTGCTCTGCAGAACGCTACCAGCGTAGCAAGCACACTGCTTACCACCGAAAGCGTTGTAGCTAACATCAAGGAAGAGACTCCCGCAATGCCCGCCGGTGGAGCCGGCATGGGCGGAATGATGTAAACACCCATAGAAAAAACAAGCGCCACACCTTAGGCGAGTGTTGTTAGGGAACCAACAGAACTACTAAATTTCTTAACAACAGACGGCTAAGGGACACGGGTTTTTCAGCACAATGCACGAAAGGCACATCATTTTACGGTGATGTGCCTTTTTCGTCCCCATTTTTACCTGTCAGCCGCCTGCGGAAAGGTGGTGGAACCCCGTGCCAGAACCCGCCATGCTGGACTACTTCTACGGCGATGAAGCGGAACAGTATACCTTTTATCGGATACCCAAGGTGCTGTTCACAGACCCTGCTTATCGGCGTATTTCTTCCGACGCTAAAATACTCTATGGTCTTATGCTCGACCGCATGGGGCTGTCAGTTCGGAATGGCTGGCTGGACGATTGCCAACGGGTATTCATCTACTTCACACTGGAGGACGCTCTGGAGTATTTATGTTGCGGGCATACGAAAGCTGTTTCGCTGTTTGGCGAACTGGATAAGAATGGGCTGATCGAGCGCAAGAAACAAGGTGAGGGAAAGCCCACGAAAATCTATGTGAAGAACTTCGTGCGGAAAGCGGAAGTCTTGACTTCCGAAAAACGGAAGTCTAAAGTTCCGCAAACCGGAAGTCAAGACTTCCAGAAAACGGCCTCTAATAATACTGAGATAAATAATACTGATTTGAATGAGACTGATCCATCTATCTATCCGGTCAGAGGGCTGCCGGAAGATAGACCGCCTGCGGCGGCTGATGAGATGGATACGATGGAAGCATACCGAAAAGTCATAAAAGAAAATATCGAATATGACATCATGCGGCAACAGCTTGGCTACAATGCCGACCTGCTGGATGACATTCTGGACATCATAGTGGACACGGTTTGCAGTTCCAAGCGCATGATACGCATAGGCGGCGAGGACTACCCACGGGTAGTCGTAAAGAACCGCCTGCTTAAAATCAACGGGGAGCATATCGGGTATGTCATAGACTGCCTGAAAGAGAACACCACGAAAGTCCGAAACATCCGGGCTTACCTGCTGACCTCCCTCTATAACACCTACAACGATAAACAGTTATTACACAGCTCTGGTCAACCATGACCTGTACGGAGGTGGATAACTGTTTTTTTCATACTCACATTTGGGCGGTTGCGCCAGTTCCTGGCCAGCCCCCTTGATTACCATAGCTGCAAATGAACGGCACTGTGTCAAGAACGCACACGGTGTGCGTTCATTTTATTCTTGACATGGGGCCGCTTCTTTTGCCACCGGCACAGCCGGAGAAAGGAGTTACCCATGAAAAAACCTTTTGCCTATGTTACGGCGGTCTGGCAAGGCGGCGAGTTCACTGTCATCGACCAGGCGACCGTCTACTGCCGCAAAGTCTACGAAGCCGGGTTCACACCGCTTTGCCCGGTTCTGTATCTTCCTCATTTTCTCCGTGACAGCGTTCCTGCCGAGCATAAGGACGGGATTGACATTGGCAGGGAGTTCCTGCGCCGTAGCCGTGTCCTTATCGTCTGTGGGGATGAGATCGACGAAACGGTCAAGAACGACATTGCCATGGCGCAGCGTCTGGGCATTACTGCCACCACTCTGGAGGGTATCTTGAAGATCCGTTCCCAAGGAGAAAACGAGGTGGACGCCTGATGAACGCATATCGGCACCTGCGGTATCTGCTCCATCGTCTGGAAATTCCGACTTAGTACCTGCTCCTTTCAGCATTCCTGCCAGAGAATACTGGCACTGGATACCATGGATATCGATGGCAAAGAAATCCAACCGGAAAATTACGATATCAGACTTTCTGACATTTCGTTTTCTTATGACAAACGGAAGATTATTGATGATGTATCGCTATCTATTCCTCAGAAAACGACGACAGCAATCGTTGGACCATCTGGTGGAGGAAAATCAACACTTTGCAATCTGATTGCCAGATTCTGGGATGTGGATTCCGGAGAAGTGACGCTTGGAGGTGTGAATGTAAAAGACTACAACATGAACGGTCTGATGCGTAATTTTTCATTTGTATTTCAGTCTGTGTATTTGTTTGCAGACACCATTGAGAATAATATTAAATTCGGACGTCAGGATGCAAGCCATGCAGACCAGATTGTGGTTGTTGCCAAAGGAAGAATTGTGCAGCAGGGAACACATGAACAGCTAATGAAGCAGGAAAGTATTTATAAGAGATTTGTGGATGCAAGGCAGCAGGCGGTAAGCTGGAAACTGACGCATTGAGAAATAATCCACAGTTGGTGAATATCCAAATGGAATTAAATAATTTTGTGTTTTCGGTTGTAGTTTTAAAACAGCTTATAAAGTAGAAAATAAAGAAAAACTAATAAAAACAGATAATTTCTGGATAATAAAGAAAGAATAATAAATAAAATACGGAGAAAAACGAAAAAAGCCATTGACAGATTTTCTGAAAAGGTGTATTGTGAGTATAACAATTCAAAAGGGGAGAGAAATATGAGTACTATACAGGATGTGGCTCAGAAAGCCGGAGTATCAGTATCTACTGTATATAAAGTTTTTAGTGACAGTTATAAAACGCGTGATGAAATCAGAGAACGTGTGCTTAAGGCGTGTGATGAATTGAACTATTCACATCATTCCATAATAAAGAAGCGTAAGCTGTTGGGCATGATGTTTAGTGAAGTTACGAACCCTTTTACCAATACGTTAATGCAGATGATCATTGATGAGCTGGGTGATGAATATGATATTGTCACTTTGTTTAGCAATGAGGATTTGACGAGAGAAAAGCAAAATATAACCTGTTTGGAACAGATGAAGGTTGATGCGCTTATTTTTGCAACATTTTCGAATCAGGAGTATCCGGAAATTAATAAGATGATCAACGATGGCAAACCGGTAATACAGTTTTTTATGCAGACACATCCGGGAGCAGATGCGATTTTATTTGACGATGAATTAGGTACCTATCAGGCAGTAAAGTATCTTATTCAAAATGGACATAAAGATATCCTGATGTTATACAAATACAGAATAGGATTTCCACAGAGAAGCAATGGATATAGAAAGGCCTTTGAAGAAGCAGGATTAGAAGTGGATGATCGTTATTTATATGATATTCCATATAATGACAGCATCCGTGGAGTAATTCAGAATAAGATTCAGGAATTAAAGCCGTCTGCAATTCTTGCGGTAAATGAAATAATTGCAACCTCTACAGTATGCGCTTTAAAGGAAATGAAGTTTATGGTTCCGCAGGACATCAGTCTGATTATATATGATGATCTCCCGTGGGCAGCAGCCTCTAAGTTTACAACGATAGGTCATGCTTTCGATTCGGCAGGATCACTATGCAAAAATATATTAATGGAAATAACAGGTCTTGAGAAGAAACATATTCCAGTCCGGCTTGTGATTGATCCGATGCTTATAGTGAGGGATTCTGTAAGAATTTTAACTAAATAAAATGTAACTATTCAGAGCCATGCAAATTTAAACAATGTACGTCGAATGCTTGCATTCGCAAGGACATTTTTAAATTTATATGGCGAAGTAACTACATGAGCAAAGGGAACTGCGCAGCAGTGAGCTTGCGAATGGAGTTCTGAATAGTTACAAAAAATGTGAATTAAGACATTACTCCGGAGGTATGTTTTAATTGCAAAAGAATTATGTACTTTCCAGACAGAGGCAGGTATTAGTGAAGGATATGGCATGATTTTGGAGCAAATAGAATTTTAGTCATGAAACAAATGGGAGGAAAAATAATGGTAAAACGTATAATGGGTTTAATTCTGACAGTAACAATGATAATGTCATTACTGGCATGTGGTAAAGCGGATACTGATACTTCGAAGACAACGCAGAGCGACAGCAATAGTAGTGAGGACGATGTGATTACCTTTACGTTTGCAGAGCATGTTGCGGATATTGAAAATCAGGCACCGCAGGTATATGCAGTAGTACAGGAATTTATGAAACAGAATCCTGATATTAAAATCGAAATGACGGGGGCTGCACAGGATGAGCATACCAAGAAAATCAAGCTGGCATCTCAGTCTGACAGCTTGCCGGATCTTTTTTATTCATTAAAGGGCGATGCTGATGCATTGGCTGAGGCGGGAATGCTGGCAGATCTTTCAGAGGATATTCTTAATGATCAGGAATTCGTGGACGGATTTCTGCCCGGTATGCTTTCAGTAATGGAAAAGGATGGAGCTATTTATGGATTGCCTTCAGAGGTTTTCTGTAATGGGATCTGGTACAATAAAGCATTGTTTGATCAGTGTGGTCTGGAAATTCCTGTAACCTATGAAGACTTCATGAACTGTGTTAAGGTTTTCAACGAAAATGGAATTGTTCCAATGGCAAGAGGAACAAAGGATGTATGGAGCAGCTGGTCCCTTATGACAATGCATTGCAGGTATGGTTTCTTTGACCATATTGATGGAATCCTTAGTGGAACAGATAAGTGGCTGAATGATGACTATTTACGGTTTTATGAAAAACTGCAGGATATGGCAGAGCAGGGAACATTCCCGGATAATGCTTCTTCAATAGGATACTGGGAAGCTACAGAAATGTTTCTTGGTGGACAGGCAGCAATGTTTGACAGTGGTGCGTGGGATACAAAGAAATTTGATGAAAGTGACCTTAAGGATAGCATTGGTTTCTGGTGGGGACCGACATTTGAAGATGGAGTTGGAAATCAGGAAATTTCCATGAAAGCACCGTCTCACCCATATTGTGTATCAGCCAAGACCCAAAAAGAAGATCCGGAAAAATATCAGGCTATTATTAAATTTTTAAAATTCTATTATGGTCCTGAGGGGACGGAAATTATTGCAGCACAAAATCAGAGTGTGCCGGTTACCCGTTATGAAGGAGAAATTGATGCTGATAAGTATCCGGTGTTTGCAAGAGTGATTGAACGGATGAATGATGATTGGGAAAGTCCTGATACCTGTCCTAATATGAAATTGCCCGGACAATTTGAAACTACATATTTTGAGAGTATGGTTGGTGTTATCAATGGTATTTATACGCCGGAAGAAGCTCTTCAATTTTTAGATGATCAGACGAAAGCGCAGGGTATTATAAATAAGTAATTAACAAAATGATCTGCCAGAGTCTAAGCGTTCTGACAGATCATTTTTAGTGAGGTGAGAAATTTATGCATTGGTTAAGTAAAAAAAGCACAAAAATTATCATGATTATGCCGGCAGTAATTTTGTTCACTGTTTTTTATCTGGCACCTATTTTTATCAGTGTCTATTATAGCTTTACCGACTTCTCTGGAATTGGAGCGGCAAAATTTATCGGTTTAAAAAATTATCAGGTACTGTTGAATGATAAATTCTTTTTTGTTGCTTTGAAAAATACTTTTATTATTTTGATTGGTATAACAATTACCATTCTGCCATTGTCATTTATTGTGGCATTACTTCTGGAGAAACCATTTCGGGGAAGTGGAGTTGTGCAGTCCATAATCTTTGCACCAAATGTAATTGCACCAATATTAGTCGGTCTGATCTGGTTGTTTATTCTGGATCCGAAAATGGGGATGATTAATGCAATATTGAGGAGTATCGGACTGAGTGATTATCAACAGCAGTGGATTGGAGGTAAAACTCTGACACCCTATTCGGTTGCCTTTGTATATTTATGGCAGGTGCTTGGTTTTTATACAACTATTAATATGGCCGGCTTGAGAAGTATTCCGGCAGATATTTATGAAGCGGCGGAAATTGATGGTGCGAATTATTTTCAAAGGATACGAAAAATAACCATACCTATGATGAAAAATACAATAGTGATTAACACGATACTGATCATCACAGGTGGATTCAAAATCTTTGAGACCGTAAAGCAGCTTACCAATGGTGGACCGAACCATATGTCAGATGTGTTGGTTACCTACATGTATGATACTACCTTTACTTCATCACGTTACGGATATGGTATGGCGGTTGCTACGGTATCATTTGTCCTGTGTCTGATTTTCTCGATTATTTATCTGGCTAATGTCGGGAAATCATTAGAGCAAAAGGAGGGATAAATTTGAATATGAAAGCTAATTGGAAAACGATTCTGTCCAGATGCGTACTATTCGTTATTACAGCAGTAACTGCTATTCCGCTTTTATGGTTGGTTGTCTTGTCCTTTAAATCAGATACCGATATTTTGAATAATCCATTTTCTCTGCCGGAACATATTGATCTGGCCAATTACAGGAGAGCTCTTGATACATTGCCATTATTTAAAATGTTCAGCAATACACTTATTGTTGCAGTATTTGCATTACTGATCAGTCTGGTCTGCACCTTTATGATATCGTATGCAATCACAAGACTGCATTTTGATCATGCGAAAATACCAAATGGCTTGTATTTATTGTTTGTGTCAGGACTTACGATACCGCCATATATTGTTATTTTTCCTACCTATCGGATTATTGTGGCAATGGGGCTGCTGGGAAGCAGGGTTTCCCTGATTTTACCATTGGCAACAACAACGATGGCATTGGGAGTCCTTTTAATGGTAGGATTTCTGAGAGAATTTCCGACCGAAATAGAAGAAGCGGCCATTATTGATGGATGTAATATTTATTCAATGTGTACACAGGTTGTATTGCCGATTATTAAGCCGGTTCTGGCAACTGTAATTATTTTTAATGTACTTTATTTCTGGAATGAATACCCAATATCATCCGTACTGGTGAATGATACAAATATGATGACGATTTCACTGGGAGCGTCAATGTTCCGGGGCAGATACAGTATGGATTACAGTGGAATGATTGCAGCTACGGTCATTATCATTATTCCACAGTTGGTTTTTTATGTTTTCTTTCAGAAATATATTGTTGAAGGTATGACAGCAGGTGCAGTCAAGGGCTAATTATTAATAGAAGGAGAATATCAGATTTATGAAAAAAATATATTCAGATGACGAATTGTTTTGCAATAATGAACAAAAGGCATATTCCGGTGATGCCGGATGTGTGGATTTTCTGTTAGGGGGGATCGGAACCGGAAATGTTTCCCTTGGAGCCAGAGGGAATCTTACAACCTGGCAGATTTTTAATCAGCCGGGACAGCTGAATCGTATGCCATATACTTTTTTCTCTATATGGATGAAACAGGATGGAGGAGAAGCCGTTTCCAGAGTGCTGGAAAGTAAACTTAATCCACCGTTTAACAGATCACAAGGCTTTTTCCGAAATGAGGTTGCAGGTCTGCCACGTTTTGACAGTTCTGTAATGACCACAAAATATCCCTTTGTTAATATTGAATTTCGGGATGAGGAAATACCTGTTCAGATCAGTCTGGAAGCGTATACACCATTCATTCCGCTTAACGCGAAAGATTCAGGAATACCGGGGGCTTATCTGAATTATAAGGTGAAAAATACTACGAAAGAGAACATAGAAATTTCCATTGCCGGTTCTATGAATAATGCAGTAGGATTTGAAGGATATAATAATTTTTCTTTTATGAAGCATGCTGGTGATAGAGAAAATGAATATCGCAGTGATGATGTTATCCGTGGAATTATGTATACGGGAAAGAATTTTTCAGATAAACATATTACATGGGGAAACATGGCATTATCCACAACAGAGAAAGAAGAATATATTACAAAAAAACCTCTCTGGTATCAGGGACAGTGGACAGATGGTGGAGAAGATTTCTGGCAGGATTTTTCTACAGATGGAAGACTCAACAATGAAAGCATCTATGATCAGGTTGGAAGTAACTGGGCGGAAAAGTCTGATTTCAGTTTTCTACATTTTACAGATAAAATCGGCTCCTTGTGTATCACCCAGACATTAAAGCCGGGAGAGGAAAAAGTTTTTCCTTTTATTCTCAGCTGGTACTTCCCTAACAGACCCAAGATGTGGATTGAGTTAGACAAAGACGAACAGGATATCGTTGACGGAAATTATGATGTTACGAAAAACTACTATGCAACCCTCTTCGAAGATGCCTGGAATGTGGCTTCTTATTTAGCCGGTAATGCGGACAGATTGTATGATGAAAGTGCTAAGTTTGCACATGCGTTTTTTGACACAACCCTTCCTGGCTATATACTTGAAGCAGCAGCAGATAATATTACGGTAATGCGGAGTCCTACATGCTTTAGAATAGAAAACGGTGATTTTCTTGGATGGGAAGGTGTAGATGATGCACTTGGATGCGGTCCTGGAAATTGTACACATGTCTGGAATTATGCACAGAGTGTAGCTGTTTTGTTCCCAGAGCTGGAGCAGTCAATGCGAAGGATAGAGTTTGTTGATGAAATACGGGATGATGGATACATGCCATTCAGAGCTTATACGCCATTTGATTTACCACAATGGGAAATGGCACCGGCTGCAGATGGACAGCTCGGCTGTATTATCCGGTTATACAGAGAATGGGTTATTAGTGGGAATGACTCTTTGATAAAGGAATGTTGGAATGGGGTCAAAAAGACTCTGGATTATACTTTAAAGGTATGGGATTGTGATGAGGATGGAGTACTGGAGCAGCCACAGCATGTTACCTATGATACAGAGTTGTATGGAATCTCCAGTATGGCAACCAGTATCTACATTGCTGCATTAACAGCGGCAGCTGAAATGGCAGAATTTATGGAGTATGATGACCTGGCAGACCGGTATCGTAAAATGGCAGCGGACGGTGCAGATAAACTGGACAAGGTAAGCTGGAATGGAGAATTTTATGAGCAGGTATTAGATAATGTGAATGCTTATCGTTATCAGTATGGAAAGGGATGTCTGTCAGATCAGCTTTTGGGACAGTATATGGCATTCAATGCACAGCTAGGTTATATCTTACCTGAAGAACATGTAAAGAAGGCGGTACAGTCTGTTTTTGAGTATAATTTTGTTGAAAAAGCAAAGAAGAATGTACATGCAGAAAGAGCATATATTTTAAATGATGAAAAGGGGCTTACCCCATGTACCTGGCCAAATGGTGGTAAACCGATTTTCCCGTTTGTATATTATGGAGAAGTCTGGACAGGGATAGAATATGAAGTTGCAGCTTTGTTAGTCCGTACTGATCAGGTGAATGAAGCATTAACCATTGTTAAGGCGCTCAGAGATCGTCAGGATGGTTTTAAGAGGAATCCTTTTAGTGAAAATGAATCCGGTTATTACTATACAAGAGCAATGGCTTCCTGGGCGGTATACGAGGCTTTACTCGGATATCACTATGACATGCGTAAGCAGGAACAGTCTTTTGAACCGAAGCTGAATGAAGATCATTTTGATGGTTTCTGGTGCAATGGAAGACAATGGGGAGTTGTTCACCAGAGGAAGGATAATGACGGAACCCTGTATCAGACCACAGAGGTATTATATGATGCGGGTAAAATGTAAAGATCAGTGTTTTCTGATCATGGAGGGAGCATAATGGATCATAACGAGCATTGGTGGCAAAAGAGTGTGGTATATCAGATATATCCACGCAGCTTTATGGATAGTAATGGCGATGGCATAGGTGATTTACAAGGGATCATCAGTAAATTGGATTATTTACGGAATCTGGGTGTAGATGTGATCTGGCTGTCTCCCTTTTATGCATCGCCTAATGCTGATAATGGATATGATATTAGTGATTATCAGAAGATTATGGAGGAGTTTGGAACCATGGAGGACTTTGATGAGCTTTTAAAAGAAGCTCATCAGAGAAATCTGAAGATTATTATTGATATGGTAGTGAATCATTCCTCGGATGAACATGAGTGGTTTAAAAAGAGCAAAGCAGGGATAGAACCCTATCGTAATTATTATATATGGCGAAAGGGCGTTGATGGGAAAGAACCCAACAACTGGCGTTCTAATTTCAGTGGAAGCGCATGGAGCTACTCTGAAGAACGACAGGAATATTATCTGCATCTTTTTCATAAAAAACAGCCAGAATTAAATTGGCAGTGTGTGGAATTGAGAAATGAGATTTATCGTATGATGAATTGGTGGCTGGATAAGGGAGTGGATGGATTCCGTCTGGATGTTATTAATTATATAGGTAAGAATCCGGAATTTCCCGATGGAGTCATTGGAAAAGATGGTTTGGGCGATTTTGTACCGTATGCAGTAAACCTTCCCATCTCTCATGATTATATAAAAGAGATGAACAGTCAGGTATGGCATAACAGAGAGGGAATTCTTACGGTAGGCGAGACGCCGTTTGCCAGTACGGATGATGCCGTTCAATATTCCTGCTTGGACAATACGGAGCTGAATATGGTTTTTCAGTTTGAACATATGGATCTTGATAATGCGGAGGATGGCTCCAAATGGTCTGACAGACGTATTCCGTTATTGGAATTAAAGAGAAGCTTCAGCAACTGGCAAAGAAAATTATACGGAAAAGCATGGAACAGCCTGTACTGGTGCAATCATGACCAGCCACGTGTTGTATCTAGACTGGGTAATGATACGGATGAAACATGGTGGAACAAATCAGCCAAGATGCTGGCTACATGCCTGCATTTTATGCAGGGAACTCCCTATGTTTATCAGGGAGAAGAGCTTGGAATGACCAATTATCCATTTTCGGATATCAGAGATTTCCGTGATGTCGAAAGTATTAATGCTTACCATGAGTATACAGAAACCTTACACGTAGACAGCGATAAAATGATAAGTTATCTGAGAAATAAAAGCAGGGATAACGCCCGTACACCGATGCAATGGGATGAAACCGATGAGGCAGGATTTACTACAGGCGTCCCGTGGATGCCGGTAAATCCTAATTACAAAGTGATAAATGCCGCTGCTCAGATTGGTGATGAGGATTCCATTTATAATTACTATCGCAAACTGATCTCCCTGAGAAAAGAACATCCGATTATCGTAAATGGTGATTTTGAACTTGTGGGAGAGGATGATGCTGATGTCTTCGTATACCTGCGTCATTGGAAGGATCAGATATTATGGGTGGCATGCAATTTTACAGACCGGATGCAGAAAATCGTAAATCTGTCGTCCAATCATGCAGAATACCGGAAGTGGCATGTGATCTGTGATAATTATAGTCCGTCAGGAGATGCTTTCGAAAAAGACCAAATAGAACTGCAGCCATATGAGGCAGTAGCAGTTCTTGGCAATCCATGATACAGCGTAGAGTGGAAAGTGAAATTATCTGAAATGTAATGAGAGACAAGAGTAATCGGACAAATCCGGTTACTCTTTTTATTTTGCATAAGCTATAATGTAACTCTGAATAGTTCTCTACTGGATTTATTATATCTTATTAGCCACTACTGTTACAACGTTAGTATAGTACTTCACTGTGGCGAAGAAGTACACTTCCTTTGAAACGCTTACGCTGGGTATGCTCCACGAACTTGTCGAAAAAATCGTGGTGCATGAGGGCGACAAGAGCTGCGGCCATCGCATTCAAAAAATTGACATCTATTATTCTTTCGTTGGCGACCTGGAGACCTCTCATGTGGTCGCCCAACGAACTCTTAAAGATAGAAAAGCAGCGTGATATACTCTCGTACATCACACTGCAATTCTTTCACTTCAAAAAGGTTCCCTTAGAACATTACCCTTTCGGGTGTGGCATTTGTTTTTTATGGGTGTTTATCGAGATAATCTCCCCCTTGACTCTCCCCCAAAAACCTCTTAAACTTATCTCAAACACATCAAAGAAAGAGGTATCCCCTATGAATCGTTTTGAATACATCGTAGAAAGCATTGACGGCGATTACGCCCATCTTCGCAGAACAGACATCGAATCCGATGAATTAAAGCTGGTGGCCCGTGCGTTGCTTCCGCCCGAGATCATGGAGGGCACGAAGCTGTTGTACGAGTGGATGCAGTACTCTGTCATGGAATAATTTCGGAGGAATACCATGAAACTGTTATATGCAGAGGATGAACCCGGATTGTCCGAAGCGGTGGTGGACATCCTCACTTATTACAAATATCAGGTGGACGCGGTGGATAACGGCACAGATGCCCTTGCCTATGCGGAAGCGGAACATTATGACGGTATCATTCTGGATGTCATGATGCCGGGTCTGAGTGGGCTGGAAGTGTTACAGAACCGCAGCTACCACCATTGATACGGACGGCACCTACACTTCTGAAACATATGTGCAATATTTGTCATAAAATAAAAAGAAAACTGGCACGACAGAAGACCGGGGAAAAGTTACACTTACAGTATGATTATGAGTGATAAAAGGAGACCCTTATGAGCGAACTGAGAACCTATCACAATCCTGTACAGCGAGGCTTTTTCCCGGATCCTTCCGTGATCCGTGTCGGTGACGATTATTACATGGTGAATTCGAGCTTCCAGTATTTTCCGGCAATTCCCATTTCCCATTCCAGGGATATGGTACACTGGCATATCATCGGACATGCCATTACGAATCCGGAATGGCTGGATATCAGTGACATCCGGGATTCCCACGGCATCTGGGCACCGGATATCGAATATGTGGACGGAAAATACTATATTTATGTAACTTTGCGTCTGAATGCGGACGGCAAGCGTGACAATAATGTGATGCGAAGACAATTGGTGATGGTATCCGATAAGCCGGAAGGCCCTTACAGCAAGCCGGTATGTCTGGAAGTGGACGATATTGATCCGTCCCTGTTTGTGGATGATGACGGCAGCAGATATATGATCATTGCCAAGGCAGCACAGGCAGTTCCCCTGACGGCGGACGGACTGGCAGTGGCGGGTCCGGCGAAGACCGCATGGGAAGGCACGGGCGAGCGCTGCTCCGAAGGTCCCCATATTATGAAAAAGGACGGCTATTATTACGCTATCGTGGCTGAGGGTGGCACCGGTTACGGTCATGGCATCAACGTGGGGAGAAGTAAGAATTTCTACGGCCCCTACGAGCGCTCCCCCTACAATCCGGTGATGCGCCAGAAGGATCCTGCGGCACCCATTCAGAGAGCCGGACATGGCAAACTGGTACAGGATCAGAACGGTCAGTGGTGGTGTTATTATCTCTGTGGCAGACCCAATGGGGGCAAATACACTACCGTAGGCAGAGAGTCGGCGCTGGATCCCGTACAGTGGACGAAGGACGGATGGTTTACCGTCAACGAAGGAAAAGGTCCCAGCCTGACACAGGTTGCACCCAATCTTCCTGAGTGCATTTATGAGAGAAATCTGTTCGATGACTTTGATGATACCAAGCTGAATCTGGAATGGGAGTTCGTGCGCAACCCGGACAACGGATCCTGGTCACTGACGGAACGTCCCGGATATTTCCGGATCTGGACCAGAGACGGACAGCTGAATGAGATCCGTGCGAAAAATACGTTGTTACGCAGAGAACAGGAGCTGTCCTACGTGGCGGAGACGAAGCTGGAGTTCTACCCGGATAAGGACGGAGAACAGGCGGGACTGACCTGCTATTACAGCACAGCCACCTATGCCAGATGCTCTCTGTGCTATGAGGGCGGACGGAAGATCCAACTGGTCATCAACCGCAACCATGGTGAGGAACTGATGGCGGAAGTGGACAATGTGAAGGCAGCCCCTGTGTATCTGAAGGTAGTGGTGGAGAAGCTGACCAGAGCTTTCTATTACAGCTATGACGGGGAGAACTGGGAACTGGTAGACGTTTTGGAAAATTGCATTTACCTCTGCGACGAGGGTGTTACCGACGATCCCAAACGCCATACCGGTACGCTGGTAGGCATCTATGCCAACAACGGAGGCTGTGGAAGCCGCAAGGCAGCGGATTTTGACTACTTTAAATATGAGGATTAGACAAAAAAGAAGTCCTGATTTTGGCTAAAAGTGCGAAAAAGTCGCAATGACAAGAAATCTGTTTGCCAAATAGTCGAAATAATGGTAAAATAATTATGGTTCAAAATGTAAGAGCTTACATTCTGGATCGACAGGAACACATGCAACGCATAGTTTCATACATCTCTTTTCAAAGGATCCCGGGTGAGCAGCCCGGGATTTTTTGTGCATCTGAGGTTTGTGCATCCGAAGCAGTCTGGAATAGAAAATAATTTCAAAAAATTTGTAGGATTTTGTCGAAAACTGTCACGTATATAATGTAGTGAGGTTTTAACATGACTAAAGACGAAGAAATCAGAATGATAAATGAAAAACTGGATTTTTATGTAATGGAGGCAAGTGATGAGGAGTTCGATACCGAAGAGGTACGCAAACTTGTGAAGCGATTAGATGAATTGGATCCCATACCATTGCCGTGGAAATCGGATGAGGAAGCATTGAAAGACTTCTGGGATTATTGTGAAGAGAGACAGAGGGAAGAACGTATAATAGCAGAGATGAAAATTAAGGGTTGATATAGAGTAAAGTTTTTGTCAGTTGAATAAAAGAAAAAAGAGAGTACCAACATCTCTGTTATAATGGATTTGACGAGAATCTAAAATACAGACGATGGAGGCACTCTCATGAAAAACATTATAGCATATTCAATGGAAAAGCTGTACAAAGATTTGGAAGAAGCAGATGAACTTTTTCTTTCATCCGGGATGAAGGACATGGAATTGTACGAGAAGCAGCTTGCGGAGGTTACAAGAAGGGCTGCGGCAGAGCACATGGCAGCCCTTTACAGCGACATGGATCGTATGCTGTGTGAGGATATTTCCAGAGCTGAAAAATATACCATCCAGAGGCATGATGAACGCCAGCTGCTGACTACAGTGGGACCGGTTTGCTTTACCCACACGCTGTTCCGAAGCCGTAAGGATGGAACCTGCCATTATCTTCTGGATGAATGGATGGAACTGGATGCCCATGAAAGAC
>OHJA01000228.1_pt1 | contig 45420 bp, 45 predicted proteins | sample 1568441 | NCBI WGS metagenome assembly OHJA01 (sample SAMEA3879500, study PRJEB24766) | human gut metagenome | biome: human-associated habitat; feature: feces | place: USA | collected 1985/1987 | reverse complement strand
ATATTTCTCTAGCATATGAACAAAAAGTTGTCCGATTTAAATGTTTGCTTGAGTATAAAGGTTTATTATCTCAATGGAAAATAAATGAACTTAGGGCTTCATGATATGGGGGCATGACCCAACGCGGACGCATGAAAAGATAACCGGTAAAACGGAGTCTTTTCGTGCGTTTTGTTTATTGTAACGGACACAACAGTACATCTCTTTTTTCCGGTTCGCCCGGAAAGAGGAGAAGATGAACATATTCATTAAGGAAGAAACATTAGGACAGAGGATCAGTCTGTAAGAGAGATTCTTTTGAAGCAGATCAGGGTACTGATTTAAAAAATGTACTGCTTTTGTCCGTACATTGACTTATAATATGGGTAAAAGAAAGGGGCGTGATGATATGGCAGCCAAATCAGCAAATCTTTATGCAAGAATAGAGCCGGATGTTAAAGAACAGGCTGAGGAAATTCTGGCTACTTTGGGGATCCCGGCATCTAATGCTATCAATATGTTTTATAAGCAGATCATTCTAAATAGGGGGCTTCCGTTTGAGGTAAAGATTCCAACTGCGAGACCTGTTGATATTTCGAGAATGAACGTAGAGACTTTGGACATGGAACTTGAGAAAGGATATGCGGATATGCAGGCAGGGCGTACCAAATCTGCAGCTCAGGTTTTTGCGGATATCCGAAGGGATTATAATGTATGAAATATGATGTTCCCTTTACGGAGCAGGCTGAGAACGATCTTCGCGGTATCTTTGAGTATATAGCATTTGATCTTCTTTCGCCTGAGAATGCAGCCGGACAGCTTGACCGGATCGAAGAAAAAATTCTTTCCTTGGGAGAGTATCCGGAGAAGTTCCGACAATATGAAAGAGAGCCCTGGAAGAGTCGAAATACACGAGTTGTGCCTGTTGATAATTATGCTATTTTCTATATCCCCGAGTTATAATCATAAATCCTATGAGGCGTATGAGACATTTGGTTTCATACGTCTTTTCTTTTTTACTTTTTTGAGTTGACTACCGGTCAACAGAAGTTGACCGGTAGACGAACGATTTATTCCGTGGCGTTCCGTAGAATGACATATGTAAGCAAGAGGTGACGCAAGCCGGCAAGACATTCTGATATAACGTCGGAGAAAATACTAGAAACAAAAGCATTAAAAATGAATTAGTAAAACTCCAAAACCACAGATGCAGATCCACTCGGACTATGATATAATAAAAACAATTTTTTCACTAAGGAGTGATACTTTGAAGAAAATACCAATAAATTTAATCATGTATAGCGGATAATATTGATGTTACTGTGTTTGGTACGATCAGTGCAGTAATATGCACATACATGATGAACTTAAAGTTCCAGAGATTTTTGTATGCACGGAAAGTTACTATATTAAGTGAGACAGACTTACTAACGGGTCTTTTTAATCGTAATTCCTATGAGCGGAAGCTGAAAGTATATTCTTCAATGTGCAATCAGGTGTTCGCTTGCATTTATGTAGACGTCAATGGACTTCACGAGATTAATAATACAAAGGGACATGTAGCCGGAGATAGAATGCTTCAGTTTGTTGGAAAAACATTACAGAAAGAATTTGGAGATAAAAATTCTTTCCGAATTGGTGGAGACGAATTTGTTGTTTTAGTCATTGACGAAAAAGAAAAAGTGATACAGGCGAAAATTGATCGTGTACAGGCTCTTGTTGAGGAGGAATCTTATCATGTTTCCATTGGATATTCTGTAGGAAATATCTCAGAAACGGACATATCTTTGCTGATAAGCGCGGCAGAAAAACATATGTATGAAGCAAAACAATTGTTTTATAAGCAAAGAGGCGTTGATAGAAGGGCAAGAAAGTAAAAGAGATTATTGTTTCAAAGGGGGTTAGGGGGAGTTATCCCCTTACAAGCAAATTTCTGTCGGTTTATCCGAAAGGATAAATTGCAGAAATGAGGATGTGTACGGACACATCCAATGCTTGCTGTTCTTGTGCAAATCCCTGTAGGAGATTTGCGAGTTTTGGCTGCATAGGCAGCCGGTTAAAAACTCATAGTGGCAGTTCTGGCACAAAATATAATCAGGCTCATAAATAAAAAACTGCTACACGGATTCCCTTTTGACAAAGATACAGATGTTTTCATGCTATTTGTGATAGGCATTGGAATAAGCCTGTTTATGGGAGACATATTTTTCCCGCTGCACTGCTTATATTTGTTATTTCTTGTCCTGTAACCGCCTATGTCTATCACAAAAGAGAATATTAAGTAAAATAGCAAATCCAGTCGAGCCAGTCAACGGTAAAATGAACGGGCTGTGCCCGCAGTATGCGAGGAGAACGGCGAAGAGAAGCTGAACCTGCTCATGGTGGACAACCATATTCCGGCAGGCGCGAAGCTGTACTAAGAGAAAAATAATGAATGCGCCAGAAGGCAGAAAGTCTTCTGGCGCATTTTTTAATAAATTGCTCTGTATACAAAAATCAACCACCGGTAGAATGACATTATTCTCCGAATCTGGTATACTTTCAGTAAAAACAGGAGGTATTCGGGATGAAAAAGGCAAAAGTAACGATGAGAAACTGGGAGCCCTATGTATATGACGGAGAGTACAATCTGTCGGGGACTGCGGATGTACATCCACGGCTGGGAAGAAATGTCTATGTAGCCACGACGTCCACGTTGGTCAAGGCTTCTATGGAGGAGGATGTTCTGATCTATGAGACCAGAAATACGGTCTATCACTGCCCGCTGAAATATATGATGGTATCGCCGTATGGGAATGTAGTACAGGAATACCGGGAGGAACTGGCCCGTCTTGATACCTCGGAAAATGCACTGGACCGGATCATTGCCGCGGCGGCAAAAATGTCACTGGGAGAGCCGGAGGATACGGCGGATGAAATGGTGAGAAAGATCCGTGCTCTGCAGGAGACAGGACAGCAGGAGATTGCGCAGATGGAAGAACAGGAGAAGCAGCGCCTGATCGAAATTGCCGGGAAATATGAGGACTGTGTCTACATTGAAGTGTCCAGCGTTCACAGCGGAAGCAAATTGGTATATCATCTCGGGGATGCTGTGGGAATTGTGAATCCGGGAGTTCACATCGGAATGTTTCAGGACAGCGTATTATACATGAAATATGCCACCGAAGAAGATCCCTGCGCATTGGATTTCCGGTATTTTCCGAAGGGATTCGGCAATGTCATGGAGACCTACAGCTGGTCCGATAATATTAAGCAGGCCGTGATCAAAAATCAAAAGGGATACAGCCTGATCTTCAACCATGAAGAAATCGCTCCCGGGGAGACGAAGGTATTTACCCCGGTCACCCATAAGCAGGGACTGTTCAGTCCGGACTGCTATAATGGGAAATCTTTGTTTACAATGGGGGAGGAAGACGGGGAGAAGGAAGACTGAGAGCGCAGAGTATGGTAAAAAATTCCAAAGAAAAGGAAAATGCAAACAATTTTCAAGAAATACAGGCATGCTGCCCGGCCTGCAATGCATTTGCGGATAAAATAGAATATCAGAAATCAGACGCAGGTAATCGGATTTATTGCTCAGGATGCGGAGTAAGCTGGGGCAAAAGGTAAGGCACTTTTTCTGTAAAAGAGAAGAAATATTTATCGGATGTAACAGTAATGAACTATTGGTTCATCTGGCTTGTCCATAATTATGGCAAAAATAGCAGCGTCATAAGAGGTAATGATGTCCACCATGCGGTTTTTACAGTAATCTGATGCTTCAGATCGGAGAGAGAACCAACTTCATTATAGCTTTGTGCAGCAATCTTCAAATTTTCGATAGCTGCCCATTGCTGGAGTCCGGGACTGTTTTGGAATTTTTCATCCGAGCTATCAATGAGCCTGCGGGCAGAGTAGTCTTTTTTCGGAATAACAGATTTTCGCTCACGCTTCATTTTGATGCGTTCCCGGATACGTTCCTTTGTGTATTCCTTACCAAGCGATTTCGTACTGCCACGGACAAAATGTTCTTTATCCAAAGGACGGAAAGAGATGTATTTGGAAGCATCTTCTTCAAAAGATTCCCCTTTAATTTCATATCCTTTGGCTCTCATTAAAAGTAAAAAATCTTCGTATGTGGAAGCTGACTTGATACAAAAATTGATGTCCCTTCTAAGCTGGGTTTTCCAAGTAGAGCCATTCTAATCAGACTGCCATTCTTTGTATTTTTTACCACGTTCACCACCCGGAATAATGATGGAAAGGTTATGCGCTTTGAGAAGACGACAACGAGGAAGATCAAGAGGTTCTAGGATATTGCTGTGATGTACAGGGCATAATATAGAAAAGATAATATGAGAAAAGACAGCGGGCAGAGAGGATTTCTGCCCGCTGTTTTAATATGAGTTTTTAGATATCATCCAAGATGTAAAATAATTATATTTAAAAACAAATAAAAATAAAATAATTATTGACAAATTATTTGATAAGATGTATGATAAATACAACATATAGAAAGAGAAAATTGACAATAAATCGATTGGATTGTAGAAAACACATAATTAATTCTGGTAAATCTTGAATTGCGTCGACTCTGTTTTTCTGATAAAATCAAATAATATAGCATGTTCTATCATATAATATTTGATTAAGGAGAAAATAATATGGCAACGATTAAGGAAGTAGCAGAACTGGCAAATGTATCTGTGCCGACAGTGTATAAGGTGTTTGATGAAAATTATACAACAACGGATGAGATCAGAAAAAGAGTATTAAAAGCGTCAAAGGAGTTGGATTACAGACCAAGAAAAAATCGGAAAACCTACAGGGACGGTAAAACGGTTGCAATTATTTATAATGAATTTATAAATTCATTTAATAACTATATAACCCGAGGAGTGTCAAATGAACTGGAGCGGTATGGTTACCGGCTGGTCGTGCTCCATGACGATGAGATTATTGCGCAGGATGATAAAAATGTAAAACAGATTCAGGCCATGGGGGCTGACGCACTTATTTTTACGCCTGTATCAGATGAAAAACAAGAGGCGATACTTGAGCTTGCGGAAAAAAAATTTCCCATGATACAGCTTTTCCAGACAGCATATTCAAATATAGATACCATTCAGTTTAACGATGAACTGGGGACATATCTGGCAACCAGTTATCTTTTGAAAAACGGCCACAGAAAGATTATGCTTGCATCCCGCACAGACAGAAGTGAACTGATCCGGAAACCCGGCTATTATCGGGCATTTGAAGAAATGGGGCTTGTGGTGGATAAGAGGTATTTATATACGCTTAATTATGTAAACAGCGTGAAACAGATGGTGAAAGAAAAAATACTTAAGGAAAAACCCACTGCGATCATCGCTGTCAGCGAGGCAATGTGTGCAACGGTTATATTAGCGCTTAGAGAGCTGCATTTGTCGATACCGGGCGACGTCAGTCTTATTTCATATGATGATTATCCGTGGATGGAGGCGTTTGGGATCACAGCGGTCTCGCATCCGTTTAGCAAAGTCAGCTCGATCATATCAAGACTGATCGTGGATCAGCTTACAAAATCATCTTCGGATGAATGGATCCCCTCTTCTTTTATGATCGATCCGAGCCTTAAGGTAAGAGATTCTGTAAAAATGATATAACTGCCATACAGACGGAACTTCGGGAGATTACAGGGGATAGGTCTGAGATGGCAGAAAGGAGAAGAAATGATTATTACAAAAATTGAACCCGTTAAACTCCGTTATTACCCTCAGAAGCCCCTGAGAGACGGACTAGCGCGAATCCCAAGCCGGGATGTGTTTCTTCTAAAGATAGAAACAGATGAAGAAATCTATGGCATAGGAGAAGGTTTTGCGCTCGGATGTCTGGATTCGGTCGCGGCGTATACCTTGGAGTGTCTTGCGCCTCTTCTTATAGGCAGTAACCCGCTGGAAATCACGCGTTTGTGGAACCGTATTTATCAGCAGACGTTCCGTTTTGGAAAACGAGGCATTGGGATCGCAGCTTTGAGTGCGGTGGATATTGCATTGTGGGATATCCTTGGGAAGAAAGCCGGGCTTCCCGTATGCTCTCTTTTGGGAAAAGCCCATGACTGTATTTATCCCTATGCAAGTGCGGGATATTATGCGCCGGGAAAAACAATAGAGGATCTCAGGAAAGAAGCGGCGGGATACAAAGCCCAGGGATTCCGGATGATGAAAATGAAGGTGGGAGGAGCGCAGCCGGGCGAAGACATGGAGAGAGTCGCAGCAGTTAGAGAAGTTCTTGGAACGGATGTTAAGCTTGCTGTTGATGCAAATAATTCATGGGATTATGAGACAGCTCTGAAAATGGCGCGTTTTTTTGAAACTCAGGACGTATATTTTCTGGAGGAACCTCTCTCGTCCGATTTTTGGGAAGAGAGCGCAAAGTTAGCAGCGGAAGTAGATATCCAGATTGCAGGATACGAGACAGAACTTACTCTGCATGGGCTCAAACCGTTTATCGTACATAATGGCGTAGATATCGTGCAGACAGATGTGATATGGACGGGAGGGATAAGTGAAGCGAGAAGGATCGCTATGCTGGCAGAGGCCTGGGGAAAGATGACAGTTATGCATTTTTCTGCTTCCATGGTATCTCTCGCGGCAAATCTTCAGTTGGCGCTGAGCATGAACAGTTCGAAATATATCGAGTATACTCTGGATGAAAATCCCCTGAGAGACCGATTATCAAAAGCGCCAGTATTAATGAAAGATGGAGTTGTAAAAGTGCCGGATCTTCCAGGTATAGGAGTAGATCTGGACTGGGATGTTGTTAAAGAGTTTCAGGTTCAATAAGGAGGTTGCGCTGAATGAAAATGTTGTTGAATGGGAAAAAAGTCGGGACAGAGGGAAGAGAAGAAATCATTGTCATAAATCCGTACACTCATGAAGAAATCGACAGTGTGCCGTGCGCAGACCTGAACGATATCGATACAGCTCTGGAATGCGCCCGGGAAGGCGCGGAGAAGTGGGGAAGAGTGCCTGTGCTGGAACGGGTCAGGATCCTGGAGAAAGTTTCTTCTAAGATTGCGGAGAAAAAAAAGGATATTGCGCTTCTCCTTTCAAAAGAGGCAGGGAAAATCTATACGCAGGCCGAGGAGGAAGTTGATCATGCGATCGGATTGTTTAAAGAGTACGCAAACAGACTGAGATATGATTATGATTCTGTGCTGCCGTCAAATGAAGATATGATCCTCGTTACCCGGGAACCGCTGGGGGTTGTGGCATGTATTTTGCCGTTCAATTTTCCTGTTGAACTCTATGCCCAGAAAGTTGCCCCTGCTTTGGCGGCAGGGAATGCCATTATAATAAAACCATCTGTCGAGACACCGCTTTCATCAATCTATCTCTCGGAATTGATAATAGAGTGTGGGGTAGAGCCAAAAGCGCTCCAGGTAATTACAGGACACGGTTCTGTAGTCGGCAGCGCGCTTGCATCATCAGATAAAATAGACGCAGTGAGCATGACGGGAAGTACAGAGGCTGGGATTTCCATATATGTTTCGGCGGCAAAGAATCTGTCGCGGTGTTTTCTTGAGCTCGGGGGGAATGACCCTTTGATCATTTTTGACGATGTGGATCTGGATACGGCAGTAACGGAGGCAATAAATGGAAGGATTGTCCATGCCGGACAGGCGTGCTGTTCTTCGAAAAGGTTTATCGTACAGGAAAATATTTATGATGAATTTGCCGGACGTCTTGCGGAACGCCTGAAAGGGATGAAGATTGGGGATCCTCTGGATCAGGGCAGCAGGATCGGACCGCTGATCGATGAAAGGGCGGCGCAAAGAGTTGAGGAGATCGTGGATCGAACAGTAAAAGCCGGGGCGTACTGCCTGTGCGGAGGCAGAAGATTTGACGGAAACTTTTTCGAACCGACAGTGCTTACAGGGGTTACCCCGGCTATGGATATCGCTCAGAATCTTGAAGTGTTCGGACCGGTATTTCCTTTGATCAAATTTAAAACAGAGGAACAGGCGGTTGCCATTGCCGACAACTGCACGTATGGGCTTTCAAGCGGTGTTATTTCAGGAGAGATACAGCGGGCGATTCGGGTTGCGCGGCAGTTAGATGCAGGAAACTGTACGATCAATGGAACAGGTCTGTATCGCACACATGATATGCCGTTTGGCGGACACAGAAAAAGTGGGCTCGGTACAGAGGGACTGTATGCTACGCTGGATGAATTTACGAAGACAAAGACGTATGTGTGGAAAGGGGCTGCGATCAGATGATGGGGGTGAAGGGACGAAAGCGCAAACAAAGGGAAATAATGTATGACTGTGTGTTTGTCGGACCTGCTCTTATAATATTTCTTATTTTTGTGCTTCTGCCCTTCTTGATGAGCGTAATTCTTTCATTTACGTCATGGAATGGGCAGACGGCGCCGGAATGGACGGGCCTTTCGAATTATAAGCTGATATTCAGCGGGACGGACTCGTTTGGCCGGAACTTGTGGTTTACTGCGAAATATGCATTTATGTATGTGGCTGCTGTGAACATTCTTGGGCTTGTATTTGCAGTGCTTCTGACAAATAAATTTGTAAAATTCAGAAATCTTTCCAGAACGATGATAATCCTTCCGTATATGGTAAGCGGACTTGTGCTGGGGTTTATCTGGCAATTCATATTTAATAAGGTCTTTCCTCAGATAGGGACGGCAATGAACAGTGATCTGCTGGAGACGTCCTGGCTGGCTACGCCGAAAATGGCGTTTTATGCACTGGTCATGGTGAGCGTCTGGCAGATGGCAGGGTATGTAATGTTTATTTATATCGCCGCTTTGCTGAATATACCGTCTGAACTGGTCGAATCAGCGCAGCTTGACGGGGCAGGGGGATTTCAGATATTCAGAAAAGTGAAATTCCCACTGATCATGCCGGCAGTTACGATTGGATTATTTTATGCGGCAAATACAGCATTTAAAGTTTTTGATGTCAATTTTGCGCTGACAAACGGGGGACCTGCAAATTCTACGGTTTCAGTAGCGATGGATATTTATAATGAGGCGTTTGCAAGATCAAACCATGGTCTTGGCTGTGCGAAATCGACGATATTTTTCCTCGTTGTTGCAGCTCTTACATTTGTCCAGCTTAAATTTACACAGAGCAGGGAGGTGCAGATGTGAGAAGGAAACATAAAAAACATATAATAAAAACCTGGATTCTGAGTATCGCAGCTTTAGCTGTTGGCATAGTGTTTGTATCTCCTCTGTACCTGGTTTTTGTCAATTCTGTTAAAACGGTAAGAGAGATATATCTGTCCCCGCTGGGGCTCCCTGTTGAGATTAGCTGGAATAATTTCGGGCGTGTGATGGAGAAGATCGATTTCGGACAGGCATTAAAGAACTCTCTGTTTTTTGTTGTGTTTGGTGTTGCGGGGCTGCTGGTCATATGTTCAATGGCTGCATACAGACTTGCCAGACACAGGACCAGGGTGAATAAATTCGTTTATCTTTTGCTTGTTTCATCGATCCTTGTTCCTTTTCAGACCGTCATGATACCGCTTATAAAGATAATAGCTTCAATAGGGCTGTATAATACGAGGATTGGAGTTCTACTTGCATATTACGGATATGGGATCCCGTTTGCGGTCTTTCTCTTTTATGGGTTCCTGAGCAGTATTCCCAGGGAGATAGAGGAGGCTGCGCTGATAGACGGTGGCTCGCTGTTTCAGGTGTACCGCTGTATTATCCTTCCGCTGCTGAAACCTATCTGCGTGACGGTTGCCGTACTTGATGTGCTGTGGATATATAATGATTTTCTGCTTCCATTTGTGCTGATATCAGATAATGAACTGCGAACGCTGCCTTTGGTCATGTATACGTTTTTTACTGCGTATGAAAGACCCTGGGACCTTGCAATGGCGTCGCTTACGATGGTTCTTACACCGGCAATTATCATGTTTGTAATTTTACAAAAACAGATCACAGGAGGAATTGTATCCGGCGCTGTCAAGGGATAGTGCCCATGTAACGGGAGTAGGCACAGGACCATAAGTGTCTGACGTAAAGCAGCTGCACGTCAGGCGCCCGGGAACCTGATGCTACAAATAAGATTCAGGAGGTATTAATGACATGAAAAAAGACATGAAAAAACTGGTTTCAATTGTGCTTACAGGTATAATGTGTATTTCTCTGGCAGGATGTGCGGGAAATCAGGAAGCAAAAAATCCGAATCCTGGCGGAGACAGTACAGAGGTTACAATTAAAATTATGAGCTGGCTTGCGGATCCGGTACAGAGCGGGATCGAAAAGATGAATCAGGAATTTATGGAAGAGCACCCGGGCGTGACGATTGAATATGAAGCTGTAACGGGTGATGATTACAGAACAGTGCTCCAGACCCGCTTTGCGTCCGGCGACGGTCCGGATATCTTTATGAATGCCGGTTATAGCTGGCTTGACACATTTCAGCAGTATATGTCCCCAATCACGGATGAAGAGTGGGCGCAATATCTTCCGGAGGCCTCAAAACAGCGATGGGGGGCGGATGGGGAGTATTATGGATTTCCGATAAACCTTCAAAGTATCAGTTACGTCTATAATAAGGATATGTTTGAAAAGGCGGGGATCAGTGAACTGCCGGACACCTTTGAGGAACTGCAGGATGCATGCGAAAAGCTTGAAGCAATCGGTGTTACTCCGTTTGGTATACCGGGGGGGCTTACAGCCCGGCTTGCGCATTCGTTTAATGTCGCGCTGGGACATCATGACGATCCGACCGCTTTTATTCAGCAGTTGAGGTCCGGCGAAGCCACCTGTGCTGATGACGAGGCATTTAATCAATGGGCGGATTTCTTTGAATATACGATCCAGCACAGTACAGATGATGTCCTGACATGTGATGATGATGCGATTTATACATTATTTGCAACTGAACAGGTGGCTATGATCCAGGCAGGGAGCTGGTGTGAAAGCGCACTGAAAGAGATAAATCCGGATTTGAATATCGGTATTATACCTATGTCTATCAATAATAATGAGGATGAAAATTTTATAGCCGGAGATGCGGCAGACGGATTTTCAATCGCGGAAAATGAGAATACCGAGCTGTCTAAGGAACTCGTGGCTTACTGGGCGCTGTCTGATACCGGGGTGAATATTTTTAAAGAATATCAGATGATACCTGCTATGTCAAACTGTAAATATGACGCTTCTGAACTTGGACAGATACTTGAGGAAGCTGACCAGTATTTCAAAAACGGAGAATATTTTGGATGGTATTGGTACGCGTTCCCAGACCTGACAGCAGATCTGCAGTTCGGTGCTATCATGCAGTCTTATATTTCAGGCTCGATAGATAAACAGGAAATGCTCAATCAGTTTGACTTAAAAATAGCGGAGTTGGAGGCGAAGTCGCAGCAGTAACGCCGATGGGAATAACAGGATCGTGAAAAGGGGCAGCTGGGATCGGCTGCCCCGATAACTGAAAGGAGAATATACGAAATGAATACGAGAAAAATGACGCCACTACGCCCGGTTTTTCACTTCACTGCCCCGTATGGCTGGATAAATGACCCGAATGGCTTTTGCTATTTTAAGGGAATGTATCATCTGTTTTATCAGTACAATCCGCATGGATGTGAATGGAGCAAAATGTATTGGGGGCATGCAGTCAGCAAAGATCTTACTCACTGGGAAGATCTGCCGATTGCTTTGTATCCGGATCAGGAATATGATACGGATGAAGTTGGGGGATGTTTTTCCGGCAGTGCGATCGTGCGCGGCGATCGGTTGTATGTTTTTTATACCGGGACATCAAGACATGGAAACATGTTGGTACAGTCGCAGTGTATGGCGTATTCAGATGACGGGATTAAATTTGAAAAATACAGCGGAAATCCGGTCGTGCGCCATCCGCCGGCTCATGAAGGGGAGGTCTCTAACTTTCGGGATCCGAAAGTGATACAGGCAGGAGATAAATATTATATGGTAGTAGGCTCTACAACAGGAGGGCTAAAGGTAGGGGACGGTAGGATTTTTCTGTATGTATCAGATGATCTGATGCATTGGCAGTACAAAGGAATTCTCCTGAAATGCAACGGGGAGTGGACGTCCATGTGTGAATGCCCGGATCTTTTTCCTCTTGGGAATAAGTGGGTTCTCCTCTTTTCGCTGATGCATGCGGTAAATGCGGAAAAGACGGTTTATGCGGTAGGACATATGGATTTTGAAAATTGCAGATTTACGATTGAAACAACTGGAGAACTTGACTATGGTATGGACTATTATGCAGCACAGACAATGCTCGATCCAAAGGGAAGGCGTCTTGTAATTGCATGGCAAAACAGCTGGGAATGGTTGCCGTGGTTTAATGACTTTGGAAGGACTGAGCAGGAAAACTGGCGCGGCTCCCTGAGCTATCCGCGGGAAATCAGCCTGGGAGATGATGGGAAGCTTCGGGTATATCCTGTAGAAGAGCTTCAGACGATTTTGTACCCAGAGCATACATATAGAGATTTGAAGATAACGTCTGAAAGGACTGAGATCGCCTCACCGGCATCCGGAGCGTACTGTCTGAAAATCCATATTGATCTGTCTGAAAACCGGGCTGACGTATTGAAGATCGGAACAAAAGCATATGGAGATAAAGCCACGATTATCAGTATAGATTTTGAAAAGTGCTCGGTATCGCTTGACAGGAGAAATGGGGATGAGGTGTTTATCCCGAAAGGAAAAACGACCTGTTTGTTTAACGGACTGAAAGAAACCTTTGAGATCATGGTTTTGGTCGATAAATGTACAGTGGAATTTTTTGTAAATAAAGGAGAAACCGGAATGACGTGCACTGTATTTCCTGCGTTAGAAGAACAGAAATTATGGCTTCAGACAGGAAAAGGTGATATCAGCATAGAAAAGCTGGATATTTCTGAAATCCATCTGTAAGACTGACTTGCACAGATATAAAATAAAGTAAAGAAGAGAAAACCAGTGGCTGGGTGGACAGCGGGCAGGGAGGATTTCTGCCCGCTGTTTTGCTGAGCGGCGGAAAAATACTTTGTGGCAGGCTATAAAGCATGGCAGAAGAACTTTGAGCGTCATGTGAATAAAGGGGAGAAAGCAATCCGTATTCTTGCACCCGCACCCTATAAAATCAAAGAGGAGCGTGACAAGATTGATCCAGTCACGCAAGAAATCATGCTTGACCGTGACGGCAATCCACAGAAAGAGGAAGTCGAGATTACGATTCCGGCATTTCGTGCGGTGTCGGTATTTGATGTGTCACAGACGGATGAAAAGCCGATCCCGGAATTGGAAGCGAAGGAGCTACTGTCAGATGTGGAAGGATACCAGGATATGATCCATGCGGTGGAAGATGTTTCTCCGGTTCCGATTGAGATGGAAGAAATCGCGGGCGAATCGAAAGGATATTTTGACCGGGAAGCAAGGTGTATTGTGGTGCAAGAGAATATGAGCGAGAGCCAGACATTAAAGACCATATACCGGGTTATAACAAAAAAGTGCTACATACACCAACCATGCGGATTCCGCAACCGATTTTAGATCCACGAATTATATATACAGCAACTCGCAGTACACTTGTAGAAGCGATAAAAAACAGATTTCTACAATCACATTGCCTGCGTTTGGACATCTAACGGGCAATGTGAAATCGGAAATTGTAGCAAAGTACATGAGAATGGCTTACGATGATATAAAAAAGACGCTTGAATGCCAGTCTTATGCAAATAAATGGGGGGATATATACAAAAACAAAAAAATAGATGATGTTATGTTTAGAGATTATTTTGATAGAAAAAGTGAATGAAAAACCTGCCTTGGAAAGTGTGTGTAAATATCTTTGTATAGAGTACACTTTTTATTGGCTCAATATATGGAATTGCACCTTATGGCTTTTTTGGTGGCTATAAGGTGCTTTTTGCAGTGAAATTTTGATTTATAAGTTGTTATTTGGGGATGTTAATGGTATCTAAAAAACAAGTTGAAAAAATGTCACGAAAATTATATAATAATCGTGACAAAAAAGGAGCTGTATTTTATGACAAATAGTATCTATACTGAAATAAAGAAGCGAATAAAGTTGGCTGAGTCTGGAACGGTTTTTTTGACATCAGATTTTACAGATTTGGCTACAACAACAACGGTAAGGAAGTATCTTGGAAGGCAGGTTGAAGAGAAAAATATACGAAGAATTATGGACGGCGTGTATGAGAAGCCTGTATATAGCAATTTGCTGAATGAATATATTCCAGCAAATCCTGAAAAGGTAGCGTATGCTATTGCCAGAAGTTTTCGCTGGACCATTGCGCCATGTGGAGACGTAGCATTAAATAAATTAGGACTATCAACGCAGGTTCCGGTTGCCTGGTCCTATATCAGTGACGGACCATATAGAAAGTTTTCCTGGGATAATATCACGCTATCTTTTAGGCATCGAGCAAATCGTGAAATTTCATTTATGTCTGAGACAACCACTTTGGTTGTTGAGGCATTAAAGACATTGGGGAAGGACCGTGTTGATGATGGTATTATTTTGAGTTTGAGAAATAGATTGCCTAAAGAAGAGAAGAAAAAGATGTTAGAGGAAGCAACAGGTGTAAGCGAATGGATATATACAGTAATCAGAAAGGTGTGTGCTGAATAATGAAAGAAGTTGCTAAATTACAGATAAAAGACAGAACTGAATTATTTCAAGCCACTGCAATTTCTATGGGAATGCAGCCTAATGTAATAGAGAAAGACTTTTGGGTATGTTTTATGTTGGATCATTTATTCCATGATTGCAGGTACAAAAACGCTTTTGTATTTAAAGGTGGAACAAGCCTTTCTAAATCATACCATGTTATTGAGCGGTTTTCCGAGGATATAGATTAGATTTTGGACTGGCGAAAAATAATTAATGACGAGGTGAATCCTTGGGAAGAAAGATCAAAAACCAAGCAGGATTTGTTCAATAAGCAGATTAATTCGGAAGCAGCAAAATTTTATAAAGAGGAATTGATACCCCAGTTGAATATAGAAATGAAAGAAAAACTGGGGGATGGAGAATGGATTTCGGTTGATACAGAAGATGAGATGGTGGTTAATTTTTATTATCCGCAGATATTTGAGGCAGAGTATTTACGTTCTTGTGTAAGATTGGAAATTGGACCATTGGCAGAATGGTTGCCATCCCATGAGACAAGCATAACTCCGTTTGCGGCCGAAAAATATCCGGATATTTTTTCACAAACAGATACTTCAGTTTTGACCATTGATGTTGAGAGAACTTTCTGGGAAAAACTCACCATATTACATAAAATTGCAAATTTCCCGGAGGGAAAGTCGTTACCTGCCAGATATGCAAGACATTTATATGATGTGTATAATATGGGTAATTCATGGGTGAAGGAAAGTGCATTTATGCGAAAAGAGCTGTTAGAAAAAGATGTGGCATTTAAGCAGAAATTCTATTATGCAAAAGGAGCACATTATGAAACTGCAACCTTGAGCAGTATTGAACTTCTGCCAAAAGAAGCGGTACTCAATGCGTTGAAAGAGGACTATCAGGCAATGAGTAATATGATATATGGGAATATACCGGAGTTTGAAGATATACTTGCATTTCTTAAGAAACTACAGTCTGAAATACATGAGTTGAGTAATACAAAATTGTAAGGTGGTGAAAATGTATAATCAAAAAATTATTAAAAAAATAAAGCGGTGTGCTAAAGAAGGTAGCTATGATGAATTGTTGAACTACATAGAAGGAGTCCAATGGACTTCAAAGGATGGAACATATGTTCGACCCTTTGAAGTCATTAGACGCTGATAAGAAGGCTTCTAAGACATCAGAAGCAGCTCCTGCAGCTGCAGAAAAGGTCGCCGAGAAGGTTGATTTCTCCAACGTAAAGATCGAGCCGATCTTTGAAGAAATGGTTGATTTTGATACATTTGCTAAATCAGATTTCCGTGCAGTTAAGATTCTGGCTTGTGAAGCAGTACCGAAGTCAAAGAAGCTTCTGAAGTTCACATTAGATGATGGAGAACGCAAAGACCGTGTGATCTTAAGCGGTATTCACGAGTATTACGAGCCGGAAGAACTGGTTGGAAAGACAGCAATCGCTATCGTGAACCTGCCACCGAGAAAGATGATGGGTATTGATTCCGAAGGTATGCTGATCTCAGCAGTACATGAGGAAGGCGGTCACGAAGGACTGAACCTTCTGATGGTAAATGACAGAATCCCGGCAGGTGCAAAGCTGTACTAAAAACGTGATGTACCTTATTGGTGGAAATTTGTAAAATTACAAAAATACGCTAATTTTACGCCAAATGATGTAGAAAATGAGCAGATTTGATGCTTATGGAAGTGGCGATATGAAATAATAACCTCACTGGTAGAAATACTGGTGAGGTTTTTTGTTGAATGCACAATAAAAGGTGCTTCTTCGTAATCAGAAAGGAAGGTGTAATATGAATCCGCAAATGTCATTTAATAAAGTAAGGTTAACAGATGGACAACATGATGAATATGAAGGAGCGTTTACAGATATTGATGGTATTGTAGCTGCAATCATGCCCTTGGATAGATGTATTCGTCATGAGGGCGAGAGTGGCAGTGTTTATGATGAGAGAGGATCGTTGGTGTTCTAATATTGACAAACTATCAATTGATGTGTATACTATCAATTGATAGTAAATGCGTTGGAGGTGATTAGTATTTTTCTTAGTTACAAATCTAAAAAAAGAGAAGTAGAGGCTTTCTTGGATGAGTTGCATAAATTACTTGAAAGCGATGATTTTGATATAAATACCGACTTGAATCTTGTTCGTAAGAAAAAGCAGGGTGATAACCAGATATTTTCGACACCATTTACATTATTAGATCTCGATTATAATGCAGAGGACGTTGCTGAAAGATTAAAGGAATTGAAAGTTGAAGAATACTCAGAAACTAAAATCGATAAAGATGATGTAAATCCTCTGATATTGTTTGTGTTTGGAAAGGGAATAAATGGCAAACTGATTTATGTGAAGTTAAAAATTAGAGATCAGCAGAAACAGGTGGTATGTGTGTCATTTCATTATGCAAAGGATAAAATGGAATTTCCATATGCATAATGATTAGTGAAGGAGGTAAAATAATGGAAGCCAGTACATTAATTAGAAAAATTCATATGTCTTGTCCATTATGCGACAAGACACATGAAATTGAAGAGAGAAAAAGAATAACAACCATTAATATAAAAGGTGAGGAAGTAACCTACGCGGAGAGGTTTTATTTTTGTGCAAATGCTGATGAAAATGAGAATGAATTTGAGACTGGAGTAATGACAAATGAAAATCTCCTTAATGCAAGAAATGCATATAGGGTAAAGATGGGGCTTCTTACATCTGATGAGATTGTTGCAATTAGAGAAAGCTATGACCTTTCTCAGGTTGATCTTGCAAAGCTTTTAGGATGGGGAGAGGCAACAATTTCACGATATGAAAGCAAAGCAATCCAAGATGAAGCCTACGATACTATGCTTCGGTTGATTAAGGATAATCCATTACAAGCATTGGAATTCTTAAAGAAAAATGCCGATAAATTTTCGGTCATGAAACGTTTAGAGATTAGGGCAAAAATTGTTGAGAAATTAGATTCTTATGGAAAAGAGTTTCTCACAAGACAAACATTTGAAGGAGAATATGCAAACTTCGAAGAGCCATCTGATTCAAACGGCTTCACATTACTTGATATTGACAAAATTGAAGCAATGATTTCGTATATTGCGGAGAAAGTTAGTAATCTGTTTAAGGTTAAATTGATGAAAATGCTTTGGTACTCGGATGTATTATCATTCATTGAAAATGGACGTTCAATGACTGGGATGGTATATCGACATGAAGCTATGGGCGCTCTTCCTGTTGGGCATTATAGTTTAATGAATTTAGAAAACTTAAATGTTCAAGAAGAAATGAGTTACAATTATGATACTATGCTTCATGTATATCCAACGGCTAATATGGATTATTCTGTATTGTCGGATGGAGAAAGAGTCATACTTGATAAAGTGATTGCAAAGTTCAAGGACTACAAGGCAAAAGAAATTGTGGATTATATGCATGATGAAAGAGCATACGATGAAACAAAACCCGGAGAAATAATTCCTTTTAGTTTAGCGAAAGAAATTAGAGCATTTTAATATGGCAAATAATAATAGGCACTTGCAGTGTGATGTGAGTGCCTTTTTGATTGGTGATGCTATGGAGATTAAGAGAGATTCATACCTTGAACAGTTAAAGATAAGAAAAGATAGGCTGATTGCACTATGATGCGTCGAAGTTATACCACAAGTATAATGACAAACTAATGTTACTGTGGTATTCTGTCGATAACAAAGAAAGAAAAGCGGATCCGAAGCGATGGGTCTGGGAAAGGAAAAAAGAATGTTCACAGCTATTCGATCAAGTTATTTATATCTGGAAAGTTTGAAAAATGCAGCACTCGATTATGAAAAAGAGTGGGGCTTTAGCTTTGTGTATTCAGATAAGAATAAGCATGAAGGGAATACTGTGGTGATGGATGTAGACCTGTCGTAGGAACAGGAGAGGACAACCGGATACATAGATCTTGAACCGCTTATCTTGTGTGGATGCACATGGTAGGCGGTATTTTTTTGCAGATATAAGCCTAATTGGTAAGGCAGTTCTGCGTTATGCTCCGTTAGCTCAATGGTAGAGCACCTGCCTTTTAATCAGGTGGTTAGGGGTTCGAGTCCCCCGCGGGGCACTGTCCAATGTAAATATCACAGAAATGAGGTAAGAGAAGCATGGATTTAATTGAAATCAAAGGAAAAATAAATACAGCCATCTGCTATGCAAGAGTAGTAGAGGATGAAGCAATAGAACAAATCAGGCGTATGTGTGATTATCCGATGACGGAAGGATCAAGAATAAGAATCATGCCTGATGTTCATTCCGGTAAAGGCTGCACTATTGGAACCACAATGACAATTACTGATAAGGCTGTTCCAAATGTAGTGGGTGTTGATATCGGATGCGGTATGTATACCGTGAACTTAGGCAAGGTTGATATTGATTTTGTAAAGGTTGATGAGGCTGCACATTTTATTCCATCGGGAATGAATGTGTGGGAAGGTCGCCAGGAGAGATTTGATTTGACAGAACTTGCTTGCTACAGAGAACTGAAGGACACAAAGAGATTAGAGCGTTCACTTGGAACCCTTGGTGGTGGTAACCACTTTATAGAGATAGATGAAGCGGGTGATGGAACCAAATATCTTGTGATTCATTCAGGCTCACGTAATCTGGGTAAGCAGGTTGCAGAGCTTTATCAGAAGCTGGCGATTAACCTGGACAGAGGATATGGGGACTATCTTGAGAAGCGTGATGAGATTATCAGAACCTATAAGGAGCAGGGACGTAGAAGTGAGATTCAGGATGCGTTAAAACAGCTTCACTGGCAGGTATATGAGTCTGAGACAAGTATGCCTGAAGATCTGTGCTACTTATCAGGAAAATATCTTGAGGACTACCTTCACGATGTTGAAATCTGCCAGGCTTTTGCAAGACGAAGCAGAGAGAAAATGGCTGAGATTATTCTGGAGAGAACTGGGATGGCTGGCAGAGAAGCCTTCCATACAATTCATAATTATATTGATACAGATGAAATGATTTTGAGAAAGGGCGCAATAGCAGCCCATAGTGGAGAGAAAGTGCTGATTCCAATAAATATGAGAGATGGAAGTGTGCTTGCTGTTGGAAAAGGAAATCCGGAGTGGAATTATTCTGCGCCTCACGGAGCAGGACGACTTATGTCCAGAACAAAGGCGAAAGCAAATCTTAGCATGGATGAATACAGAGAGACAATGAAGGGTATTTATACCACTTCGATTAATGAAAATACATTGGACGAGGCACCGATGGCATACAAGAGTCTGGAGGACATCATTGATGTGATCCGAGAGTCTGTAGATGTAATCGATGTGATGAAGCCTATATACAATTTTAAGGCTTCTGATTAAGGCGGAGGGAATTCTTCCTTCACCTGCAGAAGCAGAAACGGAGGAAGAAATGTTTACTATGCCTACCATCGATATGGTAGCTACCGGAAGGAATATCATGAGACTGAGAGAGGTAGCAGGTCTGACTGTAAGAGACCTGCAGGATATCTTTGGATTTGCGACTCCTCAGGCCATATACAAGTGGCAGCACGGAACTGCCATGCCTACAATCGATAATCTGGTTGTACTGGCAGCAGTGCTGGATGTTCCGATGGATGAGATTATCGTAATCGATGTAAATAGAACAAAGCAGATTAGCGCATGAAAAGTGAATAAACAGGGCTGAGTTGAAATATATTTAGCCCGTATATGCTCGTATAGTTCAATGGATAGAATGATCGGCTACGGTTCAAATCGTCCGGGGGACGATTGCCCTGAACGGACCGAAGCGGAGCGTAGAACCGATTGATTCAGGTTCGAATCCTGATATGAGCATTATGGTCCCCTAGTCTAAAGGTTAGGACATAGCCCTTTCAAGGCTAAAATGCTCGGTTCAAGTCCGGCGGGGATCACTGAATGGCCCCTTGGTCTAAAGGTTAGGACGGCAGCCTCTCAAGCTGCAAATGTCGAGTTCAAGTCTCGCAGGGGTCACTTATGGGTAGGTCGCATAGTGGCAATTGCAGCGGACTGTAAATCCGCCGACTCCGGTCTACGCCAGTTCGAGTCTGGCCCTGCCCACTTATGTTTGCGTGTCCGAGCTGGTTTAAGGTACCACCCCGCTACTGGGACATAAAGATTATCCTGACGCCTGCGGTAAAATTGCAAAGATGATTGAAGAAGGCACGAAAGCGAGGATGAGAAAATGAAGCAATATGTAACGCTTGATAAAAGAAGTAAGAAAGCGCAGAGGGAATATTATGCTAAGCAGCGAACAACATGGGGAGAACTGAATCCGGTCACAAGATCAGTTCCGAGTGGAAAGGCTTACAACAGAAAAAAGGAAAAGCAGAGAATCGGTGTTGAATTCAGAAATGGATTTGATGCCGATTTTTTGCGAAGTTTAGTTTTGTTCATACATTTTAGGCCTAGCGATAGGAGCGAATAATCATGAAAAGATATAAGTTTTGCGGTTTATAATCGCAAAACAAATTGCCTTTAGACAAGAATTGCGGTATACTATTTACAAACGGAGGTGGTCACGATGATTTACAGACCTTTGTATGTAGAGAAGATCATGGCTTATGTGGATACGCCATTTGTAAAAATCCTTACGGGAGTACGTCGCTGCGGAAAATCAACGATCCTGAAAATGATTATGGAGAGATTGAAAGCGCAGCATAACATTCCGAAGGAGCGCATTGTCAGTTGCCGCTATGACTCAATGGAATATGAGGATATGACGGCAAAGCAGATGTACGCACAGCTTAAAGAGCGTCTTTCGCCCGATGGAAAAACCTATCTGTTTCTCGATGAGGTTCAGGAAATCAAGGGCTGGGAAAAGGTCGTCAATTCGCTGGCATCTGACTTTGATGTTGACCTGTATGTGACGGGCTCTAACTCTCGCATGATGTCCTCTGAGATCTCAACCTATCTGACGGGACGATATGTATCTTTCCGCATCTTCACTTTGTCCTTTGGCGAGTACTTGATGTTCAAAAGCCATTATACCGAGGTGGGAGAGCCGAAGACGGAGCTTGTCGACTATGTACGCTTGGGCGGTTTCCCGGCAACGCATTTACAGGAGTTCTCTCAGGACGAGGTCTACACCATCGTGCGTGATATTTACAACTCCACGATCTTCTCGGATATTGTCAAGCGCAATCAGGTGCGGAAGATCGACCAGTTGGAACGAGTGGTCAAGTATACCTTCAACAATGTGGGCAATACCTTCTCGGCAAAGTCCATTTCGGATTACCTGAAAGCGGAACACCGTGCGTTGGACAATGAAACAGTTTACAGTTATTTGGAGAAGCTGGAGAAGGCGTACCTGCTTCATCGATGCTCCCGCTTTGATTTACAAGGCAAGGAGATCCTGAAAACACAGGAGAAATTCTATCTTGCCGATACCGCCCTGCGGTACAGCGTTCTCGGCTATAACGCTGACAGTGTGGCATCCAGTTTAGAGAATGTCGTGTACTTGGAGCTTTGCCGCAGAGGGTATACCGTCAATGTCGGCAAATCCGGCAGCAGCGAGATCGACTTTGTCGCAGTACGGCAAAATGAAAAGCTCTATGTGCAGGTGACGCAGGAGCTTCATTCTCTGAAAACGGAAAAACGGGAATACGACCGGTTGTTGGAAATCCACGATAACTACCCCAAATATGTTCTCACAACGGATGAGTTCTCGGGAGGAAACTACGAGGGCATCAAGACGATGCACATAGCGGACTTCCTGTTATGTCCTGAATACTAAACGACAGAATCGCGAAATGGAAGAGTATCGTAGTCCTTTGGAGACGAAAAAGGTGCTATGCACAGTAGAAAAGAAGGGAAAATAACGGTATGGGAATGGGAATGACTTTATTTATGGAGGCATTTGTGACAATACATATGTCTGTATTTGTGCTTTTGCCGCTGTCGAAGCTGATCTCTAAGGACAACAGCAGAAAAATCTTCTGGATCTTATTTGGGGTCAGAATCGCAATACTATTATTTTTTGATTTCTTCATTACCACAGGAATCGCAATCGTGGATTTCATGGCGGTGTTCGTGGGAGCATTTATTGTGACACCCATTGCCATGAAAAAGGGTGTATGGAATCAAAAGCTAAGCAAACAGTCCGGGAAGGAAAAGGTGCAGACAGCAGCTGAGGCGGTGATCCATGCACCTGCAGCTGACGAAACAGTAACGGGCGGGACCACGCCTCCAGAGCCGCTTTCTGAGAAAAGGATAGTGCATGCAGAGGATTTTGATCCGCTGTTTGCCATGTCCGAGGAGGACTGTGTTGAAGGGTTTATAAAACGTGAAATGCAGCGTGCCGGGATCACGGAAGAACAGAATCTGATCCCGGAGGATATGCTGCGCAGAAAAAACATACTGAATGCCGTTTTGGCGGTTCTGTTATTCGTATACATATCTCTGTTTTTCTTTCATTTTCCGATGAAAACCTATGTGATCGGACTTATCATCCTGGTGGTATATGCATTTTTGACCAGCCGTTATCAACTGATAAAATATTTGAAAAAGGAGATCAGATCCAGATCCCAGGAGAAAATCTCGAATATTGTCATGAATGTGAAGGCATCTATGGTGCCGGATTACAGCAAAAAACTGAAATGGGCTCTCATGGCGGTGGCTGTGGCAGGCTCGCTGCTGCTGTTTTGTAAGCCCAGGATCTTCTATGAGCAGGCAGATGACGGATATTATGTGCGGTTTTATGTCTATGGTCTGACGAATATGACTACGGCGACCATCCCCGATACCTATCAGGGGGAGAAAGTAGTGGGACTGCGCGGCAACACCTTTTCCAATATGCCCTTTTTAACAGAAGTAACGCTGCCGGACAGCATTACGGAGATCCGTGGACAGGCATTTAAAAACTGCAGAAGTCTGGAAAGTGTAACATTGCCGAAGAATCTGACGTATCTGGGCGGGGAGGCTTTTTATCGTTGCAGCAGCCTTAAGGAGGTAAATCTTCCGGCGGGACTGACGGAGATCCGCGGCAACACCTTTGAAGAATGTAGTAGCCTGCTGCGCATAGAGATCCCGGATAATGTGACCAGGATCGGCGGACATGCGTTTTACGGGAATACCAGTCTGGAGGAGGTGGTGATCTCCCCGGACAGCAAGCTGCAGCAGATCGGGTCTTCTGCCTTCCGGTGCTGTGATTCTCTGCGGGAGATCACACTGCCCCGGGGCGTATCTGTCAATGAACGTGCTTTCAAAGAGACACCTGTAAGGATCGATTACTATGAATACTAAATTTATTCATTTGTTATATGTGCCGACCATGGCATGTAACATGCAGTGCCGGTACTGTTATCTGGAGGATCACACCGTAGATACCCTGCGGGGCGAAGATTGCCTGGAGACCCTGCAATATGCCATCGCGAAATTCCGTGAAGCGGATGTGGTGCCTTTTAATATTTCCCTGCATGGCGGGGAGGTGACCACTTTGCAGGAGCGGGAATTCCATGACCTGATCCAGTATATCAGCAGTTACTATCAGGACATGCGTGAACTCATCACGGATGCCGGCTTCAGGGTGGGGCATCCCCACATCAAGACGAATCTGTACGGGCTGGACAGACATATCGAGACCATACGGGAGTTCAACGTGTCCATATCGGGCAGTCTGGATCTGCCGCTTTCCCTGCATGAAAAATACAGGGTGACCAAGGGCGGAGAGGGCACACTGGAACGGATACTGGATAATATCAGACTGCTGGAGGAGATCCCTAACAAGAAAAAAGTATCTGCCACGATCTTTAAGGAGCATTTTGAACAGCTGGATCAGATCATTGAAGATATCAGATTCCTGGACCGTAACACATGCCTGGACATGAATGATTTTAATTTCATGATCGGGTTTGACTACAATTCCTGTGGCCTGCTGCATCACATGAGTGAAGAGGAACAGCTGATCTTTTACCGGCGGATGCACGAGGCTTTTGACGGGACCAATCTGGATGCGGGGGTCAACGGTGCATGGTTCGATGAGTTCGGACCGGAATACTGCACTAACTGCGATAATTGCGGAGAGAAATTTTTCCTGTTGGAGCGTAACGGAGATATCTATTCCTGTGTCAGAGGTCAGAAGAATGAAGATTTTTACTACGGCAATATCTACCGTGACACGGTGGACACCATTTTGAAAACCGCTGCACGGAAGATCTTCCAAAACCATAACAGACAACCGTTTCCCGAGGAATGTGCGAGGTGCGGTTACCTGTATCTGTGCAAAACGGGCTGCCCTTTTGTGAAAAACGTATATGGCTCCGGCAAAAGCTACACCTGCCTGCTGCAACAGCAGATGTACCGGGATCGCGGCTATACCCCGGATGCTTCTGCTGACGAGACGGCATATGAATATGTGACGAAGATGCGCCTGGAGGAGCCGGAAAAGTATCTGCCTGCAAAAGCATCCGCAGAATATCCTGCACTGGAACAGATCATTGCACAAGATGCAAAGCTGAAATATATTTATGACAGCGGTGTGTTTGAACTGGACGTGGATGGAGACAGATATCCGCTGATCTCCCAGATCCTTAGGAAGTCCAGACAGATCCTATATCTGACGCCCATCAGTACGGTAAAGCTGCGTATGAAAAAGCATATGCTGGAGGAAGAATGCGATTATCCGGAGAACAACGCATTGTACCTGATGCTGTTGTCCGGAGATCTCGTGACTTACGGTGATGAAGGGAGAACAAAGCAGCGGCACATTGCCACGCATCAGATTTATAAAGGGGTGCTGGATCATTCCGGGGACAACGAAGAAGAATGGTATGTATATGATATTTCCGGGCTCCTGCGCGAATATGCAAAGGAATATGCCACGGACAGCCCGAACAATCTGCTTGTTACCACCACGGAGCTTAGAGACTGCCATTACCGGAAGCAGGAAAATAATGCCTATTACCATATACAGGCTATCAATCTCCCCTTTCAGAACATTGAATTTTATTATCTGACACTGGATCAAAAAAATGACAAGGAGGCTTCCCATGAATTTTGAACCGCAGACCTATGAAGAACTGATCCGCATGAAGCGTTGTGTGGAACTGACGAAATATTATGAGGTAACAGAGGAGGAGCTTTGGGAGATCTACCATTTTCTGGAGCAGGAGCCGGAGGCTTTCATCAAGGGAGGCAGACAGAATCTGTCCCTCGTCATCGGACAGAATACCGTAAAAACCCAGAAGGTGATCATGACAAACTGCACCGACAGCAGCATTGATGGAATCCTGCTGTCACGGACGGAATTCAAAGTGTTCCCTCATTATACGCCATCTTCAGGCTCCGGCAGCAGCGGCGGTTCCTCTTCCAACAATAATAACAATAACAACAATAATAACAACAATAACAGATAGGACGCGAAAGCAATGGCATTCATATCCGAAACACTTCAAATGCGCAGGCTTACAGAAAGCGGCGTCAATATCAAGACTACTTACATCGTCGATGGCACCCTGAGATACCGGTCCACAGACGGAACCTGTCAGGATGATGTGCACAGTGGTATCCGCTGCCGCAAAGAGTATTTCCGACAGGGAAAATTGCTCCATACAGAGAAAATCTTCGATTCCCGCATGGAGTATACCTATGTATCCGGAATGGATGAAGAGGCACAGCATACCTGTGAGAACTGCGGCTTTACCGGCAAAGTAAAGGAATTTGTGAACGGCTGTCCCTGCTGTGATGCGGCCTCCAACATTGACTACGCAGACAAGGAGCTGGGCAGCAAGCACCATTATGACCTGGTATTGCAAAGCCCGGTCTACCGGATCGTCACGGGAGTGGTAGATTATATTGTATCATTCCTGCTATGCAGCCTGTGGATCATAAATACCTCCAGGACCTTCAATGGCTATGATGTGGGCAAGATTTTCATCTATGCCACAATCCTGGCTATGATCCTCTATTACTTTTTCTACCTGTGCGATGCTTATGCGGTACTGGGGCCTGTCAGACGATACAAAGAAAAACAGAACCGTCGGCAGCAGGAATTCTGGACCGCCACCGGCATCGATAAAAAGCGGTTCTATAATAACCTGAACTACGAAGCCGGCAGACGCTACTATTCCCGACCGGATGTCATTGATTACGACATTATGGACTATACCGGGCTGCAGGAGCATGTGGAGAACGGCATACTGTGCGTGGATGTGGAGCTGCAGGTCAGACTGGTGTATCTGCGAGGTGGGCGGATCACATCCGCATATCAGAAGGATACCTTCTCCCTCAGTCACAATGACAGAGTCATGACCCTGGACGGCGGGATCCACGTGATCAAATGCCCCAAATGCGACGCCAATATTGATGTGACCAAAGGCGTGTGTGAATATTGCGGGACCGAGATCGACAGCCTGCAGGAATGGAAGCGGATAAAAAAATAATCCTCATAAAATGTGATAAAATACAAAAAGATGGCTCATGAAATGTGAAAAACGGATCAAAGCATATCTGAAAAGTCTGGATTAATGAAAAGGAGCGTGAAACATGAAAATATGGTTAGATGATCTCCGCCCGGCACCCTGGGGATATGAGAGCGCCAGATCCGTGAATGAAGCCAGGACGCTGATCAGGGAGGCGGAGAGAAACGGCATCGAGATCGAGGTGTTGGATCTCGACCATGACCTGGGAGATTTTGCAAATCAGGGCGGCGATGCCATCAAACTGCTGGACTGGCTGGTGGAGCGGGAGACCTTTTACCCCGTGGAGATCCATACCGCGAACCCCGTGGGCAGAGCGAATATGGAGAGCGTGCTGGCGAGGTACTGGGGAGAGGAGTACTGGTAGAAAACTTGATGACCACTCGGTGGCAACCTCCGTAAAAAAGTTTGTAAGATTCTGTCGCATATTGTCATGTACATAATAGAGGGAGCAATTTTACATAGATTGCAGTATTCCTGAAAATATGCTATGATACTTTTAAATGAGCGAAAAAAGTAAAAAGAATCAGACAATTCAATATTATGATCAAAATGCTGCCGATTTTGTGGAGAACACGCGTAATGTAGATTTTCATGTAATGCAGGATGAATTTATAGAAGGGCTTCCTGCAGGGGCGAAGATCCTGGACCTGGGCTGTGGCTCCGGAAGGGATACGAAATATTTCCTGGAGCATGGCTATCGGGTAGACGCGATAGACGGCTCCGCGGAACTGTGCGCGTTGGCATCAGAGTACACGGGGATTCCGGTGAAATGCCAGTTGTTCCAAGAGCTGGATGCATCGGAAGTGTATGACGGTATCTGGGCGTGCTCATCGTTGCTGCACTTATCCTATGGGGAACTGGATGAAGTGTTATATCGCATCGAGAAGGCACTGAAGCCGCAAGGCATTTTGTACATGTCATTTAAGTATGGTGTATTTGAGGGGGAAAGGAACGGCAGATATTTTCTGGATCTCACAGAAGAGAAACTGGAGCAGCTGCTGAAAAAACATACAAGTTTACAGCAGCTGCGGAACTTTCTGACAGAAGATGTACGACCGGACAGGGAAGAAAGATGGTTGAATCTATTCCTGAAAAAGATCAATTCTTAACTGCATATCCGAACTATGTCCTCCGGGAGACAGTGACTTATCCGAATGGCGGTGTGAGTCGCTTTTATGATGATGGAGTGGACATGGTCATTATCGATGATGAAATCTGCTCCTGCCGCGATGGCGAGCAGATTTTTCCTTATACACTGATCACAGATAAACAAAACCACTATATGAAAATGTACCGGAGAGTGTTCCGATTCCTGGGATTTGATCCGGAAACGATAGAAAAATGCCTGCAGAGAAGCCGACAGGAAGTGTTGTACTCTACCAAAAAGATTTCAGAAAGAGGAGAGCATGCGGACTCTTCACCGCTGGAGCTGTTGTTTGAACAGAATTTCACGGATGTCTACGGTATGCGGGCATTGAAATACCTGCAAAAAGAATTCCGGATATCCGATGAGGACGGCAACAATTATTTCCTCGATTATCTCGTAGATACCGCAGACAGCAGAGTGGCCATCGAGGAAAACGGAATTCATTACCACCACCCGCAGCTGATCGGAATAGAGGGCTATCGCAAGCAATTGCGCAAGCAGAATACCTGCGCATTGTGGGGATTAAAGCTATATCGTTTTTCCACGGAAGATTGCCGATTCAAGGATCGTATCGAGGATGATATCCGGTCTTACCTGGGAAAAGACACCGGCGGATTCCGGGAAGCGGGATTGCTGCTGGAACGTAAAACGGAACTGTATGAGCACCAGGAGATCAGCCTTGCACAGATACAGGAACGGCGGGAAAAAGGGATTCGAGCATTCCTCATTGTATTACCTACCGCAGCGGGAAAATCCCGGATCGTGGAAGAGGATATTCAGAAATTTGCAGCTGGAAAAGAGCAGTTCCGGGCATTGATCCTGGCACCGAATACGAATATCATTGCGGACTGGAAAGAGAGAATCGACAAAGACCTGCAGCCGTTGCAGGACCGGATCGATATTAAGACTTACAGCTATGCGATAAGACATTACCATGAAAAAACAAGGGATTATTATTCCTATATTGTAGTGGATGAGGCGCACCACGCAGTAGCTCCGATGTTAAAGCGGGTGATCCAATACTATGCGCCGGAATTCCTCGTAGGATTGACAGCGACGGATCAGCGCCCGGATAAAAAGAGATTGGAAGAAATCTTCGGAAATTATACAACAGAGCTTTCTCTGAAGGATGCAATGGAGAAGGGAGTTGTGGCGAGGGCGAATGTCTACCGGATCGAGACGAATATTGATCTGAGCCATGTCCGTTTTAACGGAAAAGATTATGTGAATGCGGATCTGGAGAAAAGTGTGCGTGTCACTTCCCGAAATGAATTGATCGTAAATGTGCTGAAGGACTATTTCACGGAGGGAGATGCCGGAAAACGTCAGGGAATTATCTTCTGTATCAACAAGGCGCATACCAAAGAGATGGCACGCCTGCTGAACGCAGCCGGTATCTCAGCGCAGGATTATAGTGGAGATACAAAACATCCGGAGAAGGTTATGCAGGAATTCAAGGAGCATAAGATACGTTTCCTCTGTGCCTGCGATATGATCTCGGAAGGCTGGGACTATCCGGAACTCGGAATCCTCGTTATGGCGCGCCCAACCCTGTCGAAGGTGCTGTATCTTCAACAGATCGGCAGAGGTTTGCGCCGGACATCCATCAAGAAAAATGTGTTCGTCATTGATGTGGTAGATGAATACGGAGCTATGGTAAGACCCTGCAGTATGCATGCTATCTTCGGGAACTCATTGTATGTTCCGTTCGGCGATATCACCAGACAGGATTACCTGCTGGGACAAATGATCGAGATCGATGGCATCACCGAGCGCGTGGAACGGATCGTGGAAGTGGACATCCATACCTTTGAAGAAAAGTATGGAGATTACTATAGTCAGGAACAACTGGCGAGAGAGTACTTCGTCAACACCGGAACGATCACCAGCTGGATCCGTAAGGGGAAGATTACACCAACGGTGGAATTCCCCTTCGGCAGCAAGAAGATCAGCCTGTTCAGCCCGGAGGATGTGGAGAAATACAGAAAAGAACTGAACATCCAGGAGCATAACGATGACACCGTGCGGGATGACTTTTTTGCATTTCTGGAGGAAAGAGATTATTCATTGTCTTATAAGATGCCGTTCCTGCTGTCGTTTATCGATCATATGGACACGATAGGTGATGCGAAGATCGAGGATGTGCTGACGGATTACATAGCCTTTTATCAGGACAGGATCGATAAAGGATTGCCGGTGGATCGCCCCAGCTGCCCTTATAATGCCGAGACTCTGAAAGACCGGAAAATGATCAAAAGCAGCATGCTGACCAATCCCTTTGAAAAGTTCGAGAGAAAGAGATTTATGTACTACTCGAAGGACCTGGGAGTGATCTCACTGAATCATGCGTTGTTGGCGAAGATGAGCGGAGAGGATTGGGAGAGGGTTAAGGGGCAGATGAGGGAAGATTTGGAGAGGTACTATAAAGGATAATAAGTAGTAATATTATTGCCCATATATAGTATATGCTATGTGAAAAAATGATTACTAAAAGATAATGGCTTAAAGCGATCATTCTGTTAATGCCATGATTGGAAGTTTCAATTAAAGAATGTAGAGGGAGAAGAAAAAATGATTGATTCATTTGATAAACTAAGAATGGAATACAATAGTATTTATTCCATAATAAATTCCTATACAGAAGGAAGCATAATCTGCTATTTAGATGGTCTTAAAGAGGCAATAGATAATGGCGAAAGGGATGATTTATTATATTATTTGGAAAGAATTATTAAATGGTATAATGATAATATATGTGCAATTCAAAGGAATGAATATGTGAGTGACTCAGAACAGCGAGAGCATGTAGAGATAAAAGAATTTCTTGAGAAAACATTCATGGAATTAAAAAATTATGATTTTTCAAATTTAAAAAAAGACAAATCGATAGAAATAATTCACAATGGAAAAAAGAAGATTTTTTTAAGTCATAAGTCTAGTGATAAGAAGTATGCTGATGCATTAGAAAAGCTAATTGTTGGCTTAGGGGTTGGAGATGATCAACTTATATATACATCTCATCCATTACATAAAATACCGATGGGGCAAAAAATTTATGATTACTTGCGTGCTAACATAAATGATCAGGTATTTATGATTATATTATGGTCAGATGAATATTTAGAGAGTCCGGCATGCTTGAGTGAGATGGGGGCTGCATGGGTCGTTCAGACTGATTATGTAGGAGTATATGTGCCGAACTTTTCATTTGGAAATCCCAAATATCATGAAGTCCCGATTGATACTACAAAGATGGGAATAGTTTTAAATGGGGATGCCAATTGCAAAGCAAGTATGATTGAACTTAAAAATAAGATTCAGGAATTTTTTTCCCTGGAAGATGATGAACACAAATCGGCATATTTAATAGACGAGTTTATGTCCAATATAAAATATGAACTAAAGAGTATATAATGGTATTAAATGATAGTCTTTAGAAGATATATGATCAAGAGTAAAAATGAACGATAAGAGTAGATGAATAGGAAGGGAAGCTAATGATACTTTTAGTATATAAAGGATTTGAAGAAGATTTTTTGTCCAAAATAGAAGACAAGCCACTTGTAGATATGAATATTATGGAGCGATTGAATGTTCTGAAGTATAGTAAAAAAATGAGAAAGCAAATAGATATGGCGTTGTTATCTTTAGAAGAGAATGATAAGGTCTGGTTAACCTATGAGGAATATACGTTAATAAAAAATAGGGTGGATGATGCAATTCGAGAGGATGGTTTAAGGTTAACTATATTTACCAACAATCTATATCCGGATTACTATCCGTTGCCGTTTGAACTGCCAGAGGAACTTGCTGCGGAAATAGAGAAGAATCTCAATTCTGATTCTATGGATGAGTGTAGTGAGGAATGTCAAAAATATTTGTCTGTTTATAATACGTTAGTGCATGTAGATGGAACCTATTATGGTAGCTTTTATAACTTCGAGTATGATAAAGAAAATGACGTGGATATCAAGCCATTTTACTCGAGTATGATAGAAATTGAAGAGAGTCAGGAAACAGCAGATATTGATATTTTTGTTAATGAGGATATTGATACTTATCTGCGCAATTTAGCTCACATCATGAATACAAAACCTTCTGTGTTGGGAATAAAAATGACAGATGGACTGGTAGCAAAAAGAATTGTTGCATCTCTTAGAGCATATTGTATTATAAACAAAATTAAACTAATTAAGTCCCATGAGCAGTTGAATAAAGATACTGAAATGGAGGATGAATTGATTGAGATTGCTAAAAACGACATTCATATTGAGGGATTTAATGGATTCAGAATGCTTAAATTTTATAAGAACCCTGATATAAATAAAGAAATTATTGAAATATCGCAATCAACGTTGATACAAGAAATAATTCATCAGGCAGAAAAATCATATGACATTTCACCAGGAAATTCGTTCCGGGATATTTTTATTACAGCATCAACCGGAGCCGGTAAATCAATAATGTTCCAAATACCAGCGATTTATTTAGCGAAACACTATCATAAACTTACTATTATTATAGAACCTGTAAAAGCTCTTATGCAGGATCAGAAAGAAAAGCTAATAAAAAATGGATATAAAAGAGTAGAAACATTTAACTCAGATTTGATATCTCAGGTGGAAAGGGAAATTGTTCTTAGACGTATCAAAGATGGAGAAGTCGATTTGCTATACCTAAGTCCAGAAACACTTCTTTCATATTCTTTAGAGACAATCATTGGGGAAAGAGAGATAGGACTTTTAATTATAGATGAAGCACATATTGTGACAACATGGGGAATGGGATTTCGACCAGATTATTGGTATCTTGGAAGTTACATAAATAGGCTTAGAAATCAAATTCAGACTACGGTGGGAAAAACGCGGAATATATATAATTTCCCAATTTGCGCGTTTACGGCAACAGCGATAAATGGTGGAATCGATGACTCTGTAAGTGATACTATTATTAGTTTATATATGGAGAACCCGATTAAATTTATTGGATATGCCAGAAGAGAAAACATCAAATTTGATGTCAAAATATGTGAACTTGCAAAAATTCCCCAGGCAACATATGAAGCTCAGAAAACTAAGAGCATGTCGGAACGAGTAGAAAAATGGTTAGCCAATAATGAGAAGACTATTGCATATTTTCCCTATGCTCAAAATGCATTTGATGCTTCGAGAGGAGTGAAAGGATATGCAGGAATTAGGACAGATTCAAGAATTGGAGTATTTACTGGAAAAAATGTGGATGAATTAAGCCTTGAGTCATTCAACGAGATAAAAAAAGAAACTTTAAAAAAATTCAAGTCTGGTGATCAGACAATTATATATGCAACGAAAGCTTTTGGAATGGGCGTGGATATAGATGATGTTCAAAATGTATATCATTATGCAGTTTCAGGAAATTTATGTGATTATGTTCAAGAAATAGGTAGGGCAGCTAGACAAGCTGGGATGGTAGGCACAGCTGCAACAGATTTTTTCTATAATGATATGACATATATGAATAGATTATTTGGCATGTCTCAGATTAGGCAATATCAGATAAAAAAGGTGTTGGAAGGAATCTATGATGTATATAAAAATAAGAATGGAGCGAGAAGCTTTTTAATATCGCCTCAATCATTTACTTATATTTTTAACGGGAAAGGTGTAAAGGATGAGGGGCAGTGTATCAATAAACTCAAAACGTGTTTGTTGATGTTGGAAAAAGATTTTTATGATAAGTACAACTTTAAAGTGATTATTTCAAGACCACAGAGTGTGTTTACAAAAGCGTATGTTGTGATTGATAAAGAGCACGAACCCACGGTGTTGAATTCGGAATATGGTAAGTGTTTTATGTTTTTATCGAAGGGTAGGTATCAAGAAATACAGCCAGATGGTTCAACACTTAGTGATACTGGCGATGTGTATATCTTAGATTTGAAACAGATATGGGAAAAGTTTTATGGTAATATTTCTTTTCCACAATTTAAATATTGGTATTTTAATGATGGATCAACGGCAAAGGATAAAATTGCAATTATGCCATCTGTTAGAAAATATTTTTCGCCAAGACAGCGAGTAAACATTGAGACTCGTGGTAATCTGCTCTTAAGTGAAATTAGAGAGAAAATACTTGAGGATTTTGAATATATAGGAGATACTTTATACAGAGAATTTGGAAAAAGTTATTTTTCTACAGAAGACTTCATACGAGTAATCAGGGAACGATATGGAGTGACACAAGCTAGAATTATTGCAAACTCTTTGTTTGATTTAGTGGATCCTAATATGACTTGTGTTAAGAGGAGAAGTAATGATAATTCTGCGAAAAGTTATTATTTACTTTCTAATGGTAATTTTAAAGAATATATGCGTAAAGGTGTTATTAAATCTAAGCTCATAAACAAGATTACAAAGAGCGGTGAGGCGAGTTATTCTAGTTATATGAATATTGCCAATGATGAATGGTCCAATATTGCACTTAAACTATTATCGATATTTAATTATATTTCGTATGAAATTGTAGGAGGCGAGGAACCAGAAATATTTATTCGTTTGAACGATCCACAAAAGATTAAAAATATTGTTTTGGGAAATGCATTTTATTCAAACAATTATGTGAATAAAGCAAAACAGAAGCATGATCGTGATGTGAGCATTTTATTAAAATTTTTCAAAGAGTTAACTACTGATAATGAGAGATGGGATTATATTGAGGATTATTTTTTAGGATATGATGTATTATGTGAATCAGTGTCTTCGACGGAAACGATAGAAAATGTTTCTATGCTCAAGGCGGTTGATAGGGAAAAGTCATATCCTACACATCAGTATAAGAACTGGTCAGAGTTAGAAATTTTTTTTGATGAAAATGACTGGGTTATTATTGAAAAGATTGCAACATTTAATGTGGTAATTCCTGAGTATTTGAGCACGGTATTAAAGAAGTCTGACTGGGGGGATAATATACTTATGTCATGGCCCTCAAAAAATGTATTAATATGTCAGCAGGACACTGCAGACCATATTATAGCGGGGTTTAGAAAAAAAGGATGGATAGTTTATAGAATTTATGAAATAAACTTAGAGGAAATAAAAGAGGTGCTTAAATAATGGCGAACATATATCCCATAAAAGAAGATTTATCGGAATTGCCATTTGCAGAATTTAAAGTATATGAAGCGTTAGAAAAACTAGGAAAAAATTTTTATATTTTTCATTCGGTTCAATGGCTAAAGAAAACAAAAAAATGGGCAGCTACGTGGAAAGAAAATGATTTTTTGATTATCAATAGGAATTTGGGTGCACTTGTTTTGGAAGTAAAAGGTGGAGATATTGAATATACCGGAACGGTATTTCATCAGATAAATACAGAGACAAGGGAAAAATCTGTATTAGATCCCAAAAAGAAGAGGGATCCATTATCGCAAGCAATTGATGGGGCATATCATTATAGGAGTGTTCTTGAGAAACTAGTTGGTGCTACTGAAAAAAAATTAGCATTAGATGACCGATTCCCTGTTGAGGTTGCAGTATGGTTTCCTGGATGTACAATTGGTGAAAAAATTAAAAGCTTTCCGTTGGCTTATCGTGAGGCAGCACAAGCAGTTCTTGATTTATCGAGCTTTAGCAGGGGAGCGCAAGCAATTTATGACGTTTACGATTTTTACTGTTCAAGAGATAAAGTTAATATATCAGATGAAGAATTTAAGCTGATATTAGATGCGATTGCGTCAGATTTTGAACTAATTACATCGCCATTGGTGAAAAAAGATGAATTGGATCATGCCTTTTTGAAATTAACTAAAGAGCAGATGGGATTATTGGACTATATTTCTGAACAGCGTTTTGCAACGATTCAGGGTGTTGCCGGGACTGGAAAGACCTTAATTGCAAAAGAAGCAGCGAAAAATTTTGGGAATGAGGGACATAAAGTATTATTTGCAACGGTGTACAAAGGGAACATAATAAAAAACTTAATAATGGACTGCCAATCTTACACAAAGTACCGCCCAAACGAGACTACGGGCGGTATTTTTGTATCATGGCGGAGAAAGGAGGAACTTCCCACGGGGGCTTGACTGAAAAGTTGAGCCTCTTTTTTCATGCCAAAAAACAGGAGGTAAATGCTTATGGCAGATGATAAAACCACAAAAACGCCGGAACAGCCGGTAACGGATAGCGGGCCGGGCAAGGAAACGCCTCCCGCTCCCCCAAAAGAGCCGGAGAAGGTTTCCGTTTCCCCGGAGCCGGAAAAAAAGACGGAACCGGAGGTAAAGAACCCGCAGGTTTCCGTCTATAACTTCGCTGAAATTATGAAGGAAAAGAAGGTCGAGGAACGGGCGGCAGCTCCCAGCGGGGAAAAGCCTGTCCCGGCAAAAACGGAAAAACCGGAAAAGCAGCCGGAGGCTCCGAAGAAAGCGGAGGAAAAACCCAAAGAGCCGGAACAGCCGAAGCGCCGGGGCCGTCCCCCGAAAGCAGATAAGGACAAGGCCGCAGCCCCGAAGTCCAAAGCCCCCGCGCAGAAACCGGAAAAGACGGTCAAAAAGGAGCCGGAGAAAAAAACGGCTCCAACGGTACAGGCCGCTCCCACTCCGAAGGAACCTGAAAAGCCGAAGGATGCACCACGCCGGGGCAAGGAGCAGATCGTCTATATCAAGCTGAACGAGCTCCACGCCTTCAAGAACCATCCCTTTGAAGTCCGGGATGATGAAGAAATGCGGGCTATGGTGTCCAGCGTTAAGGACAAGGGCGTGACCCAGCCCGCTATTGTCCGTCCCCGTGAGGATGGCGGCTATGAGATCGTGTCCGGCCACCGCCGCCAGAAAGCCAGCGAGCTTGCCGGATATGCGGATATGCCCTGTATCGTCCGAAACCTGACAGACGATGAAGCCATCACACAGATGGTCGAGGACAATCTCAACCAGCGTGAAGAAATCCTCCCCAGTGAGCGGGCCAAAGCCTTGAAAATGCAGCTTGAGGCTATCAAGCACCAGGGCTCCCGCACTTCGGGCCAGATTGACCCGAAGGACGCTGGCAAACGCTCCAACGAGATCGTGGCCGAGCGCAATAAGATGGCGGTCAAGCAGGTGCAGCGGTATATCCGTCTCAATGAGCTGGTTCCCGACCTGATGAAGCTGATGGATGAAAAAAAGCTGGGCTTTACTACGGCGGTGGAGCTTTCCTATATCGGCAAGAAGAACCAGAACTATATCGCCGTCGCCATTGACAGCCAGCAGTCCTCTCCTTCGCAGGCGCAGGCAAAGCGTATGCGTGAGCTGGACGAAAAGAAGCTGCTCAACGGGGATGTGATCGACGGCATTATGATGGAGGACAAAAAGGAGGTAGACAAAGTGATTTTGACAGGTGCGGAACTGAGCAAGTATTTCGGCAAGGAAACTACGCCGAGGGAAATGAAGGACCAGATCATCAAGCTGCTGGACGACTGGAAGGGTCAGCAGAAGGAACACGAAAAGCCGGAGAAGAAAACCGAACAGGAAAAGTAAGCCCAAACTTCGGGTCAGCATGGCCCGAGGATTGCGGGGTTCTGCCCCGCGCCCCGAAGCTCTGGAGATATAAATGATTCCCCGTCGCCAGTTATTCCGTAGCATAGCCGGGAAAATCAGTCAAGGGCAGCGCCGCCGCAGGCGGTGCCGGAGGCACCCTTGACGGATTTCTCCCGGTTATGCTTTTTCCCGGTCAAGCGACGGGGATATAAATTCTCCAGAGCCGTTCCCCTTCCCGGGGGAAGGGGCGGAGGGGTTGGGCGAACTCTTGCTTTTCCCTAAACCTAAACAGAAATGGAGGCTCAACCAATGAAACGACCTTTAGCGTACCTGACCGCCGCATGGAGCGGCGAGCCGGATGTTGATATGGAGCTGGCGGCCCACTACTGCCGCCTTGCTTATGAGGCGGGCTTTTCCCCGATCTGCCCGCTCTTGTATCTGCCGCTGTTTTTGAATGACAGCGTTCCCGAGGAACACAAGGCCGGGATTGATATGCGCCGGGATATGCTGCGGCGCTCCCATACCCTGATCGTCTGCGGCAGCGTTGTGGACGAGGATGTAAAAAACGATATTGCGGTTGCCGGGCGGCTGGGCATTGCGGCGACAACGCTGGAAGGGGTGCTTGCCGTGAAGGGACACGGCACCCCGGGCCATGCCGGACATTAAGCTGGGGAGCCTTTTTGACGGGATCGGCGTGTTCCCTCTGGCTGCTTCCCGGTGCGGTATCCGTCCGGTATGGGCCAGTGAGATTGAAAAAGCGCCCATCTCCATAACCAAAAGGCACTTTCCCGACATGGTGCATTTGGGGGATATTACGAAGGTGGACGGCGGGAAAATCCCGCCGGTCCATGTGATAACCTTCGGCTCTCCCTGTCAGAACCTTTCTCTGATCGGCAACCGCTCCGGCCTTGCCGGGGCAAAATCAAGCCTGTTCTATCAGGCGTTTCGTATCATACAGGAAATGAGGGATGCTACTGATAACCTATATCCAGCTATCGCTGTTTGGGAAAACGTCATGGGAGCGTTTTCTACAAATGACCGGATGGACTTTAGAGCCGTCCTATCCGCCTTCTCGGACACCGAAGTTCCAATGCCTCCTTCGGGAAGATGGGGAAACGCCGGAATGGTGCGAGGGGGAACGCCTGATGTGTGCTGGCGGCTCATGGACGCCCAGTATTGGGCAGGCTCCCGAAGGCTGGCACGAAGGCAGCGGATTTTCGTCGTGGCGGATTTTGGAGGCAGACGTGCCGCAGACATACTATTTAAGCCCCGTCCAATGCTCCCACTTCCTCCGCCTTGCGGAGAGGGCGGGCGGGCCGCCGCCGAAGGAGATCGAACAGCTTCTTTTGAAACAGGGCGGCAGATACCAGTCATCCACCCCTTTCAGTGCTTCCGTATGCGGGGAGCGGCAAAAAGGCAGGAAGAAACGGCCTTCCGAAACAGCTTCGGATTACCAACTGACCCTTTTCCCACTCTTTTAGCCAGTGATGTAACGCCCTTTGCCTTCTGGTATGAGGGCGACCCGGAGGGCGGCTGTATCCGTTTTCTGACGGAAACGGAAAGCGAACGGCTGATGGGGCTGCCGGAGGGCTGGACAAAGTACGGGGCGGACGGCGTGGAGATCCGGCCTCTGCAACGCTACAAGGCGCTGGGAAATGCGATTGCCCTCCCTTGCGCCGATTACATTATGGCCGGGATTTATGAGGTGCTGGCTGACCGGGCCGGAAAGGAGGAATGAGCCCATGTTTGAAGCCTATATAACCAATACAGCCCTGTACCCCTTAATGGGGATTGAGGTAGGGACAACGGTACATTTCCCCATGACGACACAGGAGTTGCAGGCCGCCCTTGCCAAAATCGGGATAGACGGGAAACGGTACAGCGAAGTGTTCTTTACCAGCTTTGACAGTGATGTGCTGGGGCTCTACGATCATCTCTACGAATGTGAGAACATCGACGAGCTGAACGAGCTGGGCCACGCCCTGCTGGAAGTACGGGATAAGGGCGGACTGGAAACCTTTGAAGCCGCTCTTGTCTTGGGAAACCACACAAGGAGCGTGAAGGATTTGATAAACCTGACGCAGAACCTTGACCTTTACCGCTTTTACCCGGATATTTCCGATGATGAAGGGCTGGGCCGTCTTTACGCCGACGAGCTTGGGACTATCGACATACCGGAGCACATTCAGAACTACTTCGATTATGAAGCATACGGGCGGGATGTGCGTATCAACGAGGGCGGCGTATTCGCTCCCGGTGGGTATGTGTCGGCAGTCCCGGAGGGCTTCAAGGAGTATTACCACGGGCCGCAGGACATTCCGCCGGAACACCGGATATTTGCCTATCCTGAAAAGGCCGAGCCTGTCCACTCCATTCTCGCTGCACTCAAACGGTTTCAAGAAGCCCCGCCCGCTCCGAAAAAGGACAAGGCGGGGCCTTCCCATGAAGAACGGTAAGACTTCGGGCCAGCATGGCCCGAAGCATGAAGGAGGTGCATACCATCAACTATTACCCTATCAATGAAGGAGCCGCCCGCCGGGCAAAGGAAATGAACAGCTTTTCCGACTACAAGGAAGGGAGCGCAACGGCGGAATACCGGGCAATGGTGGACAAGGCCGCCGCCATAGCGGAACAGCAGAAATCCCGGGTGGACCCCATGTACCATGAGAAGATCGACCATCTGTTAGACACCTACGCCCGCAAGCTGGCCGAAAACATGAACCAGGGCTTTGCCATTGACGCAAGGGTTCCCTCTGTGATGATCGCCGGACCTGCCAATTTCCCGGTGGGAAAGAAGGAAAAACAGAACCGGGCCCGGGACAGCAACATGGAGGAATGGCGGTATATTCAAGGGCTGCTGGATAAGATACGCAGTACCGGCATGGGCGGGATCAGCGCCGATGACCCGGCAGCGATTGAAAAGCTCCAGAAGAAGCTGGACGGGCTGGAACGCTCCCAGCTCATTATGAAGGAGGTCAACGCCTATTACCGCAAGCATGGCAAGCTGGATGGCTGTGCGCTGCTGTCGCCGGACCAGATCGAAAAGCTGAAAGCAAGCATGGCGTCAAGCTGGCGGAGCGACCCGAGGCCCTTTGAAAGCTACCAGCTTACCAACAACAATGCGGAGATCCGCCGGGTAAAGGCCCGTATCGAACAGCTTTCCAAACAGGCACAGCGGGAGTTTTCCGGCTGGGAGTTCGACGGGGGCCGTGTGGAGATGAACCGGGAGGACAACCGCTTGCAGGTATTCTTTGATGGAAAGCCTGACGCGGACACCCGGGCCGAGCTGAAAAGCAGCGGCTTTCGCTGGGCTCCCAGCGTGGGCGCATGGCAGAGGCAGCTCACGGACAACGCCATCCGGGCGGCTGACCGTTTGGAATGTATCAAGCCGCTGTCCGGCGAAAAGCCCTCCCAGCTTCAAAAGAAGCCCTCTATCTTGCAGACCATGCGGGAACAGGGCGAAAAAGTCCAGACGGAGCCGGAAAAGAAAGCTCCGTCCGGCAGGGATGCCGAGCGGTAAGCCTCGGGCCACATTGGCCCGAGGTTTTCTGTTCCCCGAGATTGTACGGGGGCCTCCCGGATAGCGGGAACCCCGACGGAAAGGAGGTTTTATGCAGGAAGAAGTAAACCAAAAAACGGTTGCCCTTTCGATCAGGACAACGAAGCTCACGGGAAAAGTGCTGGCTGCCGCTCTTGGCAAGGTGGTTCGGGCGCTGCAAAAGCACCACCGGAAGGCGCTGACCCCGCAGGGACGCCAGAGCGTGAAAAAGCTGATGAACCACTATGGCGGCAAAAGTGCCATGCCCTATGTGGGAGCTCCAAAGGATTTTGACCGGATCGCGAAGGAGTTCCATGTGGACTACGCTTTCCATAAAGTGAGCCCCGGTCATTACCTGCTGTTTTTCAAAGCCAATCAGGCGGACGCTATCACGGCGGCCTTCCAGAAGTACAGCGCAAAGGTGCTGAACAAAGAGCAGGACAAGGCTTCCATCCTCGGCCAGCTTCGGAAATTCACGGAGCAGATCAGGACACAGGCAAAGGAAAAGCAGCGGACCAGAGAGGCGGTGAAGGACGGACGTTGAGTGACAAGATCAGAAAATATGTGCTCCCAAACCTGCCGTACCTCTTTGTGTTCTGGTTCTTCTCCAAAATCGGGACGGCCTACCGGATCGCCCCCGGCACAGACTTCGGGACAAAGCTCATGGGGATGCTCGATACCTTCCCCAAAGCCTTTGAAACCTACTGGCCGGGGCTGGGCGGTATTGACCTGCTGGTGGGCCTTGCCGGTGCGGCTGGGGTGTATCTGCTGATACAGTCAAAGATCAGGCAGGCGAAAAAATTCCGGCGGGATGCGGAGTACGGCACCGCCCGCTTTGGAACAAAGGAGGATATAAAGCCGTTTGTTGACCCTAAATTTCAGAACAATGTCATTCTGACCGGGACGGAGTTCCTTACCATGAACACCCGTCCGAAGATACCCGCCAATGCCCGGAACCTAAACGCCTGTGTCATCGGCTCGTCCGGTTCGGGTAAGACAAGGTTCTGGCTGACCCCGCAGCTCCTTCAAGCCCATTCCTCGTATGTGGTGGTAGACCCGAAGGGCGGCACCCTCGACCAGTGCGGGCGGTTTCTGCAACGGGAGAAATACAGGGTGCGGGTGTTCAACAGTATCGACTTTTCAAAATCCATGCACTACAATCCGCTGGCCTATATCAAGACGGAAAGCGATGTTTTGAAATTCGTTACCGCCTTGATTGCCAACACCAAAGGCGACGGCAAGGAGGGCGACGAGTTCTGGACCAGTGCGACTCGTTCGCAGACGGTAAAAAGTCTGCGCACGAGCAACGGTTTTCCGTTGTTCGGAGAACTGGTAGTTTGATAGGTGGAATGACGGGGTAACGCCCTGAAACGCCTACCCTTGATGGGCGTGCATTAGCTGTAATGGCTGGTGTACGAAGCCCCATGACAAAGGCTGAGAGTAACCGTAACCACTGCCTAAAGTGGTCGAAAGCGGTCTGGAGGCAGACTGTGTTACCTATAAGCCGAGAGTCTATAAGATACCTATGGTTAGAATGTTCGCTTTGGCGGGCGGACTGACGAACCTGCGAATGTACAGGTCTAAAAGAAGACCACGCAGAAATGTGTGGGTGCGTTAATGCGCAGTCGGTGTGGTTTAGTAGAAATTGATCCTACGAACGACCATGCTGTGTTACAGGCACAGGCAAGCCGACAGGTCTATAGCAGGAACCTATGGGTATGTATGAACAGATAGAACTATCGGAACGAGGAAAGGCAGCAGATTCCGCAAGGAATAGTCTGACGAAAAACAATAAGCAGACGAACTGCTGCTGAAAAGTAGTGGTCGAACCTATGATGTGCTTGCGTTATGTGAGCTACGGAGGAATGGCCACAAGTCGGTTGAGATAAGCAGGCATTATTCAATCCAACATAAGGATTCGAGTAAGACCAAAAGGGTCACTTTCGCAAAAAGGAGGTGATGCCTTATGCCAAAGAAAAACAAAACTCTATGTGTAGATGACTTACGTCATGCCGAGTATTACGGTATGCAGCCAGTTTTTGATGAACTCTATCATCGAAGTTTGGAGGGAGAAAATTTTACCGACCTTATGGATTTAATTCTGAGCCGGGACAACATTCTTCTGGCATATCGGAACATCAAAGCAAACGGAGGAAGCTACACAGCAGGAACAGACAACAAAAACATCAGTGACATCGGGTGTTTACCGCCCGAAACAGTTGCAGAGAAAGTGAGGTTTATTGTCACAGGAAGTCAGCACGGATACCGCCCAAAGCCGGTAAGACGCAAAGACATTCCGAAACCAAACGGAAAAACCAGACCGTTAGGTATTCCCTGTATCTGGGACAGGCTGGTACAGCAATGTATCAAACAGGTCATAGAGCCAATCTGCGAAGCGAAATTCAGCGACAACAGTTACGGCTTTCGCCCGAACCGTTCCGTGGAACACGCCGTGCAGAAAACTTACACCATGCTTCAACGCATGAACCTGCATTATGTGATTGAGTTTGATATAAAAGGATTTTTCGACAACGTAAATCACAGCAAGCTAATGCGGCAAATATGGGCAATGGGAATACACGACAAACAGTTGATTTTTATTATCAAGCGGATTCTGAAAGCACCGATTAGAATGCCAGACGGCACTACACTCATTCCAGACAAAGGCACTCCGCAAGGCGGTATCATTTCACCGTTGCTTGCCAATATCGTGCTGAATGAACTGGACAAATGGGTTGAGAGCCAATGGCAGAACCACCCTCTTGTAAAGGAATACGGGTATGAGAGGAAAATCAGAAACTCGATTACTTTTGACCGGAGCAAGGCATTCCTCAAAATGAGGAAAACAGGGTTGAAAGAAATGTATATCGTGAGATATGCAGATGATTTCAGAATTTTCTGCCGGAATAAAGAGGACGCTTTGAGAACGAAAGAGGCTGTAACGGCATGGATAACCGAGAGGCTGAGGTTGGAGGTATCGCCAGAGAAAACAAGGATAGTCAATGTTAGAAAACGCTATTCAGAGTTTCTTGGGTTTAAGATACGAGTCAGACCGAAAAGCAGGAAGTACATCGTGCAATCTCATATCTGTGACAAAAAGTTGGAACTGGAAAGGCAAAAACTGGTGGAACAGGCGAAACGAATTGCCCGACCTCCAGAGGGAAAAAGACCTTTGGACGAAATACGGCTGTACAATTCAATGGTTCTGGGAATACAGAATTATTTTCAACTTGCCACCTGCATCAGCATTGATTGCAGGAAAATCCACAGACAGGTCATGACAGTTTTAACAAATCGGCTCAATACAGAAACCGGGTGCAGACTTGTTCGAGAGGGCGGCGCAATGACCGAGAGCGAAAAAGAACGGTTTGGAAAGTCGGCAATGATACGGTATGTATCTGGAATCGACCAACCTATCTACCCTATCGCATACATCAAGAACAAGATACCGATGGCAAAGAAAGCGGCGGTTTGCAGTTACACGGTAGAGGGACGGGCATTGATACACACGAACCTAAGTATGAACTCATCTGTTCTATCAGGTTTGAGGAATCAACCGTCTATGGGGCGAAGCACAGAACTTACTGACAGCAGGATTTCACTATTCTCGGCTCAACGTGGAAAATGTGCGCTAAGTGGGGAACTCTTTGAAAATGCGGCTGACATAGTATGCTGGCTGAAAACACCGGCAGAATTGGGCGGCAAGGAACGCTATCGAAATATGATTTTGTTCCATAATAGATTTCTTCCACTCCTGCAAGAGTGTCCTAAGAATGAGCTAAAAGAGATAGCCGACACGCTCAAGGCAACAAAGGAACTGATGTTAAAAGTGAACAGTCTGCGCCAGCAGGCTGGTTTGTCCGCAATAGAAAACTAACATTTCATTTGGTGATTGATTAAATGCTTGTGAAAACAACCGATGGAACGCCGGATGCGGTGAAAGTCGCACGTCCGGTGTGGAGTGGGGGAAAATCCGGCGATAACTTCAAAGGATTACCTATCACTATAAGCGGAAAAGCTCTATTATACAGCTTTAATCGCATATATCTGGTACGAAGCACCGGAGGAAGAACAGAATTTTTCCATGCTGATTGATCTGGTGGATGCCAGTGAAGCAAGGGAAGATGATGAGAATTTCAAAAATGCGGTTGACCTGCTGTTCAATGAGCTGGTGCTATCCGACAAGCTCTTTGAGCATTGCGCCGAGATTG
>OHJA01000221.1_pt1 | contig 46712 bp, 39 predicted proteins | sample 1568441 | NCBI WGS metagenome assembly OHJA01 (sample SAMEA3879500, study PRJEB24766) | human gut metagenome | biome: human-associated habitat; feature: feces | place: USA | collected 1985/1987 | reverse complement strand
GCAAGCGCCCATCGCTGTCTTCACTATGCCTATGCGCGGCTCATTGCTCGCGTAACTTTCAATTTATATCAGTAGTACATAGCTCCCTGCAAAAATCCCCAGAAATAATACAGTCCACATACTAAGTGCCATAGATAGGCGAGCCACTGCAAAGCGATCACTGCCTTTTTCTTCCCGGTATCTGCTTTCACCGTTGCGCGCAACAGCACCAACAATGCTCCCACAAATGCGAAGAAGATTCCATACATATACCCCCAGGAGAAATTGAAATCCATCTCCCGGAAGCCCTTTTCATACAGGCAGAATGCCATGAGGAAGCTCATCACGTACACCTGCCAGGAGAACCGGTAGATGCTGTCTCTGCGAAGTTCCTTGTAATTCAGCAGGAGCACCAGCAGGGGGAATCCGACCGCCAGTCCGATCGCCAGGGGAATGTTGTTGCAATATTGCAGCCAGACATGCCCAAAAGTAAACCCAATGCCGCCCTCCTGTCCTTCCTGCGGTACGAATACGCCGCGGAACTGGTACAGCAGGTCAATAAATGTGGGGATAAAGCACACTCCCAGCCAGATCGTAGGCAGGAAATTCCGGAATTTGCTCCGGAGCATTCTCCATACCATCAGGATTCCTGCTGCCCCCACCATCACAATCGTAAAGCTCGGTTTTGCCATGGTAGCAAGCAACAGATACAGTGCAAAGAGAATGTAATCTCTGCCGTGTTCCCTCCAGGCATTTTTCTCCTCATATACAGGCAACAGCTCTCCGTATTTGAAGAATGCGAGAATCGCAAAGGGTCGTGCTGCCATATACGTTGCATTGTGGAACGGGTTCGCTGTAAATACGCCCAGATACTTATATTTGATCCCCGGCAGATAGATGCCCGTGGGTGGATAGACCATGGATACGAAAAATAGTGACACTGCCACTGTTCCGGTCAGCACATCCGCAAGCCACTCTTTTCCGGGCAGGTTTCTTTGCAGTTCCGCACCCACATGCTTATCCAGCATAACTTTCAGGCATACCATCGCTCCGCTGTTTAACAGCAGCGTTGCCAGTGCCATCGCCAGTTCCGCTCCGTTGTTCATGGATGCGGTCACGAGATGGATCAGCGCTGCCAGCTTGAACAGGATCGGATAGGGAAAGCTGTATCCGCTGTCTTGTCCCTGCATTTCCAGAATGTATGCTTTCATGTCGGAATGATATAGACCGGATCCCAGCATACTTTCCACGCTTTGGCGGTAAAACAGAGCAAACGTAACTGCCGATGCAATCAGTACCAGCGCTGCAAACAATATCTTTCCTATATAGTTCTTATTGTCTTTACTTTCCGTCTGCTGTTTTGCCTGTTGTCTCATAGCTTAACTATCCACTCTTGCTCCACTACTTTTTCTTCATTACCATTCTTGTTCGCAGCTATTTTATCCGAGTTCATACAAAGATCCGGGTCCTCACTGCTCACAACGAAATATGGACTCTCGAAATCAAATTCTTGTATATTATTTCAATTTCGTATAATAAGCCACTACCTTTTTCACTGCGTGGATCACATCCTCCACATCATCATCCGTCAGACCATAGTACAGAGGAATACTCATGACCTCGTTGTAATATTTCTCCGCGTTTGGACATAATCCCTTCTTGTATCCCAGTTTTTCATAATAAGAATGCCAGTAAACCGGCAGGTAATGCACCTGCGGGCAGGTGTGCTCCGCATACAGCGCATCGAAGAACTGTCGTCTGTCACAATTCAGATTCTCCAGATTCAGATGCAGAACATACAGATGCCAGGTTGTATCGGACTCCGGAATCTCTTTCTGTAAGATCAGCTCCGGCATCTTGCCGAATGCTTCATCGTAGCGCTTCTTGATCTCTTTTCTGCGTGCCCGGAACATCGGAAGCTTCTTCAACTGGCTTAATAGCAGTGCTGCCTGAAAATCTGTCATACGATAGTTGAAGCCCAGTTCTACCTGCTCGTTGTACCACAGTGCATCGGTAGGATGTACCATTTCCTCCGGATCTCTGGTGATACCGTGGGTACGTAATCTCATCAGATGACGATACAGCTTTTCATCGTTAGTCGTGATCGCTCCGCCTTCTCCGCCGGTCACTGTCTTCACCGGATGGAAGCTGAAGCAGGTCATATCAGCCAGGCTGCCTATCGGCTGTCCCTTATAGGTAGTGCCAATGGCATGTGCCGCATCCTCAATGAGAAGCAGATTGTGCTCCTTGCAGATTGCGCGGATCTCATCCAGTTCCACTGCCTGACCGGTGAAATCTACTGCAACAATAGCCTTGGTCCTCGGGGTGATCAGCTTGCGAATCGATGCCGGATCGATATTATAGGTCTCGGGATCGATGTCTGCGAATACCGGCTTAGCCCCTGCATACAGTACACAGTTGGAGGATGCCGCAAAAGTGATGGAGCTTACGATAACCTCATCTCCCTCGCCGAATCCTGCTGCCAGTGCTGCCAGATGCAGTGCTGCCGTACCGTTGCATACCACCACCGCATATTTTGCATGGGTCAGTTCACACAGATGCTCCTCCAGTTCCTTCACTTTCGGTCCGCAGGTTATCAGATCGCTGGTCATTACTGCTGCCACCGCATCCACATCTGCCTGATCAATATACTGTCTTCCGTAGAAGATCTTATTCTCTCTTACAGGTTTTCCACCAAAAATAGCTAATTCTTCCATAGCTGCCTCCTGTCCGCTGTCTTATACTCTGTATTATTTATGGATTCTAATGCTTATCAGCTGTTTCCTTTTCATTGTATACTGATTTATCTTAACATATTGCGGTAAGAAAAACAACAATGCTATAATAGAGTTGTTTCTACTACGAATTGCTTTGTATTTACTTTGCACTTACTTTCGGAAAGGATCCGCATACTCTTATGAAGGAAACACATAGATCACCCTTAAAACTCATCCTTGGTATTGTTACCGTTTTTCTGCTGTTATTGCTGTTAGGCGCAGGAATTCTTTACCTGAAAATACAGGAACCTGCAAAACGCTCCGCGGATTTTGCCCGTCTGCAGCAGGAATCTTACCAGGGGGTCTTCTTCTCCATGTGTGCACCGGAATCATTTCCCGAGGATATCTATCCAACCTATATGGGCTATGATGCCGTAGGCTGTTCCCATCGCATTGCCTCCTTTTCCGATCTGTCCGACTACCTGGAGACAGCTTTTTCCTCCGATAACGAAGTCACCCATGTCTTCCTGATGCTGGATCCTCTGCTCCTGTGGGACAGCAGTCTGCATCGGGATGCGCAGTTTGCTGCCTCCCTTGAAGAAAAACTTTTGGCATACGTAGATACCTATGCCGGTGCGGAATTCACCGTTATTTTCTCTGCACCTTCCCTCGCCTACTGGCAGTCCCATACTGACGGCGCTCTCGACACTTACTGCAATGTGATCCGTGTGTTGGCTGCCCCTCTGTCCGCCAGAGAAAATGTCACTCTGTATTTTCCGGGCCAGGAAGAGTGGCTCATTTCCAACCCCGCTGCTTACGACACTCCAAGGGAGTTAAATGCTGTCGCCGCCCGCTCCACCATGCTGTTAATACTGAGCGGTGCCATGCAGTACCGGGATACGGAAGACTACAATAGTCTGGATTATTTTTCCGCACTGGTGCAGCAGGCAGTCTCTTCCCCTGCCACCTATCCCGACCTGTCCGATTACGATCTCATATTTTTCGGTGACAGCGTCATGGGCAATTACAAGGATTTTGCCTCCATCCCCGGAGTCATCGGTGCCCTGACCGGTGCCAAAGTACATAACCTTGCTGTCGGCGGCTCCTCCGCTACCCGGAGCAATGGGGAAAACGCATCCTTTAATGAGGTCATCGAAAACCTTTTGAGCACATCGAGCATCTCACTGCCTGACGATGATAAACTGTGCTTTGTCATCAACTATGGTCTGAATGATTATTTTGAGGGATATCCTCTGGAAAAATATTGTGACGGGCTCGAAAACGGCATCCGCACCCTGCGGGATGCCTACCCGAATGCCCATATTCTCGTGATCTCTTCTAACTATATTCTGTCTTTTGAAAAGGGTACCGCCCCGAAGGGAGACGAAGGCAACGTACTGGCAGACTATGTTACTGCCGCAGAAGAAATCGCTGCCGCGGAGGGCGTTGATTTCCTGAATATTAATGAGATACTGCAGTGGAATGCTGATAATGCCGCAAAGTATCTGGCGGATTCCATCCATCCCAATGAAGAGGGCCGGTGGCTGTTCGGAGTAGCGGTGGCACATGAAATGTTTTAGTGCTTGGGACTCTTAGGCTTCTCCGGGATACTCATCTTAATAATCCCTTTTTCAACCAACGGCATAACTCGCGTCTGAATGGCATATGTCACGGAATTCTCTATGATTTTTTCTTGCCTTTCTTTATTTTTGATGCATCATTTTTTATCTCTTTATATTGATTCTTAGGAGAACAGCTCCAAATTTTTTCAATATCAAAGTCAAATTGTTCCAGCTTGCTTTTTAAATTTTTCAAAGTAATAAAATCGCGTTTGAAATCTTTCCCTGATTTGCTTCCCGTCAGTTGTGTAACCGTCTTAATATTACAGCTTCTCACTAACTCATCTTCTATATTTTCCACCTGTGTGATGCACCATATCTGTCTGACCTGACTGCATTTATCTAATTTATCAATATTCTTTTTTAGAATATCTATATTGCCGACATCTGTATCAAAAACCAGTATCACCGTTGTCTGCGGTTTTAATTGCATCAGTCGGACTGTCGTCAGTTCCTCCTGAACAACATTAAGCACATCTATCTTCCCTGGACAGACAAGTTCCATTTCTGTCTTTAACACAGAAATCAGCTTTTCTTCATTCTGCCCTTCTACATAATACTGATAATTCCCCATTTTTCCCATCGTACACCTCTATCCTTGGTACATTGCCTCAATTTCATATAACTTAGTAATGTTAGGACTAATTGAAAAAAGGTCGTTCTCCACAGCATTTTTCACACTATCCGTACTTCTTTTCAACAAGGTCGATGCACTGATACACTTAATCGGCTGTTCTGTATCTGCAATATCCTTTTTCAAAAAAACAAAAGAGTGCTTTGGCAACGGCAAGTCTAAAATATCTGTATTATGTGTTGTAAAGAACAGCTGACCATTGTCATCCAGCCCTTCAATCATTAGAGATAATATCGCTTTTTCCACTTCGCTATGTATATATGAAAACTTCTCGTCACAATAATAAAAGCCGAACTTATCCTCCAAGATGGACGCTAACATTTCCGCAACTTCTATTCCTGAACGCGTACCACTTGATAATACCTTAGGATTTAATATTTCTCCGTTTTGTACAATCACGGAAAACTGTACATACCTTATAATAAATGTATTTTCGATTTCGTCAGACTTTTCTACTTTGATGATCGCCGGGTCTAATGTTTGAAGTATCAACTCCATTATTTTAAGATTTTTTTCCGTATAGTTATGATATGTAGTCTTATTTGCTCCCAAATAATCAGACGGATATTCAAACGACCATGATAATCCTTCTATTTTCTCCAGTTCTTCTATATAACTCGACTGTGCATGTTCCTTCTCTTGCTCCAGACGCTCTATACATGTCTTATAACTATCTTTTTTCCCGATAGAAACTGATCTTACATTTACATTAATGTCTGTGCTTTGATAATCCTCTCCTTGCGGAGGCATAAATGCAGCCTCCACCCGATATAGTACATTCCGGTTGCCCACAAAATCGATGCTAAAGGAAGCCTGTTTGCTTTTATCACATATCATGTCTGTCAGTCCATTATAAATTTTCTTGTCCATAAAGTTGAAAATCATCATCATGATTCTTCCGATAGAGGTTTTTCCCGTTGCATTTCCTCCCATCAAAATTACGATTTTCTTATAGCGGAAGCTGGGCACCCCGGCAAGATGTTCCTCCAGTTGCGATCCTACAATCTTTTTGGGATAAGACATATTCATATGAAAGTTTTTCAATGCCATGAAATTATCTACTTGTAAATCCATTACAATCATTCTTTTATCCTCCGCAATAATTTGTTCGTATTTCACGAAGTAATTACCCCTCCCCTACAATAATACTTTATCCGAGAAAAAAAAGCAATGATAATATTATTGTATGTGGAACCGGGATTTTTTATTCATACTAATAGCGATGAATTTATCAACTCAAAAAAGGAACTCAAAAAATCAAATTCTATTTAAGCTCCTTTAAAAAGTTTTTAGTCACAGTAAAACAGCTGCTTGCCGCTTTTTGTTCTATTACGTTCTTGTACAGTTTGACAATAAAGCTTTCTCTTCTAAGTATATTATCCTTCCGTATATTGCAATAACATCTTCAAAGCTATGCGCAGCCACTCCTTTTTCTGCTCCGGCAGATTACGATAGCTTTCTAAGATGTTCCGCTCCTCCTGTGTCTGCTGATCTATAACTTCTCTTTTATCAAAAATATCTGTTATAGATATTCCCAATGAATTACAAAGCATCAGCACTGTATCCAGCTTGGGAATTGTCTTCCCCGACAGGAAGCAACTAACCGTAGATGTAGATAAGCCTGCCTGAACGGCAACCTTGTACGGTGTTGTTCCTCTCGCATTGCATAACTCTTTAAATTTCTGCGCAATTTCTTTACATTTTTCTTTGGAATTGTACATTTGCTATACTGCCTTTGTCATGTATTTATGTCTATATAAAGTACATGACCAGAAACGACAAAATCTTACAGAAAAATTTTATACCGGAAACGTACCGGAAACGTACCGGCAACTACCGGCAACTTACTGACAGATCTGGAAACTCTTCAACTTGCTTCTCCTTTGCTTCGACTTTGTTTCGATTAATCAACATCCCCTTAGATTTTATCGATATTGTTTGACTAAAAACAAGTTTCGTATTGCTTCTATTGATCATGATGTTATCCCAACTGATTTTTCCGCCAAACGCTATATTACACTAATGGATCTACGGAAACACTTATCCGAATGTGCTTACTCCTTTATCAATTCAGACGAGCAGTCTCTTTTACTGTATATATTCCGTCTGGTTGATCATGCCGAAGTAAACGGAACTGTTTACGCAGAAGATTGTTCCCATCTCTCTAAATCCGTATTTAAAAAGCCCTTGAGTAAACTCATAAATCGTCTGTTAGCTCATATGTATAAAATGGATTTGATTTCTGATGCAAATGAAAATTCTTTCTATAATTTTCTATACGAATACTATAGGGACTTGCGGTATTTTAATCTTTAAACAGCAAAAAGGGACTCAGATCATTTGAGTTCCTCTTTGCTATTTAAAGTCCTATTCATGGTAAAGTATCAGATGCTGAAGGGCGTATTCTGGTCATTGTATTATCCACAAAATAGTTAAATGCCCTCTGCAATGAAGTTTTAGCTGCAATATGTTTCCTGCCGAATTTATCTACTATGATTTTAAATAATATATTCCGGTAAACGCCCCAGTCTTTGTCTCCAAATACTTCTTCCGCCAGTTGCAATACGTCCAACACTTCCTGTTCCGTCGTTAGCTCATATTCCTCCAAAGCATGCTCTGTGAATATCTCATTTGCCCGATTCGCATCCTTATACCGTTTTCCAAATGCCAATGCATGCACCAGTTTAAACTCATCACTCTCAAGTTTTTGGATGGCACCAGTTGTTATCTTCCACTCCACTTCACTATATGAATATCCAAGCCACTCATCATACACTTTCCCTGCATTTTCAGGTCTCCGCATATTCAGAATCCAGTAGCCTGACACAGATACATCCACCCAGGCTACCTCCTGTGTCTCATCATTGCATCGGATCAGATAAGGTAATAAATCTACGTCATTAAATGTTGTCAATAAAAACGGAAGGTATGCACCATTCTCATAATATTGCAATTTCTGTAACAAGTTCCTATAATAACACAAATGCACGATTATAATACTGTTCAATAGGGAATTCAAAAAAGAAAATGAAAGCTGCCCTTCCGTAAATAATGCTGCTGTATTGATAAATGCCTCCAGCAAACCGCAATACAATCTCATGTTCCGAAATTCTGAATTAGCAACAACTCCTTCCAGTGGCTTCCTTGCATAATTTTTAAGATAATCTGCAATCTTTTTTTGCTGTTCTTCATTTTCCAGATGTATGGACTGCAGTACCGTATCCATGACTGTTTTGGTTACTTCTACTGTTACAATCTTCTTGAATTCTATACAATTTAGTTTGCTGCGCAATACTTCATAAATAAACTTCTCTCCCAGCATATCCGAATTACATATAATGATTGCCTTCATGCCGCACACTTCTACTAATTCATTAATCATCCCCACTGCGGCAATATATTTGTCATAATCCTGCTTATCTAATTGTCTGTCGGAAAAATTTCTGATTTGAGCAAAAGCTCTCTCTGTTTCTTTAAATCCATCGGAAATTGCAGAAAAAGCCTGTTTTTCACTATCTACAGTACTGATCTGGCGATACATACGTGGGGAATAATGTGTCTCCCTGATATTGTTTTCCTCCATGCACATACGCGCAGTGATCCGTTCAAAATCATCAAATATAAACACCGATCCTGTAGGCACCGAAGTATATCTGTAAGATTTTTTCAGCACTTTATACAAAGCATCTCCTACCACCGGAATATATTTCAATGCCTGAATACTAAATGTATAAAAAGAATCGTCTTCTCGTTCGATCGTATTATTAATCTCTTCTATCAGTTCTTTTCTGGAACTGATACCGAAGCAGGAAATTCTGTATATTTTCCGATTGGAATATTTATAATACTTCTCAAAAAAATGGTCTATTTCATATGTTTTCCCGGACCCCCATTCTCCTGTGACCAGATAACACCTGGGGGCTGTCCCTTCCCGCAGATATCGGAACAAACTCTCTTCCATGCGACTTTTCTGTCCCATATTCTTGGCTTCCTGCTTCGTTAGATAGTCATTCAGCCACCGAATTACCCACATCATTATTACCGATGCTATCGTCAGCACAAGCTCTAACAGACAAAGTTTTTCTCCTACAAAATATGAATTCTTTACAGTCTCCATTGATACCGGTAATAGTTTTGCCTTAATCAGATATAAGACAACCGCCTTGCAGAATTTTCTGACAGGCTCCACACGGTATAGTAATATATAGAAAAAAGCTAACGGTGCCAGTCTGCTCAAATATTTTTTAATATTTTGTTGCTGTTTGGCAAATACATTTAAATATTGTCTTTTCATCATTTGTTCTCCATATTTCATCCATTCACGTTTTGATGATATTATTTAAATCATATCACAGACCAAAGGATAAATATACAAAGGAGTTTCAACATGAATAATCTGCAACTACACATTGTAAACTATCTGTCTCACTGCGAGCACCAAAAAAGGCTGGATTCCAAAACTCTGAAAGCTTACCGAATTGATTTGGGACAATTCTCTAAAAGTACAGGAATCACAGATCCAATTGATGTATCTTCTAATATTTTGGAAATATACATCTCTACTCTTCATGAGAAATACAAACCAAAAACAGTCAAAAGAAAAATCGCATCATTAAAAGCCTTTTTTCACTACCTGGAATATAGGGAGGTTGTTATTTTAAATCCATTTAATAAAATTCAAATTAAATTCCGGGAACCCACAGTTTTACCAAAAATAATTCCTCTCCTCACCGTCGAATCATTTTTATCTACAATCTACACCTGTCGCAGGCAAGCCCCAACTGCCTATCAGCGAAAAAATGCCTTACGGGATGCAGCTATCATTGAACTCCTCTTTGCAACCGGCATGCGAATTTCCGAACTTTGCTCCTTAAAAGCAGGTGATATCAGTTTGTCCGACAGGTCCCTTCTGATTTACGGAAAAGGTAATAAGGAACGTCGGATGCAAATAGGGAACGATGATGTCCTTCATGTTCTGGCGGAATACCACAATACTTTCCATAACAAGAGTACTTCCAACGGTGTCTTCTTCATTAACCAGAATCAGACTCCCGTCTCTGATCAGGCAGTTCGGCGTATGATTAATAAATATGTATCTCTTGCAGCAATCGATCTTCATATCACTCCGCACATGTTCCGTCACACTTTCGCTACCAGTCTCCTGGAAGCCGATGTGGATATTCGTTATATTCAGGAGATGTTGGGACATAGTTCTATTAATATTACTGAAATTTATACCCACGTTGCATTATCCAAACAACGAGATATTCTTACTGCGAAACATCCAAGAAAAAATTTTCATATATAACCAGAATGCCAAAAATCGCCGGTTCCTACCCTCAAAATCCGGCGATTTTTCTATGGTAAATAATGGATAATTTTCAATCATCTATTCTTCCGTTATATTCTCCAAGCATTTTTAAATATATGTTTAATTGCTTCCTTTTTTCATCTGATAGACTTCTATATACTGTTACCAGTTCTTCTTCCTCCTTAACATACTTCTCCATACGTCCCCGTTCGTCCAGGAAATCTGTCATAGATATTTCCAACTGATTACAAATAATCAATAACGTATCAATTCTCGGCTTTGTTTTTCCCTTCAGGAACCCACTTATTGTAGATGAAGAAATACCTGCCTTTTTAGCAAGCTTATATGGTGTGTTCCCTTTTGCTTCGCATATTTTCTTAAGTTTCTCTGACAATTCCGTACATTTTTCTTCCGTATTATACATTTAGCTACCACCTTTGTCCTATAATATAAATGCCCTCTATTCAGTACATGACAATATGCGACAGAATCTTACAAACTTTTTTACGGAGGTTGCCACCAGTTAATCCCCCCAAAATTGATTATTCCCAGTTGAATACCCGTTTTGATACAAATTCAGAATGACAAACACATAGCAAAATAATGGATAATAAGGAGTTATCCTTTAAAAAGGATTAATCAAAATGAACAAAAAGCTTGATGCAAAAAAATACTGGAAATCCTTTGAGATTCTGGCAGTTAAAGTTGTAAAAATACAAATTAAAGAAATTGTAAAATATGAAGATCTGAAATTTTATGAAGACGAAGTTCCTTTGACCAGGGATCACGGAATCGACGGGCAATTACATATTTCACTCAAAGGAAATGACATTTCTATAACTGTAGAAGCTAAATTACGTGCAAAAGGGCCTTTGGGAATTAAAGAATTTGCATCATCCATAGTTAATTATTTCATTAATTTGAGTGATATTCATTTTGTAGTAACCAACGTACAATTTTCGGAAGATGCTCAGAATATATTAAAAAGTATTCAAGCAAGACATGAAAAAAATTGTTTGAATTATATTGATGGCTATCTCATAAATCAAATTGCTGGAGAAATTGATTATACCGGATGTGATCCTATTCAAAAAAGACAGCTAAAAAAATTGGTTTCCTATATTTCAAAGGAGAATTTTACAGAACCGAATTTTAATAAACATATTGATCAAAAGATAAAAATTCAGAAGAAAATTGGAGAAAATCTCTATGTTTTACCAAATCATGTTCATGCAGAAAAAGAAATATCTGATTTGTTGAAACAAGACCATTGTTTTTTAATTGTCGAAGGGGATAAAGGAATTGGAAAAAGTTATGTAATTAAAAGAGTTCTAAATAAGTATAGTGAGACAACATCTGTGATAGCAATTGATTTAAGCTCTGAATGGTCACAGCAAACCTTATTATTAGAGTTCACAAAAGTATTATTGCAGTTAGATTTTTTTAAGTTATTATCATTGCTCTCTAAAGATGACAAGACCGAATTAAATCATCAAATTTCTGAAGATATGATACAATCAGATGATTATTTATTGGCTTTAAAACAGTTACTCTTTTTTGATGCTGCAGAAAGAACACATTATAATTATTTAGTCAGAACCTTTTTTACAAACATATTAGAAAAAACAAACTTGTCAATTATACTATATTTGTATAACTGTAGCGAAATTTCAGCACAGATAAACAGTTTTTTCCTTAATTTTCTGCCTGCTATTGCTCCAAAAGTCAGGACTGTTATTGAAATTGATAAAATGCCTCTTGCACAGACTGATGAAGGATCCCAATTTGTTGATTCATTATATCAAAGTCTACCAGTGATAACTACGGCGCAAATTTATTCCATGAATGAATGTAGCAAGGCGGAAGCCATAGAGTACATAAAAGAAAGCTTACATGTAAGCAATTCTCCGTATATCATTGACTATATTTATCGTAGATATGGATGCAATTTGGAGGTTTTAACAGAGGTCGTTGATTTCATAAATCAAAACGGACTCAAGACACAGACGGAAATTGCAAAGATGCCACTGATTCAATATGGGACCTTTTCTAAGTATCTTTTAGAACAATGTTATCACGTGATAACAGAGCCACAGAAAAGAGCAATTGCCTGGATTGTAGTAACTATAGAATTACTGGATACAGATATAAATTACAAGCTCTTTAAAAGCTTAGAAAAGAAACTAAAAATGGACGACAGTATGTTGGAATTTCTTTTCGCTATGCCCTTTTTTGAACAGACAGATAATGGGATTGGTATGAAAAGTATCCATTATAAAAAAATGCTGCTAAGTACTGTTCCTAATATTATAAAATGTGATGTGGCGGAGTTCCTTTTAAGCTATAAAGACTGCTGGAATCTATCGGAAATACAAACAGAATATAAAGCATGCTGTTTTAATCTAATGTTAGGGAATCCTATGGATATCTTAGAAATAAAAGGACTCCTGACTAAACTTTCATTGCAAAATTTGTCAATGCTTAAAAGTGAATTACTTCTTTTGAGCTATCAATATTATGATAAGTATGAGCCCGAAACTCTGAATACATTAGTTTTTTTGGTGGACTACTTAGAAAGTATTTCAGAAAAATTATTGTATTGTAACGGAGAGATAGCAAAACTCTTAACGAAAGCAGATGAAATATGTCATAAGAAAATTAAAACTATTAAGAACTCTGATGGTATAGATACTGTTTATGGACTGCAGATAAAAATATATTTTTTGTACTACAACCAACAGAAAACTTTATTCCGATTCGACCTTGCAGAAAAGTATGTTGATAAGGCTCTCCTTTTGGAATCTTACTGCAAGGATCTGGAACTAATAGGAAAAATGTACTGGTGCAAAGGATTATGCTTAAAAGAAAAAGGAGAAAAACCGGGATTCTTGGACTTTATGTTAAAGGGAATACATAAATATCCACATGCAATGTATTTGAAAATAAGTTACCTTGCTAATTATGCATCATCTAATTTTAAACGTGATCTAAATAAGGCGTATAAAGCACTAAATGTCGGTGTAAAGTTGGCAAAGGAAGAGCAATTTGTCGATTTGGAAATATGGCTGAGTAACGATCAGATCCTTTGTGATTTAATTCAAAAGAATTTTTCGGCAGAATGTTTTCGTAAGATTATAATGATACGTGAAAAAGCAGATAGATATGCACTCTTATCTGACATATCCAGAACATATAATAATGAGGCCGTTTGGAGGTATGGAAATAATAATATTAATGAGGCTTTGGAGTGTTTGCAGCATGCGCTCAGTATATTTGATGAAACGGTAACTGATCAACAAAAATTTCTGTTTAGAACAAACAAAATAGTTTTACTTCTAAAAGAGAAACAGGATATTTGTAACGATTTATCTATTTTAGATGACTGGTTAGAGGATAATTATAGTATTATAAAAAATAAATTAAATAGAACTCATAATATGCAAAAAGAAAATAATTATGCTGCAATATTATCACTTTATAAAGCAGCCTGTGTTGCCAGGCAAGAATGGTTTGCTCAAAAATTAGTGGATTGGTTTGGATACGCTGCCTTTGAAACTATTAAAAGTAATCCGGTCAATGCCTTTACACAGGAGAATAGCCTAATAGACGAAGCTTTTATTATTAAGGACGAAATATTTATTTTGTTTTAAAAATCAAATACCATACACACTAAAAACAGTGTGTATGGTAAAGAACTATTGCTGAGCATAAATTGCATTAATCAGTTCCGTCTTAGAATCACTATTATAAATCAAAAGATCTTCAATATATTTATATAGATCAAAATAAATTAGCCATAGTTGTTCCAGGGACAATTTTTCGTAGCAAAAAGCATCTGATACATAGATGATTTCTCGAAGTGCATTTATCAGATGTTTATATTGCATTCCGTTTTTATCATAAGATATTATTTTCATATCTGTATTTATATCAAAAGATAAAGAACAGATACTGGCATAAGGAAGATTATCAACAAAAGCCTCTGCTGAACTAAAGCACTTTAAAATGTTTTGTATATAATTTGTAAGAGGTTTTGTGCGATATATGCTCATTATTGGTGATTCCAGTAAAAATAATAATTCTTTAAACTTGAGACATAAAAGCGATGACTCCTCCTCGTCTGTCTTCCCAGGGATGTCTATTGGCTCCTTGTCATCAGAGAATATATTACTGATATGTCCATGATATATGACATATCCATATGCTGTATTTTGGTAAATAATGGACTCTTTCTTACTGGTGGCTAGGTTACTTGTTAATGCATCAATTCGTTCTGCTTTTGTTAATACATATTCTTCTGTCGAATATGGGTTCCATATGTTGGTGGTATTGATAAGGTCATAATAGTACGCAAACAGATAGGTACCGATATTTGTGCTAATTTCCCATAAACGATAGTCTAATACGTCTTTTCCAATCTCTTGTATATTTAAAACTGTACAGGGAATACAGCCTTGCATTATTTTTTTGATATCTGACCGAGAGGGTATTTCAGTCAGATAGGGATAAGAGTCTACAGAATGTAATCTAATCGCCTGATACCAGTCCTTATTTTGTTTAGAAAATGATGCTTTCTTTTTACTCGGATATAACCCATATGCCATCATATGTGAAGCAAAGAAATCAAACGTTTCACCAATAATTTCTGCAGATTGTTTTGCATTTACTCCCATATAATCTGTCAGGAAAGGCTGTCCACAAAAAAAGAGTAGTTTTTGTTTGAGTGCCGCAATGTCGCCATAAGGGACAATAAATCCATTATACCAGTTTGTCAGATAGTCCTTACCATAGCCATTTGCTGTAGCAATAACAGGAATTCCCTGATTCAAAGCCTCTAATAACACTAATCCACCGGCTTCGTACTTAGAATGTGTAATCAAAACGGCACTTTTAAGAAGAAGGGTGCTTATTCCTTCCGGCGGAAGTGTCCCCCACCATATAATGCGATGCTGCCGCTCCATCTCATCCATCTGTGGACACTCTTCCTTAATACTATTTCTAAATTGCTCTATTTGGCTGGGAGCACCTCCTACAATCCATAAGTTAGGCATGTCTTTCCCAATAATTTCATATGCCTGTAGCCATGCAAGAATTATTTCTTTAATTCCTTTATTTGTATGTATTCGTCCAAAATAGATAAAGTTTTTTCTGTTCCACCATAAATAATCATCATCTCTGTTAATACCGGAAAAGTAGCTGAAATATTGCTGATTTGAAAGTATATTTCCTAAAGTGTTAGTTCGTACTTCTCCACGGGTATTATACGCAGGAAATTGATAATGACTGTCTACTTTCAAACCAGCTAAAATGAGTTTTTCAGAGGGAATAGAGTACAACTCCTGCATTTCTGTCATTTCTGACATAGATGAACAAATCAAAAATTTTGCATGCTGAAAAACTTTTTCCTCTTCATGAATTCTTTGTGCAGCAATATCATCTACAGCACCGGTTAACTTCTTTTTCTTGGCATTTGACAAGATCGTATGTACATAAAAAGTGTTATACTGTTTTGCAAGATCATATGCCAGCATCCCGGATTGCCAATAACTGCTATGAAATATAAAAGTACAATTTTCATATTTCGACAATATGTCAGAAATTAGTTTTTGGGATAAAGAATGATAATTCTGTAAAACATCTTTGTCTATAGGGCCCCAATCACCCAGATTAAGTCTGTAAAATTCAGAGAAAGAAGTCATTTGAATATATTCTTCCAAATAGGAATATTTCTTTCGGGTAATGTAAATGTGATATACATTATTTTTCTGCAACTCCTGCAAAAGACTTCTGGAATAGGCGTTTCCCCCACCACTGTCACCTGATCCAGAGGGAATAGTTGGATCACAATGCAAATCAATAATGACAACATATTTTTTCATCGATACGGTACCCCTTTCTTTATAAATAGTAATGTGGAAAGAAGCCTGCATATTTTTTATGTAACAGATAACTCCTTATTATCCATCAAGTAACACTTATTTTATCTTCTCGTATTCCTGCAGCGCATATCCGTCTGTCATTCCAGCTATAAAATCTACAATATTTCTAATAAGTATCTTTCTCTTTTCCAGCCGTATTGTCTTCTGCGCTTTTGTATCATTAGGTAGTTCTAATGGTTTCAATGCCATCTCCTCAATTTCAGCATTGGCGAGACTTACGCTACAATCGTTTAGACAGACAGCACTATTAGATACTGCCGTATTTTTATGCATTAACGTATCATGAAATATTTTCTGCAGGGTACCGGTATGAAGTAATCGCGGATTCTCATAATATTTCTGAAACAATGTCTTTACCACAACTTCCGCATTATAATCTGCTCTGGCTACTTCATAATTGCAGATTACTTTCTTCTGCACGATTTTCTCCATATACTTATTAACCTTTTCCCCTTTTTCCGAGAAATTGATGAAAGTCTCCTTATTCAAATCATCAATACTTGTTTTGGTGCTACTTTCGATTTTTTCCTTTGAATTATTGATTACATCACTGATAAAATATCTGATAATCCGATGTACGATCCTCGCCACCTGCATATCCTGCTTATTCGGAAGAAGACGATTTGCAGTCTCTGTCTTCTCGATCTCTTTTTCAATCAGTTCTCTCAGCTCATCACATTTATCTATCTTCAACCGATCAATGAATTCACTCACAGTCATGACCCCTGAAGTTAGTGCATCATCTACATCATGTCCCCTCTGTGCTATCTCATCAGCGATAGCCACTACCTGCCCCTCCAGGCTGGCAATCGGCTGCCTTTCTTCATTTTCATCTATATATATTTTCTCTAAATATTCCGGACTGACAAAATCCTCAATACGAATATCCTTTTTCAATTTGGTATGTTTCAACACGCCTTCTACGACCTGTGTACTAACGTTCAACCCAGAGAAATCAACATACTTATTTTCCAACTGTGTAAGTATTCTTGCGCTCTGATAGTTGTGTTTGAACCCTCCATAGCACCTTTCTTCCATTTTTTTCTTATCTGTTACAATACCAGCATCTATTTTTCCGCTCAGAATGTCATTCAATGTCCTCTCACCCTGATGTCCAAAAGGAGTATGTCCGAGGTCATGTCCCAACGCGATTGCTTCCGTAAGATCCAAATTCAAATGCAGTGCATATGCAATTGCTTTAGCAATCTGATTCACCTCCAGGGTATGCGTCATTCGGGTTCTGAAATAATCTCCCTTCTCTGCACTGAATATTTGTGCCTTATCCACCATTCGTCGAAACGCTGTGGAGTTCACTATTCTCTCACGGTCTCGTTGGAATTCAGTTCTGCCGGTCATTACCGGCTCTTCCTTATAAGCTCTTCTTGCCTGTGCATCCGTCTGCGCCAGTGCACACAGGCAATAGTCTCCTGCCGGCTTCCTTACAGTATCATCCGCTTCAATCTTTACGTCCAAAGAGTTAATCCTATCCTTCAATTCCTCATACAAACTTTGCATATCACTTACCATCACGTAAGTATTTTCCTCAAAATCATGAGTAATATCCAGATCAATTTTATCTATAATACTGTCTATTGCTCTTAAGTCATTATCTCCTTCCAAATGCCGTTTCATGCTATATTCTATCTGCTCATCAGATATCATTTCTGCATCGTCCCCAATAAAAATATCCAATATCTTTGTCGGATCATCCGCATTATAGGTAAGCAAAAGGACAAGACCTCTGTCGCCTTTTTTTGCCATCCTATTCAGGGATTCTTTATTCTTACCACTTACAAAATATTTTCCCTTTTCCTTGTTTTCAAAGCTATCATTTGCATTCGAATAAATTTTACGATTAGCCATATTATTTCTAATAATAAATACTCTCTTCATAGTATCTCGATCCATTTGTCTACCTCCAGATGTGGATTTCATTAGGTTACAAATTTCTATCCGATATTATGATACTATATATAATTAGAGTTATGGAGTTCGTTATTTGCACTAAGTATCACATTATTCCGACGGTTTTTAAAAAGAAATATTTTTGTTTTCTCTTTCTGTATTTTCTGGGTAATATATGTATTGGTCAAAATAAGGGACTTCAATATGTTCATAGATCAAATGAATTATAAAGCTGAATTATAAAAAAGTAGAAGGAGTTAATCAGCTCCTTCTGCTCTTTCCTCCGTCGGCTCAATATTTATGCTTATCATGCACGCTGATCTCATCGCCGATCTGCACTTCGATCACCTGCAGCTCCGTATCGGCAATAATCGTATGTTTGCACCCAGCCTTCATAGTCAGTACATCGCCCACCTTCACAGTCTGTTCCACGTCATCGATCACCGCACGGCCTTCTCCGGCAATTACCGTCCATACTTCGTCCCGGAAATCATGGCTGTGGTAATTCATCCGGTGTCTCGGGTTCAAAGTTACTTTGATCGTCATGCTGTGATCACGCACATCCAGTACCCGGAAACTTCCCCAGGACTTTTCCGCGAACATTACCTGCTGGTCAAACTGATTCACATAAGGTTTGATGTAGCTGGACTGCTCCTTATCTGATACCAGTATTCCCTCGGGGCTGGCTGCCACGACGATATCTTTTAATCCCATGCATAGGATCGGTACATTCAGTTCATTCACCACATGTACATTCTCACAGGTATCATTCAGAACACCCTCACCGACACAATTGCTGTCCATTGCCTCTGTCAGTGTATTCCAGGTTCCCAGATCTTTCCAGGTTCCCGCAAAACGCATCACTTCTATCTCAGGTTCCTTTTCCACTACTGCATAGTCGAAGCTGATCTTCTGTAACGTATCATATTTCTGAAACAGATCCTCATAATCCGTAAACTCAATCAGTTCGTGTGCTCGCTTCAGAACATAACCAAGTCTGAGAGCAAATACTCCGCCATTCCACAGCGCCCCTTGGGCAATGTACTCTTCCGCCACTTCTTTAGTAGGTTTCTCCCTGAACATCGTCACGCGACTCAGCTGCTTAGCAGTCTCCGGTATGATATAACCGTATTTTTCACTGGGATAGGTCGGTTCAATTCCCATCAGCACAAGATTCGCATCTGACTCTCCGGCGCGGTCGCACAAGTCCTGCAATGCCTCAAAATAATCCTTCTCCACATAGGGATCCACCGGGCAGATCACAATGGGCTCATTCTCTGCCACGCCCTGCACATCCTTCAGATATGCTGCCGCCAGTGCAATTGCCGGAAAAGTATCTCTACGGCAGGGTTCTATGCAGATTCCGACCTCTTGTCCCAGCTGGCTATATATGGATGATACCTGCGTTTTTGAAGTGGCAATGGTTACTCTGGCATCCGGATCCACCTCGTGTATCTGCCGATACACCCGCTGTACCATAGACTCCAGACCACCGTCTTCTGTATGGAATATCTTAATAAACTGTTTGGACCGAATCTCGTTGGACAACGGCCAAAGGCGCTGTCCGGATCCTCCTGACAAAAGTATAATATTCATAGCGTGTTCTCTCTACATTATCAATCTGACAACTGCTGCTCACATTCTTACTGTTCAAACTCCTTATTATAATATCACATCTATGAAATAATTACCACGAAGCATTTATTTGTATCTACTCCATTCCGTCATTTCCTTTCATATGTATTTTCCGGTGTTCTACCCTCGCTATGCCCTTTTCTGATATTTTTAAAATAATAAGATAATCATTATCTGAAATTGCTCTTTTTTATAAATGTAAACGCTCCATAGGTTTACTTCCTAAATACCTTTTCCATCTCATTCATTTTTCGCACTCTTTCTGCTTTCCAGTGCCACACTCCTGAGCATCGTTATTTTTCAAGTCAATAAAATTTCTTCGTAAAAGATTGAGATATCTGTCTAAATCCGTACTCATGCAATTATCTATTAAAAAATTCTGGCAAAAAACTTTCTTAAATCCATGTATTTCAATCATTTCTAAATTAAAAATACTCTGCCTTTCAAAGTAATATAAAGAAAGCATTTCTAATAGTTCCGCCGATAAATCAAACATATATTTTAAGTCTTCAAGATTTACTACATCATTTATTCCTTCTTGAACTGTTTTCACATCATAATGTGCAAGCATTCCGTTTCTAATATTCTCAAGTTTTTTGCATTTTTCTTTTCCTTTTTTGATTTTTTCTCTGACCTTCCCTCCCAATAATGTGTTTACATTTTTATCTTTTGAGTTTCTCGCTATAAAAGCTTTTAAATAGTCGAACCCAAAATTGTCTTGTTTTTGGGTATTTGCATTCGAAAACAATTTTGTCTGCACTAAGATCATTTCAGACATTGCAGTATCTAAATATCTATTCAAGAAACTCAAATCCAACGGAAATGCTCCTTTTTCGTTAAATTCGTGCATAAAAGATAATATTTTTTCGACATATATAATATTGGTATAAAATCGAACAAGTTCACGCCTAATGAATTCAACCATTTTTTCAAAGGTCTCATACTGTTGTGGTTCCAAAATGTTTTTATAATACAATGTAACATTAGCATTGTATTCTCCCATTGTATCGTTTACTATATACTTTGATATTTTCGATTGAATTTCTTCCATCGAGTTATTCTCCTCTGTCTGCAAAATGTATTTCAAAAAATGATAAGAAAAACTTTTCCTTAGTTTCTCGATCCTTATCTCTCTCCTATTAATATTTCTTTTATTATAATCATAATATATCTGATACCATTGTTTTGCATATTCTTCATGAAAGTCATCGTTATTTGCATTTTCCAAAAAATCAAATACATCGTCTAATGCAAGATAATATTTTTTTCGAATCTTTTGATCCTCATAATTTTTATGAAAATCTTCAAAGCATTCCATTGCAATTGTCAATTTTGTTATTAATCTGTTATCATATTCATTTGGCATATATAGTTATCCTCTATCGTATTCATGTCCGCCCAATAGTCCCCTCTATTATGAGCGCCTTACCATGATACCACATTCATGCGATAATTGCTCCAAATATTCTCATATCTTTGCATCAGTGACCGGCGTGCCAGCAGGATCAAAGGGCTCCTCTGGTATCTCAGAAACGATCCGGTTGTGGATAAAACTGCTGAAACTCAAGCCGTGTAATAATTATGTTTTTCCACATAATATGTTATGACGTATAAGATTTTTTAGTTTCGAATGTGAGGACATTATGTTATCCATGCTGCTCTGAAGCAAGTACCTGCTTGCGAGTACAATCCTGCTGAAACAATCAAGACCAATATCCATGGTGCACAGAACGTTATTGATGCAGCTTTGGATACCGGGGTAAAAAAGTCGTTGCCCTATCTATAGACAAAGCCGTTAATCCTGTCAATCTGTAAGGCGGTAGCTTCATGAGATTATAGTAACCGTGGAGGATTCCCTGAATACTTTCGAGTATGACAAGCATTTCATCGTATATCCTCGGATGGTTTGGAGTGAATCCAGACGTGCAGTTCCTACCGGCAAACGAGTACCGGAAGGCTTGCTAAAGAGATCTTTATAAAATTTCATAAAGGCTACTTTTCATTTTCGTGTGAGCATTTGATGCAAGCTTTCTTACTTTCCTTAAGTTCCTTAATTTTCTCCAGGTTATAAATATATATTTTTTCCGTATTTTGTTCTAATCTACTAAATGAGATCCATTTAGTTCCTATATATCTATACCTATGAAATTCTGTTTTTTCCCCTTCTTTAAAAGTGCACAATACTTTCCTAATTTTTTTCTTAAATTTATGAATTGGTACTTCATAGGTTATATACTTAATTTCATCCACTGCCACAAATTTATGTATTCCATCTTCAGTAGTATATAGAACTTTCCCATTTTTGCACTGAATTATATCGGACTTGCTTTTTTCCGTAGTCTGTTCAAAACATAACAAAATATCTGCATCATTCACCAAATCACTAAATAATGAAACGATATATTCTATTGTTACAATAATCATCCATATATAAGAAACATATGTAAAAACAAGTGTGTTTTTCAAGCTAACAAAAACTGTAGCCTCTAAAACAATAAGTCTCACGATTTCACTTATCTTAATAAAAGTATTCTTATAACGTTTTTTAAACCATATTTTATCAATAAATATTTTAACTATAATGTTCCATGTAATCGCAGTCATGCCAATGGTAATTAACAAGATTATCTGGTTGTTAGTTGATACAGAGAAAAGGAAGTAGCCATATACATTCACTATTAATATGAATATGTACCATTTTATGTAAAATTTTTTTACCATCCTACATACAATCACTCCACCCAGCAAAGCCCCTAACACAATATATAAATCACAGTTTCTAATATTTTCCTGTTCCTTAATATTAATAAAAAATAGTTCCATCCTACAGGATACATACAAGCATACCAGTGTTATAATTATAAAAAATAATTGAATCCAGTAATAAAACATTTTCTCCTTTCCATTATCCCAAGATTCCGTCACATTTTTCCCAACTATAACACTATCTATAATTTTTCTATTTCTTAGATTACTGAATTTCGCTATATTGGCACGCATATTTTTCACAAATTGAATTACTCCTGCAAGGATAATCGACATAATACATCCCATTACATTCTCTTTAAACAATTCGAAAATATCATTCAAATTTGATAACGTCATATTTTTCTCTCCTAGCATTATATATATGCTCACCGCGTTTGATTCCCTAGTAACTCCAAAGTGCTTATTGTTTTGGTAAATCCTGATGTTATTTGTGAATTTCTTATCTCCAACATTCTCAACTTCCTCTGCTGCAGATTTCTATACAGCTAAGGCACAATAACTTTCATATTTATCAAAGAAGGAATACTCCCCCTCTATGAAATCCTTCCTTCTGCCTATATGTATATAAAGATCAATTCTTTAATAAAATAGATCTTCATTGCCAAGGTGCTACGGATTGTCCCTATTCGGTAAGTGCCAAATAATCCGGCGGTATCTATAAATTTACCCCAAGCCATTTTTAGTTGGCGTATTTTACTACAAATTCATTCTCATTTTCTTAGATTTTGGAGTTTTTCGCTCCAAGGGGCCAGTTCTGCAAGCTGCTCATCAATCCAGTTCTCATCTGTCCTGCGCTCCTTCCACAGAGTCACTGAACAGCCAGTCCTTGCGCCCCACCGTGAACGGTCGGATGGCATTTTCGCTGAGGTTATTGGTGAAGCTGCAGCGTCCGTCTTCTAGATAAGTCATGGATGTTTCCCGGCGGTTCTTCAAACAGGTCAGCGCCTTGTCCAGACGGGGGTTACGGGTGTTTGCCATGATGTTTTCCTCCATAATTGTAGTTGTTGTAGTAAAATAGTCCAACTATAATTATGAATTTAGAGGCGGTTCTTGGCTAGCCGCGGGAATATTTGGCGCTTACACTTTTTATATGTTTGTAGTACACACTTTTTGCAGTCATGGCATAAAAAAGCTCCCTCACAGGAAGGAGCTTTTTATTCATTTTTACTTTTTTTCAGTGTATGAACAAAGAGGCTCAATTTGTGTATTCGGGACATAATAAATCCTACACTCATTTTTCCAAATAGCTTTCAAGCTCCTCTACAAGTTCAAATACTCTGGTAGCCGGGACCATTGCTGACATACTAGTTACATGTGCATCAACAAATTCAGCATACATTTTCCGAGCCCTTCTTTTTGCTTCTTCTTGTGACCCCAATGAGTTCAATATGTCGTACAAGTCTTCTCTTTTTTTGGAATAATCAAAATATTTGTTCAATTTTTCTATATATTGTTTTCTCCCATTATCCGAACAATAATCTTCAAAGTACAGTAGAAACCATAATTCAATACTTTCATTTGACCATGCAACAGCCATTTGTGGTTTCTTTCTAGCTTCCGCTTCAAACTGCGTATTATCAAAATTGTCTAAGGGAAAATCATCTTTATCGTACATAAGCCAAAACTTATTATAATGATTCCATTTGCCTTGTTCAATCATACTATCAACAAATCTTATTAATCCCTGGGTATTTCGTCCGGTTCCATAGACTGCGATATGCGGATTCCTAGTTGCATTCTTATATTTTTCATTTACTTTATTTACAAGTCCCTTTATATATATAGGTTCCGTCTTAATGCCTTCGCTCACTATCATTGTATATGGTGGAAGATGTTGCATTGATTCCATTTTGCTTGCTTTCACCTTCATTTTTTCTTCTATCTTTTTCAGATCACTTTTCTTTTTAGGTTTTAAACTCAAGCAATCACCTCCCAGTTAACAAGCTTCTTAAAGTAAGGATCTGCTCCATATCTTCCTTCAAGATACTGTTTACTATAATTCTCATCATTACGCGGTTTATTTCCACCTTCTTTTCGAAAATCAACAAGCGAATACAATACAGACTCATCATATGCATTTATAGCCGAAAACCATATTTCATCCCTTCTAAATACTTCCTTGCACATAGTTGTCAAGTCATGCGATGTGAATAAAAGCTGCGCTGTCCCAGAATTTATACTTCTGTCTGTATATAATTCGATAATTCTCTGTAAAAGAAGTGGATGTAATTTTGCATCTAATTCATCTATCAAAAACAAATAGCTATTGTCAATTCCATCGAGCAGAACCGGAATAATACTAATAATTTTCTTAGTACCGCCTGACTCTTCGGAAAGTCGAAGCTTCTTTATTTCACCTGATAACAATTTATGAAATGTATAAATTTCATCTACAGTCCCATCATCATTATAGTCAATATGAATATCACAAATATCTATTCCCATCGACTGAATAACATTACATATACGTTTTTTATCTTTTTCAATCTGTTTTACAAATATCCTTTTATCCAAACTAGGCCTGTCATAATTCAAAATCCTTATCTGCATAAAGAATCTAATTACTCTATCAATAAAGTCAATATCTTTAAACATTGCTATATACGAAAGAATCGGCAGGCTTTCATTCATGTTTTCTAAATCAACACTTTCAAGTTGATCGCACATATATATACTTTCTTTATCTCTTTCAAAAATAACCTCAATCTTTCCATCATTTTCCATATACAAATTTTCAGCAAATATATCCTCTTTTAAGATTTCAAATTCATAGCGATACTTGTAACCCTCTATTTCAAATAGAATGTTGTACTTAATTGGCTTTTCAGCTCCTTCACTATCCCATTTGTAATATGCATTTTTTGTATTTACATTTGGAAGGCTTTCCTTTAGCTGATCTATTGAAGCCTCTCCCAACTTCTCATTCTTTTTCTTCATAAAAGCTAACTGTATCAATGGTTGCATTACCATCGAACGTAATTCGCTTATTGCCATAATTACGCTACTTTTTCCGCCACCGTTTGGTCCATAAATTGCGCAAACCGGCAAAAGCTTCTGACCATTACTGCCATTAATCAAAGATTGTTCAAATTCATTAATAGGTTTTGCTGTAAAATCAATAGTTGCTTCATGTCTATAAGAACGATAATTTTCAAAAGTAAACTCATATATCATATTTATTACCTCCGTGAGTTTTTTTCTCATATTTATTATATATCATATTTATGCTCACCATTCAATAACGTGTGAGAAAAAATCTCATGTTTTATCAGAAGACCTTCAGCCATCCATACTCCCACTATATCATGGAGTTCGTTATTTGCACTAAGTATTACGTTATTCCGACGGCTGCAATACCTCTTGCTTTTTATATTGAATATTCCTTCAATCGCTCTATAAACTCTCCACATGTGCTCACAACATCTTTACCATCAAGATGCTTTAGATACATTTCCTCCTGTCGTTTGCTCCTCGCATCCCACTTTACTTTCCATATAATCCTTCTGATCGGAATCTCAAGCGGAAAATGAATGGGAAATGTTATTCCGTCAGTGGGCTTTGTGATCGTTTCTACTTCTATCCCATGCTTTAAACCATTATTAGCATATTTAAATGCATCCAGTGTATCCTTGTCCAAATCATTACTCCGGATACGTTCTGCATAATCTAACATTGCATGAAGACACTTTCCTACAGCATAAAAGATGCTGTTCTCGTCTTCGGTTGTATAATCTTTCTTCTTCAATATTTGATCTATTTCTATTTTCATCTCGGAATATGAATGTTCCATTTGAAGCATGATTACCAAGATAATCATTAATAGAAAAGAAAGTCTGCTCCGTTGTCAGAGGTTCTAATTTTATTTCATAGTCAAACTTTGTAGCAAACTGATTTTCTCTAGAAGTACATATATAACACGCCTTTCCGAACTCTATCTCTTTAACTATTTGCTTATATCTATATATATCATCCAAGCCATCTATTAAATAAACAGTGTCACTTGATTCCGACAAATAATCCCCTGTCTCCTTATCGTCCGGGAAAAGTTCCATATTTTTGTATCTGATTTTCTTTCCTTGCTCCCACAATATCTTTCCAGCTATATTTAGCAAAAAAGTTTTACCACTTCCTGCGGCTCCTGTTATCAAAAATTTCCCATGCGACATCATCTTAACTAGATCTAAAATCTCTTGCAGCTCATTTTTTCTTATAATCTCCATGTATACTCCCTTGTCAAATTTCCATCCATGCAATACCCCTTACTATGCTTTACATATCTTCCTTTTCCTCTACCACCTGACAACCAGGTTCAGGAACTGATCCGTGTCCATCAGCATGGCCATCCCTTTCTTTCTCGAATCCTCCAACTTCACCCGTCCCTGTTCTGTACTAAGGATCACATAAGATCCATCGCTTCGCAGCAGAGTTATTTGCTCCGAAGGTCTCGTCAGAACCTCCATCGGATTCTTCATTTTACTGATACGTTTTATCTCGTCCTCAGGCAGCAACAGCTCTATCTTTGCTATGTCTCTCTCTTTCTTCAATGGTATCTTCCGGCGAGAGCCATCCAGATTATCCCACCTGTCTACAAAGCGGACCTGCTCCTCCATATCCTTCACCACTTTCTCTATTCCGGGTACTTCATTGATCGTGCAGCCCTGTATTACTTTTTCTATGATCCTGCCATATTGCTCCCGGGTAATTTCTATTGTCAGTTGCTGCCTGGATCTGTCGCAACACTGCCCGGAGCCATAAATAATTCTATAAGTATAATTGAAGCGCATTTTTCATTCCTCCGATCAAGCTACTGCATCCAGTCTACTCTTACTCTTTATCAAAATCAATATTTTCCCAAAAATTTTCTTGAAAATGCTATAAATTTATAGTATTATTGTTCATATTAATTATATATAAGATATTTTGGAGTTTGTCCTATGGAACCTTATCATTTTGATAAAATACCGGAAACAGAATTAATTGAAAAATTTAACTCTCCCACAACCTCTCGCGAAGAATCCTCCGCGATCCTGGCATATTTGTGGGGAAAATATCAGGCCTTCTTAGCTGATCAATGCCGACGCTGCTTCTCTAATAGTACTTTTATTAATTTTGAAGATATACTGCAGGAGTGTGCACTCACTTTCATAGATGTCCTCCATTCCTATGACCCGGAACGGGGCAGACTAACCACGGCACTGGTTCCATATCTGCAGCATACCTTCAGTGATTATGTGGCCAAAGAGCATGGCAGCTCACAATATGACAATCTGATCAATTCCCGCATCCAAAAAGTACTGTCAGAGGAAGATCTTACCGGAAACGAGGATCCGGATCATTTAAATGCTCTGTACAACAAAAAACACCCTAAAAATCCGCTTTCCTCAAAATCTTTCAAAAAGCACCTTGAATATTATCAACTACAAAACCCGGTCTACCTGGATCAATATTCTCCGGAATTGCTTCAGTATGCGGTGAAGTCTGATTGCGACTCTGTATGGCAGAGTATTGATAACCAGGCCACCTATACTATCATCAAAAATTATATCGAAAAAAAAGAAGGAAACGATCGTCTCCTTCTGCTTTTTCTATTTAACTATATTTCCTACGTAGAAATAGATGGCTACACCTATTTCCGCAATGAAAATCCACATCCGGTCAAGCCATTGCGTAATGCCTGCCTGGCTCTCTTCCCTGAACTATCCAGGTATCTATATGACAATGCTTGCATTCCGGATATGCAGGATAAAACGCTATTACGTTTCCTCCGCCACTTCACTGCTCTTAAGTTTTGAAGTATATCCGTCCCTTTCGTATTACTTGACATGATCAGCATTTCTTTACCTGAAATTTTCAATAGGGTATTGGTCTAAAAAATACAATTGGTCTGCAAAAATTATAGGAATCATAGCTTCTCCTTTTCTTACATTTTCGCATGTGACTTTTCTGGTATTATGGCAGTTATCTAGCTGTGTAATGATGAGGTTTCCGCAAATGCTATCATGAAGCGCGCAACCAAGCATTATACAGTGGTAATTAATACCAAAAAAACTGATAAATAATTGACTGTTCATAGCGCCAGGCGACCGCTGGTCAACGCATCACCGACCGGCGGCCGGCGCAAATTGCAGATGATTACGTACTTACCGTTGCACAACAGATCAGGCAGGTCAAAAGACCGGCCTGATAATATCTCTTTGGTTCAATTTTAGCTTGCCCCTACGGAATGACCCTAAAAAACTCAACCATTTTTAGCGTCTGTCCCCACTAATTGACCCTAAAAAGCTTCGGGAAACCCTACTAAACTTTGGAGACCCGCTATAGGAGTTTTGTTCTATTTCTCATCGCAATGAAACAGAACATAATCCCCATAATCGAAACAGACATCTCCCCGTACACCAGTACCATATCAAACATTCCAAACACAAACACCGGGAGAAGGAAAACACGCATCATGATATCTTCCCACTCATGATATCTGAGTATAGACAAGAGGCTATACACACATATAAGCAAAAAAAGAATCCCTGCCGGTATGCCATAATCGTATGCCATCTGCAGGAGCATATTATGAGCCTGCTCAAAATATGTCCCCTTGTCGTACCAGAATCCTCCCCCCGCGTGTCCATAAAGATTTAATCGAGCGGCATACCACTTCCATATGGTCATCCTGGCAATGTCCGGGCCTGAATATTCCTCCGAGGTCAGCGCATAGGGATTTTCCGGGCTACTCCCCGGCTCGCCCAGTTCTGCCGCCTCTGCCCGGATTGCGCCAAAGTGAGTCTCTACCCAATTGGAAATTTCTTTGTAATCCAATCCAAACAGAGTAGTTATTCTTCCAATGTTAGACTCTGTTGCTTGCTGAAATGTAATATATTTTGGACTGTCCCAATTATCGAAGGAGCATACGCTCCCCCCTTCTACATATTCACCTTCGAACCAAACCGGATGGTGTAGAATGGTTGGCAGATACCGCACAGCCCCATACACAGCAGGAACCATTACCACAAAACATATTGCAAACAGCACGGCCTTCCCTGCCAATCTGTACCATATATCAACTTTTGTGACAAGCATAATAATTGCAACCATCAGCAGAACCACGAACTCTCCCAACAGTGCGGATTTGGTTCCTGAAAACAACGTAAAAGAAAATAGTGCGGTTATCATAACAAAACAAAGTGTCTTTGAAAGCTTATTGCACTCCTTCTTCAGCAGTATCACGTATTTCAGACATAACGCTGTAAAAACATACATATAATGCATTCCGTTCTGGGTTTCCCCGGAATACATGCCCCGATACCTTATGTAGTCATAGGGCCTGAAGCCAAATGCAATAATCTGTTGGAAACAGAACCACAGGATGATTCCATTTACCATGCTGTTAAGTATCTCTGGAATTTCGTCTCTGTCTAACAGCAAATAGAATCCAACAAATATCATCAAAAACCATGCCGGCAGTACTCCTCCATGCTTTGAGAGCTGCATCAGCACAAGCAACACCATCAGTGCCAGAGCAAAGGGCTCCTTCAGTTTATCTTTTATCCGTAGTTCTGCTCGATTGCTGATTATGTAAACCCACAACATCATCCATACGGTAAAATTCAGCACCCCAGATATCCAAACATTCTGATAATTAAAAAATAGCTACCAAGCACGCAAAGTATCACAGTGAAAGCAAGATCAACCGGTATCGTCAAGGCATACAACTTACAAAGAAATCTCTTTCTATCCAGAGAGGGGATTAGCATCGCTGCCAAGACCAAGCCCAACAAGTTTCCGAACATCATCTGTACGTCACCGGTGGCACTGCCACGTCTCTGATCCATTAAGCCCAGCATCAAAACACAAATGATATAGAGCCATCTATTCCAGCTATTTTTACCTATTTGCCTGCACTTCTCTATCATACACAGTTTCCCCCACTACTACTGCTCCCAGCATCTTAATCTACCTGAAAATGTCGCAATCAAATGAATCTCTAATGCGCATAATCTTGCACACCGGTCACAGCTACTTTCTGAATCTCGGCTTCGCTTCTGCCCAGCTCGATGTCTTAATTTCAACAATCATGTATTGCTTGATTCAGCTTATTCCACCAGAATTCCGCCCAATACACAAATGTTCTGTCTGCTCATTAACTGAAGCTCTTTTACAACTTCTTCATACATCGTAGAGCCTGCTGTTTCCACCAGCACGATGCCTTTGGCATTCTCAAGCTTTTCCATTGCTTCTGCATCATAGAGCACATTGCTCAGAATCTGTACGCAAATACTTTCCTCATGCAAATTCTTGCTGATTTGTTCACATTTCTGCAGGGTATCTCCCGTCACATTACATCCTAGGAGGTAAACTTCCTTCAATGTACGTTTCTTCGCCGCCATTTTCACCGCAGTGGAAGCCAGAGTAATTGCCTCCTCTGTCGTAAATTGACGACTGTTATGATAACGAAGCTTCAAAATCCTTGAGACTGCGCTACAATCGTAATCACATGTTCACCAATAACGGACTGTAATTCTGTCTCCTTTGTCTCTACATAGGAGATTACTGCATTCATCATATTTTTGCAAATGTCGGCATCATTGTGAACAATCTGTACGCTGATAGAATCTCTTTCTTCCGGCAACAGTCTATCAGAAGTGAATCCTGAAGCAGTGCCAACCGTAATAAGTTCGCCTACCTCCTGTGCCATTCCACACTGATTCTGCACATATTCTAACATTTCAGTGCTTGTCAGAAGCTCTTCGTATATCTTTTCAGCATTATAGGTCTGCTCCATTCCATCTGCCTGAATCAATAACGTAATAAATATCTCCACGTTGAACTTGATTCGGGTCTATCTGCATCAGAACAGACTGCTCCTTATATTCCAAACTCTGCTCATATAATCCTTCATATCGTATTGCAGTAACTACGTTGCTAATCTGCGTGTCTGTCAACTGTTCTTCCAGAAGCAGACGGCCTGTCTCCCATTTTTCTTCTGCAGATAGACCTTCTTGCTCTGCCCAAAGCTACTCCTTCGCTTTCAGCTCCGCATTTTGTACTTCCACTGTAGATGCAGACCGCATATAACTTACAGTACCAAGCAGTAAACCACCGATTGCCATAACAAACAATAGTGTTCTCCAGCGCAGCAAAATTTCTGCAATTAAGTCAACTAAGCTAATTTCTCGCTCTTTCATTCCCATCTGTTCTGTGTTCGTCTGACTCCTCTTTCCATATCCTGCACAAAATGATTGAGTTTCTTAGAATACTTCAGTCCTTATTCCTGGGTCTTTCTCCATACCATCTTATCCACCACTCCGGTATAAGACTGGATAATCTTTACAACTTTCGTACTTACATTCTCTTCCACATAGTCCGGCACGGGAATTCCATTGTCACCCTCTTCTACCATGTCAATGGCGGTAGACACTGCCTGTAAGAGCGTCTTCTCCGAGATACCCGCCAGAATAAAGCAGGCCTTATCCAATGCCTCCGGTCTCTCGGTGGAGGTACGGATGCACACTGCGGGGAAGGGCTTGCCGATGCTGGTGAAAAAGCTGGATTCCTCCGGCAAGGTTCCTGAATCAGATACTACCGCAAACGCATTCATCTGCAGGTTGTTGTAATCATGAAAACCTAAGGGCTCGTGGCGAATCACACGAGAATCCAATTCAAATCCGGAATTTTCCAGACGTTTGCGGCTTCTGGGATGGCAGGAATATAGAATGGGCATATCATATTTCTCTGCAAGCTTGTTCACCGCATTGAACAAAGAATTGAAGTTCTCATCCGTATCGATATTCTCTTCACGATGTGCAGATAACAAAATATACTTTTTCTTCTCCAGATTCAATTTCTGCAAAATATCTGAGCTTTCTATCTCGGTCAGATTCTGATGCAGTACTTCTGCCATAGGAGAACCTGTCACATAGGTTCTCTCCTTAGGCAATCCGCACTCTGCCAGATATCTTCTGGCATGTTCAGAATATGCCATATTCACATCCGATATAATATCAACGATTCTACGATTGGTTTCCTCCGGCAGACACTCATCCTTACATCTGTTTCCAGCTTCCATATGGAAAATGGGGATATGCAGACGCTTGGCTGCAATAGCGGACAAGCAGCTGTTGGTATCGCCAAGGATTAGCAAAGCGTCTGGTTTAATCTGGTTCATGAGCTTGTAAGAATAGTTGATGATATTACCAACCGTCGCCCCAAGATCATCTCCTACAGCATCCAGATAGACGTCCGGGTCTTCCAGCTTCAGATCATGAAAAAAAATACCATTCAGGTTGTAATCATAATTCTGTCCTGTATGTGCCAGAATTGTATCAAAATATTTCCTACATTTATTGATGGTGGCTGCCAGACGAATAATCTCCGGACGTGTTCCCACAATGATTAACAGCTTTAATTTTCCATTATCCTTAAATGAAACCATTCTTTCGCTCCTCTGTCTATCCTTTTCTTCATTCCACCGGCTCATATATCGTATCCGGTTTGCCCGGATTAAAGCATTCATTACACCACATCAGTGTTACCAGATCTGTATCTCCTTCATTCACAATGGAATGCGTATACCCTGTAGGAATGTCCACCACTTCCAGCTTCTCTCCACTAACATGATATTCAATAATCTCCTCACTACCATGCTTGCGGAAACGGATTAAGCCCTTACCACTGACCACAATGAATTTTTCATTCTTGGTATGATGCCAATGATTGCCTTTGGTGATACCAGGCTTGGAAATATTGATGGATACCTGTCCTCGGTCTGCACTCTTTAAGATTTCCGTGAAGCTTCCTCTCTCATCTACATGCATGGTCAGCGGATAGGAAAACTCCTGTTCCGGCAGATAACTAAGATATGTACTATACAGCTTCTTCTCAAAACTGCCCTCGCATAAATTGGGAATCATAAAGTTGTTGCGGCTTTCACGGAAACTATATAGCAAATTTACGATCTCCCCCAAGGTTACTTCATGCACCGCAGGCACAAAGCAATATCCATCCAAATTTACATGGGGATGTCTATCCAGAGCTTGCAGGAGTTCCTCCACCACGTCATCGATGTAGACCAAATGCATCACGGTACTCCTGTCATTCACCTGAATAGGTAAACCATGCGCTATATTGTGGCAAAAGGTGGCTACTGCACTGTTATAATTGGGGCGGCACCATTTCCCAAACACATTTGGAAAGCGATAGATGTAAATCTCTGCTCCAACCTCCTGTCCATAGGCAAACAGCATATCCTCCCCGGCCTTCTTGCTCTTGCCGTAAGGATTCTCCAAGGCTGCCTGAATCGAGGAAGAATTCATAATGGGGCAGGTATTTCCATTTCTGCGAAGAGCCTCTACCAAGGAAGTGGCAAAGCCAAAATTCCCTTCCATAAATTCTTCCGTATGCTCCGGGCGGTTTACTCCCGCCAGATTAAATACAAAATCACAGTCTGCGCAATACTGTTCCAGCATTTCTTGCGGGGTATCAATATCATAGGGCAACACTTCCACATTTTCACGCTGTTCCAGTTCTGTAATCAGATTCTTACCAATAAATCCTTTGGCTCCTGTAACCAAGACCTTCATTATCGATTCTCCCACTTTGCAAGTTCATCACGAATATAGGACAGGGTCATCAACTTCTCCTTCACCTGCTCCACATTCATCAGTTCGGTATTGTTGGAGTTGAACTCAGACAGCTTGGTTCTCTCCGTATTACCATCTGTAAAGTACTTATCGTAATTCAAGTCTCTCTTGTCCGCAGGAACACGATAGAAATTCCCCATATCAATTGCATGGGCACATTCTTCATTGGTCAAAAGTGTCTCGTACATCTTCTCACCATGACGGATACCGATTATCTTCACCTCATCCTGTGCATGGAAGAGTTCTTTAACAGCCTGTGCCAGTACACCAATAGTGCAGGCAGGTGCCTTCTGCACCATAATATCACCACTTTCTGCATTCTGGAATGCATATACTACCAACTCTACGGCTTCCTCCAAACTCATAACAAAACGAGTCATGGCAGGTTCCGTTACAGTGAGGGGCTTGCCTTCTTTAATCTGACTGATAAAGAGCGGAATGACAGAACCTCTGGAGCAAAGTACGTTACCATATCTGGTACAGCAGATGCTTGTCTCCTTCGGATCCACCGTTCTCGACTTCGCAACGATAACCTTCTCCATCATTGCTTTGGAGGTTCCCATAGCATTGACAGGATAAGCCGCTTTGTCCGTTGACAGACAAATAACCTTCTTTACACCGGCTTCAATGGCTGCCTGGAGCACATTCTCCGTTCCTAATACATTCGTCTTCACCGCTTCAATAGGGAAAAACTCGCAAGAAGGAACCTGTTTCAGAGCTGCTGCATGGAAAATATAGTCTACGCCGTGCATAGCCTTCTGGATACTCTGCGGGTCGCGGACATCGCCAATATAAAATTTCAGTTTATTACTGTACTCAGGATATTCGCGCTGATAGAAATGGCGCATATCGTCTTGTTTCAACTCGTCACGAGAAAATATACGAATCTCGCCAATATCCGTTGCCAGAAATCTGTTGAGCACTGCATTACCAAAAGAACCTGTACCGCCTGTGATTAATAAAGTCTTACCTGTAAACATCTGTTGTCTCCTTATCTATGTTTCCAATAATAATTGCTAATTGCTTATTTCATTTCTGCACTTAATGAATTACCAACTTATTGTACTTTATCTTCATATCCTTTGCAATAGTCGTTAGTGTACCATATCACAGTGTCGCTAATCACTCCACTGTACAGTTCATATGATTTCTAATCTCTTCCAAACACATCTCTAGTATATACTTTTTCCCTTATGTCATCCAAGCAACTATCGTATCGATTTGCAATAACAGCGTTAGACCTCTTTTTAAATTCTTCGAGATTATTAACTACTTCTGAGCCAAAGAATTTTTCTCCATCATTTAATGTTGGTTCATAAATAATTACAATTGCACCTTTTGCTTTTACTCTCTTCATAACTCCTTGAATAGAGCTTTGGCGGAAGTTATCAGAGTTCGACTTCATTGTCAAACGGTATACTCCAATAATCACTTCCTTCTCCTTTGCAGAATCCCAACTAGCGTTCGAGCTATAATAACCTGCTAATTCTAATACTCTGTCTGCAATAAAATCTTTTCTAGTTCGATTAGATTCAACAATTGCTGACATCATATTTTGGGGCACATCACTATAATTTGCAAGAAGCTGCTTCGTGTCTTTGGGCAAGCAGTAGCCTCCATAGCCAAAAGAAGGATTGTTATAATGCATTCCAATACGCGGATCAAGCCCAACCCCAGTTATTATCGCTTTTGCATCCAATCCCTTCATCTCAGCATATGTATCAAGTTCATTAAAATAAGATACTCTAAGTGCCAGGTATGTATTAGCAAATAGCTTTACTGCTTCCGCTTCTGTAAATCCCATAAAAAGCGTATCTATGTTTTCTTTGATTGCACCCTCCTGCAGAAGTTGCGCAAAAGTCTGTGCAGCCTTTGTTAATTCTGCATCCTCTTTGTCAGTAGAGACTATTATTCTGGAGGGATATAGATTATCATACAACGCCTTAGATTCTCTTAGGAATTCCGGACTAAAAATAATTTTATTTGTCTTATATTTTTCTCGCACTGATATTGTATAACCAACAGGTATCGTTGATTTTATCACCATGATAGCATTTGGATTGACTTTCAGAACAAGTTCAATAACTGCTTCCACTGCAGAAGTATCAAAGAAGTTCTTTTGACTATCATAATTAGTAGGAGCCGCTATTATAACAAAATCTGCATTCCTGTATGCCATTTCCCCATCTAATGTTGCAGTCAACCGAAGTTTCTTCTCTTTTAAATATTTTTCTATATATTCGTCCTGAATAGGTGATTTACCGCTGTTTATTTTATCAATCTTCTCAGGTACTACATCAACAGCAATTACATCATGATTCTGAGCAAGTAGGGTTGCCAATGACAACCCCACATACCCTGTACCTGCAATAGCAATCTTTATGTCCTTAAAGTCTCTCATAGCCGCTTCTCCCATCTGTATTATTTACAATAGAATTCTTTGTACCACTCGGCAAATTTTTTTAATCCCTCACGTAGCGATGTGTTTGGTTTAAATCCGAAGTCTCTTTCTAATGCGGATGTGTCTGCATAGGTAACCGGTACATCTCCCGGTTGCATTGCTACCAACTCCTTATGTTTTTCAAAATCATATTCCTCCGGAAGAACTTTTGCCCTAACTAGTTCCTGCTGTAAAATATCCACAAAATCCAGCAAATTTTCAGGATGATTATTTCCAATATTGTATACTGCGTACGGTGGAATAGGGAGGCCATCTTCACCCTTCCTTTTTTCCGGGGCACCTTGCATAACTCTCTTTATCCCTTCTACGATATCATCCACGTATGTAAAATCACGCATACAGTTACCATAATTGAAAATCTGAATATTCTCTCCCTTAAGAAGCTTGTTTGTAAAGCCAAAATATGCCATGTCTGGCCTTCCTGCAGGCCCATACACTGTAAAAAAGCGAAGTCCTGTAGATGGAATGTTGTACAATTTACTATAAGCATGTGCCATAAGTTCATTTGACTTCTTGGTAGCAGCATAGAGGCTAACAGGGTTATCTACCTTATCATCTGTACTGTATGGTACTTTTTTGTTAGAACCATACACGGAAGAAGATGATGCATAAACTAAATGCTCTACCCCCGTTTGACCATTATCATAGCTGTGGCGGCAAGCTTCCAAGATATTATAAAATCCAATCAAATTACTCTCTATATATGCATCAGGATTGGTAATAGAATAACGAACACCGGCCTGTGCAGCAAGATTCACCACTATTTCTGGTTTATATGTGCAAAAAATCTCATCTACCAATGTACGGTCTGCTATCGAACCTTTTATAAATTTCCATGTAGATTTATTATGCTTATCTAAACACTTATCTATTTCTAACAATCTCCACTTTTTAATTGCTACGTCATAATATTCATTTAAATTGTCGATTCCGATAATTTGAATAGGTGACTGTGTCTTCAATAATTCCAAAACTAAATTTGCCCCAATAAAGCCTGCAGCTCCTGTAATTAGTACCGTCTTATTTTTTAACACAATATTTTGCATTAAGAAAACTCCTCTCTGATAAAAGTAGTGTATACAATATTCTTACCACCGGGAAATTCTTACTTGCTCAAACTTCCCATAGTAAAACTGATAGTAATTTGAAAATTCAATATTTCAGCTATTGAAATTATTGATTTATGTCGCAGATATAGTGGCTCAGTTATCAAGACAAAAAATTTTTGTCTTGATAACTGAGCCACTATAATATTTCTCTTTCATAATGGGAATGAACCCTTTCCTGCATAGACTTATACGAAACACAATTGTATTATCATTCCTAATGCAATCATCAAGTTGATAATCCTCACTCAATTCTTTGACTAACCCATCCATTTCATACATCCTCCAGATGTGTGAATTATACCACTTTATTACATTAAACTCAATAATATTTGGGATGAACCAATTGAGTGTTCTCAACAAAACCCATGTATTGCGCATGATTAAATTCTGAATTCCATCTGTGCCATTAGCTTATAGCATAACAAGCCCCTCTTTGATTAGATAAAACAGTTTATTTTCTCTATTATGTAATTCTGTTCTTCATCCGTCATCCCATTATAAAGCGGAATCGACAAAACAGTTTTTGCATACTTTTCAGTAATTGGAAGATCGCCTTCCTTAAGGCCAAGATACTGATATGCTTCCGACAAATGGGGGGGAATTGGGTAATGAATTATAGTTCCAATACCGTTTTCCTCTAGATATTGCATTAATTCATCTCGATAATCACATTGCAAAACAAATTGATGCCATATATGTGTAGCATCTTTCAAAAGCCGTGGCAATTGTATTTTATCATTATGAATCTTTTCGAGATAATTCTCACATATATGCCGTTTTTCATCTTCCAGTTCTTGTATATGAGAAAGTCTCACTCTAAGAAGACCTGCCTGTAACTCGTCCAGACGAGAATTTGCACCCACTACTTTGTTATAGTAACGTTTTTCTGAACCATAGTTACGAAACATACGAACATCTTTCGCAATTTGTTCATTATTGGTTACAATTGCTCCAGCATCACCAAAAGCCCCAAGATTTTTAGACGGATAGAACGAAAAGCATCCTATATCACCGAATGTACCAGTCATTTGTCCTGCGAATTTGGCTCCATGCGACTGTGCACAATCTTCTACTAACCTTAAATTGTACTTTTTGCATATCTTTACAATTGAACCCATATTAGAAGCTTGTCCATACAAATGAACTACCAGTATCGCTTTTGTTTTATCTGTAATCTTTGCTTCAATTTTCGAAGCATCAATATTGAAATAATCATCCGGTTCGACAAAAACAGGGGTTGCTCCATTGATTGTAATCCCCATAACGCTAGCAATATACGTATTTCCCTGAACTATGACCTCATCGCCCTTTCCGATTCCCAAAATACGAAATGCAATCCAAAGCGCATCTAATCCGCTTGCAAGACCAACACAATACTTTGCCCCTGTATAATGTGCGAACTCATTTTCAAATTCTTTTACTTCATTCCCTAACACATACCACCCAGAGCGAAGCACTTCAATAGCCTTGTTCTCAAACTCCTTTTGATACTTAAAAAAACCTCGATCCATCCGGTTAGGCATTATTCTTTCCATTTTATTCTTCCCCGTCTGACTTTTCGGTCATTCCTTTCCCCTGATTTCTTTCTGGAAATCTTCATAATTTCTTATATATTCTTCATTATCAAAATGCGTACTTGCAAGCACTAATAGTACAGAGTCCTCACTGAAATCATACATATCTTTCCAGACCATAGTCGGAAGATAAATACCCGTATGTGGACGATTCAAACAATAAATAGCTTCATTTCCTTCGCCATCCTTTACTTTTACTTTACTTGTTCCTGCCACATTAATCAGCACAAACTCCGATTGTCTATTTGCGTGTTGTCCACGCACAACATCCCTATCTGATCCATAAATATAAAAAACACGTTTTATCTCAAAAGGTACATCCTTCATTCCTTCCGCTATTACTAGGTGTCCCCGTTCATCACCGAACTCCGGAAAGTCCAGCATTCGTACTCGGTTCATATTATGCTCTATCATCGTCTTCCCTCCAACCTATCTACTATCTCCAAATAGATGAATGCTATTCCTACTGCGAATCAAAAATATTGGATATCTTTAGTCGCAATTCATCATCATGAATATAATCGTACAAATTTCTTCCCCCATAATCTTTCTCTAGAGGAGACAACCCAAGTCTAGATAAAAGTGTTAACATTCTACTATCACCTGTTCTGATATAAGCATCTTTCGCATACATCAGAATATTTGTGCCATTATAGTTCTTCACATGTATATCAGCACCCGCGGCAATAAGACATTGCACCGCCTTCAAGCTATTATTATATACAGCAACAATAAGTGGAGTCCACCCATGCTCAGTTTCAGCAGCGTTGACAAGCTTGGGGATATTACAAAGCAGTTCTACAGACTTTGTGTCATCTGTCCTACATGCTTCAAGTAACTCTGTCAGTCTATCATAATAAATAATCAGATTATAATCAACAGTATTTATCATCATACTGTTTTCATTTTCAAAAATTATAGTGCCTGGTTTTCCCCAAGATCGAATATTACTTATACTTGCCGACCATACTGTTTTTCCATTTATCTTAGGAAGCTGATACTCTCGACAATTAAATGCTCTAATTTGGTTTCTAACACTATCTGCTGTTGCATTCAAGTCGATTACTATATTATTATAATCTATCACTTTTTTTGAGTAATAAGTTGAGCCAATTCTTTTTTGAGGATGAGATATTTCCTTCCCTTCTATAACCAAATCAACATTGCTAAGTAATAACTTTGTTCCATTGTCTATATGCTTAAGGTATACATCTCTACAGTTATCCTCATAATCAATCTTAATCTTCTGCTGAGCTATTATTTCTCCAGTATCTATCCCCTTATCAATTCGGTGAAAAGTTACGCCAGTATACTCTTCTCCATTTAAAAGCACCATCGCAGAAGTATACATTCCCTTATACGCTGGTAATAATGAAAAATGAATATTAAAAAGATGTGTAGACTTGAATTTCTCTGGTTTTACAAGTCTATCATATTCTGCAGAGATGAATACTAATTCTTCAATATCATAAAGCTCTGAGAGTTCCATCTCCCTAATACTATTCTGTCTTGCAAAAAATCTTAATGACCTTTGCCAACCATTTTTTCCCGTTTCGGACTTGTTGCATGTGACACAAAGTTCAAACTGATTTGACACATTCTTCTTTATCAAATACTCAAGTAAAAACACCGCTATATCATTTTTCCCAGCAACACAAATCAATTTTTTTTCAGTATGTCCTTGCAACACTACTTTATTTGCATCTCTTTCTTGTAGTTCTCTCATTTTCAATTACGTAACTCCTCATTATTCTTACATCGTTTCTCATTTTATCAATGTTTGTAGCAATTTTTAACGCTGTTTATCAAGAAAGTAAAATCTGCCCAATATTTTATACGTAAATATATAATGATGCGTTCATTCTTTGCTATAACAAACTTCATCGATTTCAGAAACCAATATATTCCTCATACCACATCTGAAACATCAAATAAGCCCATATTATATCTGAGTAGTTTGGTCTCACATCTTTTCCCTGTTGCAAATATTCCGCTACCAATTTATTCATGAAATCTGCGTTAAATATTCCTTGCTGGATAAGTTTCTCTTCATTCACATATTTTAACAGCTTGTCCTTTAAAGGGTCTTTAAGCCAGCGGCTATACGGAATACCAAATCCATGTTTAGGTCTATCCAACAATTCTCGTGGGATATAGTCATAAGCAATTTCCTTAAGTATATATTTGGATGTGCCCTTATTGCATTTAAATTTTTGTGGAATTCTGTATGATAACTCCACAACATTTTTATCGAGCAGCGGGCATCTTGCTTCTAAGGAATATCTCATAGTTGCGCGATCCACTTTACAACATATATCATCTGGAAGATATGTTTCCATATCTAATATCATTCTCTTAACAGTCCAACTATCTATTTTATACTTTTCTTCCCACTTATACTGCACTTCAACAGGAATATCTTCTACTAAAATCTGTCGAATTATTTTCTCCCGGCTCAGATTAAACAGCTGTGTCTTTGCATTCTTCTCCCTGTTTTTGGTTACTGCCTGAACATTATAAGGATAAAAATCCTCAATTTTACCGCCTCTAATTGGAATTGAACCGATTCCATGCAAGATGGAAGCAAAAGGATCAAGTTTCTGCGCCTTATCTAAAAACAAATACTGACTATACCCGCAAAACAACTCATCCCCCCCATCCCCGGATAGTGCGACAGTTACTCCCCCGCTTTTAGCCACATCAGCCACCAACATCATCGGTAATTGTGATCCATCGGCAAACGGCTCATCATAGTACGTAGGAATGGAATTAATTAATTCCAACATTCTCTCTTCAGAAATTGTCACATTAGTATGGTCTGTTCCAAGGTGTTTTGAAACTTCTATAGCAAACTGAGACTCATCTGTCTCCTTATCGTTAAATCCAATTGAGAAAGTCTTAATAGGCTTCGGACTTTGACTTTGAGCAATTGCTGCAATCAACGAAGAATCATAACCACCCGACAAAAACACACCCACTGGAACATCTGCTAGAAGTCTGTAGTTTACAGATCGAATTAGCGTTTCTTTTAGTCTTCTTTTTGCTTCATCAAAATCATTCAATGCATGTTTTACATTTTGACTATATGACCCATAAGCATTCCAATATGTGTATGTCTTCAGTTCGCCGCCTCGGTACATCAAGTATTCTCCCGGCTGCAATTTAAATACATTTTTGAAAATTGTACTCGGCGAGCAAATATATAATTTTGCAAAATATTTAGATATTACATCCTTATTAATCTCTTTTCTAAACTCTGGATGCTTCATTATTGCTTTGAGTTCAGAAGCAAATACTATTCCATTATCACCAATCCAATAGTAAAGCGGTTTTACTCCCATCCGGTCCCTAAAAAGATACAAAACTTCTTCTTTTCTGCTATAAATTGCAAATGAAAACATTCCGTTAAAATGTTCTACACAATGAACACCCCACTTTTCATACGCTGCAATAATAACTTCTGAATCTGTACAGGATGTAAAATCATAATCGATTTCTTTCTTTAATTCATTAAAATTGTATATTTCACCATTAAACACTAGAATAGTATCTTGATTTCTGCTATGCATAGGCTGATGACCTCGCACAGATAAATCTAAAATTGACAATCTTCTATGTCCAAGTCCTACATACATGCCGGAAGCAGTTTCAAAAATCTCCTCACCGGAATCATTCGGTCCTCGATGGTAAAGCGCATCATTCATAGCTTTCAAATTTTCCACGCCAATATTCTTTTTTGAATAAAAACCACAAATTCCACACATTAACTTGTCCTCTTAATATCATCAAAATCATTTATGATTTGTCTTGCCCTATCTGCTACCTCGTGACCATCCTTAAGAAGTCTTCTTCGTCCAGCTTTTGCTATCTCGTCTCGTTCTTCAGCATGAATCAAATAGTATTTAATCTTATCAACAAACTCTTCTTTATCCTTGAAAAGAATAGCTTCTTTTCCATTTTCAAACATAGAGGCCATATCTTCAGTATAAGGGCAAATTAAAAAAGCTCCTGCCGCCGGTATTTCAAAACACCTTCTTGTATACGTATCATTATTCAAAGTAGACAGGAAAGTAATTGGAATCTTTGTGCTACAAATCATTTCATTATATTTTCCAAGTGTATCTTTTAAGAAGACCACGTTTTGATGATTCTCGAAGCATCTTCTCCAGCCATCATTATCCGGAAGTCCTACCGAAATTCCTTCATTCAAAAGCGCACTAATATACTCCTCTCTATTATCAGCTTCATAATGTCCCAAAAAAATCACATCTGGCACCCCTGTAATTTTCTCGCTTTCCTCACATATATAGTTTCTCTCTTTTATATAATATGATTTTAAAAGCTTAGTCTCCTTCGCCCCATATTTTTTTGCATCTTCAATGTTCGATTTTCTATAGACATATGTAATATCAAATTGCGGGATGTTCTCACGAAAATGTCTCCAGAAATATCTAGGATAATACGTCGAAAATGGATTATCGTTACTATAGCCAAATACTGTAATTCCCATCGCCTTAATTTTTCTAATAGTACTTTTTTTAAAGAATCGCGAATTATAGACAAAAAGAATATCTGGTTTAAACCTTTGACATTCTTCAATCAATCCACTATTCAACTTCTGTATAATAGGCCCAACACTATATTTTGATGAAAATCGGAAAAACAAATGCTGAATTTTATTACGAGCATTATCAATATAATCTGTATCAAAGAATTTAGCTTCTACATCGTTCATTTGATCGAAAGCTTTTTTAAACGATAATGCGTACACATTTGACCTGCCCTTTCCTCCGGCAATAATGATTTTGACTTTAGGCATAACACCTTTCTCCTAGCACTGATTTTTTCTCGACAAACTAACTATTTTTAATTATGTCATTCATGATTTTTCTAACATCAACCCTATATAACTGCCTCTTTCCTTCATACACCGAATCAAAATACACATGATTTTGACTAAAACTCCACTTAGGATGAAGATCACACTGAATTCCCGGTTCAGTCCATTCTTTCTCCAAAAGCGGATTCTTGAACGGATAAGTGTAAAAGCGCCCCAGTCTATATAATTGATTTGTTTGATAATCTAAAATAAGTAAATTCCTTAATTTTTCATTGTCAGCATATGTATCCGTAAGCATAAAACGTCCAGTATTATCCCATGTACAATGCCCATCTTGAATAATATCCATATTCGAAATTTTCTTTGCACTATGCTTCTCTAAATCAAACATAATGTAGCTATCATTCGTAATTTTTTGCCGTATCGCCTGGCTCTTAACAAACCTATGATAAATCCGTAACGCAACCTTATAAAACTTACTTTCCCTAATTTGGGAAGTATTTTGTACTGAATTCACCTTGCTAGGAAGTCTTCCCCATGCGGAAATTTGATTGTTCCCCCTCCAGCCCGAATGGGAGCAAAATGCGTTATCCAAAAGACATTCAATATTACCTTTGAAATCTCCCACAAAAAATTTTGTAGCAAATCCTCCATTAGCCAAATTCCATCTATGAAAAAAGAAGAACTTATCTCCTTCTGGACTTAAAACACAATGTTCGACCCAATTCTTTGTATTATATGAATTTGCCAGTTTCATCAATTTATCCAAAGAACATACAAGTTTTGTTTCTCCATTCTTTAGATCAAGTAAAAAAATCCCATCTTTTTTTTCATCCGTTTTTTCCTCTTCCGATGCATGAGCATAATTGTACCTATTATTAAAAAAGTTATAGGAAAGAGCAATCTGTCTCTTAATGCTAACTGAATAAATCGGAAGAGAATACTCATCGACTATTTTTTTTGAAGAAACGCAATATTTATATGATTTTATAGATTTTCCGTCAGTGTGACCTCTATCATTAAACAAAATAAAATCATCGCTAAGCCACTGAAGTCTACAGCCTTCTTGAAAATTCCATGCATGAGTTTCTGCAATTTTATTAAAACTCTTAGCCGTCAAATCTATATACCCAATTTCGAGTTCATCATCTACCATTGGCATGTGATCAATAAATCTTGGCTTATTAACTAAAACTTTTGTGCCGTCGGGACTCTCAGGCGACATATCGTAATATCCAAAAAAGTATTGGTCATTTATATTTGTAACACGTTCTACAAGAACATCCGATGTTAAATCAATCATACTTTGAATCTCCTCACATCTATTCCAGTATATCTAACTCTATTTGGTATGAAGCGCATATTTGATTGCATTTTTCCAACCCTCAATCATTTCGGCATACCCCGATTTCTCAACAATTTCCTTACTTTTTTTCCCCATCTCTTTTAGCCTTTTGCTCATTATGGCATCCTCAATTTTATTTTTTAAATCTTCAACATCTCCAGCCCTGAACAAATAGCCATTTTCGCCTTCATTAAGCATCTCATTAGCTGTTTCGACCCCATCAGAAACAATAATTGGAAGTGAAAAATTCATTGCCTCATTAAGTGCCTTTGGAGATGCATCATTCAAAGAGGGCAATACATATAAATCCGTTGCGACTAAATATTCACTCAGTTTTTCTTGTTTGACAAATCCACACATTTGAACGTCTTTGATGTGATGAGTGCATATATACTCTTCAATTTCATCTCTTTTATCGCCCTTACCTATTAAGAGTGTTACAATATCCATACCTTGATTCTGAAGTTTTTCAACCGCGCGAATCAAATCCATTGGTCGCTTTCTTTCTGATAACGCTCCTACAAATGCAATTACTATCGTGTCATCATCAGAAACATTAAGTCTATTCCTAGCCTCTTTTCTATCGTAACGTTCTGCCAAATGTTGAAAATATTCATTGTCAACCGCGCAAGGACACATATACAATGATTGAGAATCCATACCATATTCGATGAGATAGTTTCTTTGTTCTTCGGATTCATATATTCCAGATGTCATCATCCGACAATATTTTCCAACAACAACTTTTTTAATAATTTTTAGAGCAGTGTTTCTATTTCTGCCCTTCTCAACCGTCGCTCTTGTAATGAGTGGTATCTTCCATTTACGTGCTTCCTTAATTGTAAACCATGTTGTAGGAGACCAGTAACTTATCCCAACTATAATGGCATCCGGTTTTTGTTGCTTTATATAGGATTGAACTTCAGGATTAATAAGCTTTTGAGGTGCTGGTGTCTTTGCGTGAATCAATTCTTTCAAAAAATGATATTTATATCCATCAAGAACTTTAATATTCCCAATAACCATATTCCCATCATTATCATAACTTGGCTGATCGTATTCTGCTGTTTTACAGTAAACCACATTTAGGTCTATTTCTGAGTCATTGCTCATTTGTTTAAACATAGGTGCTGTATAATGGACAGGATATCCATATATTGCCATAACCTTATACATGCTTTTTCTTTCCTCCCATAATAATCTTTGTTTTTCTCTTGTTAACTCGCTTTTTCTCACATTTTC
>OHJA01000176.1_pt1 | contig 54967 bp, 38 predicted proteins | sample 1568441 | NCBI WGS metagenome assembly OHJA01 (sample SAMEA3879500, study PRJEB24766) | human gut metagenome | biome: human-associated habitat; feature: feces | place: USA | collected 1985/1987 | reverse complement strand
TTTTAGAGCATACAACACCGCTGGCCAATTTGTACTTTTTATACTGTTTGACCGCGAAGCAATCCGGCTTGCGCTTTTCGAGCCCGGCAAACATATAGTCCACCGCGTTCATAAAATCCTCGTCATCCTCCTTGACCTCCATGCCAGAAATCATATCCACAAGGGTGTTCATGTTCCGATCCTCGGCAGGCCCCTCGAAAATGATGTAGGCAATCAGGGCGCAGTACAAAAGCGTTTCCGATTTCGTCCAGAATGGATCGCCTTCCTTGCCTTCGCCCTTTGTGTTGGAAATCAGGGCATCCACGAATTTCAGAATATCGGCCTCATTGCGGATATACGCCAGCGGGTTATAGTGCATGGATTTTGAAAAATCTATGCTGTTGAATACCTTGATTTTGTACCCGCGTTTTTGCAGGAAACCCCCGACCTGTCCCAGCACACCGCCTTTCGGATCGACCACCACATAAGAGGAATGAGCCTGTAAAAGCTGGGGCGTAAGCCAGAAGCGGGTTTTGCCGGAGCCGGACGAGCCGATAATACAGCAATTCAGGTTTCGGGCATTTGCGGGGATTTTCGGGCGGGTGTTCATCGTGAGAAACTCTGTCCCGGTCAAAATCACGTTGTTTTCAAACTTCGGATCAACAAACGGTTTGATGTCTTTTTCCGTTCCCCACCGGGCGCTGCCGTATTCTGCATCCCGCCGAAACTTCTTAGCGTTCTTGCTTTTGAAATAGATCAGCAGCCGGAAACCAACTGCGCCTACAATACCGACAAGCCAATCCAGCGGAGCAAGACCGGGTGCAAAGTCAGCAAAGGCCGGGCCAATCGTCTGGCCCAGCCCGATGAGCTTATGTGCAAAATCGTTACCCGCCGCCAGCCGGTAGGCTGTCCCCAGCTTGAGGAACGCCAACAGGATGAACAGATAGGGAATGTTCGGAATGAGATATTTTCTGATCTTATCTGTCCTCATGGGCCACCTCCTTTGCACGTTCTTTTTGTTTCGGCTTTTCTTTGGAAAGCTGATCTGCCGCCTGTTTCAGTTGTTCCCGGATGGGAACACGGTTCGATTTTGCTTTGCTTAACACCTTCCGGGAATACTCAGAAAAGCAGGCGGTCATTGCGTCTGCCTGTCCAGCCTTGAAAAACAGCAGGTATTTGTCCGATCCGGTTTTATAGAACGCATAGTCCACATTCCATTTCCGGGCCACGCGGTCAAAGGACTTGGCATCCCCGGATAGCTCAATGCTGTTTGTGGCTGTGCCGTGGGCCATGAGCTTTCGCACACTTTGTTTGCCATGTGGTACTTGCCGCCCACGGTATGCCTTGCGGATCTTTCGACCCACCATGCCCAGCACATACGCCAGTCCCCGCGCCGTCAGCTTGGTCGTTTTTACAGATATGGCTATCGTGCGCCGGGAAATATCTTCATCAATCAGTTACACCGCCTCCTTCCTTGGGACAATTTGTCTCGAAGTGCCATCACCGATCCCCACGGTCTTTTTTCTGCATTTGACGGTAGCCCTCCAAAGAAGAACCGTCTATGATTTCCTGATAAGCGGCCATTTGCTCCCGGATAGAGAGCTTCGGGAAAGAGAACACCTTATGCTCCTTGGGAATATCCTCCATCCCGTGATACCGCTCCACAAAGCTGCCGCCGTTATTGAACACATAGCCGCCGGGGGCAAAATGGCCGCCCTCGTTGATCCGTGCGTCCCGCCCGTAGGCTTCAAAATCGAAGTAGGGCAGCACATTGTCCGGTACATCCAGCATTTCCATTTCCTCGATGTAGACCCGGCCCAGCGCCTCCTCGCTGTCGATACCGGGGTAGAAGTCATAGCAATCCAGATTTTGCGCGAGGTTGATCAGGTCATGGACGCTGCCCGTGTATTCGCCGCTGTCAATGACGGCCTCAAACTTTTCAATGTCGCTCTGGTCGAGGTCAGACAGCAGATGGGCCAGATGGTTCAGCTCGTCAATGCTTTCATACTCGCTCAAATGGTCATAGAGCCCCAGCACATCCCCATCGAAAGAGGTAATAAAAATTTCCTGATAGCGGACGCCATCCACGCCGATCCGTTTCAAGAGAGCCTCCACCTCCTGGGCGGTTGTGGGAAATTTCAGTGTTTCACCCACAAGCTGGCCCTCGCTGTACTTTCCGGCGTTGGTAACGTAAGCTTCAAACAGGGTCGCCATCAGCGGCGGCCCTGTCCCTTGACGGTCAGGATACCCTCAAGGGTTGTTGCCGTAATTCCCAGCCGCTGGGCCACGGCAATATCATTTTTCATGGATTCGGTCATACTGTGCCCGCAGACAACCAGCACATGAGAACGGCGGAGCAGGTCACGGCTCATGTCGATGCCGCTTTTATGCTCCTCGGGAACAGCATCGTTGAGAAACAGGGGCAAGTACAAAGGCGGACAAATAGGAGAAAAGCCTGCCTCATACACGGTGCGGCAATACTGCGCCGCCAGTTCTGCGTTTTCGCTATCGCCGCCGAGCCATGCAGCGGTGATATAAGCAAGGGGTCGTTTCATCGTTCATACCTCCGATATTTTAATAAGAAAGTTCAACCCAAACCCCACGCCCTTTCCCAGTCTTGGGAAAGGGGGCGGCTCTGAAGGATATACCCCCGCCGCTTGCCGGGGAAATAGCACAGCCGGGGCAGACCGTCAAGGGCGAGCCGCCGAAAACGGCGGTGCGCTGCACCCTTGACGGCCCACTCCCGGCTGTACTAAAAAACAGGCGGCGACGGGGGATATATACCACCAGAGCTTCTGCGCGAGGGCGGGACCCTCGGGACAAAGTGTCTCGAAGTTGTTACTTGTCAAGTTCCTGCTTTTTCGGGGCTTTTGCCAGCTCCGGCGGCTGTTTTTCTTTCCAGTCATCCAGCAGGGACATAATCTGTTCTTTCATTTTGGCGGGAGTTACCTCCTTGCCAAAATACTTTTCCAGTTCCGCAGTAGAAATAATCACGCCTCGATCCTCCTTTTTCTGTTCTGATAAGATGCCGTCAATGACATCGCCGTTGAGCTTGCCTTCCTTATCCAGCTCCCGGAGCCGTTTAGCTTGGGCCAGCGAGGGCGAAGCCTGCTCCCCGTCAATGGAAACAGCAATAAGCCTCTGATTTTTCGGTTTGATGTAGGACAGTTCCACGGCAGGCATAAAGCCCATCTTTTTATCGTCTACCTTATCCAGAAGCTCCGGCACAAGAGAGTTGAGCCGCAAGTAGCGCATGACCTTTTTATAGTTCATCTCATGCGCCTCGCCCACAATCTCAACCGAGCGTTTTCCAACATCGCCTTCCGCAACGCCTTTCAGCCGCCCGCCCTGATGCTTAATGTCCTCAACCTCAAGTTCCAGCAGCGCGGCCAATTCACTGGGGAGCATCCCGTCACGCTGCTTGTTGCTGTCCTTCATGGCCTGCACCGCTTCGTGGTCGGTCATTTCACGGACAATAAAGGGCATTTCCTCCAGCCCCGCCAGTTCACTGCCGTGGGTACGGCGATGGCCCGCTACAATTTCATAGCCGTTTCCGTCTTTCTCCGGGCGGGCAAGACCGGGAACCATTACACCGTTTACGCGGATAGAAGCAACGATTTCCTGCATCTTCGCATCGTCCCGTACCTTAAAGGGGTGCGGACGGAATGTGTGAAACGGATGAACCTCGGAAAGTTTCAGATAAACCAGCTTGCCTTCCTCAACCGGGCGGGGCGGTGTGGTCGGCTCGGGAGCCGTCTGTTCCGCAGCAGCAGTTTCCTTCGGTGCCGTATCCTGTGCGGGCTTAATGGGCTCCTTGGCATCCGGGGCCTTTCCGTCACTTCGGGACACTTTGTCTCGTTTGGACGGCTTGGGCTTGTCAGGGGCCGTCTTATCCGCCTTGGGTGGGCGGCCCTTGCGGGCCCCAGCCGATTTCTCCGATTTTTGATTTTCAGTCGCGGCCTTTTCTGCTTTCGGCGGACGGCCACGGCGCGGCTTTTTCGGTTCCTCCGTATTGGCGGGCTGCGGTGTTTCTCCGGGGGCTGCCGCCTCTGGCGTTTCGGGGGGTTCCGACTTTTCGACTTCGGCGCGGGCGTTCTGTCTCTTTTCTGCCATAAGCTCATTGATTTTGTCAAAGGACACAACCACATCGCCGGGCTCAGGTATAGCAGGCCCGGTCTGTTCCTGCTGGGGCTCAGACGCTGCGGCCTGTTCGGGTGTGGTGATAGGCTCGGCGGCCTCCGGGGAAATATTCTCCGCAGGGCCAGTATTCAATTTTTCATCGGCCATTTACGATCCTCCTTTTCGTTAAAGTTGCACAAATTTGAACGCTAAAATTTTGTAGTTATTTTTGCGCCTCCTTTCCGTCTATCCACGCAAAAAAGCCGCCCGTTTTTCATGCCGGACGGCTTTTTGCGTAATGTGATAGATCAAATATTATTTTTTCTGGTTTGTAGGCTCCGAAAAGCCTTGTATTTACAGTGTTCCTAATAGGAAGTAATCATACAAAGAATCATCTTCCATAGACAACGCTTGAAAATCCTCATAAAATGCGGTGGATAACCAAGTTCATCAAATAAGCATCTTAACATATCGCAACCAGCACAGCTATGTCACTGCACGCAGACACAAACTTGTTTTGTTTCACAGGGTTTGGGAAATGTGTTCCCAACAAGCAAACTGTCATTTTTAGCAAAATGACCCTGCTTGCTACTACTTCTTCCAGCATGGAGAAGAAAATTAGCAAGCAGGGTTTTCGTATGCCCAAATTTAGAATCCCTGTTGATGCTGTCATATTCAGCTTAGGAATGTGATGAATTAGCGCTGTAGCACTCCCCAGATTTCTTGTTTTCAGCAGTTCCAGAAAAAAATTTTGCAATCCGCTTCAAATCGTGTCGCAAAACGGTCTTTTCTTTACAGTTCAAGAGTGAAGGGGGATATAAAATTCCCTTCGCATGAACGGAAAGGGGCAACCACCAAAAATGAAATGCTCGCACCTGCTGCTATGTTTCCACCAAGCGCCTAACGATTCAGGATAAAAAGATTTTAATCCGTTGCATCAAAAATTTTTCTGGAATTTGGGCGAATCGCGTAAAAAACGTCAAATTTTTTACCAGTTATATTGGAGAAGCATTTCTGCTCTATCCGAAGATAAAGGAGGTGATTTCTATGATTATGATTTTCAAGCAAGACACTCGAATTAGCCTACATAGATGAATGGCAGCTGTACCACTACGGCTAATTCAGAAACCTGCGAATCGCTGGATAGCTTCCCACAAGCGTTCCATCCAACGAATCAACGCATTTTTGAAACACAAGGAAGTGAACCCGAATGTCCAAGAAGCAATTCCGCTCGTCTGCAAATTTCCCCGCATGGTTTGACGGCACAAATCTCAGCGAGCCGCTATTCTGTACCGCGTTTCTGTGAAACCATCAGCTGATTTACAGCGAAGGTTCGTTCTTCACGCCAAATGGTCGAATGCAGGACTGCACACCACTGAAAGAAGTCATCTTTCAAGAAATCCACTCCTACATTTGCTCCGGCGTTCCCAACAAAATCAAGAACATCATTGAAGTGCTGAAAATCACCGCATATGTTCCGGAATTTCCGCCGGCGGAAGATTGCATTCATCTGAAAAATGGCACGCTGTTTCTGGATGGCACATTGGATAGCACTGCTCGTCATGTTGTCCGCACACGACTCCCGGTGGTCTACAATCCTGATGCGCCAACGCCAACAAAGCCCAGCGCATGATGATCATCAAGGGCAATGGCGGCGAGGGCAAATCTCAAATCGGCACTGTTCTGAAAAAGCTGTTCGGTATCAACGCCAAAGATGGCAGCATCGGCAAGATTTCCGAGAGTCAGTTTGCCCGTGCAGATTTGGAACACATTCATCTGCTGATTGACGACGATATGCGTATGGAAGCGCTCAAACAGACGAACTATGTGAAATCGTTGGTCACTGCGAAAGGCAAGATGGATTTGGAGAAAAAGGGGCAGCAGAGCTATCAGGGGCACATGTTCGCCCGGCTGCTCGCGTTCAGCAACGGCGACTTGCAATCCCTGTATGACCACAGTGATGGCTTCTATCGCCGTCAGTTGATTCTGACCACCAAAGTCAAGAGTCCAAATCGTGTGGATGACCCCGACCTTGCTGATAAGCTATATGCCGAAATGGAAGGTATCCTGCTATGGGCTTTTGAAGGATCGCAGCGTCTGGTGGCTAACCGATTTCGATTCAGCGAAAGCGAGCGTTCCCGCCAGAATCGAGAACTGCTGAAACAGGACGGAAACAATCTGCTGATGTTCCTTGAATCGGAAGATTACATTCAGTTCGATTCAGTCTGCGCTGCAACATCCAAAGAGCTCATGGCTGCGTACGCTATTTGGTGTGATGACAACGGCTTCGCGCCGCTGAAATCACGAACAGTTTCGGATTTTCTGATTTCCAACGCCTCCAAGTACCACATCGAACACACCAACAACATACACAGCGTGGATGGTCGTCAAGTATGGGGCTTCAAAGGCATCCGGCTCATGATTGACGCTGCTGTCCGCAGCCAAAGTGGATTTCAGCGAGTCTATGCAATGGATAACCCATTCGAATAATCTGAAAATTCCAGCAAAAACCTATGTACATACATACACCGAACGATCATCCTGTACGTATGTACATGGCAAATAGCAAAAACGATTATCTTTCTCACGAGGATACACGATATGATAAAAATGGATCTGAACTTGTTTGGTAAAATTGAGGAAAACGCGCCCAATAATCCGCACTTTCTTCGCGAGCATTCCCAGATGACCCTTACTGTACCCCAGTTGATGAAGGAGCTGAACATTTCCAAGAACGTCGCTTATGACCTGACCAGAGAACCGAATTTCCCATGTTTTCGCTTAGGGCGAAAGATTCTAATTAACCGTGAGCTGCTTCAAGAATGGCTGAATCGTCGCTGTGCACCCGTTTTCTAAATAATTGCGAGCGAATGTGTTGACAAGGATGGTCAGACTGGATAGAATCAAAGTGCCGAACCTTGACAACTTCAGTCTGACCATTTTCATTGTCAGCTCATTGACCTCAACAGAAAAGGAGCGTACAATGACTGAAATGAAAAATAACATCCGCCAGCATCCCAATGGGACATGGGAAGGACGCTACTATGACGTGGACGGCAAGCAGCACTCGCTATATGGCCGCACCAAAGCAATCGTCAAGGACAAGCTCGCCAGCAAGCGCGCAGAAATTGTCAGCGGCAACAGCATCACCGAAACTGACCTGACAATCGAGCAATGGGGTTGGGCGTGGATGCAGACATTCAAAGCCGGGAAAATCAAGCACTCAACAATGGACAACTACGAAAGTGACTTTCTTCTTCATGTCATCCCCTATATTGGGCATGTGAAGCTGAAGGATGTAACATCGCTGATGATTCAGCGCGTGTACATCCTGCTGGAGGAGAAGGGACTATCTCCCAAAAGCATCCGCAACGTTCATGGCATGCTGCACGGTATGCTGGATAAAGCCATGAAAATGGACTTGATTCGGAAGAATGTCAGCAAAAACTGCGAACTTCCACCTATCCGCAAAACTGAAATGCACCCGTTGACCAAGGAAGAAATGGGCACTTTTATGACGCTGGCAAAGGATGACGAGTATTATCTGATGATGCGTTTCGACTTTTTCACAGGTCTGCGCGAGAGTGAGCTGATTGGACTTACTTGGGACTGTGTAGACTTTGAGAATCACACGCTTCGGATTTATCGCCAGTTCGTGCGCATCGCATCCGGCCCCGGCAAAGGCAAAATGATGTACACGTCGTTAAAGAACGGCAAAGAGCGCACCATCACCCTGACTGTAACCGCCCTGAATGTTCTTCGCGAAGCCAAGCGCAAGCAGAACGAGATGCATCTGCGCGCCGGAAGCAGCTGGCACAACGAGTACAATATGATTTTCACCCGCTCGAACGGTATGTTTGTCCGCTTCAAGACGCTGTACGTCCATTTCAAGGCGATTGTGAAACAGATGGGACGCCCAGGAGTCCGCTTCCATGATGTGCGTCATACTTACGCCACACTTTCCCTGCAAAGCCATGTTGACCCCAAGACGCTTTCCGAAGCATTGGGGCACGCAACCGTCGCTTTCACGTTAGACGTGTACGGTCATAGCAATGCCGACATGCGTCAGCAAGCCGCAGACCAGCTGGAGCGGCTCATCTGCCAGTATTAAAAAACAGCTGTCAAGAGGCGAGGCTGTTCTCCCCTCCCGACAGCTGTCTAAAACGCAACAATGGTACGTTTGATGGTACTTATGGGCAAAAAGAAAGCCGAAACCCTTGCATCTCCAAGGATTTCGGCTCGTGGAGCATAGCGGATTCGAAGCGGAGAACGCACTTCCCATTGCGTCCCAATCAGTACCATATGGTAACATTCTGAAACCAAAATCAGCATTTGCAGCTTAACAAATCACATGGAATACCACTCCGTTGTGGGTACAATTGTGGGTACGCATCGTGGTGCAGTGTCGAGGAAACACAGACAATATCCAAGTTTCCGGCTAACCTATAATGAACTCATTGAACAGTTTTGGGGCGATAAAATTTGAAAAGTGCTGATTTGTTTTGTGATGTTTGTATCTGTGCATTTGTGATTTGATGAAAATTTGCACCACAAACATCTAACTCCGTTGAGTCTGGAAATATTCTCAATGTAAATTTCCGAACAAAATGTTGGCTCTGCCGACTTTCTTCTTTTCCAAAGTCAGCAGAGCCAATAGATTTCATCAGAAAAGATAATCAGGCGAAGTCTGCGCCAGCATTACCCTCTCGTCCGCCAAAACCCTTGCACAATATTCATCACGCTGCCCAGCAAAAAGCCACCCAGCGCAATCGCCGCCAGCGTCAGGCTGTTCACAGCGGTCGAGTTACCCTTCTCCAAGTCAGAGAACCAAACATAGCCCATTAAATCCGCACGCCCTGTCAGCACACGGCAGAAGCACAGCGTCGTCAGCACCACATTCAACAGCAGTGCTGCATCCCGCAGAATGCCGTCTTTTTTACGCAGCATCAGCAGCAAATCCAGCAGGATTGCCGCACCGCTCATGAAAATGATTGCGCCCATATTACCCAGTGGATATGCCATCGCTGAACTAATCGCCGTCAATGCAGCTGCCCCTGCCGTCAGAACCACATGAAGAATCAGGAAAATTTTCTGTTTCATGCCGTGCGTTCCTCCTTCTTTTTCGCCATTATGCTGATGCAGCATATCGCCACGTAACCCAGCAATCCTGCGCACGCTGCCGCAAAGCCGCCTATTTTCGCCGTCCGATAGCTGACACGCCACCAGTTGCTGACTTCCACCATTTTTGCTGATGTGTTCACTGCATTCATGCGGTTGCTGTTCGCCAGCACATACAGCGTATGATGCACCGCTTCTTTCAATCGGCGGAGAATTTTAGCATCGCCGCCAAGGGTGTTTCCATCGTGATTGAGATAAGCGTACCATTCTTCTTTGATGTCTACGGAGTCGAAATTCGTTGTTCCTGCCGCAACAGATTCTTTCCACGTCATATAGGTTGCCGGATTCACCAAATCAGTCACGATGTACCCCTGAAATCCCCATTCGCCGCGCAGGATGCCATCAATCAGTCCTTCATGCGCACTGACGTAGGTTGTGCCGATGCGGTTAAACGCAGTCATCGTCCCCAGCATTCCGTTTTCAAAGGCAATCTGGAAGCTGCGCAATTCCAGTTCGCGTGCCTTCTGCTCCGTCATGAAGGGCGCCACGCCATTGCGGTTTGTTTCCTGATCATTGAATGCAAAGTGTTTGCCGGCTGCAATCAAGCCCTTGCTGTACGCACCCTGCGCATACGCCGCGGCAAGGAAACCGGACAGCACCGGATCTTCCGAATAGTATTCCACGTTTCGACCGCAGCAGGGTGTGCGATGCAGGTTCAGTCCCGGCCCCCAGATAATCGACAGCCCGTTGAAAAGGCTGTCATTGCCGAACAGTGTCCCGATTGCCTGCGCAAGCTCCTTGTCAAACGACGCGCCCACCAGCTGCGGCGTGCCCATGTCATGCACCTCGTAACCCGCATTGGGGTCTTCCGGCGAAACGTACCACGGCGAATTGGCGTCCGATACGTTGGAAATACTGCTGAGGAAGCCCACTGGGCCGTCATTGGCAAGCGTTCCGCCTAAGAAACCAACAGACGGAATATCCAGATAAATCATGTTTCCGGTCGAAACAAACTCCGCCGCTTCCTGAATCGTCAACTGGTCGAGCAGTTTCTCCCAGCGCGGGTCATCGTAGGCTGCCCCCTTCATATCCGCAAAAGACATGCCGTTATCCGCTCCCCAGATAATGTCCGATACGTCGTCATCCGTATGGATGGTGTAAAAATCGTTTTTGAGCGTCGCAAGCATTTCCGCCGTGGCCGTAAGATTCTCGTAGTTTTTCGGCCATGTGCCTGCCCAATCGCTGCGGCTCAGGTATGTTACTGTGCCGGGCTGAAAAGCATTGAAATCCGCATCAGCAAGCTGATTGGATACCTGCACGCCAGCCTTCGTAACGGCAAACGTCGTCGTATCACATTCCGCGAGCGTCCATGTTTTCACGCACGCGATGTCGCCCTGACCATCCAAGCGCTCCGCATATCCCTGCGCCGTCAGAATGCTGTTCAGCGCTTCATGTGCACCGCAGCCAACTGCAAAGTAATATTCCCCCGCATCCAGCAGATAGGTTTCGCGGTCAGCATCATAGCTGGTCATGTTCTGCATATCTGCCGTGATGGTCAGCGTTTCGCTTTCCCCGGCAGCAAGCAGTTTCGTTTTGCCGAAATCCAGCAGCTGCACTGCACTCTTTTCCAGTCCGCCCACATAGTAGGGTGCTTGCATATACAGCTGCACCGTGCTTTTCCCCGGGACACTGCCCGTATTCGTCACCGTTACAGCTGCCGTCACCGTTTTGTCCTGCTGCGACACCGTCACCGCATCCAGCGTCTGCCGAAATGTCGTGTAGCTCACGCCATAGCCAAACGGATATGTTACCTCTTCGCCATAATTCCAGCCAGCTGCAGAATCAAATGCCCCCACTGTGGAATCCGCATTGCCCTGCCCCATCACAGCATCCGCATAGCGGGTCTCATAGTAGCGATAGCCCGTGTAAATGCCCTCCGCTTCGATGAGATAGTAATCCGCGCGGTCTGTCACCGTGTCAAAATATTCATCTGCATTTGCGAAAGTATAGATGCCGAAATTCGCCATTGCGGGCGATGAAACAGAGTTCGACGCATACACATCCGGCAGCGCCCCCAACGGATTCGTTTCGCCGCAGAGGATGGATGCAATGCCCAGCGTACCGTAATTGCCGGGGAAACCAATCCACAGGATAGCGTCAATGCCGTCATCCGCCGCCAATTCACCGATTTCCATCGGATTCGCCGTATTGAGCAGCACAACCACACGGTGGAAGTTTTCCTTCGCCAGTGCAAGGAGCGCCCGCTCGTCATTCGTCAGCGCCAGCGCATTCCGCGCGCCTGTCTGCGGGTCAATGCCCGTTTCACCAGGATAGTAGTCCGCTGCCTCTGTGCCGCAGCGTCCCAGCACAACAATTGCCGCATCCTGATACGCTGCAAAACCGTTTCGATAGTCCGAATCTGCCTTCTGGATTTCCTCCACGGTCGCCTCCGCCGTTACCAGCTTCGGTTCATTGCCTGGCAGGACACCCACAAAACTCGGCGAGAGTTTATTGGCGTTGTTGTACACCTTGTTCTTGCATACTTTCGTATAGGTCTCCCGAATCTGCTCATTCACTTGGAAGCCTTTTTCGATGAGTGCATCCCCCAGCTTCACGTTTTGTCCCGGTTTTACTGCACAGCCGACGCGCGCCCCGAAATTCATCTTTGTTTCCGCGCAAACGCCCAGCAATGTCACAGCGCTGCCCTTTTCCAGCGGCAATGCGCCATTGTTTTTCAGCAGCACACTGCCTTCTGCGCTGAGGCGTTCGCCCATTGCGCGATGCGCTGCAATCAGCTCATCCGTGTTGGCGTAATCCGCCACATAGGTCGTATACAGTGCATCGTCCGATTCCGAGACCTCAACAACAGCAGTCTGCGTTCCCAGATAGCTGTTGACCATATTGCGATTCTTCTCCAGTATCGTGCCCGCGCTATTCCCGATGAGCATCACGCAGACCCCAAGGCAGCTCAATCTGCACCAGAATTGTTTGGTTTTGAACATGCTTTTTCTCTCCTTCTGCCCGTTTTGCGCATACACAGATGCCCTGCCTGCTGGAAAGCACATCAGGCAGGGATATCTATGACGCTTGGTTATACTTGCGCTTTCACCTGAACCACCTGAATGCTGCTGCGATTCTTCCTGCAGCGCCGTACAATCAGCAGTACGCCTGTCACTGTCACCACCAGCACCGCAGCATCAGCGCAAATCATCCAGATTTGCCACTCTGGCAGCACATTGCGGATTTCCGTCTTTTCGCTGAAGCCATTCATCGCCGCGCTGTTGACAACCGTATACAGGATGTTATGCGATGCACGGCGCAGGCTGTTCACCAGCGTTGCATTGTTTTCAATGTCATCAATCCAGTAAACCGTTTTGTCACTGTTCAGCCACAGGTCGCCGCCGTTTTGCAGCCCCATGTCAATCCACATGTAACCGCCGTTCGCTGTCGCATAGTCTGTCACAACAATTCCGCGGAAGCCCCATTCGCCGCGCAAAACATCCTCCAGCAAATCTTCATTTGCACCGCACCAGATGCCGCCGATGGAGTCAAATGCCGCCATCATGCCATGCGCATCCGCTTCCTTGACGCAGATTTCAAAGGGTGTCATGTACAGTTCGCGCAGCACCTGCTCCTGACAGAAGGTTGCAATGCCATAGCGCCGATCTTCCTGATCGTTCAGCACCAAATGTTTGAGGTAGACATACATGCCTTTGCTTTGTGCGCCGCGAACCTCCGCCGCACAGATTTTCCCCGACAAGAAGCCGTCTTCGGAGTAGTACTCAAAGTTGCGTCCGCCATAGGGCGTACGATGCGTCCCTGCCCCCGGCGCATACCAGCCCTGAACGCCCGACTTCAAGCCATCTTCACCAATGCACTCGCCCATCTGCTCCACCAGTTCCTGATTCCATGTGGACGCAAGCACCACCGCAATCGGATAGCCCATGCAGTGCGCACTGCCGGAAATCAATTCATCCGAAATACCTGCCGGGCCATCCTGATCGTTGGAAACAGGCTTGGAAATGCTCAGCAGCTGTGCCGTCTGCCAGCCGCCCAGCCGAACCATGTTCATCATTTCTTCGACCGTCAGGCAGTCCAGCACATTTTCCCATGCCGGATCGTCGTATGCCTTGCCGCGCATGGTAATCAGCTTGATACCTTTGCCCGAACCTGTCGTCGGCATAACGGCGTTCGGGTCGTCAGCGTAATGATTTTCCTGACTGTCCTGCAGCAGCTGGTCGCTCGCCTTCATGGTATGTTTGCCCTTTTTATCCGTCTTGCCGTAGAAGCTCGGCCATGTGCCATCCCAATCACTGCGCGTCAGATAGACATACTTGCTGTCATAGTACGTCATGCTGCTGTAATCAAACTGATTGCTGATAGCCGTTCCCGTTGCGCTGTCCACTGCGCAGGTCGTTGTGTCCAGTTCCTGCTGCACATAGGATGCTGTCATGGCAGCATTGCCCGCATCATCCATGCCGTCTTCAATCGTGCAGCCTTTTGCCGCCAAGATGTTGTTGACTGCATCGTGTGCATTGTCCGCCACGGTAAAGTAGTACGTTCCCGCATCAACAATGTAGGTGCGCGCATTGATTCGGTCATACGCACGCAGCTCTTCTTTTGGCACAGTCAGCGCAACCGTCTCTGTTTCGCCCGGCAAAAGCAGGCGCGTTTTGCCGAAACCGCACAGCTCCACCGATGCCTTCTCTACCAGATACTGCTTATCATAGTCCGTATAGGGCGATTGGAAGTAGATCTGAACAACTTCCTTGCCCGCCACAGCACCTGTATTGGTGACATCCACAGAAACAGCAAACTGATTTTCCTCTTCCGTCAGCTTGAAATTGCTGTATTCAAAGGTTGTGTAGCTCAGTCCGTAGCCAAAGGGATACAGCACTTCCTTGCCATAGTTCCACGCCTTGTTGTCCGAAGCGCCCTTTCTGCTGTCTGCATTTCCCTGCCCCAGTACCGTATCCTCATAGCGCGTTTCATAATAGCGATAACCGACGTAAATTCCTTCGCCATAAACCACATAGGTATTCTTCGCGCCCACGCTGTTATAGCCGTTTTCCACGCGCCCATAGCCGAAATTTTCAAACGCAGCTGAGCTTTCCGCGCTGTAAGCATAGGTATCCACCAGCCGTCCAGACGGGTTCACCGTACCATTCACGGCACGCGGAATCGAAATCATTCCCTGCTGACCGGGGTAGCCCACCCAAAGTGCCCCTTGAATATGCTCATATTCATTGAGCCAGCCCAATTCAACCGCGTTTGCGATGTTCAGCAGCACAATCACGCGGTCAAAATGCGCATTGATGTATGTCAGCAGCGCCTGCTCATCCTTGCTCAGAGAGACCTCTTTCTCTGCGAGGTCTGTCGCCTCATGCGCAGGGCGCGAGAAGACAAAAATCGCTACATCGCCATATGCTGCAAAAGACTTTTCCACCTCCGCAGAGAAATCATCCGGCTTGACTTCTTTGGGAATTTTCAGGCCGCTGTCTTGATACATCGTCCACAGCGTTTCATTCACATCGAAGCCTTCCTGCGTGAATGCTTCCTTCAAGCTCTGCACGTTTGTCTCGTCAATGGCGCCGGAACCGCCGCCGCCATAGCGGAACTGCGTTGATGCCTGACCAAAGATGCTGATTTTCGCTCCCTTTTGCAGCGGCAGTGCATTCTGGTCGTTTTTCACCAGCACAATGCCCTCCGCCTCAATCTGCCGGCTGATTTCCGTTTCATGCGCCAGCAAATCTGCCTCCGTTGCAAAGGCGCTTTTGAAGTAATCGCTGTCACCCGAAGTATCCAGATTCACGGTTGCTACGGTTTGATGTCCCAGCGAACGAGTAATCAACGAGCTGTATTTGAGCAGCACCACGTTGAGCGTGATAATGCCCACCATCAGGAGCGCCAGAAGGCTTCCCCAAATTCCAGTAAAGAGCTTGCTGCTCATTTTTTTATGAGGCTTTTTGATTTTCTGTTTCTGCTCGTCCATCTTCAAGCGCTTCCTCTCTGTCTTCCGCTTCAGAATTTCCAAGTTCCCATACTGTTTCGGCCGCATTGGGAATTGGAATCAGTATGTTGAGGATGAAGGTATCCCCTTCCGTGGTCGTGCTGGCATAACCGCCGTATTTCTCCGTTGTCGCACGAATGCTGCGCACGCCGAGGCCGTGATTATGTGCGTCCTGCTTTCTCGTCAGCAGCTGCCCATCAGCGGTATGCACTTCCCCGTCAAACGTATTCTCAATGAGAATTTGCATCATGCTGCTGACGGTGGCAATCTTGACGCTGATAATCTGCCTCTTTTTGTCGGGAATGCGCTCTACTGCCTCCACTGCGTTGTCCAGCGCATTGCCAATGATGCAGACCAAGTCCAGCGGATTCATGAAGTTCAGTTGTTCTCCATGTGCTGCACACATCCAGTTGATGTCGTTCATGCTGCAATACAGGCTTTTGTCGCGCAGCACAGTATTGAGCACCTCGTTGCCCGTATCAATGCTGTTATCGTAAACCTCTATCATTTTTAGGATTTCATGCCCATATCGCTTCGTCAGTTCACCCGTTCCGTCCTTCTGCGCCATCAGCACCGTCACCTGATGTTTCATGTCGTGGCACTTGCGGTTAATCAGGTCAATGTTGTCACGAGTCAAGCGGAATTGCTGCTCATGCACATGCAGCAGCTCATGGCTGACCGCCAGTTCCGCCTGCGCAAACAGCTGCTTCTGATGCGTATATTCCAGCGCCAGAATCAAGCAGCAGAACGCAATCGCATACCACTGGCAGAGCTGGAGCATTCGGCGCACGGTCTCGACTTCAAATGCCATGCATGCATTCGGATCAGCGGTATGTTTGCATTCATAGCTCAGAAACACCTGCACCGTCAGGCACAGCAGCGTCATCGGAACAATGCCCCAGCTTGTCACATAGTAATGCCCTGTGTGTGCCATTTTTCTGCCCCAGAAAAACCAGATGCATGCATACACCAGTAAGCTGATGGTGCAGTACGCCAAATTCATTTGCGCATTGCTCACGAAAATGAGAATGTACACAGAATTGGCCAGATGCTCCGTCAGTGATGCCAGCAAAGCGCACTGAAATGCTTCTCGCCAGCTAATCTGGCAGTAGCTCATAATGACCAGCATATTCACCAGCGGCAGCACAAAATACCACACAACCGGCAGTGCGCCATCCACGGCGGTAGAGGAAGCCAGCATCCCCAGCAGCAGAAATCCAGCCGTCGCCGCACTGCCTTTGAGGCACGCCATTTTTCTCTTTTCCAGAGAATGTGAGAACACCAGCGTTGCAAGCCCAAGCCAGCAAATGTACTGCACACCCACTGTATATAGGCTTTTCAGCCAGTCCAGCAAGCCCGTCATGCTGCACTTCCTCCGCCGTCGTTATTGACTATTACTTAAAGAACACCAACAGGCAGTTGTACAAATCCACAATCCAAGCTGCATAGTTGTGTGCACCGTCTTCCAGCACCACCATTGCGCTGTTTTCGCCGTCCACAAACTTGTTGCTCATACTCTCCATCAGCTGATTGTAGATTTCGTAATGCTCTTCAAAAGCAATGTCCTCCACGCCGTTGCCGTTATACCAGAAGTTCAGGGTGTAATCCGCATATTTTTCTTCCAGCATCGTGCGGAAAAGCGCTTCATCCGTCAGCGAGCCCGACCATGAACCGCACCAGCCGATGACATCAAAATTGCGCATCAGGACTCCGTGGAAGGAAGTTACTGAACCCATCGACAGGCCGCAGTACGCCCGATGGTCGCGCGTTGCAATCAGGTTCTCTTCACTGACATCTTTGTTTGCATAGGTCAGGTATTTGCTTTCCACCGCAGGAATGATATTGTTCCGAAATTCGTCGCCAAAGTACCATGTATACAGACCCGACATGGAATTATAGTGCGATTCGCCAATCTGCGCACAGACGGCATCAATCTGCTCCTGCGTCGGCTCAACGCCCTCGACGTCAGCATAGAACGTCGGCGTAACCACAATCAGCGGCTCACACAAGCCGTCCTCAATCATGTGATCCAGCACGCGCATCGTCGTTTTGCCATGTGTACGGTCGCTCAGCTCCATCAGCCAGTAGTTCTCGTCATCACCGCCACCATGCATCAGATAGAGGATGTTGTAGCTCTTTTCCGGCTTCTAAAAATCCCCGCGTACCAGCAAGTCCGAATTTCTTGTTGGCGCTTGCGTCAGCACACGGGGATTCTTTTTGTGCTGCTTCACCGCAGCGCAGGTGAATTGGGATTACTTCACAATGTCAGCCCAGACCGTCGCGTTTTCGAGGATGTATGCAATCATATCCGGCGCATCGCCGCCCATGAAGCCCGTCTTGTCGAACGTGACCTTACCTTCGCCGTCAACGACCTGCCAAATGACCTGCTGGTCGTCGCCATAGAAGCTGTATTCCAAGTTGAACTCGGAATCGTCCGCCTTCGCAGAGCAGGTAATGATAACCGTCGCGTCCGCCGCTTCGATGTAGTATTCAATCACGGTGTACTTGTCGTAATCAGGATTCGGTTCGTAATCAGCGTCGTCGCTGGTCAGGTCGCCGAAATCAATCACGTCGTTTTCGGGAATCGCAGACCAAATCGCGTTTTCGAGGATGTAGGCAATCATATCCGGCGTGTCGCCGCCCATGAAGCCCGTCTTGTCGAACGCGACCTTGCCTTCGCCGTCAACAACCTGCCAGATGACCTGCTGGTCGTCGCCATAGAAGCTGTATTCCAGGTTGTATTCGGAACCGTCCGCCTTCGCAGAGCAGGTAATGATAACCGTCGCGTCCGACGCTTCGATGTAGTACTCAATCACGGTGTACTTGTCGTAGTCCGGGTTCGGTTCGTAATCAGCGTCATCCGCAGTCAGGTCGCCAAACTCGGTCAGCACTTCCAGCGGCGCAGCATCTTCCGCCAAGGACAGATTCGCGCAGCCCAGCACCATCAGGGCCGCCAGCAGCAGAGCAAGAAACTTCTTCATATTGGGTTCCTCCTTCTATTTTGTGCGTTTCCTTCTCGGCAACGCATCTCATGTGAGTATCATAGCACGATTGGGTTTCCGTGTGTGCAATTTGGCTTATCCCGTCGTTTTAGCGTCAAATCTGGTCATTATTGCGCCATCCATGACAGAATGCAATCTACGGTGGTCTGTTTCTGTTCCTTTGTAAATGTGCCATAGCCGTGTCCACCGTCCGGAATTGTGACAAAATCCGTCTGCGTCTGTTCCCGCTGCTGATACAGCACCGCATTGAACGCCGCGTTGTCATAAGCGCCTGTTGCATCTGCATCGCCGCAAATAAACAGTACTGCGCCCGGATAGCCCAAAATGTACTGGTATGGATCATCAGGAACATACTTCGTCAGAATGCCATGATGTGTCTCTTCCTGTGCCTGAATCCCCAGAACAGCATCCGACAGACCTGTACTGACCAGCAGCAATCCTTTCACATCGTTCGGATGATTGACCGCACAGAATTCCACGACAATTCCGCCATAGCTTTCCCCCCACAAATAAACGCGGTTCGTATCAACGAAATCCAGCGTTTTTGCAAAAGCAAGCACAGCTTCCAAGTCGCTGATGCGCGAGGAATAGTGCGCAGGAAAGAGATCTGCTCCGTCACTTTTGGCGGCGGATGCTTTCCCGTTATTTCCGCCGCAGCATTCAAACATCAGACCTGCGATTTTTTGTTCACTAAGCGTTTTTGCCAGTCCAATATAGCTGTTTGCCGTGCCGTTGCCGCCGTGGACATAGATGATGAGCGGTACTTTTTCTCCCTCTGCCAAATCCTTGGGCTTGATTTGCACCGCGTAGATGCTGCGATTCATCTCGTCATTGTGTATGTAGTACGTTTCCTTTTCAAACGCATCCTCTGCCAAGCCGATTGTCCAGCACAGCGCCAGCTGCACAAGCAGCATCCATGCTGCCAGCAGTCTTTTCATTATCTTTCCCTTTCCCTTTCCGTCTCATCCGTTTGCTGTATATTCCGCCAGCGCACGAATCAATTCTTTTTTGCTGCCTCGGCTGATGTGAATCCGTTCTTTGTTCAGGAAGACTTCATCATCCTTCACCCGTGTCACAAAGCGCAAGTGAATCAGATAGCTTTGGCTGCATTTGCAGAAACCGTATGGCATCAGCGCCTTTTCCGCCTCGCGCATACTACCGCGCACAGCAATTTCGCCCTGTTCTGTATGGTAAATGAGCGTATGCTGCGCCACCTCCACATACAGGAGTTCTGACAGCAGGACACGATAGACCTGATCATTGCTCGTCAGCAGCACAGCGCGATTGCTTTTCTTCCGTTCCACCCGGTGCACAACGCGATCCATGCGAAATTGAAACACTTCATAGGTATAGGGTTTCACAATGAAATCCATTGCCTCTACCTCATACCCTTGCAGCGCATAATTCGCCATGTTTGTGATGAATACAATCGCAACATGCTGGTCTTCGCGGCGAACCCGGCGTGCCACTTCCATCCCGCTCATCTGCGGCATCTCTATATCCATCAGCAGCATGTCATAGCCTGATGCGCCGCTGAACAAGAGTTCTGCGCCGCTGCTGAAATAATCCATGTCCCATTCCGCATGGTTTTCCGCCTGATAGCGTTCCAAGCAACGTTTGATTTGCACTCGACTTTCCTGTTCATCCTCCAGCACAGCAACCTGCAGCATGCTTTGACCTCCCGACTTCCCGTCTTCCGCGCCGGAAGGGAAGCCCCCCCGATGCTCGAAGGGATTCTCTTTCCGGTGCGCGACTTTCGTATTAGGAAACCTTGCCCGTCCAGTCCGTAAACGTAATGCGCACGAACATTGCCTCCACAGGCTCTTCCATGTCAATGAAGTTCAGGATGTTGGACGTGCCTTCCCAGACTGTCACCCAGCCTTCTTCGGAATTGCTTTCAGATATCGGTGCAGTGACCGGGTTCTCAATGCCGTTGTACACCTCAATCTTGTACGAATACTCTGAATGATTCGTACCATAGGTGTTCGCGTGGTTCAGCTCAACATCCTTGAGCATCACGCGGATGGAATCCACGTTGTAGTAGCCTTTGAGCGACACCAGATACCACGGCTGCGCATCGTCATCCGCAGGCTGCCACCACGTCAGCGGAGATTCATCCGAAGCGTACATCGGATGACGGCCCTCGTGATAGCTCGACACCGCATAACCCTGACGTGCAGAGAGAATGTCCGAACCCGTTTCATTGCCCGCTTCGCCGCAGGGATTCGCCAGCACGCCGGGCGCATACTGCGGATTTTCCGACAGATGCGGCACAACCAGCACGCCATCTTCCGTCACATACGCCGGATCAGCCCCCAGACGGCGCTCCATGTCGCCTTCATAGCCGACGTTCACCGTGTAGAAGCACCAGAGCTGACCATTCGGGCCTTCCGCAATCGAGCCGTGACCGCCGCCGCGCACTGCGCCCCACATGGCATCATCCCCATCGGGGTTAATGACCTCTTGATTCTGATACACCCAGTTGTCTGCGTTCAGCAGGTCATCCGTCTTGTTGGTGTATACACCGAAGGTATAGGAATCATACTGCGTGCCGCCGGTCGCAAACGTCCAGTAATACACGCCATTGTACTTGAACATCATCGAGCCTTCCGCAAAACCGGTCGCGTAGTCCTCATGATGCTGCCCGAAGTTTTCCCACGTCACCGTCGGATTGTGCGTGATAACCGGCACGGGTGCACTCAGCAGTTCCGAGGGATTATCGGGATTCAGCTCCGCGATGCTCAGCTCCTTCGAGCCCATGCCCCAGCAGAGATACATGCGGTTCGTATCATGGTCAACGAACAAGTCCACGTCATTGTGCGCGGCAATGATGACCGATTCAGCATCATCCGCTGCATCCGCCGCGTGCGACGGGCCGTAGGTGTTGTCCTCCTTGTTGTACAGCGCATTATCGCTGAAAGACATGCCGCGGTAAGTAAAGTCACCCAAGTCCGTCCAAGGGCCGGTCGGCGTTTCCGAAGAATAGATGTGTGAGCTGTTCCACGCAAGGTAGAACGTCGTCTTTCCGCTTTCATCCGTGCGGTATCCCACGCTGGGTGCAGTGAAGGTCATCTGCGTGCCATCGGCATTCATAGCCGGGACAACCTCCCAGTTCACAAAATCCTCCGAGCGCAGCTGATAGCCGCCGGACGCATACACATACCAAACGTTGTTATAATAGATGGCGTGCGGGTCAGCCGCCGAACGGCTGTTGTTTTCTTTGAGGTAAGTGGCGGTGCCGCGGAAGAGCACTGCATTCGTCAAATGGGTGTAACGCTCCGTCGGGCTGCTCTCAATGATGTTGGCAATGAATGCCGCGCTGAACGGCGCATCAGACACCACGCCCAGCGTCTCGCCGGCATTTGCCGAGTAGTTGTAGTTAAAAACAATCGGGTTGCAGTACACCGGTGCGTTTTCCGGCGTATAGCCTTCGTTGAAAATCTGCCCGTTCGCCTGCGGATAGACGCTTTCCGGCTTATCCACATGATTGCCGAACACCGTCATTTCGACCAATCCGGGAACCAAGCCGCTGGGGGCAGGATTCTCTTCCGCCCGCGCAACCATTGTGCAGGCGGCGCTCAGCGGCAGCGCAGCCGCGAGAAGCAGTGACAGGATTTTTTTCATGGTACCTACTTCCTTTCATTTGGATAATTCCAGTGCCATGCGTTCATGAACCGCTCGGCGCTGCTCATCCTTGCTGTCTGTATTGTAGCGCAAAGTCATCGCCGCATGATAGCAGAATTATGACCTGCAATATGTACGATAATGACATGATAATACTATTTCCAGATAAGAATGCGCCAAGATGCGCCGCGAATTTTTCATTCTGGCTAACGTGAATGAAACGCAGCGTAGCAGCGCTACGCTAAGTGGAATGAGCGGACGCCAGAATGGAAAAGGCGCAAGCAGATGGCGCAGGTGAATCTGGAAATAGTATAAAAGGCAGGAATGCATTTCCCTTTCAGAAATGCTTCCCTGCCTGCTGTATATGCGGTTGTGCTTTCTATTCACGTTCTGCCAGCCATGCTGACAGCTGCCGCTGATTTTCCGCAATAACTTTCTCGATTCCCGCCTTTTCCAGCGCCTCGTTAAATTCCTTCAGCGCCGCATCGACATCCTCCACCAAACCGTATTCCAGCGCCGGTGCATAGGATGCAATCACTGCATTAACCGCTTCCACTTCACCAGCCACTGCCGCACTGTCAAAGGTATACCCAAGCGTTCGGGAAATTTCAGCCGAGTTCTCAAATGCCATCATTTCCGCTGGATACGCTTCCGTTGCTGGAAGCCAGTGATCCACCCGTGCCTGATTGCCAAAGCGGGTAAACACGCGCTTATAGTTTGAATCACCTGTCGGCGCAATAACATGCGGGCTGACTCTGGTATAATGCACATTTTCCACCCCATTGGAAAGCAGATTCGCCACACGGTCATCACTATACAGCAGGTTCAGAAACTGCATCGCTTTTTCCGGATGCTCACTGGTGACAGGAATCGCCCACATGCGTTCCTGAATGGCGCTAGTAAAGCGCAGTGGGCGTGTCATGGGGAGAATCTTCCTTTCGCTTTCATCATTGCGGAGCTTGTACTGCTCAATCGGCGCAAAACTGGTTGGAAGGCATAACGCCTGCCTCTGATTGACGCGCGTGAACGCCAAAATGCTGGTTGTCAAACTATCCGGCGGAATATAGCCGCTCTGCTGCCATTTGCGCGTTCGATAGCAGAAGTCGCGATAGGTTTCCGAGGCAAACATATTTTCCAGCTTGGTGCTTTCACTGGGCTGAAACGTTACGCCAAAGGCAAAAATGCCGCTTCCGTAGTTCTCTATCTCAAAAAAGTAGTTGATAATCGACATATCGCCCGTCTCAAAAGCAATGCCGTAGTGCTCCGGCGAATAGGCTTTCAGAGCAGCGAACATGCTCTCCAAGTCATCCAGCGTGCAGGTTTCCGGAATTGTCAGCCTCGCCGCCTGTGCAAGCTCCATATTCACCATTACGCCGCCTGCACGGGCGCAGTACGCATCGCCGGGAATCGCATACAGCTGCCTATTGATGCGCCCCGCCGCCAGCTGATCGCCGAACAGACCCTGAATGTCCTGCCCATACGCATCCACCAGCGCATCCAGCGGAAGCAGCAGTTCATCTGCTACCATGCTGACCATCGGCAGCGTCAGCCCCGCCATCACCAAGTCCACCGGCTCGCCGCTTTCAATCATCATGCTGATTCGCTGTGCATGCTGTTGAATGCCAACATCCAGCAGGTGAATCCGCACGCCGATAGCGGGAATGGTAATCTGATTCACTGCTTCTTCAACCGCTGAAAGTCCCGGATTGCCGTTGTCAAACGTCACCGTCTCGATGGTCAAATCCGTGATGTCCTCCGCCTGCACCTGCATCAGGGGACAAAGAAGAATACAAAGTAAAATCCACACTGCGATGCGCTTCATGCTCTCCGCCCTCCCGGATTGGAAAATAGAAATCAACTTGTGCGCCGCCCTGCGGCTGATTGCTGAAATAGAGTTTTTCCTGCCCCTTGTAAATCAGCCGAAGCCGCTCGATTGTGTTTTGAATCCCCATGCCGAGGTTCGGCTGCTTCTTCCTTGTCTGCTGATAGCACTGAATCTGCGCCAAGACTTCGGGCGGATAGCCATTTCCGCTGTCCCGAATCAGAACATGCAGCTGTTTTTCCGGCGTTTCCTCAATCTGAATCCAAATGCGATTTTCCCTGCCCGGAATCAAAGAATGCTTGATGGTGTTTTCAGCAAACGTCTGAATCACAATCGGCGGAATCATCTGCTCGCGCAGGTTCTCTGGGCATTCAATCTCATAGAAAAACATGCCCGGATAACGTGTCTGCTGCAATTTGAAATAATTCTCCACATGGTTCAGTTCCGCTCCCAGTGCTACTTGCGGGTCTGTAATGTGCGCCACATAGCGGTAATAGTTCGACAAACACATGATGGTGCTCTGTATTAAGTCATATTCTTCCGGCTCCATCGAATAAATCAGGTTGAGTGTGTTCAAGACAAAGTGCGGCTGCATCTGCTGCGTCAAATAGCTGACGCGGGTGCGTTCATTTTCCAGCTGCGCTTCGTAGATTTCCATGCGCATCCCTGCCAGCTGTTCCACAGAGCGGTTGAACTGCGTATTCAAGCGCTCAAACTCGCTGGAAGTCGTCTTCTCCGGAATGCGGTAGGCGGTATCCCCGCTTTCGATTTTCCGAATTGCTTCCATCAGCTCATGCAGCGGGTTCAGCACCAGTCGGCGCATAGCAAGCCAAATCAGCGGAATGGACAAAAGCATCGTGACTGACAGCACCAGCAGGATTTTCACATTCAGCGGCAGCGCAAACGCATCCTCCGGCGGTATATAGCGGAGCAGACACTGCGCCTGTTCCGCCGCTGCATCCACCGTTTCTGCATTGGGAGACACCGTATCCGGCAAAATCTGATACTCCTGCGCATTCAAGCCCCATGTATCGAGCAGTCGATCTGTCTGCACCCATGCCCCATACTGGATGCCGCGGCGAATGCCCATGAAAATCAGCACACCTCCGATGGGCGTTTGCTGTAAGCGCCATTTTCCGTCCCGATTTTCCTGTTCATCCGCCTGTTCGCCGCTTTTCAGCTGTTCGCCTATCATCTGCACAGCTGCGGAATCATCCCCGGCAATAATCAGCAAATCCCCCTCCGGCTGAAACAAAAAATAGCCGTCTACCATAGGAAATTGGTTCAACCAGTCCTTCATTTGCGTATTGAGCGTCACCTGACTGCGCAGTGCACTGTACTGCGCCTCCCCTGTTTCCGCGCCAGACAGCGCCGTGCTGAAATCATAGCTGCGGCTCATGGAATACAGTCGTACCTGAGCCTGCGTCAGTTCCCGGTCAAGCTGCTTGGTGTAATAGGTTTGCAAGTAGCTGTGTTCCTGCAAGATGCTTTCCCGCGTTGTAGATGTCAGTCGCAGTGCGCTGATGATGGAGAGCAGGTTCAGCGTCAGCATCACGACAATAACCGTCACCGCCAAGCGCAATGTCAATGAACGAGATTGTTTCCTTTTCGGCTTCTGCACCTGTTCTCCCCCTTATGCCCAATATTGCTGCAAGTCATTTAGTCTGGCGGCACACTGCGCTTGCGGAATGCGGCAGGCGACTGCCCTGTAAACCGCTTAAACACTCGTGTGAAGTAGGAATAATTATCAAACCCGCAAAGAAGCGCCACCTCGGTAATCGGCAGGTTCGTATCTTCCAAATACTGCACCGCAAGTGCAATCCTTCGGGATGTGATGTACTGCAGAATAGAACAGCCCATTTCTTTTTTGAACAGGCGCATGATGTACTGCGGATTCAAGTGCATACTGTCTGCCAGTTCCGGAATGGGCAAATTCTCCGTGAGCCGCTCCGAAAGCACATGCAGCAGCTGGCGGATATACGGATTGGACACATTAAGCGTGTTCGCCGGAAGCAGACTGTCTTTGGGCTGCTCTGCCGACCCCGCCGGTTTATCTTTGCGCCGCTGGATGCGCTCCACCACATTTTTCAGCGCCTCTTGCAGCAGCGTATAGTTGATTGGCTTCAGCAGATAATCACAGCTCCCCAGCTGCATTGCAGAACGCAGATAGCTGTATTCATCATGGCACGTCACAAAAATGCACTCCGTCAGCGGGTAATACGTCTTCACCCACTCGAACAGTTCCAATCCTGACCCCTGCGGCATCTCAATATCGCACAGCATCAAGTAAATCTCCTGCTGTTGAAAAACGCCCTGTGCCTGTGCCATAGAATATGCAGCTAGCGGCGGCTCAAAGTCGTATTCCTGCCAGTTGACCCGCTTCACCAATGCCTGCACCGCCCGGATTTCGTCATCCACAATGAGTAGTTTCATGCTTTCTCCTCCTTTCGCAAGCATTCCATTTTGGCGTACCCGTGCGCATTCACTCTTATTGTAGCGCATTCAGCGGGAAGACGCAAGAGGGAGATGCGCGGGATTGTGAATACAGTCGTGTTGGCACGCCTGTTTGATTCTCCTTTTTCTTCCTATAAAATCACATTTCAGCATCCACAAGCCGTTCGCCCCAGCCGACACATCAGCATAACGCGAACGCCGCATCTACTATCATTTTGCTATCAAAACGCTATCAGTCGCCAGAACTATTGATGTGTTATTCCAGTATGTTACATGCGCATTCAAAAAGCTCTGCAAGGTTTCTCCATAAAGCATAGCGGCTTCACGTCTTCCCCTGTATCCCAGTCAACGTCATATGGCAATATATAGGAATCGAAGTCATCAAGAGCTTGCATCTTTTGGGCGCACTTCCACATGAAATAATTGCATTTGAAGAAGCTATCATGTATAATAGAAGAGAAATCACACTTTGCGAATGCGTAAAGGAGGCGTATTATGGGAATCCGCTATAAAAACTTTGAACGTTTCTGATAGAATGAGACATAAAGAACTCCGCCTTCCGCCAAGCGCTTAGCCTGTAATCTGTGACGATTTGAATTGCGACATCGGAGATATTTTGAGGCTGTGCGAACGGACAAGGGCTAAGTTCAGTTTTTCGTACAGCTCTTTTTGCAGAATAATAAATGTAAAATAGCAGTTTAGGAGGTTATTGAAATGGCTGAGAATAGCACAAGCAACATCGGCTTTGAAAAACAAATCTGGGACGCGGCTTGCGTCTTGCGCGGAAACATCGACGCATCCGAATACAAGTCCGTCGTTCTCGGACTGATTTTCCTGAAATACATTTCGGATCGCTTCGAGGCGAAGTATAAGGAGCTGGTTGAAGAAGGTGACGGATTTGAAGAAGACCATGACGAATACACCGCCGAAAACATCTTCTTTGTCCCTGCAAATGCAAGATGGAGCACGATTGCGGCTGCCGCTCACAGACCGGAAATTGGCACGGTGATTGATGCTGCAATGCTCAGCATCGAGAAAGAGAACAAACGCCTCAAGGATATTCTTCCTAAGAATTTTGCCCGTCCGGAGCTGGACAAGCGGCGTCTTGGCGAAGTGGTTGACCTTTTCACGAACATTCAGATGATCGAGCATGGAAACAGCAAGGACATTCTCGGTCGTACATACGAATATTGCCTCTCCAAGTTTGCCGAACAGGAAGGCAAACTTGCCGGTGAGTTCTATACTCCCTCCTGTGTTGTGCGAACCCTTGTTGAAGTTTTGCAGCCGTTTAATGGGCGCGTTTATGACCCGTGCTGCGGCTCCGGCGGCATGTTCGTCCAGTCTGCAAAATTCATCGAAAACCACGGTGGCAATATCAACAAGATTTCCGTCTTTGGTCAGGACTCCAACCCGACTACATGGAAAATGGCGCAAATGAACCTTGCCATTCGCGGTATTGAGGCTGACCTCGGCAAGTTCAATGCCGATACGTTCTTCAACGACTGCCACCCTCAGCTCAAAGCGGATTTCATTATGGCGAATCCCCCTTTCAATCTTTCTGGCTGGGGTGCAGATAAGCTCGTGGATGATGTCCGCTGGCAGTATGGTACACCTCCTGCTGGCAATGCAAACTTTGCGTGGTTGCAGCACATGATCTGGCATCTCGCCCCGAATGGACGTATCGGTATGGTGCTTGCAAATGGTTCGCTTTCCTCGCAGTCCGGCGGTGAAGGCGAAATCCGCAAAAACATTATTAACGCTGACCTTGTAGACTGTATCGTCGCAATGCCGACGCAGTTATTCTACACGACGCAGATTCCGGTATCACTTTGGTTCCTTGCAAAGAACAAGAAGCAGAAGGGCAAGACGCTATTCATCGACGCACGGAAGCTCGGCACTATGGTTACGCGGAAGCTGCGTGAGCTGACGGATGAAGACATCAAGAAAATCGCTGACACCTACAACGCCTTTGTTGAAGGAACACTTGAAGATGAAAAGGGCTTCTGTGCGGTTGTTACTACGCAGGACATTGCAAAGCAGGATTACATTCTCACTCCGGGACGCTATGTTGGCATTGAGGAACAGGAAGATGACGGTGAGCCGTTTGAAGAGAAAATGGGACGCCTGACTTCTGAACTGTCTGAGCTTTTCACTAAGTCTCATGAACTTGAAGCTCAGATCAAAGAACGACTGGGGGCGATTGGATATGACATCTGAGTGGCATGAGGCACCGTTAAGAGAGCTGGTTGGGTATATTTCCAAAGGAATTGCTCCTTCGTATGCAGAAGAAGCATCCGAGACAACCATTAGAGTTCTCAATCAAAAGTGCAATCGGAATTTCCGAATAAGCTATGGAGATTCAAGGTTGCATGATACCCTGAAAAAGAAAGTCCCTCCTGAACGATATGTCAAACCTGATGATATTCTGATCAATTCGACAGGCGCGGGAACTGCTGGGAGAATTGCGCAAATTGAAGATGTTCCATCCGCAACTACAATAGACGGACACATGATCCTTATCCGTTCAAACGGAAAGGTAACGCAGAAGTTCCTTGGTTATGCTCTTAAAGCGCACCAATGGGAAGTCTTGCAGTTGGATGAAGGCTCTACGGGACAAACTGAACTAAACCGTGACCGCCTGTTAGATGAAATTATGATCAACTACCCCGTTTCATTTGATGAGCAGAACGCCATCGTAGGCACACTTGAATCTATTGATAGGAAGTTGATTGTAAACGAACAGCTAAACGATAATTTACTGGAGCAAGCATCTTCAATATATCAAGCGTGGTTTGAGGACTTTATTCTGTCGGACGGCTCGTGTCCTCCCTCTTGGAAACAAGGCACATTGGCTGGCATTGCTGATATTACGAGTGGAAAGCGTCCTCCAGTCAAATCAGCAGAAAAAACAGATAACGCAATCATTCCGATTGTTGGAGCGGCTTCGGTAATGGGATATACTACCGAGGCTAACCATACTGACAAAATACTTGTTACTGGCAGAGTGGGAACACATGGTGTGGTTCAGCGTTTCAATTCACCTTGCTGGGCTTCCGACAACACGTTGGTTATCACAAGTGCCTTCTACGAGTACACTTTTCAGATTCTTCAAAGAATCGATTACCGGACTCTGAATCGTGGTTCAACTCAACCACTTATAACTCAAGGTGACATGAATAAAGTACCAATTCTAATCCCGGATAATGAGACTCTTTTGAAGTTCGAGACCCTTGTTGGACAGCTCATGAAACAGTACCAAGTAAATTTACTTGAAAATGATAAACTTGCCGAACTGAGGGATGCACTGTTACCGAAGCTGATGTCCGGCGAGATCGATGTCTCTGCCGTCCATTTCTAAGCCGCTAAATTATCGTTTATAAAGCATCATTTTATGTACGGAGGTAGTAAAAGTGGAAAACACCGCAATTCCTCATAAAATAAATTCCGTCAGTAGTTACATAAAAGCAATCTTTGATATGCGAAATGCAAAAATATCGGAATACTCTCTATCCTCATATTGGTTTTTTCGAGGTCAAAAAAACTCGTCATGGGGAATGTGCCCTAATGTATTCAGAAAAGACGCTTTGGCATATGAATTTGATTCTATAGAGTCAGCTATTCGCCAGCGCCCATACGATTTCCGGGAATGCACAACTGATTTTGAAATTCTCACAAAGCTACAGCACTATGGACTTGGGACACGCTTACTCGACGTAACACTGAATCCATTGGTCGCACTGTATTTTGCAACCGAAAGCTGTGAGGAATATATACAAGGAAAAGATGGTCGTGGGAAGTATATTCCTCGCGATGGAAAGATTGCATACCAATATAGTTATGGGCACCGATTGACAGAATTAGAGGTTCGAATTGCATGTGCACTGCCGTTTATTGATTTCACCGAAGATCTCACAGTGGGCGGGCTATTAGAAAAGCTTTGCAGAAAGGGAATCGTTAAAGTAGATGAAGAGAATTCATTAAAAGAAAATGACTATAAAAGGTTCATTCAAGTTATTCAGAGCAACAGCTTTGTTGTTTCAGCGCATAGCAATGAACGACTAACTCGCCAAAGCGGAGCGTTTATAATTCCAACTGCGATAAAAATTATTAAAGATTCTGGCAATAATGGAGATTTGCTTGTCCGCAAAGCACGCTGTAATTTGGATGAAGCTTTTGAAAAGGATTCATTTATTATCCCATACGATAAGAAAGAAATCATCCGCGAAGAATTGGATTTTCTCAATATTAATGAAGCCACACTTTTCCCTGAGCTGGAGCATCAATTGATATACCTACAGCATCGAAAGCTACCAGAACCTGGATCAGTCGAGTTATATGAAAAATTTGAAGAACATGCCCCAATAGACTCAAGTGAAAATACAGGATACGCAAACAAAGAACCGCATCCCGATGTGGATAACATTGTCAATAGCCATCTTTCGAATTATCCTGACATGATAGCTGACGTTATTGCGTCTATAAAGGAAAACATATCTGTCATAGATTGGTGGCAGAAAAGCTCTGTGATTAGTCGTATCATCCGCGATATTACCAGAATCTTGCAGTCTCAATTGTCTGTACATAATAGCAAAGCAATGGCAAATTCAATCATGAAAGATTTGATGTTTACGAATAGTTGAACAAAGATTTCATAAAAAGGAGTCTGCTGACATGACAGGATATTTTGCTGAATCAAATTACGAGAATGCGGTTTTGCAGCTTCTCAACGAGGAACTGGGATATACCTATGTCTACGGGCCGGACGTGGCGCGCGATTATCACTCGCCGCTCTACGAGGATGTTCTGCTTCCTTCTCTGCAGCGGATCAACCGCACCTTGCCTATGGACGCGCTGACGGAGGCCATCTATAAACTCAAGAACTTTGAAACCGGAACGCTCTTGCAGAAAAACATGGTCTTTATGGACTATCTCCAAAATGGCATCCCTGTAAAATACTTCGATAAGGGCGAAGAACGTTCTACCCTCGTCTACCTTGTTGATTTCAAGCATCCTTCCAGCAATGAGTTTACCGTCGCAAATCAGTGGACTTTCATTGAGAACTCCGAAAAGCGACCGGATGTGATTCTCTTTGTCAATGGTCTCCCGCTTGTCATTGTGGAGTTAAAGTCGCCGTCCCGTGAAGAAACCGACGCTTCCGCCGCATATCGTCAGCTTCGGAACTACATGTATGAGATTCCCTCCATGTTCATCTATAATGCGGTATGCGTCATGAGCGACTTGACCACCTCAAAGGCTGGCACCATCACCTCCGGCGAAGACCGCTTTATGGAGTGGAAAACAACAGACGGCAGCTACGAAAATACACAGCACGCTTCGTTTGACACATTCTTTGTCGGACTGTTTGAAAAGGCGCGATTCCTTGACATCGTGAAGAACTTCATCTGCTTTAATGTGGATGGGCAGAATACTTTCAAGATACTCGCTGGGTATCATCAATATTTTGCAGTCAAAAAGGCGGTTGAGTCTACAAAACACGCAACTTTGACAGACGGCAAGGGCGGCGTTTTCTGGCATACGCAAGGTAGCGGGAAATCACTGTCTATGGTCTTCTATGCGCATTATCTGCAAGAGGCGTTAGAAAGCCCTACCATCGTTGTCATCACCGACCGCAACGATCTGGATGACCAGCTTTACGGGCAATTCGCCCGCTGCAAAGATTTTCTCCGGCAAACGCCGCAGCACGCCGAAAGCCGCAAGAATCTGAAAGAACTGCTTGCAAACAGACAAGCAAACGGCATTATCTTCACAACCATGCAGAAGTTTGAAGAAAGCCATGAAGCGCTTTCAGAACGCCGGAATATCATCGTGATGGCTGACGAAGCGCATCGTGGGCAATACGGTCTCAATGAAAAGGTTGTGGTCAAGCAGAAGGACAACGGCGAAATCGAGGCAAAAACCGTTATTGGCACTGCCCGCATCATAAGGGATACGCTTCCCAACGCGACCTACATTGGCTTCACCGGAACACCAATTTCGACAAAAGATCGCAGCACACGCGAAGTCTTCGGTGATTACATCGACATCTATGACATGACACAGGCGGTTGAAGACGGTGCAACAAGACCTGTCTATTACGAAAGCCGCGTTATTCACCTAAAACTCGACGAGGACACCCTGCATCTGATTGACAACGAGTACGACATCATGGCTGACAACGCCGATCCGTATGTTATTGAAAAAAGCAAGAAGGAACTTGGGCAGATGGAGGCAATCCTTGGTGCTGACCAAACCATAGATTCCTTGGTGAATGATATTCTTGACCATTACGAAAACTACCGCGAAAATATTCTGACCGGCAAGGCGATGATTGTTGCCTATTCGCGCCCTATCGCGATGAAGATTTATAAGCGTATTCTTGCGTTACGCCCAGCGTGGACAGAAAAGATTGCAGTAGTCATGACGCAGGGCAACAACGACCCCGAAGAGTGGCGCGAGATTATCGGGAACAAAGCCCATAAGGACGACATGGCGCGGAAATTCAAAGACAATAATTCTCCGCTGAAAATCGCTATCGTCGTAGATATGTGGCTGACAGGCTTTGATGTTCCCTCCCTCGCTACGATGTACGTTTATAAACCAATGGCTGGGCATAACTTGATGCAGGCGATTGCCCGCGTCAATCGTGTTTTCAAAGATAAAGAAGGCGGTTTGGTTGTTGATTACGTTGGCATTGCGGCCGCACTGAAACAGGCCATGAACGACTACACTGCCAGAGATAAGAAAAACTATGGTGATACAGATGTAAGCAAGGCTGCATATCCGAAATTCCTTGAAAAGCTCTCTATTTGCAGAGATTTGTTCCACGGATTTAGTTATGAGAAATTCATGACTGGAAATGACCTCGACCGCGCAAAGCTCATCAGCGGTGGTGTGAACTTCATACTCGGCAAGAGTGTTGCAGAATACGAGCTGCCCGACAATGAGAAGACGCAGAATGTATTTATCAAGGAAGCACTGCTGCTCAAACAGGCACTTTCCCTATGCAGCAGTTTAGTAGATGATCCAACCCGCATGGAAGCGGCTTTCTTCGAGTCCGTCAGAACAATGACCGTACGCTTGGTTTCAGGCGGCAGTGGAAAGAAGTTTACGCTGCCAGAAGTAAATGAGCGTATCAACGAGCTTTTGAAGCATAGCATCAAGAGCGAAGGCGTTATCAATCTTTTCTCTGATGTTCAGACCTCGTTTTCACTGTTCGATCCCAAATTCCTTGAAGAAGTAGCAAATATGAAGGAGAAAAACCTTGCTGTCGAGCTTCTGAAAAAGCTGATTGCAGAGCAAGTCTCCGTTTACCGCCGAACAAACATTGTCAAGTCGGAGCGATTCTCCGAAATCATTCAGAGCGCAATGAACCGTTACCTGAACGGAATGTTGACAAATGAGGAAGTTATTCAAGAGTTGCTCAAGCTGGCGAAGGACATTGCTGCCGCTGCTGCCGAAGGAGAAAAACTCGGATTGACAGCAGACGAGCTTGCCTTTTATGACGCACTCACGAAGCCTCAAGCAATCAAAGACTTCTATCAACACGATGAACTGATAGCGATTACGAAGGAACTGACAGATATGCTCCGAAAGAACCGGACGATTGACTGGCAAAAGAAAGAGAGCGCACGAGCTGGAATGCGCCGGCTGGTAAAGCGCCTTTTGAAGAAATACAAATACCCGCCGGAAGGGATGGACGATGCTGTTCAGACTGTCATGAGTCAGTGCGAAATGTGGGCAGACAATGTGATGACTGTATGATTTTCTCACACCAGCTGCCCTTCTCATGACGATATAACCGCAGCGCCTGCGCTGCATTCATTGGGTTTGGGAAATGTGTTCCCAACAAGCAAACTGTCATTTTTAGCAAAATGACCCTGCTTGCTACTACTTCTTCCAGCATGGAGAAGAAAATTAGCAAGCAGGGTTTTCGTATGCCCAAATTTAGAATCCCTGTTGATGCTGTCATATTCAGCTTAGGAATGTGATGAATTAGCGCTGTAGCACTCCCCAGATTTCTTGTTTTCAGCAGTTCCAGAAAAAAATTTTGCAATCCGCTTCAAATCGTGTCGCAAAACGGTCTTTTCTTTACAGTTCAAGAGTGAAGGGGTATATAAATTTCCCTTCGCATGAACGGAAAGGAGGTTGCTATCAAGAATGAAATGCTCACACCCGCCGCTATGTTTCCACCGAACGCCTAACGATTCAGGATGAAATGATTTCAAACCGCCCTATCAAAAATTTTTCTTGATTTTTTACGAATCGCGTAAAAAACGCCAAACTTTTTACCAGTTATGTGGAGATGTATTTCTTCATCATCCAAACATAAAGGAGGTTCGTAACCTTGCAACGTAACTTTACAGCAGTCACAGGCGCACGCGCTGGAAAAAGCGCGGAAAATGAGGCATTACTTTCTCAGCAGCGCGCCGCGCTCCTCGCACGTCTTGTGCACAGCAAGGATGGCAGTATCGCTTGTTCCGTCGAGAATTGCGTCTTGATTCTGGAAAACGATCCCGTGCTGATGGGTGCTATCCGCAAAAACCTGTTCACCGGCTGCATGGTCATTGTCGGTGATATGCCGTGGCATCGGGCGGGCAGCTGCTTCACTGACGACGATTTAGCCTTCATCGAGTTGCTTTTTGAGAATCATTACAGCATCACGTCCGAGAAGAAAATCCTCACTGCCTTGCGGATAGTAGCCAACAGCAACAGCTATCATCCTGTGCGGAAATATCTGAATCATCTTGATTGGGACAGAACGCCCCGCGTTCGATTTGCGCTGCATCACTTTCTCGGTGCGGAAATCTGCGACCCGAATGAAGAGCTGCTGCGTTTATTCATGTTGGGCGCTGTGCCGCGCATCTTTCAGCCGGGGTGCAAGTTCGATATGATGCTTTGCCTCACCGGTGGACAAGGCGCTGGCAAGTCCAGCTTCTTCCGTTTTCTTGCAGGGAATGACGAGTGGTTTTCAGATGATTTGCGAAAGCTCGACGATGAAAACGTCTATCGTCGGATAATGGGGCATTGGATTATCGAGATGAGTGAGATGATGGCCACGGGCAATGCCAAGAACGTGGAAGAAATCAAATCTTTTCTCAGCCGCCAGAAAGATACTTACAAAGTGCCTTATGACAAGTTTCCGGCAGATAGACCACGACAGTGTGTCTTTGCAGGCACTTCCAACAAGCTGGATTTTCTGCCCCATGACCGCAGCGGAAATCGGCGTTTCTTGCCAATCCGCATTAACCCGGAGACAGCAGAGGTGCGTGACTGCGACCCAGAACAAACCAAGTATAGCGTCGGCAAACTCTCGTCCCATCCCGCATTCCAGTCACATGGAACAATGGAACAAATATCATCATAAAAAGAAGTGCATTGGAAAGGAGAGGCATATCGCCTATTCAGCATTTGTCGCCCTCTGTTCCAGTTCCATGTTCCACTCTTCCAAAGTCCGAATTATTTTCACATACATGCACCAAGGAGCTATTATATATGATGAAAATGAACCTCACGCTGTTCGGCGAAACCTGTCAGCACGCCCTCGAACCCAATCAGAGCAATCGCAAGATGACCTTGACGGTCAAGGAGCTTGCGGAAGAACTCAACATCAGTCGCAACACCGCCTATCAGTTGGCTGACCAGAAGGATTTCCCGTCTTTCCGGATTGGTCGGCAACTGCTCATCAACCGCGCCATGCTTCAAGAATGGCTGAATCAGAACGCTTCGTCGAAGCTATGCCCCACCTAATAAATATATGAAGCACGAAAAACATCGATACAGCATCCAATTCATCTCGCATTTCCCGCGCAGGAGGCGTAAAATAGCAGTGTGTACCTTGACAACTGCAACACGATGCGTACTCCTGTACTCCTTCTGAGTCGGATTGAGGCAGGAGGAAATATGGCAAAAACAACAAACATTCGCCAGCGCAAGAATGGTCTATGGGAAGGTCGTTATCGTCTGAACGGCAAGCAGTGCGCCGTGTATGGGCAGACAAAAGCCGAGGCAAAAGCGAAGTTAGCCGCCCGCATGACAGAAATTGAGCAGGGCATTTGCATTGAGCGAACCGACCTGACCTTGGAGGAATGGGGCTGGGAATGGCTCAAAACCTTCAAGGAAGGGAAAGTTCGTCATTCGACAATGGACAACTACGAGAGCGATTTCCGTATGCACGTCGTGCCGTACATCGGTCACATCAAGCTGAAAGATCTCACGACGCTGCACATTCAGCGCACCTATGCAAAAGCGCAGCAGAACGGGCTGTCCCCCAAGAGTATCCGCAACATCCACGGATTGATTCACGGGATGCTGGCGAAAGCGCAAAGTCTGGATATGGTGCGCAAGAATGTATCGGAGGACTGCGAACTCCCCGTGGTTGAAAAGACCGAGATGCACACGCTCTCTGATGTGGAACTACGGCGTTTTCTGGCAATCGCCAAGGATGATCCGTTCTATCTGATGTACTATGTGGATTTCTTCACAGGTCTGCGGGAGAGCGAACTGATTGGTCTGACGTGGGATTGCATTGATTTTGCGAAGGGGACTATCCGTGTGTACCGTCAGTTTGTGCGCATTGCATCCGGGCCTGACAAGGGCAAAATGATGTTCACTTCGCTGAAAAACCACAAAGAGCGCACGATTCATCCCGCGCCATCCGTGATGGACGCATTGAGGCAAGCCAAAGAGAAGCAGAACCGGCAGCGTCTGCTCGCAGGTTCATCATGGGACAATGTGTACGACATGGTTTTCACTCGTGACAACGGCATGTTCATCCGTTTCAAGACACTGTATGTCCACTTCAAGGCACTGGTCAGCAGGCTCAACCGTCCGGAGGTTCGCTTCCACGACATTCGCCACCCGTATGTCAAGCACACGACAAAAATTTTTAGCTTGCGCTTGATGAATTTTCAAGCGCAGGCTTATCCTGATGCTCGGCGAAAAACTCGCGGAGCTTGTCAGCTTCATCGGGGAGGACAAAGCCGAAGCCCTGTCCGTCCACTCTGCAATAGAAAGCGATTTTCATGTCTGCCACCTCAATCGAAAATATCTTGGATTTTGTATGCAACCTCAATACGCTTGTCGGGGTACACCAGCACCCGGTCGATCAGCAGTTCGGCCAGCTCGGTGGTCAGCGTGTCCGCATCGAAAATCGCCTTGGACGCTTCCTTGCGGCTGTCCTGCCGTGCCTGTTCGTCCTGCTTCTGCTTCGCCTGTGCCAATACTGCGGCATAGGCGTTTTTTGTTTTCAGCAGCAGCTCGTCACACGCGGTCTTTTCCGCCTTGTAGGTGTTCAGGTCAATCTCGCCCATGAGATAGCGTTCATACAAGGCGCGCTTACCGTCTTGCAGTGCCTCGATCTGCTGCTCATATTCGGTGCGTTCCGGTACGGAAGCATCCACCCGGAGCGTACCGTCAGGGGCAAGCGGCGCGGCGGCTTCCATCTGTTTTTTCAGCGTCAGGAATACCGCCTGTTCCAGCTCTGCGGCGTTCAGGCGCATCTTGTGGCAGCGGCTTTCTTCGTCCGCCTCGGAATGGCGGCAATAGTAATACGAGGTTTTCTGCATGGTGCGGGACAGCGCATGACCGCAGCAGCCGCAGAAGGCTTTGCCTTTCAGCGGGTAGTCCCGCTTTTTCTTGTTTGGCTGGGAAAAGCGGAGCTGGCTGGCCTGCACGGTATCAAACACGGCTTTCTCTATGATGGCCGGGTGATGGTCGGGGATGATGTACCACGATTCTCTGTCCTTCAGGCGGCTTCTGGTGCCGCCTGCTTCGAGAACCGCCCGCTTGCCGATCACATACACGCCGGTGTAGCGTTCGTCCTCCAAAATGCGGAGAATGGTGGACGCACTCCAAATCCCGTGGCAGCGGGAAATATCGTGGGTATGATTGCCGTGCGCCGCTTTGTACTGGCCGGGGGTAGGGATGCTTCTGCGGAACAGCTCCCGTGTGATGGCGGTGGCGTTGATCCCCTCGGCGGCAAGCTGGAAGATAAGCTGCACAACGGCAGCGGCCTCCGGGTCAGGCTCCATTCTGCCATCGGCGCTTTTGCGGTAGCCGTAGGGACAAATTTTGCTCTGATACTCGCCGCGCTGCATCTTGGCGTACTTGGCGCTCTTGGTCTTGATGGACATATCGCGGCTGTAATACTCGCTGATGAGGTACTTGAACGCTACGTCCATGCCGCCGGTGTCACCCTTGAATTTGCTGCTGTCAAAATCGTCGCTGATGGAAATGAAGCGGGTATGGAACAGCGGAAACACACGCTCGATGAAATAGCCGGTTTCAATGCTGTTTCGCCCGAAGCGGGAAAAATCCTTGACGATGATGCAGTCGATTTGATTGGCCCGCACCAGCTCAATGAGCTTCTGTACCTGCGGACGCTCAAAATTTGTGCCGCTGTACCCGTTGTCGATGAACTCCATAATCTCCGCGTTCAGAGCTTCCGGCATGGAAGCCGCGTACTCGTGGAGGACGAGACTCTGGTTTTCAATGCTCAGGCTGTCGTACTTGTAATCCTCGATGGAGAGGCGGATGTAGAGGGCGATTACATATTTCTGCATTGTTCCAGCACCTCCGCATAGGTTTCAAACTCGCTCTGGAAGCGATAGCGCACCGTGATCTGCTTATCGTGGGATACCTCAATGCGGTCAATCAGCCGCTCGATAAGAGCGCCGGTCAGCGCACGGTCGGTCTTGATCTGCGCGGCATCCTGTTCCAGCGCCCGGTGCTGCTCAATCTGTGTATCTATTGTCCGCAGGCCGTCCTCCAACTGCTCCATTTCCACGGCGAGATTGGCAATGCGGCTTTCGTACTTTTCCTTGTAGTCGAAGTATTCATCCTTGGTAAGAACACCTTGGACGAGATTTTCATATAAGCTCCGCACGATACCGCGAAGCCGCTGGATTTCCTGCTTGCGGCTGGTGATCTTCTCCCGCAGTTCAGCGCGGTCAGCGGCCTGCCGGGGCAGCTCCGCAAGGGAGAGGGTGTATTGCCCCAGCGCCGTATCAAGCGCGTCCTGAAGCATATCTGCCAGCATATCCAGCAGCGCATCCTCGCGGATGGTCACGCCGGGGCAGGCATCCTTGCTGATTCGGCTCTGGCTCAGACAATGGTAGAAGTACACATCGTCGGACTTCTTGCGGATATTCCGCTGCCGGTGCAGGCTGCCGCCGCAATGGGCGCAAAACACCTTGCCTTTGAGAAGATTCGGCGTGAAGGCTTTGACCTCCCGCGCCTTGGCGCGGCTGGCGGTCTGATTGAGAATTTCCTGCACCGCCGCGAACTGTTCCCGGCTGATGATGGCCTCGTGGGTGTCCCGTACCGCCGTCCATTCCTCGGCATCGGCCTTGACCTGCCGGTGATCCACGGTTTTGGTCTGTCCTTGAACGAGATCTCCGGTGTAGACCTCGGAGCGGAGAATAACGCCGACCGTTCGGGTCTGCCACTTGCCGCTGCCGAGCAAATTTTCGTGGGTGATCTTGCCCTGCATCTTCTTGTAGTGGCTGGGGGTAAGAACGCCTGCTTCGTTCAGCCGCACGGCAATGGCATTCAGGCCAGCGCCCTCGGAAGCCCAACGGAACATCCGCTGCACCACGACGGCGGCAACGGGGTCGATGATAAGCTGGTGGCAATCGTCCTTGGCTTTCAGGTAGCCGTAGGGAGTACGCGCACCGATGAACTTTCCGTCCTTCATGGCTTGCCGCTGCTGCGCCCTGATCTTGCGCCCAATGTCCAAAGCGTAGGCTTCGTTTATCATGTTCCGCAGCGGGATGATGATACCGGAATGGGCATCCTCCGGGGCGGCGGTATCGAAGTTTTCATTGACCGCAATGAAGCGGATACTGCGGATGCGGAAATACTGCTCGATGTAGTAGCCGGTGTCGATGGTGTTTCGCCCCAAACGGGAGAGGTCTTTCACAATGACGCAGTTGACGTGACCGGCCTCAATATCTGATAGCATCTGCTGAAAGCCCGGACGGTGGAAGTTTGTCCCGGTCGCGCCGTTGTCGATATAGGTATCGTACACGCTGATCTCCGGGTACTGCTCCAGATAGCGGGCAATAATCATCTGCTGGGTTTCAATGGATACGCTGTGCGTGTGGGTATCCTCCACCGAAAGGCGGACGTAGATCGCGGCGCGGCAAGCGGTGTCAGCCTCCTGCACGGCTACCGCAGCCGTTTCTTTTCTGCTCTTTCTTGCCATGCTCAACCCACCTTTCTCTGTTCGTAATCTTTCTGCTGCGCAGCCAGCGCCAAAAGCTGCAACGCCTTTTTGTATTCGTCCTCATGGGTAAAGGTAATATCCAGCTCCTTTTTCCCACGGACGCGGATGCTCTGCACCATGTGAATGAGCGCCCTGCGGTCTAAGGTTTCCAGCGTGGAGAACTGCGTAAACTGCGAAATCCAACGGTTGCGCTCACTTCGATTTTCCAGCACCTCCGTGAGCTTTTCCTTGAGAACGCGGACGCTTTCTCGGATGTCCTCGGCCTGCTTGGTGTACTTGGCTTTGTAGGAGGCGTATTCTTCCTTGGTAAGCATACCCCCCACAAGGCTCTCATAAAGCCGTGCCTTGAACTCCAGCACCTGCTCCAACCGGCGCTCATTGTCGGTGATGTGGTCGCTGTATTCCTTGGCAAGTGCCTGATTGATGCTGGACTGGTCAATGCCGGTCAGCAGCGCCTCCAGCGAAGCAATATTGCCGATATAGGCTTTCAGGCTGTCCCGCACACAGTCGATCAGGCTGCTTTCTTTCAGCATGACCGGATGGGCGCAGCCCTTTTTCTTGCCGGTGGGACAATAATAGTAGTGGTACTCCTTGCCGTTTGCACGGCTGGTCTTGCGGGTCATGCGGCTTCCGCAGCACCCGCAGATCAGGATACCGGAGAACAGGTACACCGTGTCCTCGTTGGGAGAAGTCCGGGTATCCAGCCCCTTGATGCGCTGCACCAGCTCAAAATCCTGACGGGCGATCAATGCTTCGTGGGCATCCGGGACACGCACCCACTCCGAGGCGGGGCGCTGCTCCATCTGCTTGATCTTGTAATGCGGCGTACTCTGTTTGCCCTGCACCAGCGTTCCGGTGTAGGTTTCGTCCTGCAAGATGCGGATAATGGTGGTAGCCGACCATTTGCAATCAGCCTTGTCTGCGTATCCCTTTTTCGCGTAGGGCAGACCGTTGTTCTTCTTGTATGCCAGCGGAGAGAGGATGCCCAGCCGGTTCAGCTCCGATGCGATCTTGGAGGCGCTTGCGCCCTCCAGCCGCATACGGAAGATGTCGCAGACAACGCGGGCGGCGTAGGGGTCAGGGACGAGCAAATTCTTGTTGTCCTCGGCTTTCATGTAACCGTACACCGGGAAAGCGCCGACGAAATCGCCGTTGCGCCGCTTCACGTCCAGAGAGGAACGGGTCTTGATGGAAATGTCCCGGCAGTAGGCTTCGTTCATAATGTTCTTGACCGATACGGTCAGATCATCGCCGCTGTCGTGGGCGGTGTCGATGCTGTCGGTGATGGCGATAAAGCGCACCCCATAGGCCGGGAATACCCGGCGCAGATACCGGCCAGTTTCAATGTACTCGCGCCCTAAGCGGGAGAGGTCTTTTACGATGACGCAGTTGATGTTGCCGTCGGTGACATCCTGCATCATTTCCTTGAAGGCAGGGCGGTCAAAGATGATACCGCTATAACCATCGTCGATCTTTTCGGAAACGACCTCAATATCCGGGTTGTGCTCCACAAAGTTTTCAATGAGCTTGCGCTGATTGGAAACGCTGTCGCTTTCGCTGGAATGATCGTCGGTGTAGGACAGGCGGATATAAGCGGTTGCTTTGTATTTAGGCATGAAAAAGCACTCCTTTCTCCCGGACTGCTCCCGCATGAAAAGAGTGGTTATCTGGCTATTTGGTTTTCATCCTTTTCCACACCGATCATAGCACTCTCTGCGGAAGAAAGCGAGGATGTCGCTCAGCGCAAAATGCCTTGCAGACATTCCTCCAACGTAACGCCGTTCCCGGCAAAGCAGGCGTTTACCACGAAATCGCCGCAGCGGAAGCGGTAAGGATTTTTGATCTGGCGGATAAAGGCGGCAATACGTTCTTCCTTGGGAAGATTTTTGTCAACAGATACTTCCCGGATGTCCACCAGCTCATCCGTGTGGATTCGGGATTCGTTTGGCGTTGGCTGCATCATGGCGATCTCCTTTCTCGGTTTGGTGGGTTTCCTCAAGGTCACATGAATGCGCTGACGGGAAAGGCCGTCAGCGCATGGTATCTGACTTTGAGAGGCGGCTGCGCGGGCAGAATTGGAGCCACATAACATAATGGCGAATACCGGCGCAGCCGCTCTGCTTGTCCATTTGAGAAGAACTATCCTATTTGCCACGCGCCCCGGATAGTGGGCATGATGCAGGCCGCCCTTGGCAGGGCTGTCATAACTCCACGATACCGCTGCCTCAGAGAGCTGGCGCATACCGCAGGGTTCCCCCTCAAGTCTGTGGGAGGGCGTGAGCAAGTTTCATTATCCGCCGCGCTGTCATCGCGCCCGATTTGCCGAATCGGGTCTAAGGCTGCGTAGATCGCTCGGACGGCTTTTCCGGAATCACCTCCTTGAAGCCAACGTCGTGGCGGCGCACCTTATGCCGCTATCACGCGGGTTTTGTGCCTGCATCATGGTCTATTCAGTTTTCAACGTTCAACGAAAGGCTTCGTGGAGAATGTCCCTTCACCTATCATCTTTTTTAGGGCATTTTTGCACCCTGTTTTTGAGCTTACGGGAAAAATTTTTTGATTTTCTTCATTGCGGAGCCAATGCTTTTGGAAATGTTCTGGTGTCTGATGCCCTCAATCCGCCCAATTTCATCAACGGTCATTCCGCCAACGTAGTACATCCAAAGTCTGCGGAACTGTGTTTCCGTCAGCTTGTCCCTAATCTGAGAAACCATCGTGGAAGCCATTCTGCACCGCTCAGATTTCTCGTGCTGGCGCTCCATAACCACATCAATGGCAGGAATGGAAAGTGCGGCTTCGGACAGGTCATCAATGGACGTATTGTGTTTCCCCTCTACCACATCCTGATTGTCCTCAGTGTGGTAGTTTCCATCCGACCAAGATTTCCATTTCAGAAACTCTTCCTCGCTGGCAAAGTCCTCGCGGGTCAGGCGGATGATGACTTCATTGGCATCCATATAAACGATGGCATCGGGGTCTTTCTTATTCAGCGCATAGATGCTTTTTCTATTAAACATTTTGTTCCTCCGTTTCGGTGTTGGGTGGTTGGTGAGCCAAGCCAACACCGGCGGAGAACGACAGCCGACAGAAAAACGAAAAAAGGCGCTCGCACGGACATCATTGCCCGCACGAGCGCCTTGATTGTGCGCGAAAGCGCAAGGGAATACTGCTGCCCCCGGAGGAGCTAAATCGCGGATGAACCATACTGCATAAAAAGAGAGCTGCAACTCACTTCTGTGAGTGCAGCTCGTCTGCGGGATCGCCGCGCGCTTTTTTGCGTGGGTGGCTACTCTGTACTTATGCTTTTTTACATGGCCGCGAGCGGTCTTAGCGCCATCTCCTGTTCATCCGTGTTCTCATAAAATAATCTTCAGTTCTTTGAATGTGATTTATAGATCATCCAATATGAGTTACATGTAGATTTAAGTGAAGCAAAGCTCACTCTACAATATAGTAGAGGTGATTTCCAATGAACTTTCTTGACCTTTTTGCCCTCAAACTTCGGGAGAAGCGAATCCAGCAGAAGATAACACAGCGTGGACTGGCTGAAAAACTGAACATGTGTACGCGCACGATTATTGAGATTGAAAACTGCAAAAGCAATCCGAAGTTTGAAACCGTGGCTCTCATTTCCAAGGAGATGAGAATCAGCCTTGACGCCGTGGTGTTTCACGACGAAAAACCGCGTGAAATTCCAAAAGTTGTGGCAGATTTCTTTGCCGGAAAGAGTGATGCAGGAGCGGAGCGGTATATTGCATTGTGCCAAAGCGCAGAGAATTTGAGAGACGATAAATAAACACTGCCCCGCGTAGTCGGAATTCTCTGGATACAGTAAAAGCGGTCATCCTGCACGGATGGCCGCTCTTACTCTCGAATGACCGGCAGGTATGGGGATATAAACTTTACCGCCGACTACCTTTTGGCTACTAGTGTGAAGCGACGGTAGAATTTAAGTTTTACCTCTCCTGTTCGTGTGCACGCCGGATTTTTTCAAAGCTGTCCTGACTGATAGTGTGTTCAATCCGGCATGCGTCAGCCTCCGCAGTCCTGGGGTCAACGCCTGCGGCGATAAGCTGCTCGGTAAAGAAGCAGTGTCGCTCGAAGATTTTTTCGGCAACCTCGCGGCCTACATCGGTCAGATGGAGAAAGTGATCTTCGTCCATTGTGAGAAAGCCGCCGTCCCGCAAGGTAGCCACTGCATGGCACACGCTGGGCTTTGACACCTCCATGTGCCGGGCCACATCTACGGAGCGTACCATACCGAGTTTCTTTTGGAGAACAAGGATGGTTTCCAGGTAGTCCTCCCCGGACGCATGAAGTTTCATCTGAACCTCCTTTACTGAGCCAGCTTCCAGCCGATGGCCTCCTGTCTGGCCGATACAAAGTCGGCATACAGGCCCTTCTGCTGGATCAGCTCCGCATGAGTGCCGCGCTGGACGATATGAGCGTTGTCCAGTACAAGGATCTGATCGGCGTTGCGGACGGTTTTCAGCCGGTGGGCAATCATGATGATAGTCTTGTCATGGGTCAGCGCCTCAATAGCCCGCTGCAATTCATCCTCATTTTCCGGGTCAACACTGCTTGTCGCCTCGTCCAAAATGATGATGGGTGCGTCCTTCAGCATGGCGCGGGCGATGGAAATCCGCTGTTTCTCGCCGCCAGACAGAGTGCCGCCGCCCTCGCCAATCACAGTGTCATAGCCATCCGGCAGGGCAGAAATAAAGTCATGGCAGCAAGCCTTCTTCGCCGCCTCAACCACCTGCTCATGGGTGGCGTCCGGGCAGCCAAACTTGATATTATTCTCAATCGTATCTGCAAAGAGGTATACGCTCTGGAACACCATCGAGATATTCTTCATCAGGCTGTCCAGCTTGAAATCTCGTACATCCGTACCGCCTATGGTAATCTTCCCGGCATTCACATCCCAAAAACGGGCAATCAGGTTGCACATCGTTGTCTTTCCTGCCCCGGAAGGGCCGACAATGGCCGTAGTCGTTTTTTCGGGAATGGTAAAGCTGACCTGATCTAATATCTTACGGTCTGCGTAGGAAAAATCCACTTTGTTAAACACGATCTCGCTGGACTTCAGCGTAATATCAGCGCCTTTCTCGTCCATTACCGGTGTGTCATCAATGGAGTTTGCCGTATCCATCGAGGCCGCCAGCATTTGCAGCAAAGAGGCCATATTCCCGGCGTTCTCCAAATCGTTGAACACCATGAAAGAAGCAATCACCAAAATCAGACCGTAGGCCAGCGGCAGGGAGCCGTCCAGCCAGAACCAGACCGAGGCCAAAAGCAACAGGACGCTGAACACTCGGACAACAGCCTGTTTGATAGCGTCATAGGGAACGCTGGCCTTTGTCAATTTCAGGTTATCCCAGCAGCTCGCCTTAATTGCACTGCCGATAGACTGCGTGCTGTCCCGTTCTAGTCCAAATGCTTTAACAATCCCCATGCCCTGAATGTACTCCAACACGGACTCTACAAGGGACTCCTGTGTGTGCTGACGCACCCCGCTGAGCGCGGCAGATTTGCGAAGCGCCAGTTCCGCCACCGCAAGGTAAATCAGGACACCGGCAGCGGCCACAAGACCGATCCGCCAGTCAAATACCAACAGGACGATGACGAGGGCAACCGAGTTGAAAAAACCGCCCAGCACTGACACCAGGACACGGGCTGCTGAGTTCTCTACATCGCCCAAAGTTGTTGTGACAATGGCGGTAATATTCCCGATACTATTCTTGTTGAAGTAGCCCATCGGGATGTAGCGCAGCCGATCTCCGATGTGGATACGCTTTTCCGCCACCATGCAATAGCCGGTTTCCGTCTGCTCCATCGTGGAAAAATAGGTCGTGATGATACGCCCAATGAGGGAAACGGCCATAATTCCCAGCGAAATGCAGATAAACTTTCCGTCCCGGTTGTCAGATACTAACGCGCCGATCACTACAAAGAGGGCGGCAAACTGCATGGCTGAAAACAGCCCGGACAGGAATGAGAATAACAGGGATTTTTTTAGAAGCCCCTTTTTGCTGCCTGCAAAAGCAAAGATTTTTTTCAATGTTCCATACATCTGACAACACCCCCTTACATCTGGTCTTTCGCGCCGATGTGCGCCTGCCACATATCCCGGTAGAGGGGGCAGGTTTCCAACAGTTTCTCATGCGTACCCTGTGCGTGGATGGTTCCATCCTTCACCACAACGATGTTATCTGCGCCAACAATGGTAGACAGCCGGTGTGCGATCACAATCAGGGTTTTGCCGACAGTTAAAGCGGAAATGGCTTTCTGCACCAGCGCCTCATTCTCTGGGTCGATATAGGCAGTTGCCTCGTCCAAAATGACAACCGGCGCATTTTTCAGCATGGCGCGGGCGATGGCAATCCGCTGGCGTTCACCGCCGGAAAGATGGGAACCGGCGCTACCGACAACCGTATCATAGCCATTATCCAACTTGCGGATAAAGGCGTCGCAGCCGCTTTGTTTGGCTGCCTGCTCCACCTCTGCGTCCGTGGCACTGGGTCTTCCCATGCGGATATTCTCCCGGATACTGCGGTTAAACAGGTAGTTGTCCTGAGATACATAGGAAATCTGGTCTGCAATTTCAGACAGCGGCATATCCTTCAGCTCATGGCCGCCGAGGGTAATGCTGCCGGATGTAACATCCCAATACCCGGCAATCAGCTTCGCCACCGTAGACTTGCCGGAGCCGGACGGCCCTACAAGAGCGGTCATAGTTCCGGGGTGGATGGCGAGATTCACATCATGCAAAACCTCTGTTGTCCCGTCATAGGAAAACGACACAGACCTAAGAGAAATGCCGGTATCTTCCAGCTTGATCGGCGTTTCTTTATGGTTCAGTTCTTCGGCGTTCAGAAGCTGGCTGATTTCTTCCACATTTGTCCCCAGTACAGCCAAATCGTCCGTAAAGGTAAAGGCCGCAATAATCGGCCCAATCAGCCCCAGCGAGAAAATCACAATGGACAGGAAGGTGGAAAGCTCCAGACTGCCGGAGAGCCAGAATGCAAAACCGCAGGGCAGCACGCAGATTAGCACTGAGGGCAGGATGGCGTTGTAGGCGCTCATGGTTTTCTGGTTTTCCCGCATCCAGTCCACATAGTAGTTGGCGTTATAATTCACCGCGTCAGAATATTTTTTGTAGGAACCGGCGGATTGGCTGAACGCCTTTACCACCTCAATCCCGCCTATGTACTCTACAATGGCATTTGCCATCTGCTTGCCTGCCTTGACAGCACCCTCCCATTTGACGGGATAATTCTTCATACCGGCAGACATGACAGCAAGGCCCACCACCAGCGTAACAAGGGACAGGAGCGCCATGCGCCAGTCCAAAAGGAACAGGTACACGGCGATTACAAGCGGCACCAGCACATTTGCGGTCATTTCCGGGATCAGGTGTGCGAAGGTCGATTCCATGCCTTCAACCCGGTCAACAATCGTCGTTTTATACTGGCCGGACGGAGTATCTAAAATCGTCCCCATCGGGACGCGAGCCAGCTTTGCGGTGATATTCTCCCGCAGATCACGCAGCGTGTAATAGGTCGCCGTGTGGGAAATCGTTGTAGAAAGACAGGAAAACAGCACCTTCCCAAAGTAGCCGCACAGTGCAATAATACCAGCGGTCACATAGCGGGAAAAATTCTGTTCCCCAGACAACATCATTGTGACAATATGCGCCACGCAGAAATAGGGCACCATCTGGCAGGCCACGCCTAATACCGCAAGGATAACACTGCCGATGAATTTTCCATGATAGGGCTTGCCCCATCCCCATAAGACGCCTATGGGTGACTCTTTCTTTTCCTCCTTCATTCTGTGGACACCTCCTTCTTCATATCACTCAGAAAAAACTTTAGCAGGCGTTTTCGGCCATCGCTGTCCTCTATGGAATAACTTTCCTGAATTTGCCCGTTTTCTAAGTGAAGGACATAATTGCAGCAGCGTAGAATAAATTCCGGGTCATGCGTTACCACAAGCGCGGTTCTTCCGGCATTTGCCACCTGATTGACAACATTAGCGACCTGCCTCATGTGAAATAGGTCAAGGCCGCTGGTCGGTTCATCAAATAAAATCAGAGGCCGTCCCGAAGCAATCGCAGAGGCAACCGCCACACGCTGCTTTTGACCGCCGGACAGCCCCATCGGGTGGCAGTCCTCAAAGGAAAGCAAGTCCATCTCCTGCAAGATTTCTCTTGCCCTCTGCTTATCCTCGGTTCTCATACTGAGCAGAATTTCATCCAGAACACTTTCAGTAAAGAGCTGGTGGTTTACATCCTGCATGACCATATAGCAGAGTTTCAATCGTTCTTTTCTGGAATAGTTCTTGCTCTGATCCTGCACCGTTCCTTTGAAATGTTTTTCCAACCCGCAGAGGCACCGGGCAAAGGTGGATTTTCCCGCACCATTATGTCCGATGATGGCCGTGGCGCTGCCAGATGGGAAAGAGGTTTCCGTTATATGCAAGGTTTCCGGCTCATGCTTATAGGCGAAGGATACATTCTTTATCGTCCAAACCGCCTCGTTCATTCTCTGCGGCGGGCCTTCAATCTCTGAAAGCCCCGCAAGGTCAAGAGGGCGCAATCCCATATCATCGCGTTGTTTTGCCGACAGGCCGCAAAATTCCTCTGATGTATAATCACCTTCGATTTCTCCATCTTTCAGGTACAGGACACGGTCAAAGAGGCCGGACAGATAATACAGCCGGTGTTCAGAGATTATGATGGTCTTTCCCTGCGATTTCAAAGTAAAGAGAAGCTGCCGGAAATCAGCGATAGCGTATGCGTCAAGGTTGGATGATGGTTCATCAAGCACATAAACATCTGGGTCAATCGCCGCAGCCGATCCGCAGGCGATTTTTTGCTTTTCACCGCCGGACAAAGAAAAAATACTTCTATCAAGCAGCGGCTCCAACTTTAGCTGTGCAGCTACACGCTTTACACGGTCACGCACAAGATCTTCCGCTATGCCGTGATTCTCTGGGCCGAAAGCCAGTTCGCTGGTCGTGTCCACATTGAAAAACTGAGAGCGCGGATTTTGAAATACAGAACCGACTTTCAGAGAAATATCAAACAGTGACAGGTCACGGGTATCCTTTCCATCCAGATAGACGGAGCCGGTATAAGTCCCCTCATGATAATGGGGGATCAAGCCGTTAAACAACCGGGTCATGGTTGTTTTCCCACAGCCGGAAGTCCCGCAGAGCAGGACAAAAGAACCGTCCTCAATAGTGCAGGAAATATGTTTCAAAGCGCCACCGGCCTGCCTCTCACTGTCGGGAAGGGTACTGGCAGGATAAGAAAAGGACACATCTTGACATTCAATCATTTCCTTCACCCCCTTACGGCAAGCACATAGATTTGCGCTGCAAATGCTCCTAGACAGATCAGCAGGAAAATAACATCCTGCACATGAAAACCCAGCTTACAGATATTCGTCCGTTTTACCGGGCCTCCCAATCCCCGCGTAAGGGCTGCCTGGGACAGTTCCTCTCCGATTTTGACGGAGCAGATCATCATGGGGACAATCCGATACTCTAAAATCGCACCGACTTTTCCACCACCAAAGCGGACGCCACGCATCCGCATGGCGTCCCCAATAGCGCTCCATTCTTCCGCAACCGTGGGAAAGAAGCGAAACATCACAGACATAGGAATGGTGATCTGCTGCGGCAGGTGGAGCCGTTCCATCGCCGCAACAAATTCGCTGACCGTGGTTGTCGTTACCACGAAATATCCCATGACCACGCTGGGGGTGAACCTCAGCAGAATGCCAACAATGGCTACTGCAATGTAGTTTGCTACGCCGGTCAGTCGGGACAGACCGAACATTTCCAGGCACAGACTGCCTCCAAAAATCAGGATATAGAGAACAGCGCCTTTCCATTTTCTGGCCGCTGACAAAAGCAACAGCGGGATTGCCGCCAACACGATGATGTAATACTGCATGATACCTTCATACGAACCGCCTAAAATAAAGACAGCTATGGTAATCAGTACCGCCAGTTTTGTCCGGGGGTCTAATAAAATTCCGCTATTGTTTTTTTGACTTGCAAGAAGTTCGCGGCTCATTACACAATTCCCGCCCGCTCAAAGTGCTTTTTGAAAATCTTCCGTCCAATCAGACCGCCGACAAGACCGCTGACGAAAGCAGCGATAAGCAATACCGGCAAAATCCAGTCGGGCATATAAGCCATAAGCGTATCGGCATATTCCTGACCGTAACCGGGGAGCAGGTTCTGGTAGTAAGCGTCACGCGTCACAACGATGGGAATAAAGGCGCCGATTACCCACATGGAAAAAACGCCGTGAATCAACACTTCGCGCTTGGCATTTTTGTAGTCACAGGCTTTCATCATAAAATCGGAAATCAGCCCGAAGATCAGCCCGGTAGGGATGCACCACCAGCCCATGCCGGTCAGCAGCATAATGATACCCAGCAGCACTCCGCAGATGGTAAGCATACCGAATTTCTTAATTTTGGAGAAGAACAACATCATCGGAATACCGCCGACAAGCGGCACGATCACGCTGATAAGCGGAATAAAGATCGGGATAAAACCGATAGACGCCGCAGCGAAAATGACGATAAAATAAATCGCCGTGAAAATACCGATATTGATGAGATCCTTTCCTTGCAATTTGTTGTTCATTGCGAAACCTCCTAACATGATTACTTTCGTCTTGATTAGTTCTTGCTAACCAGCCCTAATGATAGCATAAATTCAGCTGTGCTTCTATGCACATATCGGTATTTTAAGCCCGTATAGCAAGGAGCTTTTTCGCTCTACCAGAATATCCATTGACCAGGAGTTTTCTCGCAGGTATAATACTATCAGCGATTTTGCGTGATGAAAGGGGCGAAGCAGTTGCGTAACATGATATACAACATTTTAGAAAACAGCGATGCTGTTTCTGGTGTGACCTTGAAAAACAGTCCAAATAGCAGCACATTGCTTTTGGATCGGGCAGATGGCAAGGGACGCATGACATTCCATACGCTCTTTCCGGGGCTGACTTTGGCTTTTATTTTTGTAAACGCTCCCGTATGGCCGGAGTCGGATGAAAATTCAAATCTAAAGCCTTTGCTGATTAACTATTGCGTTTCGGGCAGAAGTGAATTGCTTCTGGATGACGGCTCCTACATTTACCTGAAGGAAAATGATTTTTGTGTCAGTGAACAGACCGCACAGAAAGAATATATCTTTCCCACACGGCAATATCAGGGCATAAAAATATACTTTGACCTGCCACTTCTTTTACAGTCCTGCGGTGAACTTTTGAAATCTTTTTCACTTGACCTCCCTACGCTGGAAGAAAATTATTGTGGCAATCATAAGACATATATCAACGAAGCGGATAGTGAACTGGAAAATATATTTCAAAACCTCTGGCGGCTTTCTGAAAGGCCTTCTATCTTCCATTTGCAAATCTATACGCTTGAACTTCTCCACCGGCTTCTCAACATGGAAATCCGGCCTCCGAAAACCTGCGGCTTCTACACGGAAACGCAGGTTGAAATTGCAAAAAGGGCAGCGCAAATCCTTTCCGATGATCTTCGCCAGCACATTCCTGTACGGCAGATTGCAGAACGCTTTTCGGTCAGTGAAACCAGCCTGAAAAACTATTTTCGAGGCGTATATGGACAGAATATATCCACTTGGCTGCGGGAAATCCGTATGAACGAAGCCGCAAGACTTCTTTCGGACACAAAGCGTCCGATTGCCGAAATATCCGAACAGGTCGGCTACTCTAATCAAGGGAAATTTGCCGCCGTGTTCAAAAAGCAGTTTGGTCTTTCTCCGTTGGAATACCGGCGGTCAAAGAATTTGGGAAATATATAAGAGTAAAGCCGGGATTGCTGGCTTGCAAAATCCCGGCTTCATCTATGCCCAAAATCAGATATAAACTAATTCCTGCAACAGCACTTCCTCCACCTGCGCTTTCAGCGTGTTCATCAGCCCCGCCCAGCGCATGGGGTTGCGGGCTTTCAGTTCCTCCGTGGTACCCGCCGCCTCCATCATGCGGAATAGTGAGAACGGTGGTTGTTCCAAAATTATTCTGATTCGGGATAATACTGGCAAGCAATGCAAAGCGGTACCCACTTTGCGAAAACAGGCGGATTCCGTTTACACGGAACCCGCCTGTTTCATGCTTGTTGGGGCGTTGCCCCAATCCCCTCAGAACACAAAAACTGTGTTCTGGAACGATGGATAAATCCATCGGCTGCGCGATTTTGCAAATCGCTTATGGGCGGGCAGCTCAGCGCTGCTCCGCCTCTTTTTCCCGTCGTTCATTCGCTTCCTCCTGCTCCTTGTCCAGCTCCAGAATACGGTCGATATTGGCCTTGGCCGTCAGCAGCTCTTTCATTTCCTCGCGGGCTTTTCGGTAGTCGGCGTAGGATGATTTCTTCTCCGCCAGCAGCTCGGCGTACTCGGCATTCAGCGCCTTGATGGTGGGCAGCTTTTTGAAGCCCAGTCCATCAAAATAGCTCTTTGCGGCCTTGTGAATCGTGATCTCGCTTTCATGCTCTGCAAGAAATTTCTTGGAGTACCCGGCCTTGCGATAGGCAACGTAGGTATCGCGGGTCTTAGCGTAACCCACGATATGCTCCCGCAGCACGGCAATCTCGGCCATGCGTGTTTCCGCAGATTTGATCCTTGCGGAAAGCTCGTTGAAGTGAGCGGACGCTGCCGCCGCTTTCTCCGAGAGAATGGCGTAATCTAACAGCTCATGGTCTTGCAGATAGGCCACCGTCTGTGCCATCTGTTTCAGGTTAAATAACGTCGCCCAACGCGCATAACCGGCACCCTTGCCAGCGCGTAATTTTGCCTGAATGTCCACCAGCAGATTCCCGCTGCGCTTTTCCGGTTTGACCGGTGCGGCGGCGTTCTTTCGTGGCGTATGCGCCTTTTCACCTGCAATCACCGCGCGGAGATCTGCGGGAGTATAGCCGTCACCGAGGGTATCCATGCGAATGGACTTTTTCTGTTCGCCGCCCAGCAGGGATGGGACTTTTTTGCCCTTGACCTCATACCCGGCCTGCCGCAGCAGCTCCAGCAGCGTTTCAAAGCTATCGGGCTTTTGTGTCAGCGCATCGTCAATGGCCGCGCAGATTCGCTCCCGGTGGGAGGGCTTCTTTTTGTCGCCCAGCCACTTGTTGTAGCTCTTGCCGTGGCGCTTCGGATTCTCCACGATGGAGTAGCCGTTCTCGATGCAGATGGTATCGTTGAGCCGCCGCACGGCGCGGCTGCTGCCCCAAAAGTTTCTGAATTTCCGGGTCTGGCTGAGTGCGGTGGAGTTCCAGATCACATGATTGTGAATATGGGCTTTGTCGATATGGGTGCAGACGATATAGGCGTGATTGCCCTTGGTGAAGCGCTTGGCCAGCTCACAGCCCAAACGGTTCGCGTCCTCCGCTGTGATCTCTCCGGGAATAAAGGACTGCCGCAGATGGTAGGCGATCACATCATCCTCGCCGCGCACTCTGCCGGTCTTTTGGATGTACTGATTTTTGGTGAAAAGAAACTCGGCGTCGGCGATCCTGCTATCGCATTGCCAGCTCGTAATTAACCTGCCGCCGTCCGTCTTTTGTGGATTTTCGGTATAGTCGATGATGTCGCTGATGGCCTGTCCCACCGTGCGGCCTTTGCCGGTGTGCAGGGGCATCAGGCGCGTGGTTGCCATGTTGAACACCTCCTTGAAAAGTAAAACGGCCTGCCGAAGCAGACCGCTTGAAATGTGTTAATTTGCAAGAGATAAAAGCAAACTGATAGTTCGACAAACTTGAAGTTGATGAGCCAACAGACTTGTCTATGTTCAACATAATATATACATAGATATTTGTCAATGTATGTATTTTAAAAAAGAGAATCAAGTTTTTGATTCTCTTCATACATTCATTATAGCTTTTATCATCCATTTTATTTGCCCCAAACAGCCGCTGCATTCGACCTTACAAGCAGTTCTTCCACAGGCAGACCAATCGGACAAATATCATGACAAGATAACGACTTCCCGCATCCCTCAAAATATTTCTTCTTATATTCAGCAGAAATCTCATTCAAATGAGTGCTTTCCTGTTCTTCATTCAGAATCCGAAAAGCGTTGACCGCTGCAACCGCTCCAGCAAAAGTACCCTTTGAAGAAAAGTTTGGACAAACCTCAAGGCAGCACCCGCACATCAGGCAGCGAGCCGACTGATACCTCGGTTCGTGTGTAAATTCAATCATATAGGCTTCGCTTTCCAACCAAAGGTTTAGTTTCTTCAAGTTCTCAAACAGGAATGACCGGTCAACAATCAGATCCCTGACAAGAGGAAACTTACTGAGTGGTTCCAGCGTAACGGTACTGCTCTTTAGCATATTCAGAAATGTAGAGCAGGCCAGCCGGGGAAGTCCGTTGATCAGCATGGCACACGCTCCGCATTTACGTACCATACAACTGCATTCCCATCCAATAGGAGCAGCCGTATTCCCACATGCATCTGTCAGTGGGCTACGACTATTCAATTCGTTTAAGACAGCGGCAATAGAACTATTTTCACTTCCGTCAAACTCAAATTCCTGCCAATAACTGTCTGATTTCTGACTCTCCTGCC
>OHJA01000130.1_pt1 | contig 64375 bp, 57 predicted proteins | sample 1568441 | NCBI WGS metagenome assembly OHJA01 (sample SAMEA3879500, study PRJEB24766) | human gut metagenome | biome: human-associated habitat; feature: feces | place: USA | collected 1985/1987 | reverse complement strand
CCTTATGTCATTGAGCAGACAAGTCATGGGGAGAGATCTTATGACATCTATTCCCGCCTTTTAAAAGAGAGAATTATTTTTCTCGGAGAAGAAGTTAACGATACCACAGCGAGTCTGATCGTATCTCAGCTGCTTTTCTTAGAGTCAGAAGACCCTGAGAAGGATATCAGCTTATACATTATGAGTCCGGGTGGTTCTGTAACTGCTGGAATGGCGATTTATGATACCATGCAGTTTGTAAAATGCGATGTATCCACTATTTGTATGGGTATGGCAGCCAGTATGGGAGCATTTTTGTTATCCAGTGGTGCCAAGGGCAAACGTTTAGCTCTTCCGAATGCAGAGGTGATGATTCACCAGCCTTCCGGTGGGGCCAAGGGACAGGCAACTGAGATTCAGATTGTTGCTGAAAATATCTTAAAGACAAAGAAAAAGTTAAACGAGATTTTAGCAGCAAATACCGGACAGACGGTAGAGAAGATTGCAGAAGATACAGAGCGTGATAATTTCATGAGCGCAGAAGAAGCAAAAGCATATGGCTTGATTGATGAAATCGTAGAAAGCCGTAACGCAGCAAAAGAAAAAGAATAAACAAGTGAAATGGTGCCGCCGAAACGCCGGCGCCATTTTGCCATATAAGATGGATGGAGGCTCGTAAAACGATGGCAGGAAAGAATAACGATACCAATATGCCAATGGTTCACTGCTCCTTTTGTGGAAAGACAGAGAAGCAGGTTCACAAGCTGATTGCAGGACCAAATGGAGTATATATATGTGACGAATGTATTGACCTCTGTGATGAAATTTTGGCGGAAGAATTTCAGGACGATTTTGATACGCCGGAAGAGGAAACAGAAATCAATCTTTTAAAACCAAAAGAAATCAAAGCCTTTTTGGATGAATATGTAGTTGGACAGGAGGATGCAAAAAAAGCACTTTCTGTAGCAGTTTACAATCACTATAAGAGAATTATGAATGGCGCCGATATGGACGTTGAACTGCAAAAGAGTAATATTTTGATGGTAGGTCCGACCGGTTCCGGTAAGACATATCTGGCGCAGACGCTTGCTAAAATTTTGAATGTTCCGTTTGCAATTGCAGATGCAACGACATTGACGGAAGCAGGATATGTCGGAGAAGATGTTGAAAACATTCTTCTCAAAATCATTCAGGCAGCGGATTATGATATTAAGCGTGCTGAGCATGGTATTATTTATCTCGATGAGATTGATAAAATTACAAAAAAAGCAGAAAATGTATCCATTACCCGTGATGTTTCCGGTGAAGGCGTACAGCAGGCACTTTTGAAAATCTTGGAGGGAACAGAAGCCAGTGTTCCGCCACAGGGCGGACGCAAGCATCCGCAGCAGGAGTTTTTCCATATCAATACGACAAATATTTTGTTTATCTGTGGTGGTGCTTTTGACGGACTGGATAAGATTATCAGTTCCCGTATTGATAAAAAATCCATCGGGTTTAATGCGGACATAGCAGATCCGACCGAGCAGAATATCGGTGAGTTGTTTAAACAGGCATTGCCACAGGATTTTGTGAAATTCGGTTTAATTCCGGAGTTTATCGGTCGTGTGCCGGTAACCGTTGCACTTGACCTTTTGGATGAAGAGGCGTTGAAAGAAATTTTGACAAGACCGAAAAATGCAATTACGAAGCAGTATCAGAAACTGCTTTCGCTGGACGGCGTGAAATTGGATTTTGAGGATGGCGCGATTACGGAAGTTGCCCGCCTTTCCAATGAGAGAAAAACGGGTGCCAGAGGACTGCGTGCGATTCTTGAATCGAGTATGATGGAATATATGTATGAATTGCCATCCAGAGAAGATGTGACAGAATGTATTATTACCAAAGATGTAATTACCGGTGAGGGAGAGCCAAAACTTTTGGCAGCCGGAAAAGAAGTGCCGGCACTTGAAGAAAAGCAAGAAGAACCTGAGAAAAAGGAAAGTGAAAGTGCCTGAAAAGAAACAAGGACAGGTGATACTTATGAGTGAACAGCAAATGAAGACGATGCCGATTCTCGCCATGAGGGATGTGTGCGTACTGCCGGGCATGTTGGTTCATTTAGATGTGAGCAGAGAGATTACAAAACGAGCAATTGAAGAAGCAATGGCAGAGGATGGAAGTATTTTCCTCACTCTCCAGCGCGATGAATCGATTGAGACACCGTCATTTCATGACTTATATGAAATTGGTGTGATTGCAAAAATAAAGCAGGAAATAAAAGTAAAGGATGACGTGCTCCGTGTCATGATTTCGACGAAGGAGCGCGGAAATCTTTTGAGTCTGAACCAGACAAAGCCATTTCTTAAGGGAGATGTTGTTCCTTATGAATGGGGTGACGAAGAACTGCGTCTGGGGGCACTTGAAAAAGAGGCGATGTGCCGCAATTTGAAAGATGTGTACACGATTTATCTGAATGAAAATCCGCGGGCAAGCCGGAGTGATTTGGAAAAAATCCAAGGTATGAAGGACTTAGGAAAACTGACGGATTTAATTGCGATGCATATCAACATGGGCTTTGACAAACGTCAGGAAATTTTAGAGTGCCTTGACCTAGAACTTCGTTATGAAATGGTGGCAGGGATTCTTACGAATGAGGTGAATTTATCACGGATTCGTGAGGGATACCGCCGCAAAGTCAAAGAAGAAGTTGATAAAAACCAGAAAGAATATTTCCTTCGTGAGCAGATGAAAGTGATACGCAATGAGTTAGGCGATGGCGCGTCTGCGGAGGAATATCAGGAAAAATACAAAGAACAGTTAGAACAGCTTTCATGCAGCGAAGAGGTATATCAGAAAATTGCAGAAGAAATCAAGCGTCTGGATGCAATTCCAACAAGTTCATCTGAACATATTGTAGAGCGCACCTATATTGAAAATCTTCTGGCACTTCCGTGGGACAAAGCTTCGATTGATCGCAATGACATTGTGCATGCGGAGCAGATTTTAGAGGAGGATCACTACGGACTTAAAAAAGTCAAAGAGCGCATTTTGGAATCCTTGGCGGTTCGCTGTCTGACGGATAAGAGCGAGAGCCCGATTTTGTGTCTTGTGGGACCACCGGGTACCGGTAAAACATCAATTGCACGCTCGGTTGCCAGAGCACTTGATAAAGAGTATGTGCGTATCTGCCTTGGCGGTGTTCGCGATGAGGCGGAAATTCGTGGACACAGACGGACGTATGTGGGCGCTTTGCCGGGACGTTTTGTTGAAGGGCTGAAGAAGGCGAAAGTGAGAAATCCGCTGATGCTTTTGGATGAGATTGATAAAGTCGGAAGTGATTACAAAGGGGATTGCGCATCGGCTTTATTAGAGATTCTTGACCCGGAGCAAAACCGGAATTTTGTGGATCATTATATTGAACTGCCGGTTGATTTGTCGGATGTATTATTTATTTGTACGGCAAATACGACAGAAACGATTCCAAGACCGCTTCTTGACCGAATGGAATTAATTTCCATTGCCGGATATACGGAAAATGAGCGGTTCCACATCGGAAAAGATTATCTGATTCCGAAACAGCTTGAGAAAAATGGTTTGCAGAAGAAAAATTTACAGATTCTGGATGGCGGACTGCGTGCGATTATTTCACACTATACGAAGGAAGCAGGTGTCCGTGAATTAGAGCGTCAGATTGGAAAAATCTGCCGCAAATGTGCAAAAAAAATCATGGAAGGCGAAACGGAGACAATCCGCGTCACTTCTAAAAATATTACAGATTTTCTTGGTAAAAAGCGTTTCCGCGTAGAAAAGGCAGCAAGAAAAGATGAGATTGGTATTGTTCGCGGGCTTGCCTGGACGGAAGTTGGCGGCGATACACTGGAGATCGAAGTGAATACGATGCCGGGCGAGGGTAATTTGAAACTGACCGGACAGCTTGGCGATGTAATGAAAGAGTCAGCAGAAATTGCACTGAGTCTTGTGCGTGCGCTGCTTCCGAAGGAGGAAGAATTTTTCAAAACGCATGATTTTCATCTCCATGTACCGGAAGGTGCGGTGCCAAAAGATGGTCCGTCAGCCGGTGTGACGATGACGACAGCCATTTATTCGGCGGTAACCGGGAAAAAGGTACTGGCAAAAGTAGCGATGACCGGTGAGATTACACTTCGCGGACGGGTTCTGCCAATTGGCGGCTTAAAGGAAAAACTGCTGGCAGCAAAACAGGCGGGCATCCAAAAGGTTGTAGTTCCAAAGGAAAATAAGCCGGATGTTGAAGAACTGGAGGAAGAAATCACAGAAGGTATGCAGATTGTTTTTGCCGGTTCGATTTCGGATGTTTTGAAAGAAGCACTTGTTCAAAAGTAGTGGCCATTTGCCATGTGAAGGGAGAAAAGTATGACGATAAAATCGTTAGAATTAGAGACAGTATGCGGCATTACCAGTAAACTGCCGCAGCATGACAAAATAGAAATGGCGTTTTGGGGACGTTCCAATGTTGGAAAGTCCTCTCTTTTGAATACGCTTTGGAACCGGAAATCTATGGCGCGCATTTCGTCCCAGCCGGGTAAAACTCAGACCATCAATTATTATAACATCAATGATTTATGTTACATGGTGGATTTGCCTGGATATGGTTATGCTAAAATTTCCAAGGAGATTCAGGCAAAATGGGCGCGTATGATTGAGCGTTATCTGGATACTTCAAACGCACTGAGAGTTGTATTTTTACTTGTGGACATCCGCCATGAACCGACCGCAAAAGATGTTGAAACGTATCAGATGTTATTCAAAAAAGGATTTAATCCGTTGATTATTGCGACAAAAGCAGATAAAATAAAGAAAAATGTGAGAAATAAAAATATTTCCATCATCCGCAAGAAACTTGGCTTGTCTCAGGAAGTGCCTGTCATTCCATTTTCCTCAGCAACGAAAGAAGGAAAGGATGAGGTCTGGGAATATATCGAATTTTTCCTAAATTCACAATTGTTATGATAGAATTTTACGAGGTGATACCGGTATGACAAAGAAGCAGCGGGCAGAAAAAATTATTGATTTGCTGGAAAAAGAATATCCGCTTGCGGACTGTACACTTGATTATGATGAGGCATGGAAACTGCTTGTCAGCGTGCGTTTGGCAGCACAGTGTACAGACGCCAGAGTGAATATTGTGGTGAAAGACTTATTTGCCAAGTATCCGTCACCGGCAGCACTTGCCGCCGCCACACCGGAAGAAATTGAAGAGATTGTGAAACCGTGCGGGCTTGGAAAAAGCAAAGCAAGAGATATTCATAAATGCATGACTACGCTTGTAGAACAGTATAACGGACAGGTGCCGGATGACTTTGACAAATTGCTAAAACTTCCGGGTGTTGGTCGAAAGAGCGCCAACCTGATTATGGGCGATGTTTTTGGAAAGCCGGCAATTGTTACCGATACACACTGCATCCGCCTCACAAACCGGATGGGACTCGTGGACGGCATCAAAGACCCGAAGAAGGTAGAGATGGCTCTCTGGAAAATCATTCCCGGCGAGAAGGGAAGCGACTTCTGCCACCGCCTTGTTAATCATGGCAGGGAAGTATGTACCGCAAGAAAAGCCTATTGTGAAAAGTGTTGTTTGCAGGAGGTATGTAAGAAGGCTTTGTGATAAATATTTGTTGGAATTTTTTTGGTTTCCGTAATTCAAAAGAAAAACTTTGCGTCTCGTGGGCGCTTTCGCTCGTTGAGTGCGTAGCGGTATGGGCACTGAAACTAGCAGTGGTCTCCGCTCCGCTTCGGTCGTTGCATAACAGAAGTCCACTGGACTTCTTGCAACTCATACCGACGCACTCAAAACCCACGAGTCTCAAAGTTTTTCTTTTGTATTACTGGAATTCCAAATAGATTGACAACAAATATTGAGCATAATTGAACCATGCTTAAATGTTAAATTGCCCCTCTAGTGTTTTCAAAAACAACGCTTTTTACTTGATTTGTCTTATAGAGTTGCATATTTGCCTGATTATCAGCCTTTATTAAAGAAAATCACAGGGCAAATGCAACTCTTTCGAGAGAAATTTCTGCTTTTGGTTGTTTTCAGACACTTCTTTTCAAAATCTATGCAACTCTTTTCGCTTTTTATAAAGGTTAAGGTTGCATGCGGCACTTACCTGCATTAAAAGAGGTGCCCTGTATCAAGAATTTGCGGCTGGTATTTTCAGTGCCCATACCGCTACGCACTCAACGAGCGGGAGCGCCCACTTGATACATATTTTTTTAATAAACTACTCGAAAACAAAAAGCCCGCCCGATTCCTACTTCATCAACACCTTCTCATACATCAGCCCAACCAAAAACCAGAGTGGGGCGTAGTCAAAGCGGACGATTCCTTTATAATTTGCTTTGGATTTACTATAATCCCACGGGCAGCAGCCGCGTTTTTTCAAGAAGGAGCCGGTGCTGTATTCGGTGAGGAAAATACAGGCGGTGTAGACGGAGCCGCGCACGAGGACATGCCTGCCCTGCATTTTTTTGCAGAGAGGAGAAAGAACGGACGCCATGCCATAAATGGGGAACATCCAGATGGACGTCTGGCAGGGCATTTTTTTGTTTTTTTCTCCGCACAAAGAGCCACATCCGGTCCATAAACATTCCATACCCCAGCCGATGAGACCACATTTCAGAAAATCAGTTGTTTGTTTTTTTAATTTCTTATTCAAAACCATCCCTCCTAGAAGCAGTATGCCCCGAAATGCTTGCGAATACTCATGGAATTCGGTATAATAGATATGATACGTTAGAAAAGCAGAAAATCCAGATAGGAGGTACAACAGATATGGCAGTCATTCGACCATTTCAATGTGTAAGACCTGAAAAATCAAAAGCAGCAAGAGTCGCCGCTTTACCATATGATGTATATAATCGACAGGAGGCAAAAGAAGAAGTTCTTCGTGAGCCAATGTCATTTTTAAAAATTGACCGTGCAGAAACTAGTTTTGACGATTCGGTGGACACCTATGCACCGGAAGTTTATCAAAAAGCAAAAGAATTGCTCGAAAAAGATATTGCGGACGGTGTTTATATAAAAGACACAGATTCGGCGTATTATGTATATGAACTCGTGATGGATGGACGTTCACAGACGGGAATTGTTGCCTGCGCATCCGTGGATGATTATGTAAATGGCGTAATCAAAAAACATGAAAATACAAGAGAAGACAAAGAAATTGACCGTATTACACATGTGGACACGTGTAATGCCCAGACCGGACCAATCTTTCTTGCATACCGCAGTGAAAAAGTGATTGATGAAATTGTGGCGAAAAAACAGAAAGAAGAGCCGATTTATGATTTTACGGCGGTGGATGGAATTACACACCGCGTCTGGAAAATTGCGGAGGCAGAGGACGTAGAAAAATTAGGAAAAGCGTTTGCGGATATTGAAAATATTTACATTGCAGATGGCCACCACCGTGCAGCTTCGGCAGTGAAAGTCGGATTGAAACGCAGAAAAGAAAATCCGGGTTATACCGGGGATGAAGAATTTAATTATTTCCTGTCAGTGCTTTTCCCGCATGACCAGTTGATGATTATGGATTATAACCGCACCGTAAAAGATTTAAATGGATTAAGTAAAGACGCATTTTTGGAAAAAGTAGCTGAATGCTTTGAGGTAAATGAAGAAGATGGCGCTGTCCGACCGCAAAAGAAGGGCGAAGTTGGAATGTATCTCGACAAACAGTGGTACCGCCTGATAGCAAAACCAGAGTTGTTTGAAGGAAAAGATGCGGTTGGTTCACTGGATGTATCGGTGCTGCAGGATTATCTTTTGGGACCGGTTCTTGGTATTGGCGACCCGCGTACCGATTCGCGGATTGATTTTATCGGAGGAATCCGCGGACTCAAAGAATTGGAGCGTCGGGCAGATAACGACATGAAAGTTTCATTTTCCATGTATCCGACATCCATTACGGAACTTTTTGACGTGGCAGACCAAAAACTTTTGATGCCGCCAAAATCAACGTGGTTTGAACCGAAATTACGCAGTGGATTATTTATTCACGAAATCTAAGGAGGAAAATTTAAATGGATAAGTTTTTTAATTCGGACAATATGGTGATGCGCACGCTCAGCAAAATTTTTGATATTGGCTGGCTGACACTTATTTATCTCGTGTTTTGTATTCCGATTGTTACCGTGGGAGCAGCAACGACGTCGCTGTATTATGTAAGCGCCAAAGTGCTGCGCCACAACCGCAGTTATGTATGGCGTGAGTTCTGGCACAGTTTTAAGACAAATTTTTTGCAGTCCACAATTGCGTGGGTTGTAACGGCAATTATCGTGGTGCTTCTTTGGCTGAACATGAATATTGTAGCGGAGACCGGCGGCGAAAAAGGAGGGTATCTGATTGGTGCGTATTACGCCCTTTTGTTTATCATTTTGTGTATCAGCTGTTACATTTACCCAATTATTTCACGCTTTGGAACAAAATTCTCGCAGATTCTGCGTTTGAGTTTATATTGCGCGTTCCGTCATTTTCTGCATACACTTTTGATGCTTGTGATTCTGGCGGCAACGGTAGCACTTATCTGGTTTGGCATGGTGACAAACGTGGTGCTTATTTTCATTTTTGCGCCGGGTGCTGCTTCCCTTTTGTACACGTTCCCAATGGAGCATGTCATGAAAAAATATATGCCAAAAGAAGAGAAAAAATACACAGAAGATGGGGAAGAAATTGTAGCTTGGTATAACGAGTAAAGAAAAGGGAGAAAATTATGGCAAAACAATTAGAAGACTATATGCAGTGGCCGGAAATTGAGGCGCTTATGTATGCTGAGTGTGGCAGACCTGAGACGGTTCTTGGACCGAAGCAGGTGGACAAAAGCCATGTGCTTATCACGGCATTTGAACCGGAGGCAGATTCGATTGTCGTTTCCGGTGAGGATTTAAAAAAAGAATACAAAATGACAAAAATGGACGAGACCGGGTATTTTGCGGTATTGATTCCGGCAAAAAAGATTCCTTCGTATCATTTTGTCTTAAAACAAGGGAAAAAGAAAATTGAAAAAACGGATGCTTATGCAGTAGACTCTTTGTTTGACGGCGTGGACATGACGCAGTTTAGCAACGGAATTCACGATACCGTTTATGAAAAACTGGGTGCTCACCCGATGACAATCGAGGGTGTGAAAGGAACGTATTTTGCTGTGTGGGCGCCGGAGGCAAAGGCGGTTAGCGTCGTAGGTGATTTTAACGACTGGCAGGCAGCGAGAAATCCGATGCGCTATCTGGAGGCAGCAGGAATTTACGAGTTGTTTGTTCCGGGTGTAAATGCCGGAGATTTGTATAAATATGAAATCTGGGGCGCGGACGGAAAGCGCGTGATGAAAGCAGATCCGTACGGCAATTATGCAGAGCGTCGTCCGGCGACGGCAAGTATTGTATGGGATTTGAATAAGTATCACTGGAAAGATGAAAAGTGGCTTGCTAAGCGTAAAAAATGGAATGCGAAAAAGGAGCCGATGCTTGTTTACGAAGTGGCGCTTGGCGCATTTAAAAAGCCGGCGGATGCCGAAAAAGAATTTTATAATTATCGTGAACTTGCTCCGATGATTTGCGATTATTGTGAGGAAATGGGTTATACGCATGTGGAACTGATGCCGATTATGGAGCATCCGTATGACGCTTCCTGGGGGTATCAGGTAACCGGTTATTATGCACCGACTTCCCGTTATGGAACGCCGGATGATTTTATGTATTTGGTAGATTTTCTGCACCAGCATGGAATCGGCGTTATTTTAGACTGGGTACCGGCGCATTTTCCAAAAGACGAACATGGACTTGCCCGTTTTGACGGCACTTGTTTGTATGAGCATTTGGACAAGCGTCAGGGCGAACATCCGCACTGGGGCACGCTGATTTACAATTATGGCAGATCGGAAGTAATCAATTTCCTCACTGCCAATGCGCTGTTCTGGCTGGAGCGTTTCCACATTGACGGACTTCGGATGGACGCAGTTGCTTCGATGTTGTATCTCGATTACGGCAAGGAAGATGGCGAATGGGTTGCCAATGTTTATGGCGGAAATGAGAATTTAGAAGCCATTGCATTTTTACAGAATTTGAACAAAAAAATTCATGAAAGAAAAGATGGAAGCTTTTCGGTTGCTGAGGAATCTACGGCGTGGCCGCAGGTGACCGGTCCTGTCAAAGAGGGCGGCCTTGACTTTGATTTGAAATGGAACATGGGCTGGATGAATGATTATCTGGAGTACATCCGCACCGACCCGCTGTTTCGTAAAGGTCGTCATGGTATGCTCACCTTCAGCATGATTTACCAGTATTCGGAAGATTTTATGCTTGTCTTGAGCCACGATGAAGTCGTTCACATGAAAGGCTCCATGTTTACGAAAATGCCGGGAAGTATTTCGGATAAATTTGCTACACTTCGTCTGACATACGGTTACATGGCAGCACATCCGGGCAAAAAGTTGATTTTTATGGGTCAGGAATTTGGACAGGAAAGAGAATTTTCGGAGAAACGGGAACTCGACTGGAATCTTTTGGATGCCGTAGACGGAGAAATGTCGGATAACGAGAGACTGCGCCAGTATGTCAGTGTTCTCAATTCGTTCTATCTGGCACATCCGGCGATGTATGAACTGGATGCACGTCCTGCCGGTTTTGAGTGGATTAGTACATTGGATGCGGATCACAGTGTAATTGCTTTTTTACGAAAAAGCAAAGACGAAACACTTTTGGTTGTGTGCAATTTTACTCCGGTTTCTTACGAGGCATTCCGTATCGGTGTGCCGTTTGCCGGAAAATATAAAGAAATCTTTAACAGTGATGCGTCCGAATACGGCGGAACCGGATTTGTGAATCCGCGCGTAAAACAGTCCAAACGCAAGCACTGGGATGGCAGAGTAAATTCGATTGAGTGTCGTCTTGCGCCACTTGCCATTCAGGTATTTACCTGCACAAAAGTGCCGTCAAAAGCAGGACGCAAAAAGAAAGAGAGTTAAATCATGGTAAATATAATGCAGCAGCTCATTCAATATGTAGAGCAGCTGATTCCGCGGGGAATGGATTTTATCCTTTCCCTCGCCATTGGAATCATTGTCTTTTTTGTTGGCTCAAAGCTTATAAAAAAACTATTGAAAATTGTGCGGCGTTCGATGGAAAAAAGAGAAATGGACCCGGGTGTTATTTCCTTTTTTCTCTCGGCATCTAAAATCACGCTGTATGTATTTTTGGTAATCACTGTAGCACAGATTTTCGGATTTGCTGCAAGTTCCATTATTGCAATTGTCGGCTCTGCCGGTCTTGCAATCGGTCTCGCCCTTCAAGGCAGCCTTGCCAACTTCGCCGGTGGTGTCCTGATTTTGATTATGAAGCCGTTTTGTGTCGGTGATTACATCATTGTCGGTGATGTGGAAGGCGTTGTTCAGAAGATTGATGTGGTTTACACCACGCTGACAACGGCTGATAACCGTGCCGTCATTTTACCAAATGGAAAACTGGCGGATTCTAACATTGTCAATGCAACAAAAGAAGACCGCCGCCGTGTGGATATTTCAGTTGGAATTGCTTATGACGCACCGCTTAACCTGGCAAAAGAAGTGTTGATGAAAATTGGTGAGAGCCAGAAAGACAGACTTCCTAACGAACCAATTCGCGTTGTCGTTTCAGAGCTTGGCGACAGTGCCGTGATTTTGCTGATTCAGCTCTGGGTGAAACCGGAAGATTACTGGACGACCCGCTGGGCAATGACCGAGCAGATTAAGAAGTCGTTTGACGAAGCCGGTATTTCCATCCCATTTCCACAGATGGATGTGCATATGGTATCAACAAAAGGAAACTGAATAAGAATCATTTGAATGACCTCGTACTTTGGAAAGTGCGGGGTTGTTTTTTATGGAAATGTTTTTTTGTGTTGAACTTGTTTGAGTAATGTGTTATAAATAAGTTAGGTGGGAAGTTTATTGGACAGTGAAACGTGGTAGGATGGAGTCACCGAAAGGGAAGAAAACTTATGGATGTTATAAAAATTTACAAAAAGTTACATTTTTTTGACATCATCTTAGAAGTGTGATAATATTGACGTATAAAGCGCTGATGGGGATAGGTAAATAGGAATGGATGAATCCCCAAAACGCAGGAATGTGAGTTGGGGATTTTTTTGGGGAGAAAAATTAATGGAAAGAGGGAGAACAAGTGGCTAGAAAATCTATTGAGGTTAATGTTAAAAGAAGAATAATTGCAGAATCAATGGGAAGGTGCATGAATCCGGATTGTCGTGAGAAATTATTTATTGGTGATGGAGATATTATGGAAAAAGCACATATAGAAGCATATTGTGAAACATTAGATAATGATTATGACAATTTGATTATATTATGTCCAAATTGTCATACAAAATTTGATAAGAACAAGGCTTTTACAGCTGAACAGGTAAAATCATGGAAACGCATAAGACAGGAGGAAGTGAGAAAGTTTTTTGAAAAAAAGTATTCTGATTTTTTAGAACTGAAAAATGTTGTAAAGCCATTATTATTAGAAAATCAAGCCATATATGAGAATTATTATATTAATGATGAGAAAGAGTTATGGGATGCTTTTGAAAATAGGATATTAATTAATAATAGAAAAATCAAGGGCATATTGGAGAATAATATGCATTTGATTCAATATAACGAAAATGGGACATATTCAAACCAAAAGTACGTTCAGCGCTTATTGTTTCATATAGAAGAGTTTGAAGGAACGAGAAATGAAAATAATAATAGGCGTGTCTTATTTCCGAAAGAAATCAATTCAATATTTGGAATTGAACCTGTCAATGATTATTTCCTTCCTATGACAGAATCATTAGAAGATTTAATATCTAAACTGAAAAAAGAAGGCAATTTTGAAACTGTTTGTTTAGGAATTGAAAAGCCTTATTTAAAATACAAGGAAAATGGAAAAAGTGAAATTATTTATTTGGATGATGCACCGAATTTGAGACAAATGTATTATAATTATAATTCATTTAAAAAAGTTGGAGTAAGGTTAAATTCTTTAAATTATGCATTAAAATATATGAGAGGAAGAAATGTTTTATTTAAGTTTCTCAAAGAGGATAATTTAAGGGAAATTATGGCGAAAGAAAAGCATATGATATTTGTATATAAATATTGTTTAAGCAAAAAGGATATTTATGAATTAGCACTGGAAGAAGATGCGGTTGTTGTAAATTTGCATAATTGGAATGGTGAAGGCTGCATATCAGAAGAGGCGTACACCTTAGCAAATACTATGAAGATTAAGTTACTTACGATGGATAAATTCTATGAATATGTTAATAAAATGTAAATTATTTTACAAACTTAAAGAATACATTTTGTCAAATAAAACATTGTTTGGACAATATGAGAAAATATATGTTTTTGGCTCAATTTTAAAGAAAGAACACTATGTAAATGACATTGATTTGCTTTTTGTTTACTTAGAAGAATTTGATAATATGGTTGAGTGTTCAAATGCATTAGCAGAATTAATAGAGCAGTATTTGCAGAAACCGGTTGATTTGACAGTGCTAAGTAAAACTGAATTGAAGGAAACCAGTTTTTTAAGACGACTAAACAACAATTACATAAGAATTATTTAGGATAGCAGAAGAGTTAAGAACCAAAGATTTTTATAAATACGAAAGGGGTTATTTTATGAAATATGTACGAAATTGGTTATATTTAGATTTTTGTATAATTATGGTATTGGGATTTGTGCTCCATCATGATTTTTTTTCTGCGCCATTTTTTTGGTGCAGAATTTTGTGGGGGCTTTTTGAAATTTTCATCGCTGCCTTTGTGTGTGGTCTTATAGGATATAAATTAGAGAAAACCAAATCGCTAGAAAGTTTTGAAAATTGTTTTTTTGCATTATCTTATTATATGAATAGCATTAAATACGAATCATCTGTTGAGGAGTATTTAAGGTGGTACAGAATTAATTCTCGTTTAGTAAAAAAACTAGAACAAAGTTATTCTCAGATTGGTTATCTATGGGGATGTTTTGATATTTTTATGCGTAAAGAATATTTTAAAGGAATTGTTGAATATTGTTATTATTTTATGAAAGCTGTTGAGGAAGATTTTGAGTTATTGGAAAAGACAGGTGGTGAAAGTGATAGGAAAACTGTTGCAGATAAAATATTTTTAAAGGTGAAGGAGGGGGAAACGGGACAGGAGTATATTGGAAATAAATTGGGTCAGACATTGGTTACGCAAATGAAGATAGTAACAAAAATTTGTAGTGGAAAATATAGACGCATAGAATCTTTTCACGAATTATATGCTCCGATAGATGTAATGCAAAATTTGTCAAAAGAAGAAGAAGAGATTGTTCGCAAATGGATAAAAAAATTTAATGAAACCTCTTATGAAATTAATGCGATTTCAGCAGATGAGGAAAGTTTGAGGTCTTTAAAACAGAAAAATTACATAAAAGAGTATCAAAAATGTAAGAAAGAAAAATATAAGGAAGGAAAATATAAGGTAACGGGAAATAAGATGTTACCTTTATATATGGAAATAAAGAAAAAAGAGCGTTATGTAGATGCGAAAAAACATCGGGATTTTATATTTTCGTTGTTTTCAATTGTGATATGCTGTATTTCTTTAATAGAATTCATTGTATCTTTTGTTGAAAAAGGGCTATGTATACCTCAATATATTTCTGATAAAGTGGATATTGGTATTTCAATACTAGCAATGATTTCGTTGTTTATTGTTGACGTGCGTTGTGAAAGGATATGGACTAGAGCGAGTAAGAAAGTGTTTAAAGGAATTAATAAACTTGATGAATTCTGTGTGGGATTATCAATTGTGTTATTTGTTGCAACAGATTTTATGATAAAACTGTTCAATGTCGAAGCGTTGATTATAATGCTATTAGTAATAGTATTTATTATAGTGTGTGGATTTTATAGTGTTTACAAGAGTTTTCAGGATGAGATATAAATGTCAATAATACTTGTCGAATAGCTGTTGTAGCCATGCTTATTTATTGTAAAATAAAGTGAATGATGTTATACTTTAAACAATTCAAAATTATAAAACAAAGGCGAGGAGGAACAATATAGTGGCGAAGAAAAGCAATGCAAATATAGGTTTTGAAAGTCAAATATGGGATGCAGCATGTGTTTTGTGGGGACATATTCCAGCTTCGGAATATCGAAAGGTTATAATAGGCTTGATTTTTTTGAGATATATTTCAGCGGCCTTTGATAAACGTCGTCAAGAACTTTTGGACGAAGGTGAAGGATTTGAAGATGATATAGATGCCTATACAATGGAAAATGTCTTTTTCGTTCCAGAAGAGGCAAGATGGAACACAATTGCAGATGCGGCACATACTCCAGAGATTGGTATAGTGTTGGATAATGCTATGAAAGCTATAGAGGCAGATAATAAAAAACTAAAAAATGTTCTTCCTAAAAATTATGCAAATCCGGATTTGGACAAGCAGGTGCTTGGTGATGTTGTAGATATTTTTACTAATAGTATTGATATGTCTAAAACGGGAATAGATGAGGATTTATTAGGACGGACATATGAATATTTTATTGCGCGTTTTGCTGAAAAAGAAGGTGCAGGTGGTGGAGAATTTTATACACCATCAAGTGTTGTAAGAACTTTAGTTGAGATTCTTAAACCGTATGAAAATTGTAGAGTTTATGACCCGGCATGCGGTTCAGGTGGTATGTTTGTTCAAAGCGCAAAATTCATAGAGGCTCATAATGGAAACCGTAGTGCAATTTCAGTATATGGACAAGAGGCAAATGCTGATACTTGGAAAATGGCCAAAATGAATATGGCAATTCGAGGTATTGACGCGGATTTTGGACCTTATCAAGCAGATACATTCACTAAGGATTTACATTCTACGCTTAAAGCGGATTTTATTTTAGCAAATCCACCTTTTAACTATCATCCATGGAATCAGGAGAAGTTATTATCGGATGGTCGTTGGAAATACGGAGTCCCTCCAGCGAGTAATGCAAACTATGCATGGATACAGCATATGATTTATCATCTTTCACCTAATGGAAAAATTGGTCTTGTCCTTGCCAATGGTGCATTATCATCCCAAACAGGTGGGGAAGGTGAAATCAGGAAGAATATTATTTTGGATGACCTTGTAGAGGGAATCGTTGCTTTACCAACGCAGTTATTTTATAGTGTGACGATTCCGGTTACTCTTTGGTTTATCAGTAAAAATAAGAGCCAAAAAGGAAAAACCTTATTTGTTGATGCACGTAAAATGGGTCATATGGTAGATCGTAAGCACCGAGATTTTACAGACGAGGATATTCAAAAACTGGCAGATACTTTTGCACAGTTTCAGAATGGAACACTTGAAGAAGTTAAGGGCTTTTGTGCAATAGCAGACACTCAAGAGATTGAGAAACAGGATTTTATTCTGACACCGGGAAGATATGTAGGAATTGAAGAAGTGGAAGACGATGGTGAACCTTTTGAGGAAAAAATGACTCGCCTTACATCGGAACTTTCTGATATGTTTGAAAAGTCGCATCAACTAGAGGACGAAATTCGTAAGAAATTGGGGGCGATTGGATATGAGGTGTAAACTATCAGATATATGTAGTTATCGTAAAGGTAAAACAGAGGTAAAGCGGTTAAATAATATTACATATATTTCAACTGAAAATATGTTACCGAATAAAGGAGGGATAACAGAAGCGAGTTCTTTGCCAAGTATTGTATTAACACAAGAATATAGGAAAGGAGATGTTCTTGTTTCGAATATTCGTCCGTATTTCAAAAAAATTTGGCAAGCAAAATATGATGGTGGTTGCTCAAATGACGTGTTGGTTTTTACGCCGAATCCAATGACGGACAAGGATTTTTTGTATTATGTACTTGCAAATGACGAATTTTTTTTGTATTCAATGGCAACATCAAAAGGAACAAAAATGCCACGAGGAGATAAAGACTCAATTATGCAGTACGAGATTCCGGATATTGGATTGGATAGACAAAGAAAGATTGCGAGTGTGCTAAAGTCCTTGGATGGTAAAATTCAACTAAATATTGCGATAAACAATAATTTAGAGCAGCAACTCACAGCATTATTCATTCATAGTTTTGCAGATAATATTGCTACAACATCTACAGATACATGCCCTATACTTGGTGACTTAATTACCGTTGTAGATAATCGTGGAAAAACACCACCTCTCGCAACAGAGACTTTTGCTTATCCTATTATTGATGTAGGTGTACTCAAAGGTTCTGACCGTATAATAGATTTCAACAATTGTACTAAATATGTTGAACAATCTACTTATGAAACCTGGTTTCGTAGCGGACACCCTAAACCTTGGGATATTCTCATCTCAACTGTTGGAAGTTTAGCAGAAATGAAAATATATCTTGGTTCAAAAGGATGTATTGCGCAGAATGTTGTTGCACTCAGAGCTACCTCAATTAGTCCGTTGTATCTATATCAATATTTACGATTTATACGCGCTGATCTCGTTGCATACAATATAGGTTCTGTTCAGCCTAGCATAAAGGTTACTCATATAGCCAAGCATCCTATTTATGTTCCAGAAAGTTCCAAGCTGGAAAACTTTGAGGAAATAGCAAAAACAGTAACTAATCAGCTATACGCTAATTACAACGAAATTGAGTCGCTTAAGAAACTGCGTGACACCTTGTTACCAAGGCTGATGTCTGGGGAACTTGATGTTTCTGCCATCGACATCTAAGCCACTAAATTATTGTTTATCCTCTCATTTTCTTCAATTTTATCATCAAGCACCCCAAGAATCGACGCTATTTTTTCTTGCACCCTTTTATCACTAGGTACAAATACTATAATATTCCTCATAGTATTGGCTGATACCTCTTTAAATGTTGTTCCACTTCCCATACTTTCAATATTGTGTTTATTGTATTTGAGTAAATAATACAAAAATAGCGGATCTATGTTTTCATTTGGAATAACACTTTTGAAGCCTTGATTGGTGCATAGTTCTTTTGCTGCAATAGCAACATAACCAATCGGCGCCCTTGAAGAAAACAACACCGAATTTCTAGGAAGAAGCTGTGTTGAACAACTCCTATATCCCGTTTCCGTAATATTTCTTTCCCCCTGCTTAATATAGCGTCCACAAAATGTCGATAAATCCTTTGGTGTTATCCAAGAAATGTCTCCGTTTTCGTAATTTTCGCTTTTTTTCGTTGAAGGTGTAGCTCCACCCACAACTGTACCTATATCAGAAATCTTATATTTCGTCCATTCAGCCATAACAAAAATCCTTTCTATCCAATATATTTGCGATGAGCAATCTTAACATTACTCTGTTTAACCATTGCATATTGCAAGGTTGTATCTATTTTTCTATGTCCTAAAAGCTGCTGTAATTGCTCAATAGGCATTCCCTTATCTATTGCCATTGTTGCAAGTGTACGCCTGAATTTATGTGGATGTACCTTTTGCAACCCCAATTGTTTTCCAAATTCTCGCAGTCGAGCTTCAACACCGCCTATTTTCAACCTTTTATGTGGCGATTTCAGCGAAACAAACAATGCTGGATTATTGTCTGTTCTACTCTTCAAGTAGTTCTGTAAATGTATTTTTGTTCGAGCATCAAAATAAACTACTCGTTCTTTGCTTCCTTTACCAAAAACAATACATTCTCTCTCATTAAAATCAATATCATTTCGATTAAGCAATACCATCTCACCTACACGCATTCCCGTTGAAGCAAGTATATCGATAATCGCCAAATCTCGAAGTGTTGTGCAATTATCTCGCATAAGTTCTAATGATTCATCGGAATATGTTTCCTTAATGTTTGTACCAGTTTTGACTTTATGTATACGTCTCACCGGACTTTTTAATATATAATCCTCATCCTCTAGCCACGAAAAAAAACTAGATAAAATGCGCCGGATATTATCTATCGTAACCCTGCTTGACTTCTTCTTTTCCTGATATTCCGTCAAGTAACCTCTAATATCATCTGTTACTATGTGTTTAACATCTTTTTTTAACTCATCAAGCATTGTTTCAATAGTTGCCTTGTAATATTTAAGCGATTTCTCAGAACAGCCCTCTATTCGCTTTGCGGCTAAGAACAATTCTACAAAATCCTGTTCCGAATTCTCCTCTTTATTCTGACTATCTGTTACCTCATATTTTGCAAGAGTATATCGCAAAACCTCTTGCAATTTTTCATTTTGTGCGTTATTCAGATATGGCAACATTTCTTGAACAACATCTTTGATTAAATTCTGTTTCATTGTCTTTTCTCCTTATCTTTTAGAGAACGACAATCAACGGCAGTTCTTTTATTTTTACTCCCGCCGTTGGTGGAAGTGATTATTCTTTAAATAAGTTTCATAAAAATTTCATCTTCTGAAACCATAAATGAAACCTCTTCATTCTCAGTATCAAACACCTGATATTTCTCTTCCTTTTCGTCAATTGCAAAAACATATACCGTTCTTTCATCATATAAGCAAACAATATTTCCTACATCATATTTCATTTTGTTTTTCTCCTTATCGTAAAATAAACAATAATTTACCGCCTCATCCGTGCAACGCACGGATAGCTGAGAAGCAGCATAGACAGATAACGAAGCCAGACGGATGCTTGCATACGGATGACAAGGTGTCTGACAGAGGCGGTAATGAGGAAACTGCGGAGCAGTTTTCGAGTTTATTAGCGGCTTAAAGGTCAATGTCGGAGACATCCAATTCGCCGGACATAAGTTTCGGCAGAAGCGTATCACGAGTATTGGCAAGAATCTTGGATTCTTTTGTGTTTTCCTGCATTGCACTATACATTGGCGAAACTATATTCTCGAACTTTTTTAATGTTTTTTCGTCAGGAATATATAGTTGCATTGCGTTAAGAATATTGGTTGTCATGCTCGGTACAGCAGAGCCAGCATTCAATGAAGCCAGATCTTTGCTTTTTACAAAGTGGTACATAAATTTTGCAATATTAGGATGTAGCATCTCGGTATAGAACATGGTGTCTACCGACCAGAACGCTTCATTGACATAAATGACATTGTTGAGCGTTCCTTTACGGGGAATTAGAACAGATTCGCCAGTATGGAGAGGCTTTTCTACATATCGGATTATTCCGCCTGATCCATATACTGGATAGTTTCCGTCAGCCAGTTTTTTATGATCTTTTCCATATTTAACTGAGATTAGGTCAGACAGCTGCCCTGTGCTCCAACTTTCTTGTCGGTGCTCAATAAACATACGGCTGTAAATTGCCTGAGCTTGCTGCTCTAAATTATTGTTTACACTGATTAGTTAGGAGGAATTAGATGCAAAAATGGATATATGAATTAATTCTATCTGCCATAACTGTGACAGCTACCTTTATTGCGTTGGGTCAAACAAGACAACAAATGAGATTAAGCAATAAACAGGCTTTATTTGAAAAAAGATTAAATACATATATGTTTGTTAAGGGGCTTATGGAATTATGTAACAGCAATAAGACGCATTTTCGAGAATATAGAGATGATGTGTGTTTGACGAATAAACTAATTTTTGAATTTTTGACAAATAATTATTGTTTAAAAGAATTAAGTGATGCAATAAATAATTCATCGGATGACAATTACAGAGTTAAATTATTAAAAAAATTAGAGGAAATCAAAAGCACTGCAACTAGAATAGAATTGATTTTTAAGGGAAAGAAAAGATTTTTCTGTAGTGAATTTGTTTCAGATTATGGAGAGGTTTTATGGAGAATGTATCAATACCAGATTATTTGTGATAAGATAGAAGAAGAAAGACGTAAGAGGAAGAAAGAACTAGAAAATTTGTGTGGGATATATCGTGAGCCAAATTATAGAAAAGATGTTTATGATGCGATGAATAAGTTGGTTGAGAGTTACTGTAAGTTGGAAAAAGTTGAGGATAAAATACGCAAACAAATTGTTTTGAAGTAGGAGGTGTTAAAATATGGTTACAACATTTTCGGAGGCAAATTATGAAGAGGCGGTTTTAGAATTATTTCGGAATATGGGTTATCAATATGCATATGGTCCGAACGTGGAACGTGATTTTCAGAGTCCATTGTATGATGAAGTGCTTTTGGAATATATTTATAGGCTGAATCCGGCATTACCGGCGGAAGCAATTAATGAGGCTGTGTATAAATTAAAGAACTACGAAAATGGCGAATTGGTTCAAAAAAATGAAACTTTTATGGATTATTTACAGAATGGGATTGAAGTGCGATACAATGAGCAGGGAGAAGAAAAAAATGCCATTGTTTATTTAGTGGATTATGAAAATCTTGACAATAATTCGTTTATTGTGGCAAACCAGTGGACGTTTGTTGAAAACAGCAATAGACGTCCGGATATTATTTTGTTCTTAAATGGACTTCCGATTGTGTTGATTGAGTTGAAATCACCATCTAGAGAAGAAACAGATGCATCAGAGGGATATGCGCAAATACGAAATTATATGCAGGAAATTCCATCTATGTTTATTTACAATTGTATTTGTGTTATAAGTGACCATCTTACATCGCGTGCAGGTACAATTACTTCTGGTGAAGATCGTTTTATGGAGTGGAAGACAAAGGATGGAAATTATGAAAATACAAAACAAGCTCAATTCGATACGTTTTTTGATGGGATGTTCGAAAAAAGCCGATTACTGGACATCATTAAAAATTTCATATGTTTTTCAGATGAGGGGTTGCAGCATTTAAAGATTCTTGCAGGATATCATCAATATTTTGCTGTGAAAAAAGCAGTTGAGATGGCAAAAAAGGCAATAATAACAGATGGTAAGGGAGGGGTTTTCTGGCATACGCAAGGTTCGGGAAAATCTTTATCAATGGTATTTTATGCACACTTATTACAGTTTGAATTAGACAGTCCAACGATTGTTGTAATAACCGATCGAAATGATTTGGACAATCAGTTGTATGGACAGTTTTTGAAATGCAGTCGTTTTTTGAGACAGGAACCGGTACAGGCAACGTGCAGAAAACTAGGGCTTCATTCGTCTAAAGAGGATGTCGGATTAATGGACTGGTTAAATGGAAGGCAGGCGAATGGCATTATTTTCACAACAATGCAAAAATTCGAAGAGGCAGAGGAACCTTTGTCAGAACGCCGGAACATTATTGTAATGGCAGATGAAGCGCATCGTGGACAGTACGGATTAAAGGAAAAAGTTGATACAAAGACTGGAGAAATAAAAATTGGTACTGCTAGAGTTATTCGGAACAATTTACCTAATGCTACTTATGTAGGTTTTACGGGAACGCCTATTTCATTGAAAGATAGAAGTACGAAAGAGGTGTTTGGTAATTATATTGATATTTATGATATGACACAAGCAGTTGAAGATGGTGCGACGAAGCCGGTTTATTATGAAAGTAGAGTAATTAAACTTAAGCTTGATGAACAGACGTTGAAATTAATTGATACGGAATATGATTTAATGGCGGCAAGTGCAGATGCAGAAGTTATTGAAAAAAGCAAAAAGCAGCTAGGGCAGATGGAAGCAATATTAGGAAATGAGAAAACGATCCATTCACTTGTCACCGATATTATAGGGCATTATGAGAACAATCGTGCAGATTTACTGACAGGAAAAGCTATGATTGTTGCATATTCGCGCACGATAGCAATGAAAATTTATAACAAAATATTGGAATTGCGTCCGGAATGGAGCGAAAAAGTGGGACTTGTTATGACCGAAAGTAATAAAGATCCAGAGCAGTGGCGAAGCATAATTGGTAATAAGCGATATAGGGATGAACTAGCAACAAAATATAAAGATGATAGTAGTCCATTTAAAATTGCAATTGTTGTTGACATGTGGTTGACTGGATTTGATGTTCCATCGTTGGCAACCATGTATGTTTATAAGCCGATGAGAGGTTATAATTTAATGCAGGCAATTGCAAGGGTCAATCGTGTATATAAAGATAAAGAAGGCGGATTGATTGTTGATTATGTTGGAATTGCTTCTGCATTAAAAGAGGCAATGAATGACTATACGAAACGCGATAAAAAGAATTATGGAGATACTGATATTGCAAAAGTTGCTTTCCCTAAATTTGAAGAGAAGTTATCTATTTGTAGAGACTTATTTCATGGTTATGATTATTCTAACTTTATACAGGGAAGCAATTTGCAGAGGTCAAAAATAATTAGTGGTGGAGTCAATTTCATGGTTGCAGTTGACAAAGAAGAAAAGAAGACTGATTTTTTGAAAGAATCGCTTCTCTTGAGACAAGCTTTATCGCTGTGTTCTTCTTTAGTGGAGAAAGAATTGCGTATAGAAGCTGCATTTTTTGAAGCGGTACGAGTGCTTATTATGCGACTGATGAATAAGGGAAGTTCAAAGAAAATATCATTACCGGAAATGAATGAAAGAATAAGCGAACTACTCAAAGCCAGTATTAAGAGTGATGGTGTAATAAATTTGTTTTCGGATATATCAGAAAACTTTTCTCTTTTTGATCCTAAATTTCTTGAAGAAGTATCAAGGATGAAAGAGAAAAATTTAGCAGTTGAATTGTTGAAAAAACTTATTGCAGAACAAATATATATTTACAGAAAGACAAATGTTGTTAAATCTGAAAAATTTAGTGAGATTATAAAGACTGCAATGAATCGCTATCTAAATGGTATGTTGACGAATGAGCAAGTAATTGAAGAACTGCTTAATCTTGCTAAACAAATTGCAGCGGCACAAAAAGAGGGTGATGAATTAGGTCTTACAGCGGATGAACTGGCATTTTATGATGCATTGACTAAACCACAGGCAATAAAAGACTTTTATGAGAATGAGGAATTGATTGCGCTTACAAAAGAATTAGCAGATGCATTACGGCGTAACAAGACGATTGATTGGCAAAAACGAGATTCTGCTCGTGCAAAAATGCGAATGATGATAAAGCGGTTATTAAAAAAACACGGATATCCGCCAGAGGGAAGGGATGATGCGGTTGAGACTGTGATGACACAATGTGAATTATGGACAGATAATAATGATATGACGGATTCGCAAAAGCAAATTACATATGAATACACAGTTGATACTAACAATAGTTTGGGAAAAGTCGCAGAAAAGATGAGTTATGCGGAAAAATAACAAGTAATGTTTGGCTATCATTTTGTCCGGCTTGTGGTAAGCATAGTTCTAATCTGATGTGTACCATTTTAAAAGAGCTTGTTGTTAATCACAAAACAATGTGATAAGATAGCAAAAAGGAGAATAAACATATGATAGTATATTATAAATTGGAAAAAATATTAAAAGAAAGAAATATGCAATGGAAAGATTTATGTGAAGCAGGTATTTCTATAAATACGCCAACAAAATTTACACATAATAAAACTATGAATACAAATGTCATAGACAAAGTCTGTGCTTTTCTCAAAGTACAACCAGGAGATATAATGGAGTGGGTTGAAAATGAAAATCAAGCCGAAATTTTAACATTAGAAAGACAAAAGCAAGAACTTGAACGGAAAATAGCAGAACTTCAAGCAAAACAATAAGACATAAACATAAAATCAGCACCCAAACGATGGATGGTGCTTTTTTGCTCAAAAAAAGGAAAAAGATACATTTGGGAGCGTAAATAATTTGGTATATGTCAAACTTTGGAAAGGTTTATTATGACAATAAAGTAATTGCCACCCTCCCCAACTCATGCTACACTAAGACCAAACATTTCAACCGAAAGAAGGTGGCTGCTATGGGATTTTTTAAGAAAAAAGAAAAGGCTGCACCAAGTGGAGATTTTGACAGAGAAAATGAAAAGCCTATTATTAAAGCGAGCATTTGCAATGGGGAACAGATTGCTGGATTTAAAAATATTCATACAGGAAAAATGAGAGAAATTATGCTGATAAAAACATCGGCTGATTTGGAATATTTCAAGACCATGTATGGAATTGAAACGGAAATCGAAAAAGAGTATTAATGGAGTCGTTGCGAAAAACTAATTTTGCTTGCCATCTGTCAAAAATATGCAACATAAAAGGAGGTCACGAGAAATGCCATTTGTAGAGATTAATGTAAAAAACGAAATTGAGAAACAAAAACAGGATGATCCGGAATTTAGAAAGGCATGGGAAGATTCGCGTGCCGAGTATAGACTCATAGGAGAAATGATTTCTTTACGGAAACAAGAAAAAATAACACAAAAAAATAGCCTCATTAACAGGAAATAAACAGCACGTAATTTTATGGATTGAGAGAAAGGAGCGCCTATGCCTACTTACCAAACCCTAACCGAAGGACTATACAACACAGCCGTTGGCAAATCATTTCTCGTGAAAGGAATTGAATACATAAAAATGAACGAAGCACTTCTTATGAGAAAAGACACGGGAACGTATTACACATATGGCATTGATTTTGGAAAAATGCCGGGTTTCTAAAGAAGTCTCCAAAATCCGTTCCGGTCGTTTTATCTGGTGATTGTGGGCGGTGCCTGCGTATATGTTTATGGTGGACAGACACGATGAATGCGATTTTGGATTTGTTACGTCTGGAAAGTAGCAATATGCAGGTGAGCGATAGTGTATTAAAATTGGAGGGATTTCATGGATACAAGAAAAAGTGACGCAATTTACGAAATATTATTACAAAAAGGTTTCGCTGAAAGCCTTTGCCGAGAAATTGCATACAAATATATGAATACCGATTATACAGCGACACGAATGCTCGGCTATTTGTACCGCATGACCGAGCTAAAAGAAGAACAGCTTGTCGACGAAATGATAGCAATCTTAGAAGACAGAGACCGAATCATAAAAAAACATGAGATGGAACAAGCACAGGCAGCCATCAATCGGATTTATAATGAAGGGTTGGAATAAATTAGTAAATAGTTTCACTGTATGCTTAACTAGAAAATGAGAATGTTGTTTCACATTCGGAACCGCTCCCGCTTAGAGAACACACGTAGCGGTGCCTGAGGGCAAAATACGCCCTCTAGGCACCGACGGTGTTCAATGTTCCTCATAGTGAAAGCAACATTCTCATTTTCTGGCTAAGATTACAGTGAAATATTTTTTTAATAAAGGAAGATATGTTATATATTTTGCTTCAGATGCAACGCAAATCTTTACAAAATGTTAAAAGCGTTGCATGCGTTATGAGTAAAAGTGGTACAAAGACAACCATAAGCGGAAAAATAGCTTAAAGAGTTGCATTTATACCGTATTTTATCAGATTGAGGCCGGATATTTTAACGAAAATGCAACTCTTTGGCGCAAATCAAGGAAAAAGCGTTGTCATACAGGCTTTTCAGGAGGATGTTCAGAAAAAGTATGCCCTGCCCCCCAAAAATGCATTACAAGAACTAGTTTATATACAGTGTTAGATATCAAATTCTTCAGGATTCCAGTAAATCAACAAGAAAACGGTTGCGATAAGTGGGTACAAACACGTGGGTATCGAGCATGTGTATTTAACATGCCGATACCCTTATGCGTTTGTTTAACGGGAGTGCCCACTTAACGTAACCGTTTTCTTGATAATTTACGGAACCTGAAAAAATGCCACCTTGCAAATCCTATACAAATCCCCTATAATATAAATACAAAATTATAAAGGAGGCCAATTATGGGTTGCGCAAAAATGAAGAAGTTACTTTGCCACGGACTGGCTGTGGCGATGGTTGTGTCATTAACGGCCACGGCATCGGACAGCAGTGCGGCAGCAAAGAAAGCAAAACCTGCCAAAAAAACAATTACGATTGAGCAGGGAAAATCAAAAAAGATTGTGGTGAAGAATAAGAAGAAAAAAGCAAAATACAAATTTACCGCATCAAACAAAAAAATTAAAGTTTCAGCTTCCGGCAAGGTGAAAGCAGTAAAAGTCGGAACTGCCAAAGTTACGGTGAAGGAAAAGTATAAGAAAAAGACAAAGAAAATCGGAACCGTAAAGATTATTGTAACAAAGAAAAAGACAGTTGAGGTAACGAAGGCACCGGTGCAGACGGATAAGCCGACAAATCAGCCGACAAATCAGCCGACAAGCACACCATCGGAGAAACCACAGGTGACCAAAGTGCCGATTAAGACGCCGGAACCGGTTGCGTCAGAAGCCTACAGTAACTATTTTGAAGACGGGGACCTCAAAGGATTTGCGCCGATTAGTGGCAAACTGGAAGTTTCCAATTCACAGAACTACACAGAAGGCGGTATGAACAGTCTTCTTGTGAAAGACAGAACGAGTGAAACAGATGGTGCAAAACTTCCAATTTCCGAGTATGTGATTGCAGGTGAACATTATCAGTTCAGCGTTGTTGTAAAGCAGGATACCGGAAAAAGCCAGAAGATTGCACTTCGTATGACTTATACTGACCAGAATGGAATGGCAAGAGACGTTACGCTGATTACAAACGCAGAAGCAGGAAAAGCATGCGCAAGCGGTAAATGGACTACGCTCAAAGGTGAGATTACGATTCCGAAAAATCAGGGTGATGCAGCGATGACACTCACCATGACTACCGCGACAGATTCATTCCTTGTGGATGATGTTATCATTAGCGGAAAAGCACAGAATGATGTGTATAAAGTTACAGATGCTCAGTACGAGAAGATGCTTGAAAATAGTGTGTACTCAACCGGAAATAACGCAAGAATCAAGAAAGTAATCCAAAATGCGAGAGATGGAAAAGATGTCACGCTTGCCTACATTGGTGGTTCCATTACAGAGGGCGCATTAGCAAAACCAAACAGCATGTGTTATGCGGAAGTTTCCGCAAAGACGTTTGGAGCAAAATATGGAAAGAACAATGGAGAAAATGTTCACTTTATCAATGCCGGAATGAGCGGAACGCCATCCGATATTGGTGTGGTACGTTACAATCGTGATGTGATTGATCGTTTACCGGAGGGAAGCAACCATCCGGATGTGCTGTTCATTGAATTTGCCGTAAATGATTATGGTACGGCAACCGCAGGAAAAGGTTATGAAGGACTGATTCGCCAGGCATTGAAATCCGGCTCCGCCGTTGTGCTTGTATTCTCAGTATTTCAGAAGGCGAGTGGCGGTGTTGTCTGTGAAAACAATTATCGCCCATTTGGTATGCATTATGATTTACCGATGATTAGTATGGGAAATGCGATTTCGTCTTATTTTAATGGAAATGATCAGAAAGCATTTTATAAATGGTACTTTGGTGATTCCCTGCATCCAAACAACACCGGTTATCAGTTGATGGCAGACTGTATTACACGCATGTTTGATAAGATGGATAAAGAAACGGCAGAAGAAGATAATATCACCGATATGGATGCGATGGCACCGGTTAAGTCATCTGCTTACCAGGGAATGAAGATGTTGGATTCTAAGACTGATGTTACAAAGGACAAGGCAATTACTTCCTTTACTTCCGGTGGATTTAATCAGAATGATAATGCAACGGGCTCTTTCCAGTACGAGTATAAGGGACAAAAAGGTGCGGCATGGTTCCCGGATAACTGGATGCATACGTCAACAAGCGGCACGGGCGCTTTGAACTTAAAAGTAAAATGTAAAGCACTTACGTTAATTTACAAATTAAGCAATTCGACAGAATATGGTTCGGCTGATTTGTATGTAGATGGCAAACTTCAGGCAACTCTGAGTGGTTATGATACCAGCGGATGGAACAACGGTAAAGTATATGTAGCCATCGAAGAGGATGCCGAGGCAGAGCATACAATTGAACTTCGCATGAATGATGAAAGTGAATCAAAGAAGTTCACCCTGATGGCAATCGGTTATAACTAAAAAGAAAACTTAAATGTAAAAAGAAACCTGCACAGGCAAGAGGGCTGGCGGGTTTCTTTTTCATTTGGAGTAGAAAGCAATTGTGCTACAGCACAAAAAAACTTGGGCTGCCGCCCATATCATGTTGTGCCGGAATGCGATATAGTGTAACCAACACAGAGAAAAACATGAAAGGGAGGTTATTCTATGACACCAAAAGAAATTAATGAAAATGCGAAAAAGTATGTACTTCAGTCGTGGAGTAAGCAGAAAAATTCAAATCCAATGCCGATTGAAAAAGCAGAAGGAATTTACTTCTACGATTACGATGGAAACCGTTACACGGATATGACATCGCAGCTTGTGAATTTGAATTTAGGATTTGGAAACAAAGAGATTGAGCAGGCGATTACGAAACAGGCGTCACAGTATTGTTACCTCTCGCCGGCACTTGGCTGTGAGGCACGAAGCACATTAGGAAAACTTTTAATTGAGCATTTGCCGGACAGTTTTGGAAAAATATTTTTCACAAATGCCGGAGCGGATGCAAATGAAAATGCTGTAAAGATGGCTCGTATGTATACGGGAAGAAATAAAATTTTCAGCCGTTACAGAAGTTATCATGGTTCCTCTTTCGGAGCCGGCAACCTGACCGGAGAGCCGAGACGATACGCACTGGAGCCTGGTGTTCCGGGATTTATCAAATTCTTTGACCCTTATGTATATCAGGAAAAAATACGATTTGCCAGTGAAGAAGAAGCTACCGAGTTTTATCTTGCCAAACTTCGTGAACAGATTATTTATGAGGGCGCAGACAGCGTGGCAGCGATTTTCCTTGAAACCATTACCGGTTCCAACGGTGTGATTATTCCGCCGAAAGGATATCTGCCGGGGGTTCGTAAGATTTGTGATGAATTTGGAATCCTTATGGTGTGCGATGAAGTTATGGCAGGTTTTGGACGTACCGGTAAATTATTTGCTTTTGAAAACTTCGATGTTGTGCCGGATTTGGTTACGTTTGCCAAAGGTGTCACCTGCGGTTATGTACCACTTGTCGCTGTCAGCAAAAAGATTGCAGAGTTTTTCAACGACAACTTATTATCCTGTGGCTTGACTTACAGTGGACATCCACTTGCCTGTGCCGCCGGCGTAGCTTGTGTAAATTATTATTTTGAACATAATATTTTGGAAAATGTACAGAAGACAGGAAAGGTGCTCGGTGAGATTTTAGAAGAGTTAAAAGAAAAACATCCATGTGTCGGTGATGTCCGTTACATCGGATTGTTCTCATCCATCGAATTTGTCAAGGACAAGGAGACCAGAGAGCCGCTTGTTCCGTATGGCAAAGATGAAAAAGGTTTGATGGGTAAAATCGTTAAAGCGCTGATGGAGAAGAAGTTCTTTACCTATTCTCATGAAAACATGATTTTCATCAGCCCGGCACTGATTATTACCGAGGAGCAGATTCGGGAAGAAATGGTGAAAGTGGATGAAGTTCTTTCGATGGTAGACAAAGAAATGATTTAGGAGGAATTTGCTATGGCATTATTTAAAACACCGGAATATACATTAATCGGCTCAAAAGCTTTGGAAGAGGCAAAGCCTTATCTAAAAAAATGCGGAAAAAAAGCTTTGATTGTGACAGGAAAACATGTCGTTTTGTCCGACATGATGGCAGAGTTGAAAAAAGCACTGGAGGAAATCGGAATTGCCTATTTTGTTTTTGATGGCATTACCGGCGAGCCGACCAATGTAATGATTGACGAGGGAATTGCGGCATACAAAGAAAACGGATGTGATTTCTGCATCGGTATTGGTGGTGGAAGTCCATTGGATTCCGCAAAAGCGATTGCTGCTATGATTACGAATGAAGGTAAAATTGCAGATTACAACGGCAAAGTAATTGAGAAACCGATTCCGCCGGTAGTGGCAATTCCGACGACTGCCGGAACCGGAAGCGAGGCAACGCAGTTTACAGTTATTACCGATGTGGAAAAAGATATTAAGATGCTGTTAAAGGGCGGTTATCTGGTGCCAAAGATTGCGATTGTTGACCCGGCATACACCTATTCGGCGCCAAAGTCGATTACGGCGGCAACCGGAATGGATGCACTCACCCATGCGATTGAGGCGTATACTTCAAGAAAGGCATTGCCGGTGACAGACACGCTTGCAGTTTCAGCCGTAAAACGAATCATGAAGTATCTGCCGGCGGCATACAAAGACGGCAGTGATGAAAAGGCTCGTTATGAGATGTCTGTTGCTTCGTATGAGGCAGGTATCTGTATCAATAACTCAACCGTTACGCTGGTACACGGTATGAGTCGTCCGATTGGTGCGCTGTTCCATGTAGCACATGGAATTTCCAATGCGATGCTTTTGACAAAATGTCTGGCATTTGCACTCGATGGTGCCTATGAAAAATTCGCCAATCTGGGACGGGAAATCGGGGCGGCAACAGCAGAAGATGATGATAAAACAGCTTCGGAAAAATTCATTGAGGCGTTAAATGAAATCTGCAAAATTTGTGAGATTCCAACCCTTTTAGAATATGGCATTCCAAAAGATGAATTTTTCGCTCATATGGAAAAAATGGCACATGATGCCTTGACAAGTGGAAGCCCGGGTAATACAATGAAGCCAATATCCGAACAGGATATAATTGAAATTTATAAGAAATTGTGGGAATAAACCACAGAGAAACAAAGTATGAAACGCAGCAATGGCGCTGAATGATAAAAGCCGTTGCTGCGTTATTTTTTTTAGGAGCGAAAGCTTTGGAAACGGAGGCAGATATGGACGTAATGGTTATAAAAGAAGGAACCATCGTAACACCATACAGTATGTATCAAGCAGATGTAAAAGTGGTGGATGGGGTAATTACAGCGATTGCAAAAGACATCGAGTCGGATGGCACGGTCATAGATGCCAAAGGAAAACTTGTTTTACCGGGAGCGGTTGACGTGCATACGCACCTCGAACTTCCGTTTAACGGAACAACAAGTGCAGATGATTATTATGATGGCACGGTGGCGGCAGCATTTGGCGGCACGACAACGGTGTTCAATTATCTGAATCAGATAAAAGGAGAATCACTTCACGACCGGTATCTGAGAGATAAACAGTCGGCAGAGAAAAAAGCCTGTATTGATTATGCATTCCACTTTGGCATCACGAATTGGAACGAAACGACAAAACAGGAAATGAAAGAAGCGGGAAACGATGGCGTGACCAGTTTTAAGGTGTACACCACTTACCGTGAAGACAACATGATGATGGACGAGGCAGGACTTTGTGAAATCCTTGCTTACGGAAAGGAAGAAAATCTTTTGATCTGTGTCCATGCGGAAAATAATCCTCTGTTGGAGTACCGCAGAAAAAAATATGCCGAGGAAGGACACACATCCCCTTGGTATCACTATTTAAGCCGAGATGAAATGGTAGAAGCACAGGCGGATAAAACAATTGTTTATTTTGCCGAGAAGATGAACGCGCCGGTATATATCGTACATCTGGCAAATGCAGAAGGTTATGAGGAAGTGAAGAAAGCCAAAGAAAAGGGGATACCTGTTTTAGCAGAAACGTGTCCTCAGTATTTGGAATTTACCTCGGATGTTTATAAAAGAGAGGACGCTGAGAAGTTTGTCTGTTCACCTCCGATGAAAGGGGAAGAGAGTCGTTTGGCGCTCCGTGAGGGCGTAAAGCAAGGCGTCATTGATGTGATGGCAACCGATCATTGTCCATTTACCTTAGAGCAGAAAGCACTTGGAAAAGATGATTTCCGCAAGATTCCAAACGGCTGCATGGGTGTTGAAAACCGATATCCGTACATGCTTTCGATGGCGGTGAATGGCGAGTTGCCATATTCGGATGTAGTCAGGATGTGCTGTTATCATCCGGCAAAATATTTTGGCTGTGAAACAAAGGGAAGTATTGAACCGGGAAAGGATGCAGATTTGGTAATTTTCAATCCGGAGGGCAAGATGACGGTTGCGGCAGACAATATGCATACCAAAGCAGAGTATACCATTTGGGAAGGCGTAACGACATCCGGGCAGATTGAGAAAACAATTGCCAGGGGAAAAATAATTACTGACGGCGGCACATTCCTTGGACACGCCGGAGACGGCAGATATTTAAAAAGAAAGAAAAGTTCCATATTTAAGGAGGGATTGAAATGAATGCAATACCGGCACTAAGAAAAGAACGGGTGATAAATGAAGCAGAGCGCTGTCTGTTGTGTTACGACGCTCCGTGCAGCAAGGCTTGTCCAAATAAATGCGCACCGGCAGATTTTATTAAATCCCTTCATTTTGAAAACGAGAGAGGTGCAGTAAAACAAGTGAAAGATAAAGGCGTGTCACTTACCTGCATCAATCAGTGTGAGGGACGATATTGTGAGAGGGCTTGTATCCGTGGCAAATTAGATACAGCGGTTGCTGTAAAAGAAATTCATGAATATCTGGCTGCTGTGGCAGAGAAAGGAGGAGAGGCGTATGAGTAATTTGAACATTGATTTTTTAGGAATTCCTTGTGAGAACCCATTTTTCCTTTCATCCTCTGTTGTGGGAAGCAACTATGAAATGGTTGCCAGAGCCTTTGAAGAGGGCTGGGGCGGCGTTGTATTTAAGTCAGTTGCTACGTGGGTGCCGGAAGAGACTTCACCGCGGTTTGATGTAACGAGAAAGGAAAGCACCAATTTTGTCGGACTTAAGAATCTGGAAATGAATTCAGATTATGACTTAAAGACAAACATGGAATTTATGGCAAAACTCAAAGAAAATTATCCGGAAAAAATCGTGGCATCTTCCATCATGGGAGAGAGCGAGGAAGACTGGGCGCTTTTAGCAAAACTTTCGGAAGAAGCAGGCGTTGACTTTATCGAGTGTAACTTCTCCTGTCCGCAGATGATTCTCTCAACGATGGGAAGCGATGTCGGTGAAAATCCGGAACTCGTAAAACAGTTCTGCAAGGTAGTCAGAGAGTCGACAAAACTTCCGTTCCTTGCAAAACTCACGCCGAATGTCGGACATATGGAACCGGCAGGAATCGCCGCAATGGAAGGCGGTGCGGATGGACTGGCGACAATCAATACGATTAAAAGTTTGACCGGTTTTGATATGGAAAATCTCGCACCAAAACCAGTGGTTGATGGCAAAAGCTGTGTGTCCGGTTACAGCGGAAAAGCAGTGAAGCCGATTGCCTTACGGTTTATCCATGACCTCTTTGTCTGCAAAGAACTGCAGGGTGTGCCAATCAGTGGCATGGGCGGCATTGAGACGTGGAAGGACGCATTGGATTTCATCCTGCTTGGCTGTGAAAATGTGCAGGTGACAACAGCTGTTATGCAGTATGGATATTCCATTATTAAGGATATGATTTCCGGCTTGTCTCTTTACATGGAGGAGAAGGGAATCGAAAAACTTTCCGACCTTGTCGGGGCCGGTTTATCCCATGTAGTAAAAGCGGATGAACTCGACCGCAAGACAATTGTTCCGGTGTCTATTGACAGAGACCGCTGCATTGGATGCGGACGGTGTTATATGTCCTGTATGGATGGTGGTCATCAGGCCATCGAATGGGATGTGGTTCATAGAAGCCCGGAAATTCTTCCGGATAAATGTGTTGGCTGCCATTTGTGTAAACTGGTATGTCCGGCGCAGGCGTTTCGACTGGAGGCGCGTAAACAATTGGTTTAACGCCATACGGCTTAAACAGATAGATGACAACGAAAAAGAGAAAGAAAAGGAGTGATTCTTATGATGAAGAAAATTTTATCGATGATGCTTGTATGTGTAATGGTAGTTGGTATGGTGACCGGATGTGGCAGCAGCGACGAACAAAAAACAAGCAGTTCGACAAGTGACTCGGGTAAGAAAAAATTGACGGCAGCAGCAAACGTTGACTATGCACCATTTGAATTTTATGAGGATGGAAAACCGGTTGGTTTTGACGTTGATTTGTGGAGTGCAATCTGTGACAAATTAGGTTATGAAGCAGAATTTGTTCACTATCCATGGGATGGCTTGATTTCCGGTATTCAGGCAGATAAGTTTGATGCCATCGTAGCAGATATGGAGATTACAGACGAGAGAAAAGAATCCGTTCTTTTCACAGACCCATATTTTTATGAAACAATCGGTATTGCCAAACAGGCGGGAAGCAATATCAATTCTCTTTCTGATTTGAAAGACCAGACCATCGGACTTCAGACCGGAACGGTTGCTGAGACATGGGCAAGTAAGAATGAATCTAAAATTCAGGAAAAAGAATTTACGAAATATGAGACGATGGCAGATGCTTTGATGGATTTGGAAGCCGGCAGAACAGTAGCAGTAATTAACAATGGTCCATACATTCAGTATCAGGCAAAGATTAATGACAAGATTGATGTTATGGATATTATTGATGATGACCCGATTTTGTGCGGTATCGCATTTAACAAAGATGACTCCGAACTTTGTAACAAAGTAAATGGGGTATTGAAAGAACTGGTTTCCGATGGAACCTATGCTAAATTGTATCAGAAGTGGTTTGGTGCTGACCCGAATAAAGACTTTATGCCGGGCGGTAAAAACGGAGCAGCAACCGGAAGTGCAGCACAGTAAATGAGAAAATGACGTCTCGGAAAGGAGGTTAATATGGACAAAATAATTGAAAATTTCTTTAATATGTCCGTGTTAAATCAGTCGATGAAATGGCTGATGTCCGGACTTGGTTATACCGCGATTCTTACGTTGATTGCGATGATTACATCCCTGATTGTCGGACTTTTCACCGCATTGGCAAGGATATCAAAGCGGCGGTGGCTGCGGACCTTAGCAGGTGTTTATATCAATATTTTCCGTGGAACACCATTGCTTGTGCAGGTTATCATTTTATTCTTTGCCTTTCCGTATCTGGGGATTCAGATGGACCGATGGACAACCGCAATCCTTGCCCTGACGTTAAACAATGGTTCCTATGTGGCAGAGTTTATCCGCGGCGGTATTCAGTCAATTGATGCCGGACAGGAGGAAGCGGCGAAGTCGCTTGGTATGAATTATGTGAAAATGATGTTTTTTGTCATCTTGCCGCAGGCATTAAAACAGGCGCTGCCGGCATTGGCAAACTCATTTGTATCGCTGTTGAAAGATACAGCGCAGGTATCCGTAATCGGTGTGGAGGAGCTTCTGAAACAGGGGCGCTCCATGCAGTCGATGACGGCAAATGCAACCCCTCTTATGGCGGTCGCAATTATTTATCTCGTAGTGACACTTCCATTTATTTATGCAATTGACAAAATGGAAAAGAAACTTATGGTAAAACGTTAATTTGAAAGGAGAGAAAAACAATGGGATTTTATGAAGAGACTTTATTACCAATGATTAAGAAAACGGTGGCTGTAATTGAAAAAACACCACATATGCAGGATATTTTACATGGCACAATGCCGGACGATCGATTTCGTTTCCAGATTAAGCAGAATTACAATTACCTGATGGAGTTTACAAAATGCTGGGCAGTTGGTTTTGCAAAATGTAACGGTTATGAGGAAATGAAAATCTGGTATGACCTTTTAACAGAAACAATGCATGATGAGGTTATTTTGAACCGTGACTTCTGGGCAAAGAAAATCGGTGTCAGCATTGATGAGATGGAGAAAACCATCATGGCTCCGGGCAAGCAGACCTACACTTCCTTCGAGCGTTCAAGAGCATGGGAAGGAGACCTTGCAACACAGGTTGTGGCATTGTTCCCTTGTACGATTCTTTATATGTTCTTTGGACTGGATTTAGTTCCGGAGTGTACTTTGCCGGAAGATAATATGTACCGTTTCTGGTTAGAGTTTTATATTACCGATGAGTATAAGAGCCACTGTGCAAGAGCAATTGCTCTCGTAAATAAAGTGACAGAAGGAAAAAGTGAGCGTGAGCTTGCAAAACTTCAGGAAGTATTTGCTATTGGCTGTAACTATGAAATTCTTCAGTGGCAGGATATGTATTACAACATGAGAACATGGCCGTTAGACGAAATTTTCCCGGACAAATTTACGAATTATAAATTTGAACTGGATGTCAAAGAGATTGAAGGGTAGCGTGAAAAATGAATGCATTTAGCAGTATTTTGTTTCAGATTACCGTGATGTTTTTGCTCATTATGAGCGGTGTGTTTTTGTACCGGATTCACTGGATTTCGGAAGAGACAAATAAGCAGTTATCCAAGATTGTAATTTCATTTGTCAATCCGGCACTGATGTTTTGTGCGTATACCATTGAATTTAAAGAATCGCTGTTAATCGGACTATTGGAAGCGTTTGGCATTGCGGTTATTACCCATTTGCTCTTCATCGCAGTTTCAAGATTTTTTCTTCGAAAAAAAGATGAGAGGTATGGACTGGAACGGTACTGCTGCATTTATTCGAACTGCGCCTTTATCGGGATTCCGTTAGTGTCGGCGGTATACGGCTCAGAAGGAGTGTTTTATGTAACGGCTTACATTACGGTATTTAACCTTTTGATGTGGAGCCACGGTATTTACCTGATGAGCAAAGACGGAGAATTTGATTTTGTAAAAAAAGTTCTTTTGTCACCGACGATACTGGCAACCGTTCTTGGTATGATTGTATTTTTTGCAGGAATACCGGTCCCACAGGTGATTCTAAAACCGCTTGAATATATTGGCAGTATGAATACACCGCTTGCCATGATTGTTTCGGGCGTTACGATTGCTCAGTCGGGATTTATAAAGGCATTAAAGAATGGAAGAATTTATCAGATTTCTTTTTGGAAACTGCTTTTTGTGCCACTTGTGGTGATGGCAATGTTTCTTTTTACCGGTGTGAACCACATGGCACTTATGGCAACCATTCTTGTAGCGGCTTGTCCGGTAGCAACCGCATCGACGCTGTTAGCCATGCAGTATGGACAGGACGAAAAATACGCTTCACAGATTTTTGGCATGACGACAATTTTGTCGGTTGTAACACTTCCCCTTTTAGTATTTTTGGGGGAGATTATTCACTAGGAGTATTGGAAAAGAGAAAGGAGGACGCAGTATGGAAGCACCAATCATAGAACTAAAAAATGTGAAAAAAAGCTTTGGCGATTTGGAGGTATTAAAGGATATTAATGTTTCCGTAGGCAAAGGAGAAGTGATTGTACTGATTGGTCCTTCGGGTTCCGGAAAAAGTACCTTGCTTCGCTCAATTACTTCACTTGAAACGATACAGGGAGGCAGCATCGAGTTTCATGGAAAGCCGATTGCACTGCCGGGGAAAAAGAGCAAATCGATTAAACATGAAAAGGTGAGACAGCAGATTGGTATGGTGTTTCAGCATTTTAACCTTTTTCCGCATTTGTCAGTGGAGAGTAATATCGAACTGGCACTTCGCCAGGTAAAACATGTGAGTAAAAAAGAAGCGGCAGAGATTGCCGATAAACTTTTGATTAAGGTTGGATTGGAAGATAAAAAAGATGCAAAACCGGGACAGCTTTCCGGTGGACAGAAGCAGCGAATTGCGATTGTCCGTGCGCTTGCCATGAATCCGGAGGTGATGTTGTTTGATGAGCCGACATCAGCACTTGATCCGGAGATGGTAGAAGAGGTGTTGAAAGTAATGGTGAATCTGGCAAAACAGGGAATGACAATGATTGTTGTTACCCATGAGATGGGATTTGCCAAAGAGATTGCAGATCGTGTAATTTTCATGGATGGCGGCTATATTTTGGAGGACGCACCGCCGGCAGAACTTTTCAACAATCCAAAGAATGAGCGGTTAAAAAGCTTTCTTGGAAAGATTTTGCATTAAAAGTGTAACGAGGAAGAAAAGGGGAGGTGGCCTATGTCAATTACATTACGTCAGTTGTGTGCCAGTGATAATTACCGGTACGGTCTGCATATGGTGGCAGGCGAAGAAGGACTGGATAAAATTGTCCAATGGGTACATACGTTAGAAGATGAGGAAGTAGGAGATTTCCTGCACGGTGGCGAACTGATTTTCACGACAGGTATCGGACACAGGAATATGGAAATTTTAGAATGGCTGCTTCCGCTCATAAATAAATTAAAAGAAAATGATGCTTCCGGGATTGTTATCAATACCGGACCATACATTAAAAAAATTCCGGATGAAGTGATTCAGTTTGGAAATGAGTTTGGCTTTCCGATTTTTACAATGCCGTGGGAAGTTCATGTTGTGGATGTGACCAGAGATTTTTGCAGCCAGATTATCGAGATGGATAAGCGTGAAGATAACATCGGTAACATTTTGCAAAATGTGATTTTCTATCCGGGCGATTTGGAAAAGTATACACCAAGACTTCAAAAAAACGGATTTTTTCCTTCTGAAACCTGCTGCCTTTTAGGCGTGAAATTGGTAGAAGGCAAAAAGACAGCGATACAAAACAGCATTTTTGCCAAACAGTTTATTAAGCGCAAGGTTAAAAGCCTTTGCAGCCAAGTCGGTTTTTTTGAACTGCAGGATGTTTTATACTTTGCTCTGGGGGACTGCGAGAAACATTTACTGCATCAGATTGTTTCCGGAATTTGTGAGGCCTCCGGTGATAAAAAAGACCAGAAACTGTATGTTTGTGTCAGTTCAAATGAGGACGGGCTTGCCAAATTGTCGGAAAACTATAAGCGGATTTCTCTCATGTTTCCAATTTGCGAGGCGCATGGGGAAGAAGTTTTGTTTTACGATGAATTAGGAATAAAAAAGATTTTATTGTCAGTTGGTGACATGGAGTCGCTTCGGCGTTACGAACATGAAATGCTTGGACGGCTGGAAGAATATGATGATGGAAATGGCACTAATTTTTTGGAAATATTTAAGATGTATCTGGATTGTGACGGCAGTGTACAGCGCGTGGCAGAACAGACTTTTACGCACCGCAATACCGTGAATTACCAGATTAAGAAGATTAAAAATATTATTGGATATGATATCAGCAGTCTGGAAAGCCGCTTAGAATTAATGTTAGCTTACCAGATTCGGGATATTTTACAGTGAAAGGAGCGTTTGCTATGATGGACATGTATGAAAAGATTGGAGAAATCGCAGCAGGATTTGAAAATGACATGGTTGATTTTGCCAGACGTCTGATTCAGACAAAAAGTATCAGTGGAACAGAGGGCGGCGTGGCAAAACTGTACCAGGATGAAATGAAAAAGTTAGGTTATGATGAAGTGTTTCAGGATGCTGCCGGTAACGTTATTGGATTGATTCGTGGTGATGAAGAAGGTCCGACTATTATGTTTAATTCGCACATGGACCATGTAAGTGAAGGTGATGTGGCAAACTGGGAAGGATATGACCCATATGGTGCCGAGATTGATGTGTGCGAAGTTGACAATCGAGAGAAAACCGGAACGGAACTTGCCAAATGTATTCATGGACGGGCTGCCTCAGATACAAAGGGCGGCGGTGCCGTACAGATTTACTCCGGTGCAATTATTTTAAAACTTCGTGAGCTTGGTTATCCAATCAAGGGAACGTATATGTTTACCGGTGTTGTTTTGGAAGAAACGAGTGAATGTGCGGGAATGAAGTACATGGTTGACCATACGTTCAAAGAACGCGGGCTGGATTATGATGCGTTGGTTTCTTCTGAGGCAACTTCTTTGAATCTGTATCTGGGACACCGCGGACGTACAGAATTTTTAATTACGGTTTATGGACGTACTTCTCACGGAAGTGCTCCATGGCTTGGAATCAATGCCATTTACAAGGCAATGCCTTTGATTGCAAAGTTAAAAGATGAGTTGTATCCATCGCTTCCATCGGATGAGAAACTTGGTAAGTCAACGATTTCTCTGAATATCATCGAGTGTTCACCGGGGGCATTATCTATTGTACCGGATAAATGTATGCTTTCGATAGACCGCCGTACGGTTCCTGGCGAAACGGATGAGGAAGTGTTGGCTCAGTTTCAGAAGGTGATTGATGAAGTAGCTGCGACAGATCCGGAATTCAAGGCAGATGTAAAGATAAAGAGTGCGGTGGAAAAAACATTTACCGGAATGGAAATGGAGGAAGTGAAAAATGTACTTCCATGGCGTTTGCCGGAAGATCATCCGTTTACCGATGCATGTGCCGAAGGCCTAAAGGAAATCGGTCAGGATGCGAAATTGGATTACTGGATTTTTGCTACGGATATGAGCCTTAATTCCGGACGCGACAAGAAACCATCGATTGGTTATTCGCCGATGCAGGAGCAGTACGCACATACGCCGTATGATAAGGTACGAATTGATTTTATGATGGAGGCATTATCCGGCAACGCTGCCATTTTCTTAAAGAGCTGCGAGGCGGGAAAAGGAATCGGACAGAGTTTGTAAGAAGTTTAGATAAATAACTTCGGATTGGAGGCTTTTATGAAAATGAAACTGGATAAAATACAGAGAATTCATATGCGGGACTTTATTACACCGGACCGGTTTCGTACCGTCGAGAGAGAGCAGTATGATTATGCGCATGGGGTGCATGAAATTCCGGTTGTGATTGATTTGGATAAAAAAACGGAGAAACGCTTAAGTTTTTCTGTTGGCGAGCGTGGACAGATTTTCGGATTTGCTACGGCGTTTGGTGAATTGCTTAGGCGGTTTGATGAAGTAGAGCGTATTAGCATGGAGCCGACCGAGGAAGATTATTTATTTATGGTTGTTATCCGTGGCAAAAATGATGAATATTATCTTGTGTCAGAAACGGAGATTGTTGTTTTATTGGAGGGTGCACTAAGAATTCCTTCCCAGCGGTAGTTGAAAGGAAGAAAAACCTGTGGTACACTATGGTTGAAAATGAAGCAAGGATATGAGAATTATGATGTACACAGGAAAACAGCTAAGGGCACTTGTGATGCCTCTTATGTTTGAGCAGTTTTTAAATGTAATGGTCGGCATGGTGGATACGCTGATGGTTTCCAAGGCGGGAGAAGCAGCGGTATCCGGCGTGGCACTTACGACTAATATTAATCTATTGATTATTCAGGTAATGGCGGCACTTGCGACAGGAGGTGCCGTCGTTTGCAGTCAGTATAATGGACGGCGTGATACAAAAGATGCTGCTTATGCGGCAGGACAGTTGGAAACGGTGTTGTTTATTTTCTCCATGGCAGCAGCGTTTATTTGTGCTGTTTTTGGAAAACAGATGTTACCGGCAATCTTTGGAAGTGTAGAAGATTCGGTTATGCGCAGTGCATGGATTTATATGTTTGTAACGGCACTTTCCTATCCATTTCTTGGAATTTATAATGCGGGAGCCGCCATTTTCAGAAGTGTGGGAAACAGCAAGGTCAGCATGGGACTCAGTGTGTTAATGAATGCGATTAATATTGCGCTGAATGCAGTTTTGGTGGCACTCGGCTATGGGGTGCTTGGTGTGGCTCTTGCAACGCTTGTGAGCCGCGTTGTCTGTGGAATCTGTATGACCGTTTTGGTTGCCCACCCGTATAATCCTTTGCAGATAAAGAAATTTTCTTCACTGCTTCCGAATAAAAAAATGATTCTTCGGATTCTCCGTATCGGAATTCCAAGCGGTATTGAAAATAGCATGTTTCAGGTCGGAAAATTAATGGTAGTAAGTATGATTACATCATTTGGAACGGCGGCAATCGCGGCCAATTCAGTCAGTTATTCCATTATTGAATTTCCCAATATTCCGGGGATGTCGATGGGGCTTGCCCTGATTACCGTGGTGGGAACCTGCCTTGGAGCCGGTGAGGTGGCACAGGCAAAAAAATACACGAAAAAACTGATGTTGTTTGCTTATCTGGGAGATTGGATCATGAATCTAGTTTTGTTTGTATTTGCCGTTCCGATTGTATCGGTATTTTCTCTTTCGCCGGAAGCAACCCGGATGGCGGCGGAGGTGCTTCGCTGGTTTAGTACAATTGCTGTTTTTATCTGGCCACTCAGTTTTACCCTGCCAAATGCATTGCGGGCAGCAGGCGATGTGAAATTTACGATGCTGACAGGAATTATTTCCATGTGGCTGTTCCGCGTGCTTTGCAGTTATTTACTTGCGGTGGTATGTAACATGGGTATTTTAGGTGTGTGGTTTGGTATGTTTATTGACTGGGCGGTTCGCTCGCTGTTATTTGTTGTGAGATATTTGTCCGGGCGTTGGCAGATGAAAAAAGTGATTTAAGATATTTACTGATTTTAAGGAGAACTGGTTATGATACAAGAAATTGCACCAAAAAAGTTTGATAACGCTTATCATGCAAAAAGTCCAAAACCGGATGATTTTGTGCTTGTTTTTCGTGGACATGGGAAACCGGATGACAGGATTTTGTGCCGTATTGAAGATGGAAAAATTGTGCTTCCAACCTATAGTGAATTGGGGTGTGAAAAGCATTTATTACAATATTTATTTTCGATTGATGAAACCTGTTATTTTCTTTATATGCCGGGGGATTTATCAGCGGGTTTGTTTATATCAGACATTTTTTCTTTTTCCTATGAACCAATTCGGAGTCTCCGCAGAAATGACCCGGTATACACTTGCTTTGCCGGTATGACAGGATATCATTTGTATGTCTGGTACCGCGACAATGTTTTTTGCGGGCGCTGTGGTGCAAAAACCGTGCATGATAAAAAGGAGCGGATGAAGAGGTGCCCGCATTGTGGAAATCTGATTTTTCCAAAGATTGCCCCGGCGGTGATTATCGGGTTAATTTATGAGGATTCTATTTTGATTTCCACGTATGCAGACCGTCCCTACAAAGGGCGTGCGCTGCTTGCCGGTTTCTGTGAAATTGGTGAGACACCGGAGCAGACGGTCGTGCGTGAGGTGCAGGAAGAAGTGGGGCTTCGTGTGAAAAATATTCGTTATTTTGACAGCCAGCCGTGGGGATTTGACTCGAATCTTTTACTTGGCTATTACTGCGAAGTAGATGGCGGTACTTCGATTACAATGGACGAAACGGAACTTGCAACGGCACGCTTTGTTAAGCGGGATAAAATTGAAGAAGATAAAAATCTTTTAAGCCTTACGGCAACGATGATTGACCGGTTTCGCAAAGGACTGGAATAGCTTTTTTATGGCGGCTCATTGACCCGGTGGCTGCATGGCTTCTTTTGTGGGTGATTTTTGCAGCGGTCTTAAATGCGTCGGTGTGGTGGATGAAAAAACAGAAACGAACAAATGTTCATTTTTTCATTGCAATACAATTTTCAATGTGCTATACTTGTATCACGAGTAGTGAACGACCTATCGATAGGGAATGAATCATATGATTTGTTCCCTATGTTGTTATACCAATTCATCCAGACGGAGGTGGACAAATAAACGATGGACCATTTCGTATTACATTCCGAATACCAGCCGACCGGTGACCAGCCGCAGGCAATTGATGCTCTTGTAAAAGGCTTTCAGGAAGGAAATCAGTTTCAGACCCTTCTTGGTGTTACCGGTTCCGGTAAAACTTTTACGATGGCAAATGTGATTGAAAAATTGAACAAGCCGACGCTTGTGATTGCACACAATAAGACACTGGCGGCTCAGTTGTATGGTGAGTTTAAAGAATTTTTCCCGGAGAATGCGGTAGAATATTTTGTGTCATACTATGATTATTACCAGCCGGAAGCCTATGTGCCTTCAACGGATACTTATATAGAAAAGGACTCGGCAATCAATGATGAAATTGATAAGCTGCGCCATTCGGCGACAGCGGCACTGACTGAGCGCAGTGATGTGGTTATTATTGCGAGTGTTTCCTGCATTTATGGACTGGGTAGTCCAATCGATTATCAAAATATGACGGTCTCTCTGCGTCCGGGCATGGAAAAGGATAGGGATGAAGTGATTCGGCGTCTGATTGATATTCAGTACACGCGGAATGATATGGATTTTCATCGTGGCACGTTCCGTGTGCGTGGTGATGTGGTTGAGATTTTTCCGGCATCGGCAAGTGACCGTGCGATTCGGGTTGAGTTTTTTGGGGATGAAGTGGACAGGATACAAGAAATTGATGTTGTGACCGGAGAGGCGACGGCGGACTTAGAGCATATGGTTGTTTTTCCGGCATCTCATTATGTAGTGGCACCGGATAAGATGGAGCGTGCGATTGCGGGAATTGAAAAAGAACTGGATGAGCGCGTGAAGTATTTTAAGAGTGAGGATAAATTGATTGAGGCACAGCGGATTTCCGAGAGGACACATTTTGATGTTGAGATGTTACGGGAGACCGGTTTTTGTTCCGGCATTGAGAATTATTCCATGCATTTAAATGGGTTACAGCCGATGGAAACGCCGATGACATTGATGGATTATTTTCCGGATGATTTTTTGATTATTGTGGACGAGTCGCATATTACGATTCCACAGATTGGCGGGATGTTTGCCGGGGACCAGTCGAGGAAATCTACGCTTGTAGAATATGGATTCCGCCTGCCTTCTGCCAAAAGTAACCGCCCTCTGAACTTTGAAGAATTTGAGGGGCATATTAATCAGATGATGTTTGTTTCGGCAACGCCTTCGACGTATGAAACAGAGCATGAGCTGCTTCGTACCGAGCAGATTATTCGTCCGACGGGGCTGTTGGATCCGGAACTTGATGTAAGACCGGTTAAAGGACAGGTGGATGATTTGCTCGGAGAGATTCGAAAGGTTACCGAGAAGAAGGGAAAGGTTCTCGTTACGACACTGACAAAACGAATGGCAGAGGATTTAACAAAGTATCTGAAGGAAGTCGGGGTGCGCGTGCGGTATCTGCATTCGGATATTGATACACTGGAGCGTTCAGAGATTATCCGCGATATGCGTCTGGATGTGTTTGATGTCTTAGTCGGAATTAACCTATTGCGAGAGGGGCTTGATATTCCGGAGATTCAGTTGGTAGCGATTCTGGATGCGGACAAAGAAGGTTTCTTACGTTCGGAGACTTCTTTGATTCAGACGATTGGACGTGCGGCACGAAACTCGGAAGGACATGTTATTATGTATGCAGATAAGATTACCGATTCCATGCGTAAGGCAATTGATGAAACCGAGCGGCGCCGCAAGATACAAAAAGAATATAATGAAGAACACGGCATTGTGCCAAAGACAATTCAGAAGGCGGTGCGTGATCGAATCCGTATTTCAAAGAAAGCAGGTACGGATATTACGGAAGAAGAGAAAGATCCGGAATCCATGAGTTTTGAGGAATTGCAGCGTCATATTGCTAAGATGATGAAACAGATGAATCAGGCAGCGGCTGAGTTGAATTTTGAAAAGGCTGCCAAACTGCGTGACCGGATGATTGAATATAAAAAGCATTTAGAGGAAATCCGCAGTGAACTTTAGAAGCAAAAAAGCGATGGAGGTTAGTATGGATACAAAGCGAGAAATACGGATACGAGGTGCCAAAGAGCATAATCTTCAAAATATTGATTTGGATATTCCAAGAGATAAATTTGTGGTGTTGACCGGTTTAAGCGGTTCCGGAAAGTCATCGTTGGCGTTTGACACCATTTACGCTGAAGGACAGAGAAGATATATGGAGTCATTATCTTCTTATGCCAGACAGTTTTTAGGTCAGATGGAGAAGCCGGATGTTGAGAGCTTAGAGGGGCTTCCGCCGGCAATTTCGATTGACCAGAAATCAACGAATCGTAATCCGCGTTCTACGGTAGGAACGGTTACGGAAATTTATGATTATTTTCGTCTTTTATATGCCAGAATTGGAATTCCTCATTGCCCGAAGTGTGGCAAGGAAATCCAAAAACAGTCGGTAGACCAGATGGTGGATGAAATTATGAAATTGCCGGAGCGTACGAAAATCATGCTGCTTGCCCCGGTTGTGCGTGGCCGCAAAGGTGAGCATGTAAAAGTGTTAGATAAGGCAAAGCGCAGTGGTTATGTGCGCGTTGTCGTGGATGGCAATTTGTATTCACTGGATGAAGAAATCAAGTTAGAGAAAAATAAAAAACACAACATTGAAATTGTAGTGGACCGACTTTCAATTCGGGAGGGAATTGAAAAACGAATGACCGATTCTATTGAAACGGTGCTTAAGTTAGCTGATGGTTTATTGGTTGTCGATGTGATTGGAGGAGAAAAAATTTCTTTCAGTCAGAGTTTTTCCTGCCCGGACTGTGGAATTAGTGTAGATGAAATTGAGCCACGCAGTTTTTCGTTTAACAATCCATTTGGTGCGTGTCCTGAATGTCATGGAATCGGTTACCGGATGGAGTTTGATGAGGATTTGATTATTCCGGATAAGACGCTTAGTATTGCGCAGGGGGCGATTGCGGCACCTGGCTGGCAGTCTGTGGTAAATCCGGATAGCTACAGCCGTGCGATTTTGGATGCGATGGCAGAGTTTTATGGATTTGATTTAGATACACCATATGGCGAATATCCGGAGGATGTTCATGACTTAATCTGGTATGGAACCGGCGGTCAGCGTGTGGAAGTTCATTATACCGGCAGACATGGACATGGTGTTTATAATATTGCGTTTGAGGGACTGCTTGGTAATTTACAGAAGCGATATCGTGAGACCGGTTCGGAGACTACGAAGCAGGAATATGAGTCATTTATGCAGATTACGCCCTGCCACGTCTGCGGCGGCAAGCGGTTGAAGAAAGAATCCCTTGCGGTTACGGTTGGGGATAAAAATATTGCAGAAATTAGTGAATATTCCATTATTGATTTAAAGAAATTTATGGATGAATTGACATTGACCGACAGACAAAAGCAGATTGGACGTCTGGTGTTAAAGGAAATTCGTTCCCGCCTGGGATTTTTGGTGGATGTTGGTCTTGACTATTTATCGCTGGCACGTGCAACGGCTACGCTTTCCGGTGGAGAAGCACAGCGAATCCGCCTGGCGACGCAGATTGGTTCGGGACTTGTCGGTGTGGCTTATATTTTGGATGAGCCGAGTATTGGTCTGCATCAGCGGGATAATGACCGATTGATTGCTACGTTAAAGAAACTTCGTGACCTTGGTAATACGCTGATTGTCGTGGAACATGACGAGGATACCATGCGTGAGGCGGATTACATTGTGGACATCGGACCGGGTGCAGGAAAAAATGGCGGGCATGTAGTTGCGTGTGGTACGGCAGAGGATTTGATGAAAGTGCCGGAGTCGATTACAGGTGCTTATTTAAGTGGGAAAAAACAGATTCCGGTGCCGGCAAAGAGACGCAAACCGACAGGGTATCTGAAAGTAAAAGGTGCCAGCGAAAATAATTTGAAAAATATTAATGTCAAGATTCCTCTGGGGGTAATGACTTGCGTGACCGGTGTATCCGGTTCCGGAAAGAGTTCTCTTGTGAATGAAATTTTGTGTAAGAGTCTGACACGCACATTAAACCGGGCGCGCTGCATCCCGGGAAAGCATAAGGGAATTGAAGGCGTGGAGCAGTTAGATAAGGTAATTAATATTGACCAGTCTCCGATTGGACGAACCCCTCGTTCAAACCCGGCAACTTATACCGGTGTATTTGATATGATACGAGATTTGTTTGCTTCGACACCGGATGCAAAAGCGAAAGGATACAAGAAGGGGCGTTTCAGTTTTAATGTGAAAGGCGGCCGTTGTGAAGCGTGCAGTGGTGACGGTATATTGAAAATTGAGATGAACTTCCTTCCGGATATTTATGTCCCTTGCGAAGTTTGCGGTGGAAAGCGGTATAATCGTGAGACTTTGGATGTTAAGTATAAGGGAAAAAGTATTTATGATGTGTTAGATATGACAGTAGAAGATGCCCTTGAATTTTTCCGAAATATTCCGACGATTCACCGCAAGATTCAGACGTTGTATGATGTGGGATTGTCATATGTCAAATTAGGGCAGCCATCGACTACATTGTCCGGTGGTGAGGCTCAGCGCATTAAACTTGCGACAGAATTGAGTAAGAGAAGTACCGGACGGACCATTTATATTTTGGACGAGCCGACGACAGGACTTCATTTTGCGGATGTTCATAAGCTGATTGAAATTTTGCAGCGGCTGACCGAAGGCGGTAATTCGGTAGTTGTTATTGAACACAATCTGGATGTGATTAAGACGGCAGATTATATCATTGATATGGGACCGGAAGGCGGTGACCGCGGCGGTACGGTTGTTACGCAGGGAACGCCGGAACAGGTAGCTGACTGCGAAGAATCCTATACGGGTTACTATATGAAAAAGATGTTGAAGGAGAATTAGGATGTATTCATTTTTTGCAATGATGGCGCGCATGAAAAATATTGAGCGATGGGCACTTATGCGAAATTCTATTCAGGAAAATATTAGTGAACACTCGCTGGAAGTTGCAATGTTAGCGCACGGACTTTCACTCATAGCCAATGAGAAATGCGGAAAACACGTGGATTCCAATGAAATTGCTCTCATGGGAATGTATCACGATGCGAATGAAATCATTACCGGAGACATGCCTACGCCTGTCAAGTATTATGATGATGATATCAAAGAAGCTTATAAACGGGTGGAGTATGTTGCGAGTAAAAAGATGGTGGATAAACTGCCGGATTATATGAAAAAGCATTATGAGAAATTGTTTTTCCCGCAGGAGGACAAAGCATATGAGTGGCGTCTTGTGAAAGCGGCAGATAAGTTATCTGCACTGATTAAATGTAAGCAGGAATTAAATTCCGGCAATCAGGAATTTAAGACGGCATACGAAACAACGGAAAAAGCACTGCATGATATGAATATGGAAGAAGTTGAAGTGTTTATGCAGGATTTTCTGCCTGCCTATGATTTGACACTGGACGAATTGCAGGCAAAATAATCGGTCACGCATTTTACACAGACTAAACACAGAGTGACCATTTCCGAATGTGGTTTAAAGGATAGTGAGAAGGCAACAAGCATTACCGTTTCTGATATGTCTGCCATGAGGCAGAACGGACAAAAATCGCAGGACACTTCTTCCGGCAAATAGCCGTGTCAGACCTTTTGTGTAGTATGCTTTGACTCGGGATGATTTTGGTCTGAAAGATTTTGGCTTGGAAGATGAATAAGCCGAATGGATTTGCTGCCGTCTGCTTCTTTGATAACGAGGTAGAGCGAATCGGCAGAACCGGAAAACATGGTTAAAATGTTGCTTTGCGGTGGTAATTGTAATTCGCGGAATGCAAGCAGTTTTTGCAGGGAACTGCTTTTGCATTCTCCGCGAAACAAGCCACGAGGTGTCAGAACATAAAGAGTGTTTCCAAGATTTGTGATGTGGAAATCCTCTTTTTTTTGTGCAAAACTGCCCAGTGGAAATGTGTGTGTGACCTCACCGGAGCGGATATCATAGTCGCGCAGATAAATTTCTTCGGTCGTTTTTTTTGTTTCAATCGTTAAATAATGCAAATCATAAAAAATATTTTCCCCCGGCATACCGCTTATGGAACTGCCGCCAAATGCCAGTCGTTCTAATAAATTGTATATTGTTACATTTCCGTATTGATAGGTGATGGCGATGGAAGTGCCATTGCATCGGATATCTTTGATTTCATCCGTGTTTTTTTTGTTGTTTAAGTGGATGAGATTTATATTTTTTATGTTGCCGTTATTTCGCAGACAGACAATGGATTGCTTTACTAGTTTACTTTTTGACCATTTCTTTTTGCAGGCATAGAGAGCCCCGTTCGTATTATACGAAAAATGCTCTAGTGTTTCGGATTTCTTTATTTTCCATGATTCTACGTTAGTCGTCCAACCGGATTTTTCATCCCAGATATTTCGGATATATTGATTTTTTTTGCGAATAAACTGAGACAAAACACGTTCCGTCGGATGATAAATCAATGTCGATTCTTCTTCATCAGGAAGAGAAGTCACACAATAAGAAATGGATGTTGGTTTGTCCGCAGTTGTTTTTGATGCCGTTTGCTTTTTCTTTGTTATGGGCTTGTCCGATTCTATGTAAAAAATAAGAAGAAAAGCAGTGCAGCATAAAAAAAACAGTAACAAAAATAGTTTTGTGATTTTCTTGTTTCTTTTGAAAATTTGTATCATAATATTCCTCCTCGCTGAATTGCAAACAATGATACGGATTGCTCCGTTGTTTCACAACTTCCGCAATCCTGCAAACATTCGAAATCCGCGGATTTATTGCATAAATCGCTACTTTCTCATGTTTGGCGGGTACCAAGGTCCAACCTCTTATCATGCAAGCATGAACGAGTTTGGACTTTGGTACCCTTGTATCATTGTATGCGCAGCGAGGGGAAACTATGACAGGCTATGCCATATTGTTTGCCGTTTTGTATTTATAAATCATCTCTGCGTGATTTTGTTCTTCTGTCTGGATGTGATTTAAGAGTCTTCGGATATTGCTGGCAGAAAAACGGAAAACATCATCATTATAGGTGGATGAAACGAGTTTTTCTGTTGCAATACAGTCGGTACATAAAAATTGGTCATGTTTTTTCTCTTCGGAGTTGTTACCTGCTGCGTAACTTTCGGAAGGCGTGTATCCCTCCATACCGCTGCGGGCGGCACTTACATTTGGTACATCACCCTTGAGCACCATGCCTAAGGAGTCAAAATGTTCCTGCTCCTCATCACCAATGCGGTGAAATAAGTTTTTTAGTTCTTCGTCATGGGCAGACTGCTCATAAAAGCGGTATTTGTCAACACATGCTTTCTCCTGTGTCTGTAAATCTTTGATTACGTTGGTTTCCTGTTCTGTTAATTGCATCGTAATTACCTCCATTTCCTCTGTTAGTATGCACAAAGGATGAAAAATTATTCATGACTGATTGTGATATTAAAGGATGAATTTTACCAGTAAAAATAAGAAAAACTGAGTTTGGAATGACGGGTTTGTGACAAATGTTCGCTGCTGGTTCCTTTGGATTTCAGTAATTCCGTAGAAAAACTTTGCGACTTGTGGGTTTGAGTACGTCGGTATGTGGCACTGGTAGTTTCAGTGCCCATACCGCTACGCACTCAACGAGCGAGAGTGCCCACGAGACGCAAAGCTTTTCTACGGAATTACTGAAAACAGAAAAAGTGCCAACGAACCCTTTACACAAACCCTTGTGTAAATCTAGTTGAAAGCATGGAAATAAATAGATATAATAAGACCATACAGTTTCGTTTTGAAATTATACATAGGAAGAGGTGTTCAAATGAAAAAAATCATGAGACGGTGGGAAGCAGTGTTGATTTGTATGGCATTATTATTTTCCTTGTTTTCACTTCGTACAGCAGAAGCGAAAAATGAGGAAACACTGAAAACTATTTTTCCGGTCCATGTGATTCATAAGACAGGTGATGATAAAGAAAATTTTGTCATTGTAATTATGGGAGATGGCTACACGGCAGACGAACAGGACAAATTTTTACAGGATGCGAAGCAGAAAGCACAGGGAATGTTAAGATGGTCTCCGTATAAAGAGTATTCTGACCACATAAATATATATGCAGTGCAGGCTGTATCTAACGAGTCCGGAATTAGTGTGTATGGGGGCAAGAATGCAGATACTTATTTTCACGTTAAAGTCTACGGAAAAGCAGCTGGCTTTTCAAATGGTGGGGATGAGAAGGCAAAAGAACTAAGACAAGATTTGGAGCAAAATTATCTGGACAGGGGGGCTAATGTTGCAACTATTCATGTGCTGTGTAATTCAGAGGGCAGTTATGGTGCTTCAGTAAATTCCTTGTTTTCATTTTCCACTAATTCAGAGGACAATGAAGATGGGATGGTTATGGCACATGAAACAGCTCATAGTATTGGTGGATTGGGGGATGAGTACGAGAGATACACGAATAAACCAAATACTTCGGACACCTCGAATCCGGATACGATTAAATGGAGTAAAATGCTTGGATTTCGAGGAATTGGCGTCACAATGGCAGGAACAGAAACGGCATTTGCACCGAGCCGCAAATGTATGATGAGATGGCTGGGACAGCCTTTTTGTGAAGTGTGTAAAATGGAATTGGCAAGGAAGTTAAATAATACGGATTATGTCAGTAAGCCGGCAGAAATTTATGTCAGTAATCCTGAAATTTCAATTCCGCACAGTAAAACGGGAACATTAGACCGGGATAGTGAAAAATATAGAATCAGCGAGAAAAATATAACAAAGGCAAACAATACGGATTTGGAATTTCGCACCGTGGTACAAAATCTGGTAAACAGAGAGCAGCATTTGAAAATGAGCTTTCAGATTATTGGAGCCGATGGTAAAACAGTTAAGTATCAGGAAGAAAAGACTTACACGATTCCGGCACTCAGTAATTCATACAATCCGGATGAGGCAAGAGAATCACTTTCTATTGTGTTTTCGGATGTGTATGGCTTGTCAAATGGTGATAGGCTGGATGGAAAAGTTATCAATGTGGATACGGGAGAAGTGTTGGCAACGGATAAAACGGCGGAGCAGGAATGGAGCAGAGTTAACATTCATTATCAGGTAAAGAATGCAGACGGGACAAGTGCCTTGCTTCCTTGTGCAGATACGGCAACTGTGTATGTACCGAAAAATTCTACCTATATACTGCGAAATCCGGAATTGTTTGGATATATTTTGGCTGGAAACAGCTTGAATCAAGATGAATTGAAAGTGACAGAGGCGGATACCGATATTACGTATTACTATCAGGTAAAGTCCGACCAGCCGGAGGAAACGCCAACGATGACACCAACAGTTACGCCTAGTGCGGTGCCAACAGCGACGCCAACAGTTACGCCTGATGCGGTGCCAACGGCGCCCCCGACAATAACGCCCAGTGAAGCGCCGACGGTGACGCCAACAATGGCACCTAGTGCAACTCCAATAAAGCAGAAGAAGGGCTTGAAAAAAACGACAAATATTGTAGTCGTGGTAAAAGTAACAGGCAGCAAAAATACTTCAAATGTCAGCCGTTCTGTCAAAAAAGCAGTTAAAAAGGCATTGAAAAAGGCAGGCAGACAAAGAAAGAATATTACGGTCAGACTGAAAAGCAAATCAAAGAAAAATACTACTTTGAAGCTCGATAAGTCAACCATCAGGTTTTTGGCTGCAAAAAAAGTAAAAAGTGTGCAATGGGATAGAGGAAAAACAAGGGTTACCATGAGTTTGAAAAAAATAAAAAAAGTAAACAAACGGATGAAGAAAAATGTTTATCTGCAAGTAAAAAAAGGTGTTTTGGTTACTTATTATACTCGTAGGTAAAATTAATTGTTTTTTTATAATGTAAATTGGTGTATAATAATTGATAAGGTGTTTTCGAAAGAATATTACGCATAGGAGATTGTTAAAATGATGCAGTTATCTGAGAAGACAGGTATCAAACAAAACGTTTTACAAGCAATAATTAAGCTGGCGAAGGACAATGATGTAAGAAAGTTAATTCTTTTTGGCTCGCGTGCCAGAGGAGATTATAAAGAACGAAGTGATATAGATTTGGCATTTTATGGAGGCAATAGCAGTCGGTTTATTTTAGAGGTGGACGAAGAAACTCCGACGTTGTTACAATTTGACGTGCTGGATTTGGATAAACCGATTCAGGCAGAATTGCTGGAGTCCATAAAACGGGAGGGAATGGTGATATATGAAAAAGTTCGATAATTTGCAGGCTGCCATTCATAATTTAAAAGATATTTATTCTTATCAGGAACCATATGGAAATGTGGAAATGACAGGGATGGTTGGCTTGTATGAGATATGTTTTGAACAAGCATGGAAAGCAATGAAAGAGATTTTAACATATCACGGTTACGCAGAGGGAGCGACAGGTTCGCCACGTACAGTATTGAAAACGGCATATAAAGCGGGAATGATAGCAGACGAAGAATTATGGTTAAGTGCGCTTACATCAAGAAATAATGTTGCACATGCATATAATCAGGCAATCGCATTGGATATTATATGTCAGGCTAAAACAAAATACTACGATATGTTTGAAGAACTAGTTAAAGAGATACAGAAAAACTGGTTATAAAATTAAAATTATATTTATGCAGGAGGGATTTAGATGAACGAAAACCACACAATTACATTGCAGGATAAAAAATGGGGAATGCCGGTGCGTGTACTGACGCTGATTACTTTTTTCCTGGGAGCGTTTACGTTGGTGCAGGCAATTCTTTTGTTAAGTGAATACTATAGCAATTATGATGTATCGATGCCGGTTGTCATTTTGTTTTTGCTGATTACGCCATTTGCCTTTGTGGCGGCACTGATGTTTGCTTTTGGTGTGCACAAAATTGCGCAGGGAAATGGAGCAGATAAAAATATTATCGTTGGATTTGCGATGATGCTTTTGTTAGCAGTGGATAATTTAATTTACATACCGATTCATTACCGCGGAGACAATGGGGATCCGTTAAGTTTTATGATATTGGGTGCAATTGAGTTAATCTGTTTGATTATCTTTTTCTTATATTATCAGAACTGGGGAAATAAGGCGTTGACATTTTGTGCCGGTGTTCTCTTAGTGCTTAGTTTTGGATTTGAAATGGTTGAGGCCATAAGACTTTTGTGTGCAGCAGATATTACACTTACATTAGATACTTTTTATAATCTAATGAAAAAAGTGCTGAACACGCTGTTAGCAGTTCAGGCACTTCTGTTTGTCTTTGCACTGAACCCATCGGTTCGCGTTAAAGATTGATTTTTTTCATTGCGAGTGCATACTCGGCGATTTCTTTCATACGTTTTTCGTCCATGCGGTGAATGGGAGCTGAAATACTAAATGCGTATTGCGGCTTTTGTTCACCGTGTTTTATACTTGCGGCGATGCATCGCACGCCCAATTCATATTCTTCATTATCCATAGCATAGCCGCGTTTTCTGATTTCTTTAATTTCTTGCATAAATTTTGAAAAATCCGTGATGGTATGCTCTGTCAGTGGCGTTTTGTCGCTCTTGTCCCAGATGCTTTTGATTTCATCATCCGACATATCGGCAAGTAGGGCTTTTCCGACACCGGAACAGTAGAGTGGAATTCGTTTGCCGACCATAGACACTAGCCGCACGGAATTTTCGGATTCTTCCTTGGCGATATAAATCGCATGAATCCCATCAATCTGCACGAGATGGACGGTTTCGCCGGTTTTCGCTGCGAGTTCCCGAAGGCTTGGGCGAGCCTCTTCTACAATATCGATTTTTGATACGAATTGGTTTGCGATATCCCATATTTTAAAACTTAAACTGTAGCGGGATGTTTGTGTGTCCTGCCGCACATATCCCATGTAAAGAAGTGAATTTAACAAGCGGTGCACGGTTGTTTTGTTCAAAGAAACTTCTCGGCATAAATCGGACAGTCCAATCGGACCGGTTCTTGCAAGCGTTTCCAGAACAAGAAATAATTTATCAGCAACCTGAATTGGATTTTTGGATTCCATAAAAATTCTCCCTTTGTTTCTTTATATTTTACTGCTTTTTTGTTGACAATAAGAAGAAATGCAGTATAATAAAATTATGGTTCACAATGTGAAATACTGTTTCACATTGTGGAACAATAATAGAATATCATATGATACAAAAAAAGTAAAGATAAAAATGGAGGCTATTATGAACAAGGTTTTAGAAGAAATCAAAAAAATTGGTATTGTTCCGGTTGTTGTACTTGATGACGCAAAGGATGCAGAGCCATTGGCAAAAGCATTGTGCGAGGGCGGACTTCCTTGTGCAGAGGTTACATTCCGTACCGAAGCAGCAGAAGAGTCGATTCGTATCATTTCTGAGAAATATCCGGAAATGCTTGTTGGTGCAGGAACTGTTTTGACAACTGAGCAGGTAGATCGTGCGGTTGCTGCCGGTGCTAAATTTATTGTAAGTCCAGGATTTAATCCGAAAGTTGTAAAGTATTGTATCGACCGTGACATTCCGGTTACACCTGGTACACAGACACCAAGTGAGATGGAGCAGGCGATTGAGATGGGACTTGACGTCGTAAAATTCTTCCCTGCTGAGCCGGCAGGCGGTTTGAAGATGATTAAGGCAGTTGCAGCTCCTTATACAATGCTTCAGTTTATGCCGACCGGTGGTATTAATTTGAATAATGTAGAAGAGTACCTTGAGTATGACCGTATTTTAGCATGCGGTGGAAGCTGGATGGTAAAAGGTGATTTGGTAAAAGCCGGTAAATTTGATGAGATTCAGAAAATGACCGCTGATGCAGCCGCATTGGTAAAGAAAATCCGCGGTTAATTATTAAAAAGAATTTTGGAGGATGAATGAAAATGGCAAAGAAAGTAGTTACATTTGGTGAATTGATGTTGAGACTGGCACCGGAAGGATATTATCGTTTTGTACAGGCAGATACACTTGGTGCAACTTTTGGCGGCGGTGAGGCAAACGTTGCAGTTTCCCTTGCAAATTATGGTTTGGATGCAAAGTTTGTTTCAAAACTTCCTACACATGAGATTGGTCAGGCTGCTGTAAATTCTTTGAGAAAATATGGTGTTGACACAACAGATATTGTGCGCGGTGGTGACCGTGTCGGTATTTACTATTTGGAAAAAGGTGCTTCCCAGAGACCATCCAAAGTTATTTATGACCGTGCCGGTTCTTCCATTGCAACAGCTTCTAAATCGGATTTTGACTGGAAGAAAATTTTTGAAGGTGTTTCGTGGTTCCATTTTACCGGAATTACTCCTGCACTGAATGATGAAGTTGCTGAGATTTGTTTAGAGGCTTGTAAAGCTGCAAAAGAAGCAGGTGTTACGATTTCCTGTGATTTGAACTACCGCAATAAATTGTGGAGTAAAGAAAAAGCAGGTAAGGTGATGGCTGAACTTTGCCAGTATGTTGATGTATGTATCGCTAATGAAGAGGATGCCGCAGATGTATTTGGTATTACTTCCAAAGGTACAGATGTTACAACAGGTACAGTAAACCGTGAGGGTTACAAAGATGTTGCCAAACAGTTGGCAGACCGTTTTGGATTTGAGAAAGTTGCAATTACTCTCCGCGAGTCCATTTCTGCAAATGATAATAATTGGTCCGCTATGTTGTATGATGGAAAAGATTATTACTTCAGCAAGAAATATAAAATGCATATCGTTGACCGTGTAGGCGGTGGCGACAGCTTTGGCGGCGGTTTGATTTGTGCCTGCCTGAACGAGTATGGTCCACAGGAAACAATCGAGTTTGCTGTAGCTGCTTCTTGTTTGAAACACTCCATCGAAGGAGATTACAACATGGTTTCCATGGATGAAGTTTTGAAACTGGCTGGTGGCGATGGCTCCGGTCGTGTACAGAGATAATAATTACTTTTTGATTTTCCTATATAATAATGTATAAAGACAAAGGGAGCAGATTTGCTGCTCCCTTTGTCATGTCTATTTTCCTTTTGTGTAATATCCAATTTTGTAATCGGTTGTTTTTCCTTCCTCTGTCGGACTGAGCAGGACATAAAAGGAATTTTCCCCCGTGACCCACATGGATGTCCATTGTTTGGCAATCTGGTAGCGGTCCAAGGTAAGGTAGTAGATGTTATCTGTTTTGAAGTCAGTAACCTTTGTAAAGGCTTTGTCGCCATATTCAGCACGAAATACTCCTTTTTTTGAAACAAGAAGAATTTCATCCTCCCATACACCAAGTGCAAAATGGCAATTTGCATAGGATGCAGTGCCATTATCACAGGCTGCCGAACAATCGAGAGAGTATTTATTCTTTCCGTTGTAATCCTGCACTTCCACGGTGACAAGGTCCTCATTTCCTTGATAGGCAACATAACAGAGAAAATCATTTCCGGTCTGAATTGAGGAAATTGCATTGCCCCGGATACGATTCGGTATTTTTTTAACAACGGTATCCGTAGATTCTGCAAAAACCAATCCCTTTTCCGGGGTGTCGTCGGATAATGAATTTACTAAATAGCGGCCGTCTGAAAGAGGAATAAAGGCTACTGCCAGGTCTTTATTTTTTTCTCCGTTTGGTGAGGCGAGAGCGGATAAATCGATTTCTCTTGCTGTTTTCCCATCTTTTGAAATGTGGAATAACAGTGGATTCAGCTCTTCATACTGCTTTTTATATTTTTCCTGGTTCGCATTATAAATAAGAGGGTTCATGCTTGTTTCCATGATTACGACATAAAGGGATTCATCGGAGGCGTACCAGGAATCATATATGTAGCCGCTTCTGTTTTTCATTGTTTTGTTTAATATGTCACTCCAATTTGTTTCAACCTCTTCAAATGAATTTTCCTTTTTCTCAAACATCATGTAAGAGACAAATTCATAAGAGTTTTTGCTGTATTTGGAGCCAAGCCACACGAGATTTTTCTTTGGATTCAACATAAGTCTGCTGTAATAATAAACATAATTGCTGTCATCCATCTGTGGGCAGTTGATAGCATTCTCTACAAATACATCGGGCGATTTTTGAGAAGGAGCATTGGTAGAGCTCTCTTCCTTTGTAACCGGCGTTGAGCCGACACCGCAGGCACACAGAAAAACTGCGATTACGGTAAAGCATGCGATAAGTTTTGTTGGTTTTTTGAATTTCATAATATGCAAAATCCTTTCTTCAATAATATCAGCGCCAAACGCTGCATTGGTGCAAAGAGGGCGGCTTTTGGCGGCTGCCATTTGCAACAGTAGATGCGAATAAGCTTTTCGTTCTTCAAAAGGCATCTGTTTAATGACTGCTTCATCGCACGAAATTTCCATGTCCTTCTGCATCAGATGCCAGGCAACCCAGCCAAGAGGATTAAACCACAGCAGCGAAAAGGCAAAGAAGGCAATTGGCTTGATACGGAAATCCTGACGGCGGATATGATATTTTTCGTGAGCGAGCAAAAATTTATAAGCGCTGTTTTCTGTGTTTTCCGGTATATAAATGCGTGGTTTGAAAAAGCCAAAGACAAATGGCGTATCAAGTCCCGAATGGATATAGCAGCAGTTTTTTGTTTTTACCGCCGTTTTCAACATTTTTTTATCCCTATAATAAGAATAAAAAAGATGAAAGACACAGACAAAAACCCCGCTAAGCCACAAAATAAATAGAAAGGCGGGAAGTTTATCCGAAAGAGAAAAGTCCCGGATTTCTTCTGGTTGTTTTTCAGGGAGCGAATGTGTCAGAACGGACGGTTTAGTCTGCTGCTTGTTTTGAAACCGTTTTTGCTGCACCGGACTTAGGCGGTATTGGTTCATGGCACCGCCAAAGGAAAGTTCCTGTTTTATTTGGGCGTTCGTGGCATTGGCAGCAGGCAGCAGGTGGTAAATGCCGGTAAAGTTTACCGGACACAATATGCGGAGTACTAAAATGACCCACAGAAAATACATGCCTTTTCTAGGCAGCTTTTTTGCCAGAGGACGGATGGCAAGTAATACTAAAATCGTAATACTGACAAAAAAAGTGCGCTCACCAAGAAAGGTTAAAAATGATGACAAATCCATAAAACTCCTCCTATCTTATTCTTCACAGTGGTCAATAAAATCCTGTAAGGCCTGAATCTGTTCTTTATCTAATTTTGTTTTTGTGGCAAAAGCAGTGACAAAATGTGAAATAGAACCGCCGAAACGCTCATTTACGATTTGCTCACTTTCTCTTGCTAAATAATCCTCTTCGGAAACAAGTACAGAAACCATGGCTTGTTTATTTTCAAAAATACCCGCCTGACAGAGATTTCTCAAAACGGTGTAAGTGGTCGGTTTTTTCCATCCGAGTTCTTCGTTGCAGCGAGTTACCAGTTCACCGGAAGGAAGTGGTGCATTTTCCCATACAATGCGGGCAAATGCCAATTCACTCTCCGACATAACATTTCCCTTCATAAATATGTATCCCCCTTTATTATTTGTTGGTTTATAAAATATAAACTAAATTGAGTTTATAACATATAAACCAACTTGTCAAGTGAGAAAAAATTGGGTATACTAAAAGGCAGATAATAAATGGAGGAAAGTAATATGAAGTTTCGATGTGTAGATGAATTCGAGCAGTTGTCATTTGATGACTCGCCGATTGTTTCTTTTCAGATGAGTGAAGATGAGGTGACATTTACTTTTGGCGGTGCGACTATAAAAGCCGGAAATTCGCAGAATGGCAGATTTCAGGATATGTATTGTGGGGAAATAACGCTTACACTTTTACAGGCGCAGATGAAGCGTCTTGTAAAAGAGGGTATGAAATATTATGATGCGGATGGAAATCTGCAAAGAGAAATTCCGGATGAAGATGTGCCGGAACCGGCGGTGGAATCGGTAGTATCCCGTTTTGAAAAAGGAACGGTGTTTACGGTTGTTCTCGATGAAATTGATGGCAGAAAAAGTGCCGAGTTTGGCATTGATGTGCCGCAGGAAGAAGACGAAGAGGAAGTTGACACATACTGGTTCTGTGTTGTATTTGAAAAATCGGAAGCATCCTGGGATCGTTACTGCAGTCCGGCAGAAGGAGCAGATTCTTAGACGGTAATCCGATAAAGGCAAAATCGCTCTCTACGGTCTTTGTAAATGGCATCGGAGGCGGCAATTTCGTCCATCCGCTCAAATGTTGTATGACGCTCCAAATAAAAAACAGTGTCATCTTCCGGATAGTAGAGAATGAGTGTGATGGTTCTTGGATATTTTTCAAACGAATCCAAGATACGGTTAATAACAGCGTGAAAAATTTCCGGAGAAAACGGATTAAAAAAGTAAAAAACAGTTTCATTTTTAGAGACAAGATAATCTTCAGCTTTACAATTTACGAAGTGTATCTTGTCTTTGTTTCCGTTATATGTTTTTTTGTTTTCCAGAGCTTTTTCATAATAAACAGGTGAATACTCTACGCCTGTAGAACTAAGAGAGTACCTCTTTTCTATATAAAAATTCAAACGTCCCATGCCGCACCCATAGTCAACGAATACATCTGTTTTTTCCGGTGTGTAAAAAGTAAATAACTCATCCAAAACCTCATAAGGTGTCGGTTCGTAACGATGGCAGTAATAGGTATCTTTGCCGTCGGTTTGTATTTCTTCGGTTTCTATGCATAAATCTTTATCTGTCATTGTATATCCTCATTTCTTATAATCGGTAACGCCGTTAAAACAAATTCTCCTTTTTGAGTATAGCGGATTTTTTTTAATATCACAACATTTCTTTTATAATGTCAAAAAAGTGACATTGTTTTTTCATTTGCCTGACAAATTCTTGCGTTATAGTGAGGTCATCAAATTTAAGGGAGGCTACATACATGAAGAAGAAAACATGGATAAAATGCATTGCCGGCTGTCTTACATTGGCACTTTTCGTTACGATGGTACCCGTGCAGGCAGCGGCTAACACGGAAAAAGAGGGAGGAACCGGTACCCCGGGGACAGCTAGCGGAGGTGCTGCTTCGATTGCGACGCCGACTCCAACTGCAACAGCAAGTGCGACGCCGACTGCAACAGCAAGTGCGACGCCGGCTGCAACAGCCACAGTGAATCCGACATTATATGAATTGGATGCGCCGACAGTGACGGCAAGAGGTGGTTCAAACCGGGTTATGCTTTCGTGGAACAAGGTGACAGGAGCGAGTGGTTATTATATTTATTCTCGTAAATCCTCCGAATCCGTATATCAGCAGACAGCAGTTGTGAAAGGGGCAGATACAGTTAGTTATTTGATTAAATCCCTGCCACAGAACACGACTTATTATTATCGTGTGGCTGCATACTGTGAAGTATCAGGAACACAAATTGAAGGTAAATTATCAACGGCGGTTTCTGCTAAGACGGCTGCGGTATCTGCGACATCTAAGGGTGCCAAGAAATACAGCACAAAGGCTGCGTTTACGAAATCACCGGCTTATAAGACATACAAAAAAATGAGAAGTGCCATGAATTATAACAAAAGTTTTGCAATACCGGGCATGAAGACGACAAATGTTGCCGGATTTTCCTGCACAACGATGGTACCTCAGGGATTATGTTTGGCAGGTAGTTATTTCCTCATTACGGCATATGATTACAAAAAAGAGCTGAATTCAGTGGTTTATGTTGTAAGCCGCTCATCAAAATCATATATTACAACCATTGTTTTACCAAGTAAAGCAAAAGTGGGTGGAATCGCCTATGATGGAACAAACGTATGGATTTCTAAGGGAAAAGCAGTTGCCAGTTTTCCATATTCTGTTGTGACAAATGCAGTAAATGCGGGAACTTCTTATACAGAATTGGCGGCATATAAAAGTGTTTCGACACTGGATTCAACAGCGTCCTTTATGGGATATTACAACAATGTATTATGGATTGGAACATTCCGTCAGGCAACATCGACGATGAAGGGCTACCAGATTAATAATAAGGCAACACTGCCTTCTCTTTCACCGGCTTATACCATGGATGTACCAAGCAAAACTCAGGGAATCACGTTTGATTCGGCAGGTACGATGATTTTGACGAGAAGTTACCGCACGAAAAAGGCAAAAAGTGGTTATATTTCACAGCTTCGTACCTATAAACCGTCCTTTACTTCGCCAAAAAGTAATGGAAAGGTTCTTAAAAATACGGCGATGAAGGTGACGACGATGCCGCCGATGGTTAAAGGTGCAGCAGTGTATGGAACATACACATATGCCCTATTTTCATCCAGTTATTACAAGAGCTGTAAATATCCGGTTGACCGAGTAATTGCCATGAAAGAAAGTAAACTGGTCGAGTAAATGTGTTCTCATTAAAAAATTAAGAAAGGAACAATCTGTGACAGCAAAGCGAGCACAAGAGCAAGAATCAGCAACGGGAGGGCTTTGCGTGCGGTGCTGATTTGAATGTTTCGCTTTTGAAAAAAGGCATGGCGTCTTGCTAAAAAAAGTACAAAATGAATGAAAAAAGCAATAGTAAACAGACACATAGCAGATGTCTGCTCCTTTTTCAAAAAGAAGCAGATAAGAATCCACTCAAAGGCAAGAATGGCTCCTTGAAAAGGAAACGTCAGCGCATAAGGAATTCCGGCCGTTTTTGAAACAATATCTTTAGGAGCACGTTCTTTTACCTCTTTGAGGTCTTCTTTCAGCTCGGAAATGCTTTGGTAGCGCTGCTCAGGATTTTTCTCTAAGCACTTACGGATGACAGATTCGTATCGTCCTTCGTAAGTGCATTTTTTATTTACAGGTGCGCTGCCTGTGAGCATTCGGTGAAAAATCATGCCAAGCAGAGAAATAAGTTTCTTTTCGTGTTTTCTTTTTGGTGTTTTATTATTGACAAAATCAAGCAGTTTTACAGCGCCCGCTGAGGTGATAAAAATGTTACTTGGTTTGATATCAGAATGAATAATTGGCGGATCCGGGCGCAGTAATCCTGCAATACATTCGCAGAGTTTATTCATAATCCGGTAGGCTTCTTCTTCGGAAAAAACGGTGTTATTTTCCTTGTTCTGTTTTAGAAGTTCTTCCAATGTATTTCCCTCTAAGTATTTTTCTACGACTAATGTATTTCCATCAAAATATTTCACATTATAAATGTGCGGCCACTCGCTGTAATCAAGCTGATACAACCGTTTGTAAAGTGCTTCGCGGTTCTGCTGGCGGTACATTTTCAAAATGCCGTCCGGTTTGCCCGGCTCACAAAGACATTTCACATGGTAAATAATCGTGTGATCATTCTGCACGATTGGCTCACCCATAGGGACATATTGTTTGGTTACAAATTCTTCTTTTTCCGATGGCATGATAAAACCCCCTTTGAGAATATTATAGCAGAAATGTTTGATACAAGCCATTTTTATTTCATATGTGGTTTGTGTCAAGTGCTCGTTGGCACTTTTTTTGTTTTCAGTAATTCCGTAGAAAAGCTTTGCGTCTCGTGGGTGCTCTCGCTCGTTGAGTGCGT